>ERZ772908.129-NODE-129-length-17871-cov-3.13112_pt1 | contig 17871 bp, 21 predicted proteins | sample MGYA00512121_ERZ772908 | MGnify/ENA primary metagenome ERZ772908 (study PRJEB29015, sample SAMEA2738084) | human oral metagenome | biome: human oral; feature: human-associated habitat; material: saliva | place: China | collected 2264 ... | reverse complement strand
ATTGGTCAGGTTTTGTAAAAAAGTTTTTATACGCTTGATCAAGATTTGATAATGTTTTTTGTAAAACGGTTGCGTCTGATGAATAAAGCCAAGGATGATCTTTTTTCAAAGGCGTTAACATTTTTTGCATACCATATGCATCAATATAAACAGGATTAATAATTTTTTCTCCGTTTTCTTTTGCTTGTTCTTTATAAGAATTATAATCGTCAATCATTGCATTATAACGGTTTTCTTGCATGTTTTTAAATTGATTCCAAACAAAACGACTGTTTCCAAAAGTTTGTTCAATAATATGTTTTTGTTCTTTATTTGGATAGAGTTTTAGTTTGACACCCGATAAAATAGTCATTTGAGAGTCCTCCTTTCTATTGAGATTATCTTTATTATATACTTTTATAAGTGTTAATCAATAAAAAAGCGTACAGACGTGATAAATGTACATTTATTAATTAGTTGAGGCCGCGGTTTTCGCGAATTCATTCCCCGATTGAAATCGGGGGCCTTCTTCGCTCCGCGGCTATGTAAGGCTGCTAGTTTGAGACTTTGTTTTTCATAAAGAGCTTTAATTTGCGCTTCCATTTGTGCTTTTAAAGCGTTGATGGCGTCCAGATTTTCTTTGAGACTAGCGTCTGTAAAGTCTTTAAGAGCTTTTTTGGTGTCTTCAAGGGCTTCTTGTTGGACTTGAAGGGCGTTAGTGTTTGTGACCATGAGGTCGTTTGAGGTCTTTGTTTCTAAGCAATCTTGTAAAACCAGATAAGTTTTGCCATAAAGTGTCATGAGGCGAGCCTTATCGTCTTTAAAATAGCTAGGGAGGTCTTTAACTGCTACTGTGATGGTTTCTTGGTTTTTAAGCAGATCTTGTAACGGTTCAGAGAGACTTGTGTGATAGCTTTTAAGACAGTCTTGATAATAGTCACGTTCTTTATAAGATAAATGACTATCGTTTGCGAGTTTGTCTTCAAACGCTGTCTTTAGTTCTTTGGTTGGACGATAAGCGTCGAGTGAGAACCTTGCGGTTTGGTGAGGCTTTTGACTACTTTTTTTCAAGTTTTCCGTTTCTTTTTTAGCCTCTTGATAGCGTTCTTTGGCTTTGTTGGCGTTGTCGGAATAATAGATATTGGGATTAAAATTAACCATGGGTATGTTTCTTTTCTTTTATAAGATTCATTTGACTACTTTAGTCAAAATAAAAAAGACAGCGATGAAACTGTCTTTTTCTTAGATTACAACAATCCTGACAAGTCGTTTACAGGAGCTGCCTCTGTGTCAGCACTACCGAGGTCAGTGCTAAAGTCAGCTGTTGCAGTATGTCCACCAAGGCTTGGCGCAGCACCACGTGTAGCACCTGTTGCAAAGGCATCTTCAGCGGCAGCATCTGTTGCAATACTGATTTGGTAGTAGTTACGACCGTAGTTCTTAGAGTATTCTGCTTTAGCTGTTACTTTGAATTCAGCACCACGTTTCAAGAACCATGTTGGTGCGCCAAAGGTCGCAGGGAATTGTTCCACATCGTAAAGCAAGTATTGGTTTTCATATGGGTCGTTTGGTGTTTCGACGTTAGCGAAAGCCCCTTGCATTGGGAATTCAAATTGAATTTTAGCTTCTGGGTTTTGTTCAATAAGTTTAACAATCGCAGTTTTCACTTGGTCAAGTTCTGTGTCACGTGTCAATTTACCTGCAAAAGCTTCTGGGATATCTTTTGAAGGGAATTTAAGTTTTCCTGTAAGATCCAAGCGGAGGTATTTGAAGACAAGTGTTCCGACACGGTTAGATTGTTCACCCAATTCTTTAACCATGAAGAAGCTTTCAGGCACGTTTGCCAATTCTTCAGGTGTCACATACATGTACAAGACATGGTTTGGACGAGTTGGGTTTTGATCGTTTTTGTAGTGTTGTACGAAAACGTTGTTTGTGTTAAAAGTGTGCGTTGTGTAAGTTACAGTTTTTGAATTCATGGTGAAATTCCTTTCTAGCGTTAAAAAATAATTCCGGTTTACCGTTGTGATAACGTTCTCACGACACCATTGTCGTGATATTACCCTAATGCCATTATTCCAGACAAGAGGGCAGAGAGAACAACAAAGGATTAACCTTGATGTACTCTTAGTATAACATTTTTTAAAAGGAGACACAAGGAAAAACTTTTCCTTTGTTTTAATTACTCTTATCCTAATTCGTTTGGCTTTCACTTTTAGGATGGTTCTATTATAGCATATCTAAGACGATATACAAGGAAAAAGTTATTTGGAATGGACTTTCACTTTGTAGCGTTTGTCATTAACGATAAAAAGATATTCACCACCATGGTGGAGTTGTTTAAAGGCTGTTTGTGACATGTGGTGTCCCAGAAAGCCGAGTTGTTTAAAGAGTTCGTGCTTGTTGGCTAAGATTTCTTGTTTTTCAGGATCGTGGGAGAATTTATTGGCATAGGTTGAAAAAAGATATGTCATTGTTTATTCTCCCTTACATGCTGGTAACAACTTGCATGAGACCACGTTCGTTAATGGTTTGGGCATAAGGACGTGGCACACCAAACAAGAGACCCACTTGTTTTTTATTCTTTTCAAGGGCTTCTTCAATGCGTTTCATGAGGCTTGAATCGGTCATGAAAATGTCATCAAAAAGAAGTTCATAGCCTGTAAGAGCGGTGAAGCCACCACCTAAGAGGATAATGGCGTCAATGTAGCCTTTTTTACCAAAGGAACGCAAAATGGTTGAGACGATGTCTTCAATAAAGCGTTCTTTGACAGGTTCGTAGTAAGACAAGAGTTCTTTACGGTAGGCTTCACGACGTTTGTTTTTACTTGGTTTTTCAATAATGGCTTGAAGGTCTTTACGGCTTTCAATAGCTTGACCATTACGTTGCGCATTGGCAATGACTTCTTCTAAGAGGGAACCGTATCCTCGTTCAACCGAATAAGAATAGTTTGGATTGAATTTACTACCGTTTTCAGTGGCACGAAAGACGGCGATATCTGTTGTTCCGTCGCCAATATCGACAATGTTAAAGTCCGCAAAGGTATAAAGAGGGTTTTCATCTTCTCCTAGTGCTTCATAAAGATTGTCCATGGTTTGGGCAAATTCTTTGTCGTTTTGGTCTAAAAGGCCAAAGAAGCCAGCTTCACCTTCACTACGAATTTCAACATCTGTGATGGCAAAGGTGACGTCATGTGTGCCTTGTGGAGTGAAGACACGGATTTTGTGATTACCAATAAGACACTCACGATAGTCGTCTACAAGACCATTGATGTTTGATTCAATGATAGGGACAGAGAGGGCTGCTTTTAGTTTTTGGTCATTAAAGTCATTGGCTTCAATGAGACCTTCTGCGAGTGCTCCGAATAAGAGACTGGTCGCAATTTGGTTGTCTGTTTTAGGGGTTGACGCCGTCACGTCAAATTGATGGTAGCCAGGACGGGCCATGGCGTTGTCACCGACGGCAAAGGGAAGGTCATAGTGATTAAGTTTACTGTCTAGAATTTGTACGTAAAATTCATCGCCACCTGGATAGTTGTGGTATTGTTCTTCCACTTGAATAACGGTTGATGGCATGAAAATGTGATGCAAAAGGGTGTTATCATCGGCCAAAATGTCGCCTTTGAGCTTTGAGTTACCGATGTCTAATGCGAGTTTCATGAAGGATTCCTTTCTATTATAGCCTAAGGGCTTTTCTTTTATTATAGCAAAAAAAGTCGCTAAAAGCGACTTTTAATAATGCTTACCAAAATTCTTTGCCGACTGGTGCGAATGGATTGTCGTAGTTTGCGTTTAGAAGACCAGTTGAACCGTCTTTACGGTGATAAACGACGCTTACACGAGCGGTATCTTCGTTAAGAAAGATAAAGAAATCGTGTTCAAGACAGTCCATTTGATCACTCGCCTCTTGAGGGGACATGGTCTCAATATTCAGGTCTTTAATGCGTGCAATTGTTTCAACATCATCACGGGATTCATTGTGAACTTTTTCCACACGGTTACGTTTTTGCACTTTGGTTTTGTGTTTACGGATTTGGCGTTCGAGTTTGTCTACAACCACATTTAAACTGTTATACCAGTCATTTGATGTTTCTTCCGCTCGAAGAGTGATCGTTTTGCTAGGAATGGTGACTTCAGCTTTAGCTCGCTTATTAGGATAAACTTTAGCTGTGATGTGTACGGTTACGTCTTCAGCGAAATATTTCTCTAGTTTGCTGAGTTTGGTTTCAGCATAATCACGAATAGCGTCAGTAATAGCGATATTTTCGCCACGAATATGAAATGTAAACATAGATTTTTCCTCTATTCTTTTAGTTATTAAAGGCGTTATCAAGAGTGCTTGTTTGTGAGTCTTGATAACTTGTGGTGACTTTAACTTTTTTGATTTTGTCTTTAGCTTTAGCGATGGTAAAACCAAACAAATGCGCTTTTTCGGTGCGCTCAACAGGGGTGACTTCCACGCGAGTGATGATTTGACTGGTTGCTGTTTTGGTTTTTTTGTTGCTGACAATGATATCCTCTTTGTCCATGCTTGCCACGATGGTGGTGTTGTTTTTGTCTCGCTTGATGACGACGGTGTTATCAAATGTATCAAATGGCTTATCTTGTAGGGTTTGTCCTGTGACGCCGAGTGTCGATTTTGGATAGACACCTCGATAAGTTAGGGTTAGCTTTTCGTTTGGCCCAGATTTCGCATCATATAACACTTGTGTTTGCCCTGTAGCTGTGTAGCTGATGTTGGCTTTTGTTGGAAGAATGGCCTGGTAGAGAATAGCGCCTGTAAGGATGTAACAGATGAGTAAGCCAGCGATGGTAAGGACATAAGTGGCTTGTCCAAGGCGTTCAAAAGGCGTAAGGCGTGCATTGGCGCAAATGGGTAGAATAATGAGACAAGCGATAACCGTCAAGAGAAAGGTACCGAGAAGACTAAGAAGACCGTATAAAATTAAGGATGTCATGTGAGAGTCCTTTCGTTTTTTCTTTTAGTTTAACAAAAAAAGTCGCTAAAAGCGACTGTAAACTTTACTTGCGAATAAGATAAGGTTCAACGGTTTTAGCGAGGCTTTCGATATTCAATGTTTGAACGTAAATGCGACCTGTACCACTAAAATGGTTAACGATGCCTTCACCTGTCAAACCTGAATTAAAAAGACCATTGTCAAGAGTGATGTGATAGTCTAAGGATGTTGACCATGCGACCACGTGCTGATTGTCAATGATGATGTCGTCATTAGTGATGTCAACCGCTTCAATAGAGCCAAAAGCGTTGATAAGGACTTGCCCTTGACCTTTGGTTTTCATAATGAATAATCCTGACGTGTTTCCTCCAAACATACCACTGAGTTTTTGAAGGCTCATGTGGTAGCTAGCGTCACCACTCATGGCTAAGAAGGCACCGTCATTGATGTAGAATTGCTCACGTCCGATATCAAGTAATGCGATTTCGCCTGGGACATTTGGGGCAACGGATAAAGAACCGTTAGTTTTAGCGATAACTTCGGTAATTAAACCGCTTTCGCCTGAGGTCATCTTGCGTCCGATAGCTGAGACGAGTTTTCCAAGGCCTTTACCATTACCATTGAGACGGGCTTTGAGTTGGATGCCAGGGGAATGGAAGACCATGCTGCCACGTTCAATGTAGGCTGTTTCGCCTCGGTTAAGTTGTAAGATTGCAAGTGGGAATTTTTGTTTTCCGATGGTCATTTTCATGAGATAAACCGCCTTTTTCTTTTTAGTCTACTATAATTAAACGGTTAAATCAAGAGGACTATGGGTTTTAATGGTCAAACGGTGTTCAGGAATGCGTTGCTTTTTGGCAAAGTCTTTAAGATAGTTTTTGGCGTCTTTTTCGTCTGTGAAAATGTCAAGTGACATTTCGTTTAGTAAAACTTCGTATTTGGGTGGAAGATATCTAAAAAGATAATAGCTGGCGTTTTTATCTTGACGGACAAGAGTGACGTCAATGATATAGCAATTGTTTTGATAGTAGGTTTTATGAACGGCTTCGAACCGTTTTGGAAAGTCTTTATTGGTTGGGATGCATTTGAGTTCTGAGGTGATGTCGTTTTTTGTAAACATTATTTTTTTTCCTTTCTAAACGAAAACGCGGGACGCGTTTTCGTCACACACAAGCGCGTTTTTCGCAAGGCCCAAAAAATGCCGTAGGCGTTTTTTGGGTTAGGCGCTTAAGCGTTCTTTAGCTTTTTGATAGGTATCATAGTCTTTTTCAATCAAAAGACCGTTACGTTGTTTATTAAGCAGAGCTTGACCAAGATTAGCGGAACCTGCAAATTGGTCTAGGACAAGTTCATTAGGGAGCGTGATATAGTCTAGGAGTTCTTCAAAAAGAGCGATAGGTTTTTCTGCTTGATGAATGGTGTCCTTTTTAGGGGTTTTGGCTACGTTAAAGCTTGTTGGGAGCATTTTGCGCGTGCCTTTCATGAAGTGTCTTGGAAGGTTGTGCTTTTCAAGTTCTTTTTCGATGTCTTGAGCAGTCATTTTGGTAATGTTAAGATTATGAGCTAAGGCTGTGGCTTTGTTTTTCTTAGCGTCAGGCTTGAGACGTCTAGCTTCGCCTTTAGTGAAAAAGACGAGCTGTTCGGTATTTTTGGCTTTACGTCCAGTGTTTGCGACAAAATCACCTTTTTGCCAGTTGACAGTGGCGTAATAGTTTAGCCCAGCGTTTTGAGCCATTTTCTTACAGTGATAAATGTAGTCAAAGTTGTTGGCATTTTCTTCAGCAAAGAACTCGACCATAAAGGCACCGTCTTTTAAGACACGCGCTTTTTCAATGAAGTCCTTTTGAGTATAGGTAAAGCTGTCATAGTCAGCAAAAGAGCGATTTCCGCCTTTGTTAGAGGCTTTATCGTCGTAAGGGTGGTCAGTAATCAAACAGTCAATAGACTGGTCTTTGAGCATGGACAGGTCACGTCCATCGCCATTGACGAGAAGGACGCTGTTGTCGTTTCGGTCAATCATTTGGTAAACGCCACGTGAGACTTGTTTAAAGAGTCCTTTGTCAATACCCTCATAGATACGGGCACGGATGGAATGTTTTTTATCGGTGACGGTAACGGCGTCATAGGCTTCTTTAGTGGTAAAGGTTTCGTTACAATTGGTTAAAAGTTCGAGTTGGATAGGGGACATGTGTGTTTCCTTTCTAAAAAAATTAGAATAAGCTAAAAAGACCCAATTATTCCAGGGTCTTCTAGTCGTCAATATATTCCAAGTGGAAAGATTGATTGTTAAGGTAGTTTGGGAGATAGGTCAAGGCTTTTTGATACGAGTCTTTTTTCTCAAGTTCATCGTATGAGAGGTAATTTTTATTGTCAATGAGGTAGTCTTTTTTGTCAATGAAATGTGCGTGAAGACCGTTCAAATAGCACTCAAATTGTTCTTTGGTGTAGGTGCTTGTTTGTTGGTAGTTTAACCAAATCCAGTCATTAGGATGAACGTGATCGTACATCCAAAGAAGAAGAACGACATCTTGATTGGTTGAGGTGCTACGGTAGCGTTTGGCTAAATTGATGCCATAGGTACGTTCATCATTTTCGGCTTTTGTTAAAGCTTGGGCAGGTGTCAGTTGGCTAATAGCTTTAACGCTTTTATTGAGATGATGCATCAATATAAAGAAATAAATGCAAGGTAATAGGATAAGGATGTCTGATTGTGTTACAAAAATATGTTTAATTAATTTGATGAGTTGTTCATCTGTATAAGCAAGCTGATTTAAATGTTTAGCACGGTAGATGAAAAAATTGATAATATTTAGTGTTAGGTATTGGCTAAGGGGTGCTGCGATTAACCAAAAGAGACTAGCAAGGCTTGTTTTTAAAAGGTCTTTGATTTTGTTTATACGGTTGCGTTCTTTAATAAAGTAGGCTGTTTGGCCATAGGCTTCTAGACTTTTTTTAGCAACAAAGTGTGCTGATACGGAAATGATAAGGCTTGTGAATAAAGTTGCTAGTATAGGTATAGTTAATTCATCGGTAGCTAATTGTTTGAGATAGTCAATTTGGTGACTATAGTGGTGACAAATAGCATCAATAGTAATACCAAGGAGATAGAAAATGCCGATAAGGGTTAGACTAATAAGGAGATAGTAAAAAAGTTTCAGCCATTCGTTTTTGAGTTCTTTTTCGGTGTCTAGAGGCGGTTGATTGCGTTTGTAGAGCATGTTTATGTTTCCTTTCTAAAAATTAGAATAAGCTAAAAAGACCCAATTATTCCAGGGTCTTTAAGCGAGGCTCATGAGTTGGTCATAGGCGTCACGCTTGGTGACATTATGCCATTTGACGGCAAAGTCCATGAGCATTTGATGATAGGCTGTCCAGTCGATGTTGGCTAGTAACTCATCTTTTTGGTCTTCTGTCATAGACATGAGACTTTCATTAAAGAAGGTGACGCGGGCATCTTCAGGAAGACCATTGATTTTGGTTGGTTGTGCCGCAGGTACGGTTGGAATCTTCTCAGCGTCCTTGTATTCGACAATGTGACTACCATATTCATTAACGGTAATGGCGTCATTTTCAACAAGACCAAGTTCGCCTTGTTCTTTAAGAAGGGCGATAATTTTAGGATCCCCAAGAGGGTCTGTACCGCTTAATTGATTGGCTTGGTCAAAGAGTTTTTGACCACAATCGACTTTCTTGACAGCAACACGGGTAAGTTTCACACCGTTTTTCGTCAAGAAGGCACGGTTGGTTCCTTTATGGATGACGTTTTGGTCATCAATAAGGAAGGAGCCATTGGTTGAGCGCATGGTCCAAGACAGCATGTGAATGAGCTTGTCTTTGTCGGTTTCTTTAACATAATCAACAAAGGCTTTTCGTCCAAGGTCTGGATTAAGCTCTTGATTAACAATATTAGGGTTTTGAAGGTATTTGACAAGGGCGGCTTCAACAATAGCTGGGTGAGCCAAATTGTGGGTGATACTTGGGCCATTTGAAGAGGTTAACATACCACCTTTAGCAGAAACAACTTTTCCGTCAACGAGTTATACTGATAGGTAAGCTGTTTGATGTTATCGCTAGCTTTTCCCCCAGTCCACACCGTGCATGCGAGTTTCCCAGCACACGGCGTTCCATCTATTTCTAATAATAGACTAGTGGCTGTTGCTCTGATTTCATTACAAAATCGTCATTGCTCGTGCCACCGCTTTCACTGTTATTAAGAATACTTATGTCTTTGTATTCAACTTTACCTGCCGGCACCGGTACGAATCCGATACGTTAACAGCTTCCAACGTTCCGTTCAAACTATTATTGGTTTAAGGACTTACGTCCCCGATTTAGGTGCTTCCTATACCCCGTGTCTAGCTCCATTGCCTTTAACAATGTTAGGTAGGTACATCGCGTGGATAATCCCCTACCGTTAGACAAGTCTTATTTTCAGACTTCGGATCATTTCTGACCCGCACAACTAACGAGGCGTACATTCGGAAGTTCGTCAGTGCTTTTCGCACATTCTCACCATGTCGGTTAACAGCGCACAAGAGAGGCTCCAGTTCCAATTGGTTTATTACTCCAAGTGGCTTTCGGTTACTGTTTTTACAGCACTTCGGGTTGCTCCTTGCTAATTTCACCCTGCTCTCCACATCAATCCATGCCTGGATTATGCAGTTGGGAATATTACTGAGATAGCTTCAGGTTGTTACTCCGTCATTTCTATCTTTGTTTGAACAGTTATCATAAGGTTTAATGACCTTATGCCACAATGTCGCTTACTACATGATTGTAGTTACTTACTTGTGAACGTTTCGCACCAACACGGTTGTTAGTGTCTTTTGAGATGAAGAAAAGAGGTTCTGGTTCAATGTCAACGTGGAAGGGTTTCAATTCCTTAGCCACGATTTTCTTGTTAACGTCAATGTCCATGTCAAAGGCGTAGACACCATCAGTATTTGAGGATGGCATGGTTGCGCCTTCAAGAACGAGGGCTTGAGACATGATGTAGGTAAGAAGTTGTCCAATAATACGCATTTTGATTCCCTTGTTGTTGGCCTTGATGTTGGTCATAAGGGTTCCATCAAGGGCACCTGATACGGCATTGAGGATCAATTTGTAGCCTTCTTGTTTGTTGTTGGCGGTGATCCATTCAGGACTAAGGTATTCAAGTGTTTTAAGGGTTTTCTTGATTTCAACACGTTTGTTGTAGACTTCACGGTAAACGTCACGTCCTTTACCGTCATAAAAGGCACCTGTCATGATAAGAAGCACGGGATAATAGCCTGTGAAGTCTTGGTGAACGGCTTCACCAACAGAGGTGTAACGGTAACGGCTCTTGAGGTAGCGTTTATCGGCACCTTCGATACGTTCGTCTTCAGGTCCTGTGGTTTTAGTGTAGAATGGCGAGAAGTCTTCAGGGTCGATAATCTCATCACTAAATTCTGTGATTTTAGCGAGTTGTGGTACCTCGTGATTCATACGATCTGGGAAAGATGTCTTTTCACGAGATTGTTCCTTAATCATAGTGAACAATTCTTTGTCACATTGATTAAGCAATTTAACCACATCTGCAGGAATCTTTGAGAATTTGCCGTATTTCTCTTTCAGAATTTTGATGACTTTACGGTCAAAGGTTAATTGTTCATCGTTGTAGTCTTGACCGTGAATACCACCTGAAGAGGCGTTGATCCAGGAACGGGTTTCATTTCCCTCACCGTCAACAAAGGCGAGGTAGGTACCGTATTCTTTGAGACGGTCACGACGGGCTTTACGTTCTTCACATGGAATACCATACTTGGCAATATGGTCAGGGTTGTCGTTCCAGTTGCGACCTGCAAAGGATTTGTAGAAGTTGTACAAGGACATGAATTTACCCAAGTGGTAACGGGCGTATTTTGGATTTTTGTCTTTGATACGGTAGTAGACATTTTTGATGTACCAGTTTTTGGTGTATTCCAAAATGTCTTGTTGTTCAATGTTAAATTCTTTGGCAATATGGTCAGCAGGATACATGAAATCGACAACAGGAATGTCTTCGAGTTGACCATGTGGCTTAACTACGTGAACTCCAATGTCCGTTGAGGTTGACGATAAGTGAACAGGGGTGTCTTTAAGGTAAGGGAATTCTTTAAAGAGGGCTTCACGAATTTCCAAGTTATCTTTGAGAAAGCCAGGAAAGGCGATATCACGGGTAGCATAAAGGTCGTTACCGAGGTAGAAGAAATCGCTAATAGGGTCTTTAGAGTGTCCTGTTTTGTTTGATTCTGATTCTACAATAGAACCACCCAAGATACCTTCAGCGGTCTTAAGTCCCATGATAACACGACCGTTTTGCATTTGTTTTTGGTTGATACGGGCAATATCAACTTGTCCACCCCATTTCATGAAGTCTTCCACATTGCTTCTAAAGGTATTGGCAATGATTTTATCAGAGATTTCACGAAGTTTCTTGGTAGAGACATTAAGACGTCCTGACATTTCGTTTTTTAAAACAAATTGAATCAGTGGCAAATCGTAATGGTAGATATTGTAGCCGATGTATTGGTCGTTTTCCGATTCCGTTTGTCTGTCATCTTTGTTTAAAAATTTAGCTGTGATAGATTTTTTTAACCGTGGAATGGTAAAGGCAAAGCGTTTCTTAAGGAGAGACATGTCATCAGCAAGGTTGTAAAGAACAACCAAACGGTCAGGATATTTATCCATGTACTGACGTCCTGCTTCGTAGATGAGTTCAGGATCTTCAGCTAAGAAATGGCATTCATAAACGTCATTGGCGTCTAGAAAACCAATCATGAAAAGGTTATCGTAACACTCAATATCGTAGAAATATCTAAGACGGTCACTATACAGTCTAATAAGGCTCACCTCCTGAGGTCCCTTGATTGAAGGCTTCTTTAGCTATGCGGTTACTGTTAGTAATCGCTTCACCTAAGACATAAGCTAAATCAGGGGATTGGTTGCAGGCTGCTGTGAACATGTCGATAAAGATTTGACTGTCGTCAGCACCTTTGGTATAGGCGGTAATGATTTGGCCGTTTTTACGGTATCCTGTGATGACAAAAAGAGCGCTTTCAGGTGGATTGGTCATGAATTCGCCTGTTTGACTGGCTAGATTTTGAATGAGTTGTTGAGCCACATGGTAGCTTTTTTGTTGTTCAGGTGTTGACATTTTAGTCCTCAGTGAAGCTTTCTTTAATGGCTTTCATGGCGTCTGTGACAGCTTCATCAAACGTTTTGATGTTTTCTTTGATGTCGTCTTCAGGCATACCCATTTCTTTGAGTTCTTTTTTCATCTTGTCTAGTTCTTTGAAATAGTCTTCATTGGTCATTTGTTTAGAGGCACGAAGAAGTGCAAGGTTTGTAATGTGTTCCATTTCAGATTCCATTTTTTCGTGGATAAATCCTTCTTGGAAAGCTTCCATACTTTCTTCGGTTAGGTTTGCAATAGCGTGACCAAAGAGATGTGCCAAGTCAGGATCTTCATTTAAAGCAGCGCTAATATGACTTACGAAATGATTAGCATCATCCATGTATTGAACGATAGTTGTTTCGAGTTCATTATTGTCTACTTCAATAGTGCTTAATTGGAAAAGACTGACGTTGGCGTCTTTTTTTGCTTCTGCGAGTTCTTTAAGGTATTTTGTAGCGTCTTTAACGGCTTTGATTGAGTCTTTTGACATGGTTTAATTTCCTTTCTTGAAAGCTTGTTCAGCGTCGAAAACCCCTTGTGAGAGAGTGTCGTAGCTGTCTTGATTGAGGTTGGCAATAGTTTGACCCATTAAGTAGGCCAGCTCAGGACTTGAGTCCATGGCTGTTTTAAGGAGAGTCACTAAGAGTCCGGGGTCGTCTTTAAAAGCGTTGAAACTAACGACAGCATTGTCATTATCTAAATAACACGTAGCGCTTAAAAAGGCGACAGGAGTTTGGGTCTTGACGAGAGCTCCTTTTTTAGCAGCGATGATATTAAGTTTATCGATACTGTCTTTTAAGGTGTCTTGAAATAGGGTTAGACCTCTTTTTCAAATAGTCGAGCAAGGATATCAAATTGACTTTCGAGGTGTTCTTCGGTGTCAAATAGAGTGTATCCAAGTTTAGTGTTAATGGTTTTAGCTAAGGTGTGATAGTCTTTGGGATTGGAACTATTACTAATAGCTATAATGTGTTCTTTGATGGTTTCAGTCATTGAATATTACTTTCTATGCGTTTGCGGCATCTTTAAAGCCTTTACCTGCTTTAAAGGTGATACGGTTATAAGGATCAATCATAAGGGGTTTCTTAGTGAGTGGGTCAAATCCTTTACGGGCTTTTTGAGGTCGGATTTCATAAGAGCCGTGGTTGTGGATACGGAGTGTTCCTTCTTGGATGGTAACGTCTTGAATAGAGGTCAAGACTGCATTGACGGCTTGTTCAGCGTCTTTTTTAGTTCCTCCGAGTGTTTGTTGAACGTGATTAATAAGGTCAGTTTTATAAGCCATGAAAGGCTCCTTTCTGTTGATTAGGGATTTCAAATTGACTTTCGTCGATTTGTTGGTCTTGAGTGATGAGAAAATCGTCACTAAGATGATTGATGAGGTGCTTGGTGCTTTCAATTTTAACGGTTGCGAAGTTTTTAAAAGGTGTGTTTTCAAAGAGGTCTTTGAGAGTGTCTAAATCTTTGGTTAAAGCTTCTTTATCGATGTCAAAACCTGTAAAGCCCTCGTCTTTTAAAAAGGCGATTTGGTCATTGCGTTTAAGTCCTGAAAGAATAGAGTCATCTTTATGTCTAAAGTTTTGCGCATTTTCAGGAACGTCTTCGTCAAGCCAATCCATCTTGTATTTTTCTTCCATGGTATCAAACCAATCAAGCGGAAGGGTACGGCCATAGTCCATGTTAACGAGACGGGTTTCGCCTGTGTTGATGTTATGGGCGGTTGTGAAATTGGATGGGTTGTTTAAACGGTCAGTGTTTCCAACCATGATGTCAAAGGCAGCTTGTTGAATAAGAAAGTCATGCGCGTGTTCATGGGTGACACCGTAATTTTCAAAAAGTTTGATGAGGTTGTTGAAGCGCTCTTTACTTGGACGGTCAACAATTTGTTCCGCAAAGGTTTCGATGTTAGTGAGAGCGCCAACTTCATAGAAGTGACGGTCGGTTGGGTTGCCATAGGCCAATGCGACTTCCATTTCGCCAGGTTGCAGGAAGTTTTTAGACAGGGTTCCTGTACGACCATCGTCTGTTTTGATGAAGTCATAGGTGACACAATCAAAGTTTTTAGGGTTTTTGATGTGTTTAGCAATGGTTCCTGTGATGGCTTCCGAAACACTGGAATAATGGTTGTTAAAGCCGTTTTCCCAAACGCCATTAACGTCAGGACGAAGGTCATCTAGTTTGACAAAATAAGCCGTGTCATTAATTAAGACATTGTCTTTCAATTGCATGCCTGCGATATTGGTATTTCCAAAATCGTCAGAAAGACTGATGATGTGATTGGTTAAGGTGGCGTGTTTAGGTCTCATCATCGGTCAACACCACCTTTAAATTGTGTTGCATGGGCGCTGAGAAACCAATGTGTTTGATTTCAAAGAGTAAATCATCAAGCGGTTTGTTATGATAGCCCATGTAATGGTTGAAGGTTTTTTCAAGTCCTGAATAGGTAAAATTCGAAGGCTTGACTAAACGGTTGGTAAAGGGTGAGTCAAAGTGATACAAAACGGTGACGGTTTTGTTATCGGTATCAATGGCAAATTGATGGGTTTTGACATCACTTAAATAAAGGGTTAATTTCGGCAAATAAGGCGTGCCTCCTTTCTGTAGCTTACTGTTATTATATCAAAAAATGGGGAGATTTATGAAAAGAAATTTTCAGGCAAATCAAGAGAGCTGAGGATTTGATTGAGTTTCTTTTTAAGGCTTTTGAAGTTTTTTAGAGCTTCTTGATTTTCTGTGGTTGGAAAACCTGTGAGCACTTGATTATAAAGATTAAAGAAGGCTAAGAAGGTGTCTTGGCTTTCTTTTAAGACTTCTTGGGCATATTTATAGCGACTTCTAGCAATTAGGTCTTGATGTTCTTGATCAAGGGCTTTGGCGAAGTCCGTCAAGCTCTCAATGCTGTCTTTTGTAAAAGCTGATGCGTTTTGTTCTTGAATGACGGTTTTTCGAAGTTCATCAGTGATAATGTCTTCCATGTTATCTGCACTTTCATAAATGGTGACGAGTTTGTAGTCATTTTCGTTAACAACAATAATTGGCGAGATTTCTCGTTCACGGTATGTGATGGGTTTGTTGAGACGATAGGCGATGTAGGGTTTGTTGAATCGTTTGGTGATGGCCTCGTCTTTTTCCATTTTTGGGTAGCAAGGTGCCATGAAGCTTTTCCAGTCGGTTGTTTGATAACGTTGTTCTAATCGGTCTCTGAAATGGTCAACGGGAACGTATTTGTCGTTTTTGGAGAGTCCCATGTGGCATTATTCCTTTCTATTATTTGTAGGGCGCTCAACTAAAGGTGAGCAGGATGGTTTTGTTTGGGCTTGTAATGGTACAACTATCTGTTTCTTCATCGACAGATAGTGATGTCCTTATTTGGTCGGGATGTTTTTTAAGCTATCAAAGATAGCTTTTTTAACGTGGTTTAAGTGATAGTTGATTTCTGTTAATTGCGTGTCAACGTCTTCTGTAACAATGGCTTTGAGGCTATCTTCGTCTAAACGTTCGCCATTGATAATAGGTTCAAAACTATAGCCATCATCAGTCTCAGTCATGTCAATAGACAAATTGTAATCAGTTTTACCTTCAAGGTATTCTTGTTGCTCAGCTGTGAGTTCATCAATATGGTCTTCGTCGTCGGTCAAAAAGACAGGATAGGTACAGTTTGCTAGAATTTCGGCTATTTGACGTGTTTGATAAGCTGCGGTCATGTTGTTTATACAGTATTCTGTCCAATTTTCAATTGGCGATGACGGATTTTCAATTTTGTTGATAAGACCATCAAGTGTAGCGTGATGAAATTCTTTGAGTTCACCTTTAATCAATTTATGAAGATGGTACCATGTTCCGTCATAGCTGACGTATGAATAATAGTTATTGTGGTCATCATGGCGACCAATAGGATCTTTGGTAAGATTTAGCTCTCCGTTAAGATAAGCATCAGCGTATGGGAGAATGAATTCGATAGCGTCATTTTTATCGAAGGCGATAGCAAGAGGTGGCTGATCAGGGTCTTTAACGATATAATATGTTTTTGGGTCTTTTTCGATAATGTCAATATTAAGTTTTTTTGAGAACATAAGATGGTTTCCTTTCTTTTTTCGGAACGACTATCCGTCGCCCACAAAACAAACCATGGGCTACGGGCGAGACGACCGTGAGGTCGGCTTGTGCCCGCACAAAAGCCGTTTGGGAGCGTTAGCTCCCACGGTAGCCTAATGAGGCTAAAAAGCCCTAGTGCTAATTATTCCAAGCAATAGGGCTGAATTTATTAAAGGGTTGGGTAATCGCCGTTGAAACTCACTTCATCAACGGCAAGGCCATTAATGGCACGATAAGTGGCCATTTCAATATGGGCAAGGCTTGGTTGGTTAGCATAGGCAAAGGGAATAGCGTTGTCTTTTAAAACACCAACGAGGTAACCTGCCATAGCGTGATTAAGTCCTGTTTTAGCGATAACAACGGCATCAACGTCTTTAAGGGCTTTGGTACATTGGGTGACAAAGGTTTGATAGTTGATGTCATGATCGACAATGTTTAGTTTTTTGATGTGTTTTTCGTCTTCAAAACTTTTAATGAGGTTTGGACGAACGTTTTGGGGAAGACCGATAACGGCAATGGTTTTGCCTGTAAGGTCAAAATCTAGGTTTGATTTTGGACCGTCTGATTTTTGCGTGACTTTTTTGGTTTTTGTTGGTAGTGGTTTACTTGGTTTTTGGGACGTGTAATCATAACGGTGTACCCATTGGATGTGGGGTTGACCATTGTCTTTGATGATGAGGTCAACAAGGTCACCGTGGGTGATATTTTTGGAGTCGCCTAGGTGACGGAGGTAGAAGGTTTTGATTTTTGAGCCTGCGTCTAGCAAGTTTCTACCATTGATGTCTTTTTCAATGTAAAGTTCACCTGTTTTGAAGTTGGTTTCAACAAGGGCCTTTTCAAAAAGATGTAATGGTGGGATATCGCCTGTGTCAACGGCATTGTAAAGGGTTTTGATGTCGTAAAGAATGCCGTCATTTTTCTTAAATTGGATGTGGTCACCGTGCTCAAAACCGATGGTCTTGTATTCACTGACACCGCCTTCATGGAGGGTTTGGTTTTGAGCGTCAATAATACTATATCCGCCAGGTTGGACAATGACGGTTCCTTCTAAGAGTTTTGGCAGTTCTTTTTTTGGTGGTTCTTTTTTAGGTTGTTCTTCTTTTGGGATTTCTTCTTTAGCTTGTTCTAAAAGAGGTTTTAGAAATTCTCCGAATTCTTGATTAGAGTAGCCTAAAAAGTCTTTGGCAGCTTGAACTTGGTCAAGGCTACCGTTTAGGAGATGTTCTTTAATGCGTCTTCGCATAATGTCGTCAAAGGTTGTTACCATGGGTTTCCTTTCTAGTTGTCAATTTTTAAAATAGCAAGTGTGATGAGAATGGCTAGACAGATAAGGGTTCCGCTATAGGAAAGGGTTTCTGTCAAGGTACTAAAACTGTGATTAGGGATGGTATGAATGAGAATAGCAGGGTATTGTTTCGTTTGTTGAATGAGGGGTAGGGTTTCTACCAATTGAAGGCAAAACGGAATTAAGAGAAAGACACCAAGTGCAAGGCTTTTTATTTTTTGTTTACTAAAGAGATAAAATAACATAGTGGTTGTCATCGTTAATCCGAAATAGGATAAGGTTGCAAAAATCAAGGGTTTAGGCTCCTTTCAAACTTTCTTTGTAGTCTTCTAGGGTTGCAATTTCAGTGTAGTCAGGATTGTTTTGATAAGCTTCAA
>ERZ772908.127-NODE-127-length-18137-cov-7.00647_pt1 | contig 18137 bp, 15 predicted proteins | sample MGYA00512121_ERZ772908 | MGnify/ENA primary metagenome ERZ772908 (study PRJEB29015, sample SAMEA2738084) | human oral metagenome | biome: human oral; feature: human-associated habitat; material: saliva | place: China | collected 2264 ... | reverse complement strand
CAAGACTCATTTAACCCGGGCCCGGGCCTGGGACATCAGCACGTTTTGCACGTCCTCAAGCTCCTGTCCGTCGTCGTCATGAGTGCGCCGCTGCCAGGTGCCGTCAGGAAGTAGGTGCCAGGCGCTGATGCGGCCGGAGGTTTCCAGGTCAATCAGCCAATGCAGGCGCTCCACCAGATCCGGCTGGGTGATCTTAACCAGGGCCTCCACGCGGCGGTCCAGGTTGCGGTGCATCAGGTCAGCGCTACCAATGAAAATCTCGGGGTTGCCGTCGTTAGCAAAGGCGTAGATGCGCGAGTGCTCCAGGTAGCGGCCCAGGATTGAGGTGACGTGAATGTTTTCGCTTAGGTCTTTAACCCCAGAGCGGATCCCGCAAATACCGCGAACCACCAGGTCAACGCGTACACCCGCACGCGAGGCCCGGTAGAGGGCGTCAATAATGCGCTCATCAACAATGGAGTTAACCTTGATCTTGATCCAGGCTTCGCGCCCAGCCAAGTGGTTGTCAATTTCGCGCTTGATACGTTCCAGCAGCCCGTTACGCAGGCCGCGTGGGGCTACCAGCAGGCGACGGAAGCGGGCGCGTGGGGCATAACCTGAAAGCTGGTTGAACAGCGTGGTCAGGTCTTGGGCGACGTCGCGGTCGCAGGTCAGCAGGCCCAGATCCTCATAGCCACGGGCGGTCTTGGGGTGGTAGTTGCCCGTGCCCACGTGGCAGTAGCGGCGCAGGCCGTCAGTTTCCTGGCGCACCACTAGTGACAGCTTGCAGTGGGTTTTAAGCCCGATCATGCCGTAAACCACGTGTACACCGGCCCGCTCAAGCTTGCGTGCCCACACGATATTGGCTTCTTCATCAAAGCGGGCCTTGATTTCCACAATGGCCACAACCTGTTTGCCCAGTTCAGCAGCCTCAATCAGGGCGTCAACAATGGGTGAGTCGCCACTGGTGCGGTACAGGGTCTGCTTGATGGCCAGTACCTTGGGGTCGTGGGCGGCCTGGGAGATGAACTCCTGGACGCTTGTTGAGAAGGCGTCGTAGGGGTGGTGCAGCAAAATGTTGTGCTCACGGATGGCCGCGAAAATGCTGCGGGGCCGCGCCGATTCGCGCGGGTTGATCCCGGCCGGGGTGACTGGCACGTAGCGCTTGTATTTGAACTCGGGGATGTCCAGGTCGTGAATTTCGGACAGGTCAGACAAGTTCAGTGGCGCGGGCGAGACAAACACGTCTTCTTGCGTGATGTTTAGCTTGCGTACCAGGTAGGTGCGCACAAACTCGCTGATGGAGTCTTCTACCTCCAGACGCACTACCCGCCCAAAACGACGGCGTCCCAGCTCTTTTTCCATGGCGGCGAGCAGGTTTTCAGCATCGTCCTCTTCAACTTCGAGGTTTTCGTTGCGGGTGACGCGGAAGACGTGGTGCTCCACGATTTCCATGCCCGGGAAGAGATGGTCCAGGTGGTAGGCCACGACTTCCTCAAGTGGGATGAGCGCCAGGTTGCGCGGTTTAGCGTTGGTTAGCTCGCGCCCGGGCACCTGCACGAATCGCGGCAGGGAGTCGGGCAGTTTGATGCGGGCGAAGTGGTTTTTGCCGCTGCGTGGGTTGCGCAGCATAACCGCCAGGTTCAGTGACAGACCGGAAATGTAGGGGAAGGGGTGCGAGGGGTCCACCGCTAGCGGGGTCAGCACCGGATAGACCCGGTAGCGGAAGTAGCGGGTGAGCTTGTCGCGTTCTTCCTGGCTCAGCGATTTCCAGTCGGTAATTTCGATGCCTGCCTGGGCCATGGCTGGGCGTACATCATTTTGGAATAGCTCGGCTTGGGCGGCGGTGAGTCTCTTGGCGCGCGAGGTGATTAGCTCTAGCACCTGCTTGGCGTCCAGCCCGGAGGCGCGTACGGGGGTGATCCCGGCGGCGATGCGTCGCTTTAGCCCGGCCACGCGCACCATGTAGAACTCGTCTAGGTTGGAGGAGAAGATAGATAGGAACCAGGCGCGAGTTAGTACTGGCAGGTTGCGGTCTTGGGCTTGTTCCAGCACGCGCTTGTTGAAATCTATCCAGGTCAGTTCCCGGTCTACGAAACGCTCGGGGAATTTGTCTAGCGCGGGCAGTTTTTCTTGCAGGCGGTCGATGTCCGCCCAGTACTCCTTACTTGAGGGGTCTACTACCTCTACAGCTTCTACTGGCTTGACACCGTCTAGTTGCGTGCTGCCTGCGGTTTTTGCGATGCCGACGACGGCGCCCGGCTTGGCATCTTTTGTCTCACCGGCACGCTTGGCCGCGTCAGCTTTAGCGTCATTGGCGGCGGTTTTACCGCTCGCCTTTACACTGTCTACCTTGGCGCCTTTAGCGCCAGTAGCACCCTTGGTTCCAGTAGCACTGGCGCCAGCGGCGGCGTCGACTTTAGCTCCCGTGCCAGCGCCGTCGGCTTTGCCCCCAGCGCCACCAGCAGCACTAGCATTACCAGCTTTAGCCGAACCAGCTTCATCAGCAGCCTTTACGCCGCCGGAGGGCTTGGCGGTCTTGCCGCGCTTTGAGTTCTTCTTAGCGTTTTTAGCCGGCGGCGCATCAGCCCCGACACCACCCTTAACGCTTTCGTCGGCGCCAGTCTCGCCAGCTTCAAGCACTTCGATAGCAGCCTCAACACCGCTAGCGTCAGCGTCGGAGCTTGCCTCCTCTTCGAAGTCCTCGTCCGCATAGGCGGGGCCAGCGTCATCCTCGAAATCTCGGGGGTCTGCGGTTTCAATAACGGCGGCTATGGCTGCGTCGGTGCGCTTGGCTTCTTCGACGTCGACATCCTGTGCAGCGTGATCTTGCATACTCGTATTCTGTCAGTGATAGAGGTTAATCGTTTCAGCAATATTGTACTGATATTTGGGTGTTAATGCCCCTGGGGATTAATCCAGTTTCCCGACGGCGGCTTTAATAGCTGCTTCACGTAACTCTGCGGCGGTGGCAGCCAGGGCGCGAGCACGGGAGGTGACCATGTCGTAAAGCGGGTCGTTTTCGTCAGTAATCCAGCTGTCTTGCTCACTAGCGCGGCTGAGGCGTTCTAGCAGGGCGGCGCTGGCTAGTAGCGTGGGGTACAGCTGGGATCGGCGCGACGGCGTCCGTTGGCTGCCAGCGGACCCACCACCTAGCAGCAGCTCGTTTAGTTGGGCTTGCACCTGGGCCACACTGTCTACCCGCTGCCCCTGGGATAAAGCGGCCTCAAAGCGGGCCTGAGCGGCGTCGTCGTTAATAGTTACTACTGTGGCGTAACGCGACTCTACCAGGGCCGGGTCGCGCTCAATCCATTCGCGTAGCAGTAGTAGGCGCCAAAGCGCGCCAGGTAAGGTGCCCGCAGGGCTGGTGGCCCACAGCTCGCCAATCGCATCCACGCCATGGGAGGCCACAACTGCGCGCAGCCCAGCGACGGTTAGCGTGGTGTCACTGTCCGCACCAAGGTAGCCCCCAATGAGCAGCTGGGCGCTTTGGTGAGCCAGAGCGGAAGTGGTGGCGGTGTCTTCAGCGCCGGTGTAACGCTCAGCTTCGGCGGGTTCCATGAGGACGGGGCGGTGGAATTGGCGGGTCATTCATGCCTCCTTTTAGACGTAGGCTAACAAGTCCGCTATGATGGGGGCTGTCAGTTCGCTGCGAGCCGTTCCAAAGGCCCGTTAGGCGTTGCTCGCATCCGCAAGATGCTAGCCGTGCAGCAGTGAGCAGGCCTGCCCCCTTAGCTCAGTTGGTTAGAGCTACGGACTTTTAATCCGCAGGTCGAGGGTTCGAGTCCCTCAGGGGGTACTTTTCAGACAGTGCACCCTCACCAAGATTTGGTGGGGGTTTTGCTTTATTTCTACAGAACTCGTTATTTCCACAAACTCAGCAATTATAAAATGAAGTCCAGAGGCTGATCATAGGCGTCATTGCTTTTTCTTGCTGACAGTAGGCGCATGCACAATAACTCCAACACCTACCCCGACTCCCACGCCCGAATCTGAAGCTGCACCCGCTCCCGCGCCAGCACCAGAATCTGAATCTCAGTCGGAAGAAAACAGCGAGGAAGCCGAAGCGCCCGCCAACGAGTCCAGTTCTGTTTACTACAGCAACTGCACTGAAGCTTGGAATGCTGGAGCTGCCCCTATTTACCGTGGCGAGCCCGGTTACCGAATTGATTTAGACCGCGATAAGGACGGCATTGCTTGCGAAAAGCGCCCCTCACGTCGTCGCTAGCTGGTAACTAGCTAACTGGTCACTATTCGCCAGCAGCCTATGAAAGGCTAGAGATTTTAGAGGCTCATGAGGCATAATGGAGGCAGCCAGCCCCCGCGAGGGGACTGACTACCTCCGACCACTGTTGTTTTAGTTCTTGAGCAGTGGCGTGAGGGCTACAATCAAAGCCGCTAGGGCCTGGATGAGAGCAGCGACACTCGCGATGTCAACGCTCTTCTTCCGGGCCTTTCGCTTGCCTTGACCAGTCTTGGACTTGCCAGACAATGAGCCCACCTCCTCTCAAACCCCCAATCGCTTCCCAGCCATAAGCCACTAGAAGATGTACCGGGAACGTTGGCCGCTTAAAAGAGGGCAAAATAAGCCTAGCAAGAGTCCGGCAAGTGGCGGTTCAAAATTAGAGCAGCGTTTTAAGCTCACAGCCCAGAAAAAAGGCTGGAGGCAGTAAATAAGCGTGAGGCATAATGGAGGCAGCCAATCCCCTATTTAAAGAGGACTGACTGCCTCAGCCACTGCTACTTAAGAGCGATGAGCAGTGACGCGAGGGCTCCAATCAAAGCCGCTAGGGCCTGGATGAGAGCAGTGACATTCGCGGTGTCAATGTTCTCCTTCCGGGCCTTTTGCTTGCCTTGACTAGTCCTGGACTTGCCGGACATAAGCCCACCTCCCTTCTAACCCCAATCACTTGCCAGCCATAAGCCGCTAAAAGAGGTGAGCTGGTAGTGTTGGCCGCTTCAAAGAGGGGCAAGCTAAGCCTAGCTCAAGGTTGCCTGCGGTTCGAACAAATGTTGCTACCAAAATCAGCATGTTGCGACGGCGCAAATCTAGCAACCGCTAGGGCTACCCACTGTTTGGTGGTACTTACTCTTTAGAGATAGCAACCTGCAACCATCCAGGGCAAGCTGTCAACATCATCGACATGAGCACCTGGAACAGCAGCAAGACCGCTAGCAACAAATAGACTCATTATTAAAACAAATCCAACCAGTGCGCTACGTACTGCAACTATATGCAGTATCTGCCGCTTTCGTTCGTGTTTACCCACAGGAAGTTGGGCAGCTGACTGCTTAGGTATAACAAAGTTTTTATCAAAATTAGCTACCATCTGATTCCCGATCAACCACTTTCGAAATTCTTATCTTTTGTAGTTACTACAACATTAAGCCCCCTAAACCATAGCAATATTTCAGTACAGCTTTTATTACTTTAGACAAAGCATACCTTCATAATTGTAGATATAATTGGAGCTTTAATCTGTCGGTTCCGAGGAGTGCTTAGGTCAGGGCGTTCAAATATAGTACTAAATGTATCGAGATCTTTCAGGTGAACGATATATGAATCCTCATCATCGAAAGACCTCAGTCCTTACCTAGCCACGATGCGCCGACCCCTGCACACCACCCCCACACCCTCGAACGCGAAAAGCAACAAAATCAGCAACTATAAGAAATAAAAATCCAAAAGGTACCAACATAAAAAAAGATATTAAAAACATCAAGAGTGCCCAACCTACACCACTGCTATATTCTTCAGAAACAAGGAGAGTAACAATGAACACTATAAGTGGACTAACTATTAGAAACAGTCCAATTCTGACAAATACAGTTGAAAACGCTGTTAAGATTTCGCATTTCTGACGACCTAATTCCCGCGAGCCCTTACCTATCTGAGCAACCTTTTCGGACCTAGCCAGTTTTTCATTAAACGCTTTTTCCGACTGGTCATCAGGATTTGATACATCATCAATCAGAGACAGCGTATAGAATTCGACATTAGTTTGATCATTATTCATTTTCTAACTTGCTTTGCCGTGAACAAGATGAACTATCACCCATTGTAGATACAACCCATACGCGAATAAAATCCTTGCCAACACTAATATCGAACCCAATCTACTTACACAGATTCTTGCCAAAATCAAACATAATTAGTGCAACAGCAGATAGCACAAGCCCTATTGGAAAAAAAGTTATAATCATAAAAAAAAGCCCCCAAGCTAAGCCATCTTCATTATTACCATGATACCCTGACAGAAGAGCAGCATAAATAAATGGGCTTAAGAGCATGATCACACCTGCAATACCAAGGTAGCGCGCTGCCGTAAAGTAATTCTTTCGCTCACGCTTACCCTTAGCAGAAAGCACCTTTTTCGGCGGCGGCACAAAGGGTATTGGTTGCTGCATAGCTGGAGGCACTTGTCCGCTTATCTGCTGCGACCTAGCCAGCATTTCATTAAACGCTTTTTCTGACTGACTCTCACACATTTATTAGACCTCTTTAATGCCGGTGCATACTCGAAACTAGATCACCCTTTAACTCTGGCAGCAAAATACATCATAGCTACCGAAATAGCAGATACAACAGCCCCCATCATAGTAATATATGCGATCACTAAAAGAATCGTCCAACCAAAACCATCTCCATGATCTCCCGGCACGCCCGCAATAATACCGAATACAATGAATATACTGAAGGTCAGAGATACTGCCGGAATACCAAAACAAAGCGCAAACATATAGAAAATCAGCCGCTTACGCTTACCCTTAGCAGAAAGCACCTTTTTTGGTGGCGGCACAAAAGGCACTGGTTGCTGCATAGCTGGAGGCACTTGCCCGCTTATCCGCTGCGACCTAGCCAGCTTTTCATTAAACGCTTTTTCTGACTGACTCTCACACATTTATTAGACCTCTTTAATGCCAGTGCATACTCGAAACTAGATCACTCTTTAACTTTGGCAGCCAGACCCAACATAGCTGCCGAAATAACGTATACAACAAGCCCTATCGGAGTAATATATACGATCGAGAAAAAAGCCCTCGCATCCCAGCCATCACCATTAATACCATGATCTCCCGGCACACCCGCAATAATGTAACCCAAAATAAATATACTGAAGATCAGAGACACTGCCGGAATAGCAAAACAAAACGCCAGCATAAATAAAATCAGCCGCTTACGCTTACCCTTAGCAGAAAGCACCTTTTTTGGCGGCGGTACAAAGGGCATTGGTTGCTGCATAACTGGAGGCACTTGTCCGCTTATCTGCTGCGACCTAGCCAGCATTTCCCTTAAGGCCTCTCCAGGCTGCTTATCAGGTATTTCCTGTTCCATCAGCTACCACTCCGTCCGCTCAAGGCACTCGCAAGTGATTTGATTACGTTTGATTGCAACTGCCGCCAGGGCGCCCTGCTTTGGGGGCCCTGGCGGCTAGTCTATCGCGCAAAGCTCATTCCACCTGGCGCATTAGCGCCGAGAGTAGCTCAGTGTGCGCCTGCGGCCAGCCCACCAGCACGCTACCGGGGTAGCGCACATCCAAAGGCGTGCCGTCCAGGCGAGTAAATTTCACGCCGCTTTCTACACAGATCAGGTACGCCGCCGCGATGTCCCAGGGAGATACCCACATGTGTACAAAGGCGCCAGCCCTGCTAGCGGCCACCTCCACACATTCAAGCGCCGCCGAGCCGTAGCGGCGGTGTCCGCGTGATTCCACCAGGCAGCGCGTCAATCGCGGCAAAGCCACGATTTCCTTAATGTCGGTGATGATCACAACCTCACGCCGCCCACGCGTCTCATTGACCCGCGCCAGTGGCTGCCCATCACAGTAAGCCCCCTGCCCAGCGATAGCTGTATAGGTGAGCCCAGCGACGACGTCGACCACTACCCCCAGCACCGGGCGCCCATCCTCACACAGGGCCAAAGAAATGGCGTAGTCACGGTGAGTGGTTACGTAGTTCATGGTGCCATCAATGGGGTCAAGCACCCACACCCGCCCCGCAAATGAGCTGACAGAGTGGCCTTCCTCCCCCAGTAGCGGGTAGCCCGTGGCCGCCACCAGCTCCTCACTGATGTAGGCCTCAATGCTCTTATCCACCGCCGTAACCAGGTCATTGCGGTTAGATTTGGTTTCAACATCCAGCTCAAAACCGGGATCTAGGACAGTCTGGCGCACCCCAGCCAGCAAGTCGCAGACTAGCTCCAGCAAATCCTCTAAAGCCAGATCCTTAGCTTCACTCGCTTTATCAGCCGCCATTTCTAGCCTTCCTCCTCGCCTTGGGTGTCTTTACCGTCTTTGCCGTCAGCGCCAGCAAAAGCCCGGTCGGCACGGATCATGCGCTCCTCAAACAGCGCCACCAGCAGCAAGCAAGCCAAACCAACCGCCGCTGAAATAATCAGTACCGTAAAGGTAGAACCCCAGCCGTGCAGGTTGTAGCCCAAAATGTTAAGCCCATCCTTCTCAGGATCAGCGATATAGCCCAGCATCACCTTGGCCATGGAGTCACCAAAGATGTAACCAAAAGCGCGCGGCACAGCGTTAACCACCACCGTGGCAGTCTTAGGCGCAAAGCCAATCACGCAAATACCAATCAGAGTTACCGGCCCAAAGATCAAGAAACCGATAAAGAACAAAGACACGTAGACCGCCGTCGGCGTAGTGGCCTGGGAGTAGGTGAGAATCGGGATAATCACCAGGCCCAAACCAATTGCGGCGGTAAGCGCGCGCCTACCACCCAAGCGGTCAGAGAAGTAACCCCACAGCAGCGAGCCAGCCAAACCGCCCAGCTCCAGGCCAACCGTGGAGTTAACCGCCCACTGCTTGCTAAAGTGCAGCGCCTCAGAGGTGTAAAGCACGTTCCAGTTATCAATGCCGATACGCACCGCGTAGGCCGCCACGTTCGCAATGCATAGGAACCAAATCGCCGGGTTTTTAATCACGTAGTTCCACACGATCGCACCCTTAGACATGGAAGTGGTGACAGTGTCTACCTTAGATTCGGGCTCACCAAAAATAGCTTCAGGCTTGTCCCAACCCAGCTCGCCGGGCTCATCTTTACCAAACCACATGCCCCATAAACCAATGGGGATACAGATCAGTGCGGGCACAATAAACATGCCGGCCACACCGCCACCAAAGAAGGTGTTGGCACCCCACAGGGCCAGCGCACCGGCGATCATGGCACCAATGTTGTGCGAGGCGTTCCACCAGCCGATAAAGCGCCCACGGTATTTACGTGGAGTCCACCGGTTCATGGTGGAGTTACAGCAAGGCCCACCCGGCGCCTGCGCTAAACCGTTTAGGCTCCACAGCAGCACCATGATGCCCATCGGGTGGTTCACGCTCAGCAGCACCCCACCTACCAGTACGCTCACCACGCCGGCACTGACCAGCAGGAAGCCCAGGATGCGTTTAGTGTTTCGCCCATCGCACAGGAAGCCCAGGATCAGGCCGCCAAAGCCGTAGGTGAGCGAGAATGCGAAACCGATCGTGCCCAGCTCGGCGGTGCTCAGCCCGGCTTGTTCTTTCAGCAGCGGCTGGGCGGCCTTGAAGTTAGTGCGCAGCAGGTAGAAACCGCCGTAAACCACAATGAGTACGGCGTAAGTCTTTAAAAATTCCCCTAGCCAAGCTTTCTTTTGCTGCTCCAAAGTTAGTTTGGTAGTTCCGGTGCGCAGCTCAAAAAATCGCGTCAGTGCGCCCATACGTAAACCTCCTTGCTTACAAGTTGCCACAGGCCACGGCACCTGCAGCGGAAGTTTCTCCACTATAGCGCAGCGAGGTTAACTTAGGTCACATTTGTTCTACTTATTTAGTGCCGACGCCGCCGCCTGCACATCCGTTAAGTTGCTCTTGTGCCATGGCCGGCCCCGATGGCGACGACGCCGCCCTCCTCCGCTGCGTCCTAGCGGGCAGGGCTGTGCTTGGCTGGAGAGAGCGCATCGGGACGTCGGCTGCGCCCGTTGCTCGCTTCAGGCGGCAAGGGCAGGCCAGCTCAGGCCTGCGGGCGCAGCTGCACCATTAATGATTCCAGGGCTAGCAGCGGCGAAACATAGGTTTTTAGGCGGGTGCGGCACTGCTCTACAGCGGCCACCCTAGCCAGTGTCTGCTCAGCCGTAGAGCCGGCTGCCACCTGGCCAATTTCTTGCTCTAAGTCAAGGTTGACACTGTCTAACTGACTGCCTAGTTGGCGTGAAAGCACGTCGCGATAGAAAGACAGCAGATCCACCATGGCCCGGTCTAACACGTCAGTTACAGCGCGTTTAGCGCGACGTTTCTGGTTGTCTTCCAGGGCTTTGATCTGGCCGCGCATGGCTGGGGGAATACGACTCTCCCCCTCTAAACCAAGCGTGCGGATCAGGGCCGCTTTTTCTTGGGCGTCGCGGGCTGTGGAGGCAGCTTCAGCTTCTTTTTCGGCCTGTTCTAGCAGGTCAGCTGCCGCAAAAACGGCGTCACCCACACTGCGCAGCGAGATCGGGGCGGACATAAGCGCGCGCCGCCGCTCCCAGGCCCCCTCATCTTTGGCCAGGTGCCGGGCCAAACCGATATGGGACTGGCTGGCCCGGGCGGCCCGCAAAGCCAGCTGGGGTTCGGCGCCGTCGCGCTTAACTAAAAGATCAGCCACTGCCTGAGCGCTGGGCACACACAGCCGCACCAGGCGACAGCGCGAGCGAATGGTGGGTAAAACGTCCTCACTGGAGGGCGTGCACAGCAGCCACACCGTATATGGCGGCGGCTCCTCAATGCTTTTAAGCAGCACGTTTGTGGTGCGCTCATCCATACGGTCGGCGTCTTCCACCAGGATTACCCGCCAGCGCCCCTGCCAGGGCATCCGCCCGGCCTGCTCAATCAGGCTTTTAACCTCATCGATGGTGATAATCATGCGGTCGGTGGCTAGACGCACCACATCTGGGTGAGTGCCGGCCAGGGTTTGGCGGCAGCCCTCACACTGGCCGCAGCCAGGCTCAGCGCCAGTACATTCAAGGGCGGCAGCAAAGGCCAGTGCGGCAGTGGATCTACCAGATCCCGGCGGGCCGGTAACTAGCCAGGCGTGAGACATGGCGGCTGTGGGCACTTGCGGGCGTGCCCCCGTGGCGGCGGCCTGGAATGTGGCCACCACCTGTGCTTGCCCGACCAGCTCGTCCCATACGCTCATGCGTCAATAATTCCGCGTTCTTTCAGCAGTTCGCTAACCAACGCGCGCACCTGGGCAGCTATCTGCTCAATTTCGACGCTGGCATCAATGATTTTTATGCGCGCACTTTCCTGCTCAGCTAGGCGGTGGAACTGCTCGCGCAGGCGATACTGAAATTGCAGGCCTTCAGCTTCAATCGCATCACTCTGGCCGTTGCGAGTGTGTACGCGCTTTGCGGCAAGCTGGGGATCCGCGTCTAGCAGCAAAGTTAAGTCTGGCAGCAGCTCATCGGTGGCCCACAGGGATAGGTAACGCACTTCCTCAGCCCCCAGGCACCTGGCGGCGCCTTGATAAGCCACAGACGAATCGATATAGCGATCAGTTACAACCACTTGACCAGCCGCTAAAGCCGGGTTGATCAGCTCATTTACGTGCTGAGCCCGGTCGGCTGCGAACAGTAGTGCCTCGGCTTTGGCGGTTATTTGCGTCCGCTGTGCATTTTCCGACGCCGTCCCCAGCAGCAGGGAGCGCAATTGGGCCCCCAGGGCGGTGGCGCCAGGCTCGCGGGTGCGGCGCACGCTTATCCCCTGGTCTTCAAGCCAGTTGGTAAGCAGCTCTACCTGGGTGGTTTTGCCAACCCCGTCGCCACCTTCGAAGCTGATGAAAACTCCGCGCCCCATTTAGGCCTCGCTAGCCTCAGCGGCCTTAGCGGCGCTGGTCTTGGAGCCAGCAGTCTTCTTAGCGGTAGTCGACTTTGTGGCAGTCTTCTTCTCGGCGGCCTTGGTGGCAGCCTTGGTAGTGGCCTTCTTAGTGGTGGTCTTTTTAGCTGTGGTCTTGGTTGCCGCCTTTTTGGTGGTGGTCTTCTTGGCGGCAGTCTTCTTAGCCGGTCCCTTGGCGCGCTTTTCAGCCAAACGCTCATAGGCCAGCTCAGGGGTAACGGTGGCTGGGTCGTCGTCGCGGCGCAGGGTCACATTGGTTTTACCGTCGGTGAAGTAGGGACCAAAACGCCCGTCCTTAATGACCACCGGTAGCCCAGAGTTAGGGTCAGTGCCCAGCTCACGCAGCGGACCCTTGGGAGCAGCCGCGCCACGCCTACGCTTGGGCTGGCTAAACAGCTCCAGCGCCTGCTCTAGGGTCAGCGTGAACAGCTCCGCCTCGGTTTCTAGCGAACGCGAGTCCTTGCCCTTGGTTAGGTAGGGGCCGTAGCGACCGTTTTGGGCGGTGATTTCTACGCCTTCAGCGTCCGTGCCCACCACGCGCGGCAAGCTCAGTAGCTTAAGGGCGTCGTCGAGAGTGACGCTGGACAGGTCCATGTCCTTAAACAGGCTGGCGGTGCGGGGCTTAGGCTTAGCAGCCTTACGGGTACGCTTTTTACCCTCAGTTTCTGCCTCCGGTTCCGGCTCTGGCAAAACCTCGGAAACATAGGGCCCAAAACGCCCGCTCTTAGCCACAATCATGTGCCCAGTTTCTGGGTCAACACCCAGCTCACGGCCATCTTCAGCGGCTACCGCAAACAGCTCGTGGGCCTTAGCCACGCTGAGCTCGTCAGGGGCCAGGTCTGCGGGCACATTAGCCCGCTTACCTTCAGCGTCCTCCAGGTAGGGGCCGTAGCGGCCCACACGCAGGGTGATACCGTCACCAATTTCCATGGAGTTAACCGCGCGAGCATCAATTTCACCCAGGTTATCCACCAAAGTTTTCAAGCCCGCACCGTGAATATTGGCTTGCGGATCAGCGGCTATATCGCCGTTATAGAAGCGACGTAGCCAAGCCACGCGTTCTTCTTCACCCAACGCAATACGGTCCAGGTCAGCCTCCATGGAGGCGGTGAAGTCATAGTCCACCATCTGCGCGAAGTTTTCTTCCAGCAGACGGGTGACGGCGAAAGCCAGCCACGTGGGCACCAGCGCCTGGCCCCGGTGATCCACATAGCCACGGTCGCTAATTACGCTCATGATCGAGGCGTAGGTGGAGGGGCGGCCAATTTCGCGCTCTTCCAGGGCCTTAACCAGTGAAGCTTCGGTGTAGCGCGGCGGCGGGGTGGTTTCGTGCCCAGAGGCCTGCACCTGGCGGGTCTCCAGCTCCTGACCAGTGCTTACCTCCGGCAGACGCACATCTTTAGCGTCACCCTCGTAGCGGTCAGCGTCACGGCCTTCCTCATAGGCGGCCAGGAATCCCTTAAAGGTAATTACTGTTCCCGACGCCGTCAGTTCAGCCTGCTTAAAGCTTGCGTCCCCGTTTAGGGGGGCCTGCACATGGATCACGGCGGTAGAGCCGGTGGCGTTAGCCATCTGTGAGGCCACCGTGCGCTTCCAAATCAGCTCATACAGCTTGAACTGCACCGGCTGCAGGGAGTCTTTAACCTCACTGGGGGTACGGAAGTGGTCGCCAGCAGGGCGGATAGCTTCGTGCGCCTCCTGGGCGCCCTTGTTTTTGGTGGCGTAAACACGCGGTTTCTCGGGCACATACTGGCTGCCGTAAAGCTCACCGATCTGGGTGCGGGCGGCGGCCACAGCCTGGCTAGAAAGCGCGGTGGAGTCGGTACGCATATAGGTGATGTAACCGGACTCGTATAGGCCCTGGGCTACACGCATAGTGTCGCGCGAGTTCAGGCGCAGTTTACGCGAGGCCTCCTGCTGCAAGGTGGAGGTGGTGAACGGCGGGGCCGGGCGGCGCGTGTAGGGGCGGGTTTCCACCTTGCCCACCTGGGCTTGGGCCTGCTCAATAGCCTGCGCCACGGCCTGCGCGTCAGCCTCATGCAGGTGCACCACCTTGGCGGCCTGGGCCTGGGAGGTTAGTGCGGCGTCGTCGGCAAAATCGCGGCCAGTAGCCACCCGGCGCCCATCCAGGGAGACCAGGCGGGTAGCAAACTCGCTGTCGTCGGCGGCAAAAGTAGCCTCCACACCCCAGTAACTGGCGGGAATGAAAGCCATACGTTCACGTTCACGCTCCACCACCAGGCGCGTGGCCACAGACTGCACGCGGCCAGCCGAAAGCCCCTGACGGATCTTGCGCCACAGCACCGGGGAAATTTCGTAACCCACCAGGCGGTCCAGGATACGGCGGGTTTCCTGGGCATCTACCCGGTGAATATCGATTTCGCGGGTGTTATCCAGGGCGCGAGTGATGGCTTCACGGGTGATTTCCGTGAAAGTCATGCGGCGTACGGGAACCTTAGGCTTGAGTACCTCTTTTAGGTGCCAAGCAATAGCTTCACCCTCGCGGTCATCATCAGTGGCCAGGTAAAGCTCATCAGCTTCCTTCAGGTGGCGCTTAAGCTCAGCCACCACTTTCTTCTTATCCGGGTTAACCACATAGTAGGGGGTGAAGTTACCCTCCACGTCCACGGCAAACTTCCCGAAGGGGCCCTTCTTCATATTGGCCGGCAGCTCAGAAGGCTGAGGCAAGTCACGGATATGACCAATGGAGGCCTGGACGTCGTAGTCCGCGCCTAAATAGTTTGAAATTGACTTAATTTTGTTCGGGGACTCGACAATCACGAGCTTGCGTGACACGACTTTCCTCCTACATCCCGGTTCTCTTGCCGCCGCTGAACTAGGCTAGCGAGGCAAGGGCGCGCAGGCTCGCGCCGACACACCTATATATCAGCGTAGCCTAGATTTTATGTAATTTACTTTAAGCCCAGTTTAACCAGGCGCGACATACCCAGGGCACTGACTGCCCCAAAACCGCCCACTCCTACCAGGTAGGCCGTGAACTGCAGGGAGCCAAACAGGTAGAAATTACGGTAAGCAGCAGAGGCTAACATCACCACTAGCGCCAAACTCAGGTAGCCACCCAGCGAAAGCAGGTAGCGTGCCAGTTTTGAGCCGGGCAGGCCGCGATACTCGTCTGTTCCCCAAGCCCCAGCCGCGAGCGCCACAAATCCCCAGGTGAAGGCAACTGCGGCGGCGGCAATGATGTCTGAGGGGCGGTGCCATTGGCATACCAGGGTGGACCAGCCCATGAAGAAGGTGAAGCCGGCTCCCACCCAGGCGGCAATCACACGCCAAGCCGGCGGCACTACCAGCAGCAGGGCCACGGCAATGGAGGCAGCCACGCCGGTGTGTCCTGAAGGCAGGGTGTTGGCGGCGTCGACGCGCTGACTGTAGCCCCAGTCTGGGCGGGTGAAAACGAAGTGTTTAAGTGCCTGGATGGTTACGTTGGTGCCTACTACGACGGCGGTGGCCCACAGGGCGGCGCGGGGGCGGCGCCTGAGCAGGGCAATGGCTAGGGTGGCGATTATGGCCACCACGATTAGCGGCACGGATACGGCGTTTAGTAGCGCGCGGGCCTGGTCATCAATCCTGGCTGCACCCCAGTAGGAGCCTTTGAAGGCGGCGTCGTCGATAAACTGCCCTTCACGCGTGTTTACCAGCAACGCCCACGACCCCCACACCAGCAGGGTGAAAAGTAGGGCGTAGACGCAGGCTATGCGGCGAGCAAGTTTTGACATAACCTCAGACCTTACAGGTAACGAAACGATAAACAACTAATTGTGACCCCAAAGACGCTGTTAGCTAAGTCCGTTTGTGGCAAATTTGCACACAGGCTTAAGCCGCGCCTGGCTGGCGTAATTTTTACGCTGCGGGGTTTTCAGACGATAGTAACCATCCCAGCGTGAGCAAAAGTCCTGGTGGCGGCCACCATATCGGCCAGGACTGCGGCTGGGTCTTCACTGGTTAGTGAGGCTACGGCAGCCGCGATTTGGGCGACAGTGAGCAGTCCCTCATCTGAGGCGCTCAGTAGGGCCACCTCGGGCATCCCTACCGCAATTACGCGCCCGAACCCTTCGGCTTGGCGGATCACTGGCGCGGTGGGCACGGGCGTGGGGGTGAGGGCTTCTTCTTTACTTAGGCCCGACGCCGTGCGTAGCTTAAGTGCGGCTACTTGCGCGTCATCTAGGCCGCGCAGGGCTTCGTGGGCGGCAATTACTTGGGCTACGTGTTCGCCTAGCGCTCCTTGGCCGCTGGTGGGGACTTCTTCCAGGACCCGCCAGGGCTCGACGACGGCGCCGGGGGCTGCGGCGTCGCCGGGGGCATGGAACACCAGGTAGCCCATGCCCACGCCGCTTACTTGGCGTGAGTCGAAGTCTTCTTGCCAGGCAGCCAGGGTATTTTCGAAGGCGACGCCACTGCGTTCAGGGGTGAGTCCGCCGTCGCGCAGCCACATGGCGGCATACTCCACCGGGTCTTGCACTTCGCGCTGAATAATCCAGGCATCTAGGCTCTTGCCGATCCACTGGTTTACGCTGGTGCGCCAGCTGGTGCCTTCGCGATGTTCCCAGTTGCCGAGCATGACGGCCACGCCGTCGGGGTTTAGGTGATCCTCCAGGCCACGCACCAGGGCGGGCAGGATGGGCCCACCGGCGTCGCGGTACTCCATTAGCGGCAATCCGGCCTGACGCACGCTGGGTGGGGTGATCACAAAGGGCGGGTTGGAGACGATCAGGTCAAAGCGTTGGCCGGCCACAGGTTCTAGCAGGTTGCCTTGGCGTAGCTGCACGCGGGCACTATCCACCCCGGCCAGGGCCACGTTGAAGGCGGTAAACTCCAGGGCGCGCGTGGAAATGTCGGTGGCCACTACCTGGCGCACGTGGCGCAGCAGGTAGAGGGTTTGGATGCCGCAGCCTACCCCCAGGTCCAGGGCGGTTTCTACCGGTTTGCGTGGGGTTAGGGCGGCCAGGGTCAGCCCGGCGCGGCCAATTCCCAGCACATGATCGGGGGCAAGGGCTTGGCCGGTGACGAGTTCACCGAGGTCACTGGCTACCCACCAGCGCACGGATCCGTGGGCGTCTTCAGCTTCGTGGGGGCGCAGGTCGACGGCGGGGGCGTAGCGTTGCTCTCCGCTGGCGCTTTGCGTGGGCACCACCAGGCCAATAGCGAGAGCTCCGGCCACGCCAGTGCGCGGCAGGGCGGTTTCTAGGGCGGCGGCGCTTACTGGCTCGCCCAGCATGAACAGGGCGGTTAGTACTGCTACCTTGTAGCCCGCGACGTCGCTGTCTTGGGGCACGTTGGCAGCTGAGCTGGTGCTATCTGCGCCAGTGGCCGGGCTGGGCCTGTCTGAGCTGGTGCTAGCGGCGCCGGCCCTGGTAGCCCCAGCCCCGGCAGCCAGGGCGCGGCGCACCACCCGCAAAGCTGGGGCCCGCAGCTCACGTTGCAAAGCAGCGGCAGCTACAGGCCCTAGTAAAGCCTCCACGCTTTCCACTCCCCAACCTGATTGGGCCAGGTCAGCGCGCAGTAGCGAAGCTTGCTTAGCGGTTAGGCGGGGGGCTTTAGGCATTGAGGCTCCTTAGAATTCCAGATCCACCCAGGTAACTAGATGATCAGAGATAGCTAGTTTAAACGTACCTGAATCGACCACTTGCGCGCTCGGCCCGCCGGCTGGTGCGCCCGACGCTGGTGCGCCTTGGACTGATGCAGCTTGTCCTGACGCTCCTGGCGCTACGACAGCTGGTGTGCCTTGGCTTGGCGCAGCTGACACGCCTTGAGCTGATGCACCTGCCACTGCGGCAGCTGACGCGCCTGGCGCTACGGCGACTGGCTGGCCTTGAGCTGCGGCAGCTGGTTGGCCGGCCGCGCCCAGAGGCGGCAGGGCGTCGGTGAGGAAATGATCAATGCGTCGGCTTGGGGCAGCCGAGGGGAAAGTAACCCCCTGCCCAAGCTGACGGCCTACCCCAATACGGGCCAGGGCGACGTCGTCCATGTTCATATCCCCACCCAAAATATGGGCCCCAGGCAAACCAGCCAGCTTCCACCAGGCGTGGGCCAGCTGGCGCCGGGCGGTGGTGGGGTGGGTGGCCAGGTGCACGCTAGCCACGTTAAGCGGCACCTGCCCGACGCCGTCGGCCAAAGTAGCCGCCAACATCAGACGCGTTGAGGCGGTAAACAGCGCATAGGGCAGCTTGCCGCCCTCGCGGCGCACAATCGTGGGCACGCCCCGCCCCAGCCGCTCCACCCGCCAAGCCTGCACCGGTAGGCGCGACAAAATGGCGTTACCAAAACCGCGCAGAGGGGCCAGTGGCTCCA
>ERZ772908.125-NODE-125-length-18308-cov-9.99874_pt1 | contig 18308 bp, 15 predicted proteins | sample MGYA00512121_ERZ772908 | MGnify/ENA primary metagenome ERZ772908 (study PRJEB29015, sample SAMEA2738084) | human oral metagenome | biome: human oral; feature: human-associated habitat; material: saliva | place: China | collected 2264 ... | reverse complement strand
CAGCGCCGCGCACGGCCTGGTCGAGCAGGTTGCCCAGCGCATCCGCGAGGCAGACACCTTCACACTGTGCATCACGCCGAAGGGCACGCGATCACCGCGCGATTTCTGGAAGTCCGGCTTCTATCGCATCGCAATGGAGGCGGGCGTGCCGATTCAGCTGGGCTTCATTGACCGCAATACCCGCACGTTCGGCTGGGGTCCGACATACCAGCTGACGGGCGACGTGCGCGCCGACATGGAAGTGATCCGCGCGTTTTACGCCGACAAGGTCGGCATCCGCCCGGAGAAGACCTCGGTTCCGCGCCTGCGCTCGGAGGACGAGGCTGAATGAGGCTCATGCGAGTGTTGCTCGGTACCGCTGGGGCACTTGCCCTGACGGCGGGCGGCGCAGCGGCACTCGCCGACGACCCGACGCAGATCCGACTGGTCGAGGTCTATGAGATGACGCCGGGGGTGAGCGCGATCCACCAGGTAACACTGTCGACGTCTCAGCCTCTGATCGGTGAGCAGTGTCAGTCGATGGGCACGGCAGCCAAGGCCACGTCGTCACTCCTCGTGAGCGTTGACGGCGTGGACGGATGCCGCTTCACCTGGGAACTTGAGGAGGGTGGCGCCGAGGTCGTCTCGGTTGACGACGGCGGCGTCTTCCATTTCGAATCGACGTCAGCCCGTCTGCTCGAGGGGTTCTCGTCTCCCGATGCGTCGGCCTCCATCGAGTCGGTCACCCTGATTGCGCACAGTTCTCTCGTTATCGAGGCCTCTGACGGTGGACAGATCATCACCCCCGGGGCATCGACAAAGACGGACGCAAGCACGGTCACCTGGCATCACGTCACCTCTAACGTGAGCGCGACGGGAACCGTCGACGCCAACGCGTCCTCCATGTCCCCCTCCCCTACGCTCTCGCCATCTCCATCGGTCAATTCCGCCTCCACTCAGGAACGAGGCCACACCTCCACCGCACGTTCGCTGACCCCGATCATGGCGATCACGGGAGGAGTTCTCCTCATCGCCGCCATCACCGGCCTCGTGCGCCGATCACGGCAGTCCCGCCAGGCCGCCGCCGACGCACAGTTCGCGCGTGATGCGGCTCTGCGTGAGGCACAGCGGCGCTCCGCATCGGCAGAGAAAACGGCTGCCACTCCCTACGGTCAGCGTTCCCTTCCACCGGCCTCGTCGAAGCGTCACGAGGCCCCGCCAGCGAGCGCTCAGGGATCCGCCGACTCCAACGCCGAGATGGACACGGAGCGATTCTCCCCACCCGATCTCCCCTAGCAGGCACACGTCGCGATGGGCCCCAACCTCAGGCGAGAGGTTGGGGACCATCGTGTGCGGCGTTACCCGACGTGGAAGTAGCGCGCCACGAGCTCTTCGACCGACACCTTCGAATCTGCCAGGTCGTCGCGCAGGTGCATGTCTCCCAGTTCCATGAGGTGTGATGCCCACGAATCGATGAGTCCGGCGGGGAATACGCCGAGAGCCTCATAGTCCTCACGCTGAGCAAGGAGTCTGCCCGCCGCCTCGAAGCAAGAATCCGGGAGCTGATCCAGACCCGGAGTCTGGGACGCATCCCCATCCACTTTGCGTTCACGCGCATAGTCGGCCATTCCCGGCTCAGTCAGACCGATGCGGGCGGCAACCGCGATACCGGCGAGCAACAGGTGGATCGCTGCCGATCCGTCGGGGCTACGCAGCTCAACGGTCTGAGAGTCATTAGGCAGATCGGTGATCGGAGCCTCGCCGGGGTTGGCGTCACGGAACATCGAGTCGTCGATGTTTTGCCAGCCGAGGGGCACGCGCACAAGGACGGAACGATTACGATCGCCCCAGCAGATCGAGGTCGGCGCCTCCTGATGGGGGACGAGGCGCAGGAACGAGGTAGGAACGGTATTACCGAACGCGGTGAGCGAGGCTGCATGCGATAGGTAACCGCCGATGACCTGAAGTGCCTTCTCCGTCAGCCCTGATCCGGTCGAGAACTGGTTGACGCCATCCTTGACGAGTCGCGTGTGGAAGTGCATGCCAGATCCGGCCTGGCCGACGGCGATCTTGGGAGAGAAGGAGACCTCGATGCCGTAAGAGTGGGCGACCTCGCGCAGCACCCACTTGGCGAGGACCATCTGATCAGCGGTGTCCATCACGTCGACGGGCAGGAATTCAATTTCCTGCTGGATCATCTGCCGACCATCAGCAACGAAGTTGCCGACCTCGGAGTGCGCGTACTTCACGGCACATCCCATACTCACCAAGTGGAGGAGGGTTTCAGTACGCACGTCTTCCCACTTCGAGAAGGGGCCTGACTCGTGGTATCCGCGCTGCTCCTCGACCGGATAGAGGCTGTCTTCAGCTGAGAACAGGTAGTACTCAAGCTCTCCCAGAGCCTGCAGCTCGCACCCCGTCTCCGCCGTCAGAGCACGCTGGGCTTTCCGCAGAATTTCTTGAGGAGCCGATGCGAGCGGCTTGCCCTCAACGTCATAGAAACCGCACAGGATGTCGAGCGTTGGGATGGATACGAAGGGATTGAGGAAAGCAGTCGACAGACGCGGGACCACGTACAGGTCCGAGGAGGTCGCTTCGACAAATGTGAACAGGGATGAGCCATCGACGCGCTCACCGAGCGTCAGGATACGGTCCAGGTGAGCTTTGGATTGGATCGCGAAGTTGAGCGTTTTGAGTCGACCGTCCCCACCAACGTATCGAAGATTCAGCATGAGGATGCGATTGTCTTCGATATAGCCGATTATGTCGGCTTTCGTGAATTCCTTGGCAGGCTTTCCAAGGGCCTGAACGAGCGGGTTGGGGCTAAGAGACACCGTGTCGGTCGACAGCATGAATCACTCCTCTTCGAGCATGACTGGCTTCACACAATTGTGACACACTCGGACGCCACGAGGCAGCCCGAACACAACTCAAGTGACACCGTTACCCATCGCGAAACCGCCCCACCGCTTTAGTGACGCTTGTTACACTTTGAGGAGCCCACTCTTAGGAACCGCAATGGCGACAACACCCTCCCCCCTCCCTCACGATCCCACCAGACCCCCCTCTTGCTCATGGCGCGGCCTCCTCATCGATTCCGCACGCACATTCTGGACCGTCCCGGTCATGGAACTCATCATCACCGTCATGGCCCGCTACCGCCTGAACGTGCTGCACTGGCACCTGACTGACAACGCAGGTTGGCGCATCCCCGTCCCCGGCTACCCCGCCCTCACATCCATCGGGGCGCAGATTCCAAGAGCCCCGGAAGACTGGTACGACCATGCCTGCGCGCCAGAACGGTCAGGCACATGGCGCACGTCGCCCGCACGCACAGCACAAGGCTTCTATTCTGACGCAAACATTCGTCACCTCGTCCGCTTCGCCGCTCAGCGCAACATCCGCATCATCCCGGAGATCTCGATCCCTTCCTGCGCCGGTGCCGCAATCCGCGCATACCCGCACATGGGAAACCCCGCCCTCGCCCATGCACCCATACAGGAACACAACACGACGCTATGGCCCATCGCCTCATCTCTCCACTTCATCGAGGCAGCCCTCCACCACGTGTGCGACCTATTCCCCTCCCCCATTATTCATATCGGCGCACCCAAAACCGATTGGAGTCCGTGGGAAAATGACCCCACACTCGAGCGCGCAGGCCTGACATCTGGGCGAGATATCGAGCGCCTATTTATCGAACGAGCAATGCGCACACTTCACTTCCACGGTCGCCGGGCAGCCACCTGGGACACCGTGACTCGCGCATACAACTACCCACCCCCAGGAACAATCCTCCTCTCATCACGCCACAGCGGATCGCATACCACCGAAGCCGCTTCGTCGGGCGCCCCCTGGGTTCTGGCAGACTCACCCCTCCTCACACTCAGCCATCCCACGCGCCCCAGCTCACCCACAGCATCTCCTGCGACCGCACACCAGCTCTATGAACTGCTGCCTCAGGCACTACACAGCGAACGGCTCAAGGGAATCGAAGCTGTCGCATGGTCCACGTCGGTCACAAGCCCAGATCTCCTCTTCTACCACCTACTCCCCCGACTCCTCGTCATCGCCGAAATCGCATGGCACGGCGACGACGCCCTCCCATGGGAACAACTTGCCCCGCTCATCGACCGAGACATGGCATATCTGCGCCAGCACATCCCCTACTGGAATCCCCAACGGACGTAGTTGAGGGCCGCGCATCCAACCCGGATACGCGGCCCCGTGCCCCCTAGCGGGGCGGAGTTCGGAGCAGGCATGAAGACCGCCCCACTAGGCTTTCATGAACGCAAGGAGAACTTCTTCAGGCGTTCTGCGAGCGCACGCGCGTCGATATCCAAGCGCTCAGCTTCTGCGACATCATCGCGCTTAATCGCGCGCCAGTAAGCAACCTTTGTGCGCAAGAACTCACGGCGAAGCTCAATAATCTGAGCTTCCTCCTGTAGGCGCGCATCCTGCTGCTCCAACAGGGTCACAAACTCGCAGATATCTCTCTCCCCGCCCAGACCCGATCGGACATATTCACGCATGTCTGCAATCGACATTCCGGACGCAGAGAGACACGACACCCAGGTCAGCAGCTCAAGATCATCCTCGGTGTACGTACGGTGACCACTGGAGGCATCGCGAGCAATGGCCGGAATAACGCTGACATCTTCGTAGTAGCGCAGGGTGGACGCGGGCAACCCAACGAGCGCCGCTACCTCCTTAATGGAGTACGTGCGCCCAGAGCCGGTTCCTGCCATAGCTTCACCCTAAAAGACCTCAAGCCCTTGAAGTCAAGCGGAACTGCGGGACGTGCATCACGCGCTGCGACCTGCAAAAAACAGGTTTTCACCAGCGTAAACACAGCTCACGGCGATCAGATTACTCGAGCAATCCTCAGAGGAGCTCGGCGCGCCTCTGGAAGGACCAGATCGGACAGGTCTGTTCACGCATCTGCACATCGAAACGATCGAGGAGCTCACACCCACCATTGAGGTAAAAGCGGGCATTCTTTTCAGTGGAGGTAACAAAGCCGTATGCGCGCCCACCGCGCTTCGCCACATAGTCCGGCAGCACCTGGGAGACCAGCCATCGACCGACCCCGCGCCCCCGCATGCTCTTATCAACCGAGAGCACCTCGAGATACCAATCAAAGTCACCTTTATCGATCGTCACCTGATCAGCACGATCAACAACGTCAGAAAAATCCTTGACAAGCCGGGGCGACGCGTATCGATAGAATTCATAGCCTCCATTGAGGAAGCTCTGCAGGACCCCCACCTTGCGGTCATGCATGAGCGCAGTTCCAACGATCCGCCCCTCATGCTCGACGACGAGAGCGTGTCGGACCCTCTGATACGAAGCAGCGAGCATCCGATTGATGGCAGCGAGACATTCCGGGTAACGCTCCGGGCGGTAGAGGTACGGTTCGAGCATGACATGAAGGGGATAATCAAGGAATCCCTCGGTGATAATGCGTGTCATCTCAGGGATATCAGTACGCGTGGCAAGTCGACACTTCATAGAGCCCCTCCTCAACTCGTTCAGCTTTTGATGAAACTAACCATCGAAAACCTGACCTTAGGTAGATACCTGTCATACTACGTGACGGATCGCAATCTCACCTTGTCAATCGGGGCCGTTTACCTTTGACACAGCTCTCTTTTTCATTTGACGACCGGTCAGCCAATGTTGCGTCTGCGACCACTCGTTGCTTTGTATCCACGAAGAGAGGATAATCGAGTGGTTATATCAGGAGGACTGCATGCGATTCTTTCGCGCCCTGTGCGCCACGCTCGGGGCTTTGCTCATCACGTCGACGGTCGTGTTCGGCGCTCACGCCGCGGACGGACCGACGCTATCCGAGGCCTACGTCCTGACCAAGGATGGCCAGCTCGTCGACACGTTGACCGTCGTCGACCCTTCTCGCACGATGAGCGAATCCGCATGCACACCGTACGCCGGTAGCTCCACAGACCAACACGTCGAGTTTGTGACACGCGACGACGCCACGGTCTGCCACATGCAGCTCATGTACACCCGGGCCCAGGACGAATCCGAGTTCACTCTTCAGGACTCGGGGGCGTTCGTACTCTCGGCACGCACCGACCAAACCCTGGCCGAGTATCGGAAGGCCTTCGGCTCTTCCCTGTCCTTCGCTTCCGTCTCCCTGAGCATCGAAGGGGAAGTCAAGTCGGCGACGTCTGGTGCTGCTACGTCGGCGACGACCTACGAGGGGCGAGCCTTGTCCGTGTCAACGTGGACGGATACTGTCCCGCAGGTCATCACGGTCAACGGCACACTTGCTCCCGGCGGGAATCCGGCCGCAGCGGATGGCGCCAATGCTCTGAAGGATCCCTGGGGCGCAACACCCATCCCCGGAAACGAAAACTCGTCCGATAGTGCATCCTCTGCTGCATCCGATTCTCCTTCGGATCCCCCGCTCGGGCTCCTCATCGGTTTGATCGTCGGCCTCATCGTCATCGTGTTGGTTGTCGTCATCGTCATTTACGTGATTCGTTCGAAGCGCTCGACGCAGCCCACTGAGGGCACACAGCACAGCACTGTCCCCTCACATATGCGACGCCCGTCCGCACCTCGGGGCACGGGGGCTTCTGCACCCTATGCGCCGGGGCAAGCAATGGGCGTCCCGGCGCAGAGCAGCCCCGCCCCAGTGATCAATCAGGGCCGAGGAGGTACTTCCTCACCCGAGGCCTCTCGACGTGCTCCGTCAACGAATTCAGCGCGGCAGGATCTCGCCTCGCTTCCGCAGCCCAAGCCGCGTGACACCGGCTTTGTCTGGGAGCATAAGTCCCGCCCCGCTCCCACAGCTCCCGCACCCGGCGCCCCTGTTCAGGCGGCCAAGCCCCCGAAGCGCAAGCGTTCACGTGATGGGCACCGTCCTGCCGTGTTCCCGGCGCAGCCGATGCAGACTATGCAGCCGACGCAACCGATGCAGGAACCGAACGCGGCCGCTGCACACTACGCTCCTAGTTTCCCCCAGGGCCAGGGAGCACCCTCTGCTGCCCAGGCACCTCAGGCTTCGGCCAACCGCTATGCACCGGCAGTCCCCGCGACTCCTGCTCCTGCTCCTGCTCCTGAGGATATTCCCACACCCGCACGCGGGATTCCGAGCCGTGGAGTCTCGGAGATGGCAGGGCACGCTCACGAGGCCGATCAGCAGCAGGCTGTCGCCGCAATTGAGCACTCACCCACCGACTCTTCTTATTCGTCTTCCGTGCCCGTCCCGCCACCGAGCGTGGAGGATGCTCCCGAGACGATGCTGATTCCGAAGGTTCAGCACGCGGTCGTTCCGGAGCCGGAACCCGTCGTCGTTCCCGAGCCCGAACCGGTCGTCGTTCCCGAACCCGAACCGGTCGTGGTCCCCGAGCCGGAACCCGTCGTCGTTCCCGAACCCGAACCCGAACCGGTCGTAGTCCCCGAACCCGAACCGGTCGTGGTCCCCGAGCCGGAACCTGAGCCAGTTGTCGTTCCCGAACCCGAACCGATCGCAATTCCGGAACCTGAACCCGTCGTCGTTCCCGAACCCGAACCGATCGCAATTCCGGAACCTGAACCCGTTATCGTTCCCGAACCCGAACCGATCGCAATTCCGGAACCTGAACCCGTTATCGTTCCCGAACCCGAACCCATCGTCGTTCCCGAACCGGAACCCATCGTCGTTCCCGAGCCGGAACCGGTTGTGGTTCCCGAGCCGGAACCCGTCGTCGTTCCCGAACCTGAACCTGAACCGGTTGTGGTCCCCAAGCCGGAACCCGTCGTCGTTCCCAAACCCGAACCCATCGTCGTTCCCGAACCCGAACCTGAACCGGTTGTGGTTCCCGAGCCGGAACCCGTCGTCGTTCCCGAACCTGAACCTGAACCGGTTGTGGTCCCCAAGCCGGAACCGATCGCAATTCCGGAACCTGAACCCGTCGTCGTTCCCGAACCCGAACCCGAACCCGAACCGGTCGTAGTCCCCGAACCCGAGGCGGCCTCGTTTGGTTCGGTGGACGATAACGGTGAGATGCCAACGGCGCAGTTCCCGCGTGTTCGTCGGGTGAATTCCGTCGCTTGGTCCACGAGCACGCGCAGCGAGTCCGCACCCGCGGTAGCCGAGCCGGGGTCCGCCTTTACACGCACTCCCCCCGCAGCATCCCCCCGCCAGGAAAGCGCTCCCGCAGCACCGGCGGTGCAAGCTCAGTCGGCGGCACCCTACGTGCCCGCTGCTCTTCAGGTTGCGCCGATACAGGAACCCCCGGTCGCGCCCCAGACCACCCAGGAGCCCCCGGTCGCGCCCCCGGTCGCGCCCCCGGTCTCGCCCCAGACCACCCAGGCGCCGTTCGCGCCCCAGACCCCTGCTCCGCCGCAGGCACAGGCGATGCCGCAGGCCCCGATAACACCGCAGGCACCGGCAATGCCCGCCTCGCTCCAGGAAGATTGGAACTCCGAGTTCTCGTGGAACGAGGAGGCACGCCGCGAGCAGGAAGGCGAGTCGAAGCGTCGCAAGCGCTGGGGTTGGGGCAAACGCCGCAAGCAGCGCGAGGACAACAACGAGCCCATCGAGTCCGAGAACGAGGAACAGACCTCGTCCGCGCGCATGCCGATGATTTCGGTCGACGCTCAGGACGACGACTGGAATGACTGGCAGAACTGGAACTCGCGGAGCTAACCCAACCGGGGCGCGCTAGCGACGCTTTTCCGCCTTGGCGAGCTCGATGTAGCGCGCGACTTCCGTATCCAGATCATCTTCATCGTCTGCTTCTTCATGATCGGGCGCGGAGTCGTCCTGTCCGTATCGCTCGATCAGAAGACGTTCACGGTAGAGGTGGTCGGCGGTCACACCGATGGTACGGATGAGGGACGCGTTGAGGACCATGCCGACGATGATGCCGATAAGCGGCAGGATCTGCGCCATCTTCATGCCGACGAGACGAGCTCCGAGGGCCGCGAATAAGGAGTTCACAGACGCGGTCAGCGCGTTGTTCCCGACGCTCTCCATCGATCCGCGTTTGGTGAGCTTGCGTACCACCTTGTTAAACACAAGCATCGAGGTCTTCTCCTCAACGACATGGTCATCAGCCGTGCTTCGCGGGGCGATCGCCTGGGATAAAACCATCGCGGAGAAGAGCTTTTCCGTTGGATCCTTCGTGTCATACCCGTAGTACGCAGCCGTGTGTGACACGAGGCGCGCAGAGGAGGCCAGGAACGTCGCGATATCAAGCCCGATCGCCGCTGCAATCACGCCGATACCGGGTGCCGAAGCGATGCCTAGACCGAGGATGGCCGCGACCGCCCCTCCCGTCGCGAATACGCTGCTCACCGCTCCTTCCGTCGCGGTAACGGCGGCATATCCAACCTTCAGGTGGGGCCTGACCAATTGGATCTCTGCCAGGTTCAGGTTTCGGATGTCCTCAAGACACTCCACGTCGTTACCGGCCCTGCGATGCGCCTTCACAATTCGTTCGCGTCGAACCGAGGATTCGGCGGCTGATGTCGCCTTCTCGACAAGCCCCAGGACAGCCGATGAGATCCAGCCTGCAATCGCAGCCCCGCCGGGGATTTTGCCCACGAGGCCAACCACTTTTTTCACAGGGGTGAGCACGTACGAGCGGATGCGCTGTGTGATAACTCGAGGGCTGCGCGGGTTGACCTGGGCGGCCTTCCATTCCTGGATTACATCCCACTGCGCGCGATCGTCGTCGGTCATGCGCTGACGAATATCGTCGCGCGTGCTGTGGTCTTCCTCCGGCTGATCCGTCATACCTCAAGCCTACCCGACCGAGATAAAGCGGCCCACAGCCTCGAGCGAGCGGGACGGCCGCTCTCCTACGGGCGGCTCTCGCCCTCAGCGAGTTCGACGTAACGCGCGACGTCGATGCTCAGCTCCTGAGGCCCGGCTGACGGCACGAGGTCCGTCGACGCCCCGCTCGCTTGCACGTGGCCGTAGCGCTCCGCCAGGAAACGCTCCCGGTACAGATGGTCGGCCGTGTCCCCGATGGTGCGCATGAGCGCGGCGTTCAGGCCAGCACTCACCACGATTCCGGCGACGGGAACGATCTGCGCGAGCTTGCGGGTGGCCAGGCGGACACCCATCGCCGAGAACAGCGATTTCATGGCGCTGACGATGACGCTTCCTCCCAGCATTTCGATGGATCCCTGACGAGCCAGATCCTGCATCACCTTGTTGAAGGCGAGCATGGTCGCCTGCTTTTCCACGATGAAATCGCGCCCCGCTCCGGCCGGATCAATCGCTTGGGAGAGGACCATCGTGGAGAAGAGTCGCTCGGTGGGATCCTCTGAGTCGTAGCCGTAATAGGCGGCCGTGTGGGCGACGAGGCGCGTGGCCGCGGCAAGGAAAGCCGTGACGTCAACGGCCATCGCCGAGGCCGTGACGCCCACGCCCGGCGCCGACGCCACGCCCATGCCGAGAACGGCGGCGACGGAGCCACCGGAAGCAAAGACACCGCTGACGGCTCCCTCAGCGGCTGCCGTGCCCGAGTACGCCAGGCTCAGGCGAGGCTTTACCGCAAGCACCTGATCGAGGGACAGCGCACGGATATCCTGCAGCGTGTTCACGTCATGCCCAGCGGCGCGGTAGGCCTTGAGGATGCGCTTGCGCCTCACCGAGGCCTCGGAGGCAGAAGCCGCCAATTCAACGAGCCCGAGGGCGGCGGAGGACACGGTCCGGGTCAGCGCCTCACCGCCGGGGACTTTGCGCGCGATGGAGACAGCTTTGCTCACGGGTGCGAGCGCGGCGGACTTCATCTTCTCGGTGATGGCGTGGGGACGCTTGTAGCTCAGCTGAGCGGCTTTCCACCGTTGGATCTCGTCCCACTGCGCGGCGTCGGCCTCGCTCATGCGCGCACGCAGGTCATCGTTCACGCGGTCCTCGTTCATACCGATCTGGTCCATCCTGTCAGCCTACACAGCAAGCGTTCCGTCAGGAGCTTCGGAGCCTGCACATGCCCTGTTATGCTTGTGACCTGGCAGTCACATTCGACATCGTTTGAAGGAGATTCCGTGGATTCTCGCTCGTCGCTCATCGACCAGATTAATCTCTTGCACGAGGAGAAGGAACACCAAAAGATCATCGCACTCATCGAGGGGCAGCCTCCCGCGGCGATGGACTACGAGCTGACGAGCCTGCTGGCGCGCGCCTACATCAACTACGCGCAGCCCTACATGGATTCCTTCCGTGATCACATTAAGCACGCCATCGAACTACTGCGCAGCGTCGAGGCTGAAGGCATGGCGGATCCGCGCTGGTACTACCGCATCGGCACGGCCCTGTACTGGCAGGACGAGGAGGAGAGCGCCCTGACGTACCTGGAGCAGTGCCTCGCCATGGATCCATCCAACGAGGACGCGCCGGAGATCATCGCCGAGTGCAAGGCTGCCATTCAGCGTCGTACGGTCGTGCGCCCCCTCGAGGTGCAAAGACTCATCGATTACTTCGATCGCAACGACTTCAACTACAGGGTCGAAGACCAGAGCCTACACATGGGCATCGGTCGCGGCTACTTCATCTTCTCGATCGCGAACGAGGGCACGGACCTGAGCATGTGGGCCGCGATCCCCGAGGACGTGTCGATGGAGCTGCGCCAGCGCCTCATTCAGGCGTGCAACGACTGGAACGGAGCCACCACGTGGCCGAAGGTCTACGTGGCATCGCTGGACGACGGTCGTCAGCGCCTGTGCGCCGAGCAGTTCGTGACCGCCCGCTACGGCCTGACGGACGCGCAAGTCTCGACCAGCATCGAGCGTTTCGTCGCCTCGGCTGAGGCTTTCTTCAAGGATCAGATCGAACGCATCCCCGCCCTGGGCGGCACCCAGGAGTAACACACGCGCATAAACGTTCCCCGGCCTCGTCACCATGGATGAGGCCGGGGCTTGTTATGCGCTCAGGCACGCGGCACGTAGACGCTGAGGCCGCCGTCGCTGACCACGCCGGTGAGTGTCCCGTCGTCCGCGACGCGCACCGACGGGTGGCCTCCGAGGATGCACTCCCACTCCTGGCCGGCGTGACGATGGCCCACGTAGAGGGTCTTCTCTGCGGCCATCCGGTCGGAGAGGATGACGGCGCAGCCGGAGCCGGGGATCTCGGACTTGCCTTCGCGGGCAAAGCCCACGACGTCCGGGTTGTCGAAAGCGTTGTGCTGCGGGCCGACGGCCGCGCGGGCGCGAATCGACATGAGGATCGGCAGTTCACGCACGGCGGGCAGGTCGTCGGAATCAGGGGAACCGAGGAGGTCACCCCAGAACACGCAGGGAACCCCGGCCTCGTTGAAGAGGATGAGGGCGTAGGCGGCTGCCTTGAACCAGGGGGCGACCGTGGAGGCCAGGGACTGCCCTGGCTGGGTGTCGTGGTTTTCGACGAAGGTGACGGACTTGTCGGGGCGGGATGCCGTCAGCGTGTTCTCCCACAGGCGCGCGAGGTCCACGTTGCCGTCCGACACCGACGCATCGTGCAGGTGGTAGTGCAGGGGAACGTCAAAGAGCATGACGTCGGGGACCCGCTCAAGGTACCCCTCGAGCTCGCGCACGTCGCCGCTCCAGTACTCGCCGACGGCGGGCAGGTGGCGGCCCGTCGAGGCGCGCAGGTCGTTCAGCCAGCGGGCGTAGAAGTCCGAGCCCACGTGCTTGACGGCGTCCAGGCGCAGCCCATCCACGCCGGTCGTCTCGACGTACCACTTGGCCCAGCGGTCCAGCTCCTCGCTGACCCGGGGCTCGGTGACGTGCACGTCGCAGCCCATCAGGTAGTCGAAGTTACCGAACTCGGTGTCGACGGACTCGTTCCACTGTTTACCTTCGAAGAGCCACAGGCCGTTGCGCTTCGTGGCTTCGTCCCAGTCGATGCCGTGGAAGCACGTCCAGTCCCACGTGAAGTCCGAGTATGCGCCCGCGCGCCCCGGGAACGTGAAGCGTGTCCACGCCTCGATCGTCTCGGGTTCCCCGATCGCCTCATGACGGTTGTGGGGATTGATCGGAATGGCTCGTACGGTCTCAGACGCGTCGGCGCCCATGCGGTGGTTGAGGACGATGTCGGCGCACACGGCGATTCCCGCCTCGTGCAGAGCCTCGATGGCTGCCAGGTACTCGTCTTTCGTCCCATACTTCGTGGGCACGGAGCCCCTCTGGTCGAACTCGCCCAGGTCGTAGAGGTCGTAGACGCCGTAGCCGACGTCGTTGATACCCGCGTGGCCCTTGTAGGCGGGCGGCAGCCAGATGATGGTGACGCCCAGGTCCGCGATCTCTTGGGCGCGGGCGGCGAGGTAGCGCCAGTGGCTGGCATCCGGGACCATGTCCCAGGCGAAGGCCTGCAGGATCAGGGGGCCCGCCTCCGTCAGGGACGAGGCCAGGGCCGTTTCAGTCGTCTCACTCACCCGCATATCGTGGCAGGTTTTCCCTCCCCCAGGCGCGCGAGGAGGGCAAACAGTGGCGGGGTATACACGGTAACGAGGCCGGGGCTGCGTACCGCTGATGAGCGCGGTACGGGCCCCGGCCTCGTTGGTGGTGTCGTTACTTGCGGCGCCCGAGGCGCCCCTTCAGGCCCCCGGAGAGGCTGGAGGCGCCGTCGGCGATGCCCGAGGCCGCGCTCTTGGCGCCGACCATCACGACCTTCGCTTTGCCGCGCAGGCCCTTCTGAAGGCTCTCCGCTGTCTCCGGCCTCCGGCTCTCTGTGGCCGCGCCGAGGCGCAGCTGGTCCCACTCCTCGACGCTAACGCCAGGAGGCGGGATCTCGCGCAGGTGCCCCTTGAGGAGAGCAGACTGCGACTGGAGCGCCATAAATGTCAGGCCGCTCGACACGAATCCTCCGATGACGGGGACGATCTTCGAGAATCCCTTGGCGGCGGTGCTCTTCGTGATGTTGATGCCGATGAGACGCAGGCTGTGCTTGACGACCGGATACCAGGTGATGCTCATGAGGGCGCGTTTGGTCGCGTGGTTCTGGTAGGCGGTCTTGGCAGCCACACGCGCGAAAGCCGTTAGGGACTGGGCTGCACCGCCGACCCCCAGCATGACGCCGAAAAACACGGTGAGAACGCCGAGCGTGTCGTCGTCAGCGTCTCGGCCGTCCGGGAGGAGCTCGCCCCAGCCGTACAGGTAGGCGAGCTTTTGCATGATCCTCAGCGCGTGCACGTAGTACTGCATCAGGTCCGCGGGGATCGTGCCGAGCATCGCAAATCCACCGGGGATACCCGCGACGAAGGAGATGGCCGCCGACTTGTTCATCTCGTAGGAGATTGCCTCCTCCGCGAGCCTGTCAATCTCGGTCAGGGCGACTCCGGCGAGCAGCGGATTCGAGTCGATCGCGCGCGCAATTGCATCATCACCCATGCGGAGTTTGCGCAGCTCCTGACGCAGGAACTCCTCGCGGTTGACGCGCACGCCGGGTACGCGCACGACCTTCGCCAGGAACTCGAGAGCGCGCTGTTCCGGCGCAGATTGCTGCCCGGAGGCATCGCCGATCACTTCGCGATGTCTGGTACGGCCGTTCGTCGTGTCGGGCATCGGAATCCTCCTCGTCTGACAAGGCGCTCACAGCGCGCAGGTGGTCCCCACTCTACCGGGTTCCTGCTCCCCCGAGCCCAAGATTGACGAGGCCGGGGCTAGGCCGCGCTGTCACGCATCCCCCGCCCCAGCCTCGTGACCGATGATCGTTACTTGCGCCGACCGAAGAGGCCCTTGACGCCTTCGGCGATGCCGGAGGCCGCGGTCATCGCGCCATCGGCGATGCCGGTAGCCGCAGTCTTTGCGCCACTCGTGACGGCCTTGGTCGTGCTCTCGAGCGCCTGCTGGGCGTTGTCCAGAACGCCCGGCTCCTGGTCGTCGGGGGTCGCGTCGCTGACAGAACGCTTCCAGACCTCGGCGTCGACCCCGGGAGGTGGCAGCTCACGCAGGTGACTCTTGAGAAGCGAAGACTGGGAACGGAGCGACACAAGGGTCATGCCACCTGACAGGAAGCCACCGACCAGGGGGATAACCTTGGAGGCACCAGAAGCAAGCCCATCCTTGGTTACCTTGATCCCGATGTACTTCAGGGTTTGTTTCATGACCGGATACCACGTGGTCTTCGTGAGAGCCTGCTTTGCGAGTTGCTTCTGGAATGCAGGCATGGCAACCGAACGCGCGAACGTCGTCAGCGACTGGGCCGCGCCGCCCACGCCGAGCATGACTCCAAAGAACAGAGCGAGGAGACCAATCGTCTCGTCGTCGACCTCATCCATGTCGTTCAGCAAATCATGCCATCCGTACAGGTAGGCGAGCTTCTGCATGATTCTTAGCGCATGCACGTAGTACTGCATCAGGTCAGCGGGGATAGCGCCTGCCATCAGGAAGCCGCCGGGTAGGCCTGCGGCAAAGGACATGGCCGCGGACTTGTTCGTCTCGAAGGAGATGACGCCGTCCGCGAGCTTATCGAGATCGGTCAAAGAGACGCCAGCAAGGACGGGGTTCGAGTCGACGGCGCTCGCAATCGCATCGTCGCTCATGTGGAGTTTGCGCAGCTCCTGGCGGAGGAACTCGTCGCGGGCAATCCGCACGCCGCGGATGCGCACGACCTTCTTAAGGAACTCGATCGCGTATTGTTCGGCATCCACGTTCTGTTCTGCAATCGTTTCTTTCAGCTCTTCGACACCTTCGGTCGTTTCATATGGCGACTCAGATTCGCCACTCGTGTCGAAGACGAATTCTCGACCGTTTTCTTCAAGTTCTCCATCGGCTCCAAGCTCGTCGAGGTTGTCGCTCATCTCATTCCTTTACACTGCGTTGTCACCTCAGCACGAGGTCTGGATACGCGACAACTATAACCCAGTTTTCCGTCGTGATGACGCTCATGACACACCGTCATTATGCTCGGGTGCGAGGATGTCAGGAACGGACATACTCTGGTCGCATGTGGATTCTCGCTGCCTCCCTGTCAGCCCTGTTCGCGGGGCTGACTGCCGTCCTGGCGAAGGCGGGCGTCGCGTCGACGAGCTCGACGGTTGCGACGGCGCTGCGCACGGTTGTCGTGGCCGTGGGGGCGTGGGGCATGGCGGCGCTGACGGGAACGGCTTCCGGCGTTACATCTATCGACGGAACCTCTGCGCTGTTCCTGGTGTTGTCTGGGTTGGCGACGGGGGCCTCGTGGCTGTGCTATTTCGCGGCGCTGTCGCGAGGGGACGTGTCCCGCGTGGCACCGATCGACAAGCTGTCGACGGTCCTGGCGATCATCCTCGCGCTCGTTCTGCTGGGCGAGCCGGTGAGCGTGTGGGGCGCGGCCGGGATTATCGCGATTACGGCGGGGACGCTTCTGATGGTGGAGCCCGCTGAGTTATCAGGCCTTCCTCAAGCGCTGCGCGGGGGCGGGAGCTGGCTGACGTTCGCTCTTGCGTCCGCTCTGTTTGCCGCGTTGACGTCGATCCTCGGGAAGGTGGGCATTTCGGGGGTTGATCCGACGCTGGGAACGGCGGTGCACACGCTGGTGGTGCTGGCAATGGCGTGGGTGATCGTGGGCGCGCAGGGGCGCCTGGGCGAGGTGCGGTCGATTCCGGTCCGCGAGCTGGCGTTTATCGTCGCGTCTGGCGCTGCGACGTGCGCATCGTGGCTGGCCTACTATCACGCGCTGAAGGATGGGCCTGCCTCGGTCGTGGTGCCCATCGATAAGCTGTCGATCCTCGTGACCGTCGCCGTGTCAGCCGCGGCGTTTCACGAGCGTTTCACGCCGCGCTACCTGCTCGGCCTCGCCCTCATGTGCGCGGGGACGGTGGCCATGGTGGTGGCGTAGGTGTTTGTGCGGGCCATGTTTAGTGTCCTTGGCTTTCTTCCCAAGTGTCGGTGTTGCTGATGAGGAGGTGGGAGAGGCGGAACGGTCCTGTTGTCTCCGTGGTGGTGACCAGGCCGTTGATGGTTTGTGTCTCTCCGGTGAAGGGGTTGGTGGCTGTTCCTGCCCAGGTGGTGGTCAGCGTGATGGTGCGCGTGGCGTTGGGGTAGGGGCCGTCGAACCTGGAGCGCCAACCGTTTGGAGGCGTGTAGTAGTGGCGGATCAGGGCAGGGTCAGTGTTGGGCTTCATACCTTTGTGCCAGGGGGTTCCCGGTGAGGTCGTGGTCAGGTCGGGGGTGTCGTCTCCCCAACTCCACGTGTAGGAGGTGGCCGTGAGGGTGATGGTGATGTCGTGGCCCAGCAGGTTGATGACGTGGGTTTGAGTGGGATGGGTGGCCGCCACGAGCGTGGGGATGTGCTTGTTCGTATACGACACGTCGGCGGGCCGCTTGTACAGGCCAGCGCCGTCGGCGTGGATCGTCGTGGCCGCGTAGTACAGAATCTCGCGCGTTGTCGGTGTCCATCCAGCGTCGCCACTCTTGGGGAACATAGGACGACACGAATACAGTGCAGTGCTGCCATCTGCCTCAACGGCCGTGTGTCCTTGGCCATCACAATTCAAACCCGCCATGGACGTCACCGCCTCAGGACTCACCACGGCAGAATTCGATAGACGAATCGTGTCATCCACATTGTTAAATTGAGATGCAGGGGGAGCTTCTGCAGGAGCAGCCTGATGTCCCCATTTTTCGTCAGCGCTTACTTTTATACCGTCATTCCCATCTGCTTCTACCATCTGGTCCCAGTCATGGGAAGTCTCATCCCAGTCATTTGCCGCTGCAGCAGACACCTGGCTCCAAACAACACAGATAGCTACAAGAAACACGAGTATTGAACGGCGACCAATACGTCTAGAGCTCATCGGCTTCTGCCCTTCCCTGCGTTTCAACCCAGCGGTTCTCTTGCCATGTCATAAACAGGGAAATCGTGGATTGGTATTCCTCATTACGTACTGCGATTCGCGTGCCGGAGCACTTCGTTCCATCAACAGCAGTAACGCTAAACTTGACGCCAATTGTGTTAGGCGGGACATCGGAACCGTTGGCAGGCACGGGTTCCAGGAGAAGAACATGATCGACAGTGAGTGACTTTCCATAGACCCAGCCATTGGAATAATCATTGTTAATCTTGTTCATCAACGAGTGAGCGAACCCACTCATATCATCCGAGAGTGCCGCAAGAGCAGCGGTATCTCCCGTATTCCAGGAGTAAGTCGCAACAGCCAGGTAGTGTTCTGCGGCGGCCTCTGCTCCGCGTTCTGTGTTTTCCTTCGCCGCCTCTGGGAGCTCCGGCTTGGTGTAGGTGTCCGCCGCAAACTCGGCGGGGCGCACGAGCACACCATCGGGTCCGATCTGGTAGCCGCCCGACATGGCGGGCTCACTCGACACCGTTGGGGCGGGGGCGGGTGCGGCCGTGGGACCTGTGGCTGCGACGGTGGGTGTCTCACCCCAGGCATGCCACCAGCCCTCGGCGA
>ERZ772908.123-NODE-123-length-18390-cov-7.96782_pt1 | contig 18390 bp, 14 predicted proteins | sample MGYA00512121_ERZ772908 | MGnify/ENA primary metagenome ERZ772908 (study PRJEB29015, sample SAMEA2738084) | human oral metagenome | biome: human oral; feature: human-associated habitat; material: saliva | place: China | collected 2264 ... | reverse complement strand
ACTCGGCGAAGGACTCGTTGAGCCACAGGTCGTTCCACCACTTCATGGTGACCAGATCGCCGAACCACATGTGCGCCAGCTCGTGCAGGATCGTGTTGGCGCGGGCCTCCATCTGGGCCTCGGTGGGGCGCGTGCGGAACACGTAGGCGTCGCGGAAGGTGACGCAGCCGGCGTTCTCCATGGCGCCCGCGTTGTACTCGGGCACGAAGATCTGATCGTACTTCGTGAAGGGGTAGGCAATGCCGTAGGCGCCCTCGAAGAACTCGAAGCCTCGGCGGGTGATGTCGATGATCTCCTCGGCGTCCAGGTGTTCGATGATCGAGGCGCGAGCGTACACGCCCAGGTCAATCGTGCGCCCGTCGGAGGAGGTGAGCGAGGCCGTGGTGCCCTGGTAGGGGCCGGCGACAATCGCGGTGATGTAGGTCGACATGACCTCGGTGGTCGCGAAGCGGTAGACCCAGGCCTCGCCCTCTTCCTCGGGGGTCGGGGTCGGCGCGTTGGAGAAGACCTTCCAGCCCTTGGGGGCCTTGACCGTCAGGGTGAAGGTGGACTTCAGGTCGGGCTGCTCGAAGGTCGTGTAGACGCGGCGGGCGTCCGGGACCTCGAACTGAGAATAGGTGTACGCCTGGCCATCCGCGGGATCGACGAAGCGGTGCAGGCCCTCACCGGTGTGCATGTACTGGCAGGACGCGTCGACTTCGAGCACGTTGTGTTCCGCCAGGTTATCCAGGGCGATGCGGTTGTCCTGGTGGGCGGAGAAGGGGTCGAGAACGTTGCCGTTGAGGCGGATCGAGTGGACGTTGTTGGAGACGAGGTCCGCGAAGGTGGAGGCGCCTTCGCGCGCGTCGAACTCGATGCGGGTGAACGAACCGAAGTCGGTGTCGCCGCGCGTGAGGTCCAGCGAGATCTCGTAGCGGGTCACGGAGGAGATGACCGAGGCGCGCTCGGTCGCTTCCTCGCGAGTGAGGTTCAGGCCTGGCATGGGGTGCCTTTCCGTCGATGGAATGGGGGGCGCTGTCGCGCCAAACATTCCTATGGTGTCATGTGTTGCAGGTGGATGCGCGGGGCGCGCCGACTTTTGTCGGCTGGGACACGCTTTTACCAGATGGTGACTCGCTTCTCGGGATCGAGCCACATGCCGTCTCCCGGCTTGACGTCAAACGTCGCGGCGAATGCGTCCAGGTTTCGCAGCACCTGGTTGCAGCGGAACTCGGCGGGGGAGTGGGGGTCGATGGCTAGCATCTGGCGCGCGAACTGGGGGCGAGTCGCGGTGCGCCAGGCACGGGCCCACGAGAAGAAGAAGCGTTGCGGGCCGGTCAGCTCGTCGATGACGGGAGCGGTCTGAGGGGTGAGGCCCTGCTCGGCCAAGGCTGCCACCCACGCCTTCCACGCGATTGTCATGCCGCCCAGGTCGCCGATGTTCTCACCGATGGTCAGTGCGCCGTTGACGTGGGGGAGCGAGCGCTCGGCGCCGTCCTCCCCGGCGTCCTCGCCTGCCTCGTCGCTCGCGGCGGAGGCCAGCACGGCGGGGGTGAGAACATCGTACTGACCGATCAGGGCGTGGGTGCGCTCCTCGAAGGCGGCCCGGTCTTCGTCGGTCCACCAGTTCGACAGGTTGCCCGCCCCGTCGTAGCGCGAGCCCTGGTCGTCGAAGCCGTGGCCGATCTCGTGGCCGATGACCGCTCCGATTGCGCCGAAGTTGACCGCGTCGTCCGCCTGCGCGTCGAAGAAGGGGGGCTGGAGGATCGCTGCGGGGAAGACGATTTCGTTCTGTGTGGGGTTGTAGTAGGCGTTGACCGTCTGGGGGGTCATGTACCACTCGTCGCGGTCGACGGGGCCCTCGAGCTTGCGCCACTCGCGGTCGGTGGCGTGGGCGTTGGCGGCCCGCACGTTATCAACAAGCGTGGCGCAGGGATCCAGGTGCAGCGTGGAGTAGTCGCGCCACTTGGCGGGGTAGCCGATCTTCGGGTTGAAGGTTGCCAGCTTGGCCAGCGCCTTGTCCTTCGTTTCTTCACTCATCCAGTCCAGGCCTCGGATCGACTCGCCGTAGGCGTCGAGCAGGCGGCGCACGAGTGCGTCCATCGCGTCCTTGGCCTCGGGCGGGAAGTGGCGGGCGACCCAGGCCCGTCCCATGGCCTCGCCCAGGTAGGACTCGATGAGGGACAGTGCGCGCTTCCATCTGGGGCGCAGCTCCTGCGTGCCCGCCAGTGTGCGGCCGTGGAAGTCGAAGTTCTCCGTGACGAAGTCGGCGGAGAGCAGGGATGCGCGGGCGTCGATGGCCGAGGCGCTCAGCCACTCCTTGAGCGTCGCCAGGTCGGTGCGCTCCCACAGGGAGGCAGCGCCGCGCAGGTAGTCGGGCTGATCGACGTTGACGACGAGGCCGGAGACGGGCATGTGGGCTCCGCTCGCCCACGCGTCCCAGTCAAAGCCGGGGGCGAGGGTGTTCAGATGGCTCCAGGGGGTCGGGTTGTCGGACAGCAGGGGGTCGCGGTTGGCGACCGAGTCGCGGTGGTGGGAGGCCAGCGCCGTCTCGAGGGCCATGATGCGCCTTGCCGCGCCATCGGGGTCGGGCATGCCCGCCAGCGACAAAAGACGCCCGGTGTGGGCAACGTAAGCCTGACGGATCGGCTCGTAGTCTTCCTCTCGGTAGTAGGCCTCGTCGGGCAGCCCGATGCCGGCCTGGACCAGGCAGACCATGTAGGAGGATGAGTCGTGCGGGTCGGTGCCGACGTAGGCCCCCACCAGGCCTCCGATGCCTGCGCGCATGAGGGCGCCCATGGCCTCGGCGAGCTCCTCGCGCGTGTTGCACGCCTCGATGACGTCCAAGTCCGCACGCAGGGGGGTGGCTCCGGCCTCCTCGATGGCGTCCTCGTCGAGGAACTGCGTCCACAGGGTCGCGATGCGCGATGCGTCCGCGTCGTCGAGGGTGCCCGCGGCCGCGTCCTGGGCAATTGCGCGGGCATATTTCTCGGATGCGTCGCGCAGTGCGTGGAAGGCGCCATCCATCGGGCGGTCGGCGGGAATTGTGTGGGTCGCCAGCCAGGTGCCGTTCACGTGGCGGTAAAAATCGTCTTGGGGGCGCACGGAGCGGTCCATGTTCGCGGTTTCGAGGACGCGTGCGAGCAATGAGTTCGTCATGCCCTAACTCTAGGGTGTTTCCTTCCCCTTACGCGTGACCTAGAGATTTCGGGGGCGCGAACGTTGATTTACGTGACGGTCGCGGGCTGTAATTCCGGGTATTCCGCGCAATGTGGGGCTAGAAGTGAGAATGCCACTTTTGTGCGCGCTGTGCGTGCACATATGTGCACGGGGGTCTGCGAATTCGTTCAAACGGGGGTGTGTGGGGCAGAATTGTAAGCGCAATGAGGCACATCCTCATGAAGACGTGAAGGGAAAAACACGGTGAAGACACTTCGCACTGACGTGTGCGTCATCGGTGGCGGATCCACCGGTGCCGGCGTCGTCCGCGACGTCGTGATGCGCGGCTTCTCAGCCGTCCTCGTCGACCGGGCCGATATTGCTCAGGGGACCTCCGGTCGCTTCCATGGCCTGCTCCACTCCGGTGCTCGCTACATTGCCTCCGACCCCGAGTCGGCCACCGAATGCGCAGAAGAAAACGAGATCGTCAAGCGCATCAACTCCAACGCGATCGAGGCCACCGGCGGCCTTTTCGTGGTGACCGCTCAAGACGATGAGGAATACGCGGACCAGTTCCTGGCCCGCGCCGCCGCCGCACAGGTGCCGGCGGAAGAAATCTCCATCGCCGAGGCCCTGCGACGCGAACCCCGACTGGACCCGCGCATTAAGCGCGCGTTCGCCGTCCAGGACGGAACCGTCGACGGGTGGCAGATGACGTGGGGTGCAATCCGCTCCGCTCAGGCCTACGGCGCGCAGATCCTGACCTACCACCGCGTCACCAGCATCGAGCGCGACGGCGACCGCATTTGTGCAGTCATCGTCCACGACGAGCGTGGCGGTGAGGACATTCGCATCGAATGCGGCTTCGTCCTGAACTGCGGCGGCCCCTGGGCCGGCAAAATCGCAGGCATGGCGAACTGTCACGGTGTCGACGTTGTTGCCGGCGCGGGCATCATGATCGCCATGAATCACCGCCTCACCCACTCGGTCATCAACCGCTGTGTGTGGCCCGCCGACGGCGATATTTTGGTGCCCGACCACACGGTGTGCATCATCGGCACAACGGACCTCAAGTCCGACGACGCCGACAACCTGCCCATCCCAGCCGACCAGGTCCAGCAGATGCTCGACTCGGGCGAGGCCATGATTCCCGGCTTCCGCAAGGCCCGCGCCGTCCACGCGTGGGCGGGCGCTCGACCCCTCATCAAGGACTCTCGGGTCTCGGAGACCGACACCCGCCACATGGCGCGCGGCATGAGCATCATCGACCACAACTCGCGAGACGGCGTCTACGGCATGCTCACCATCGCCGGCGGTAAGCTCACCACCTACCGCCTCATGGCCGAGCGCATCGTCGACATCATGTGCTCGGAGATGGGCGAGACCCGCCCGTGTAAGACCGCCGACGAGGCCGTTCCCCCGGCCAAGGAGGCACGCCTGTACACGATCGGCCACCGCCTCGACAACGTTGAGTCGCGCAACGACGGCCCCACGCACGAGCAGATTATCTGCGAATGCGAGATGGCCACCCGCGAGATGCTTGAAAACGTCATGGACACCCTGCCCAAGGGACAGCTGGACGACGTTCGCCGCCAAATGCGCCTGGGCATGGGCCCGTGCCAGGGCGGATTCTGCTCCCAGCGAGCCGCCGGAATCGCCCACGAGCGCGGCGACATTGATTCGATGCGCGCCAACGGCCTGCTGCGCCTGTTCCTGAAGAACCGCTGGATCGGTCTGTGGCCCATCCTGTACGGCAAGCAAGCCAGGCAGGCCGTGCTCGACGCCTGGATTCACGAGGGCACGCTCGACGTCGAGCACTTGCCCGCAGCCAAGGAAGAGGTCGTTCGATGAGAGACGTCGTTATTATTGGCGCTGGACTGGCCGGCCTGGCCGCTGCGATCAAGGCCGCCGATGCCGGTCTGAGCGTCACCCTGATCACCAAGGGCGTTGGTGGCATCCAGCTCGGGACGGGCACGGTTGACATCCTCGGCTACGGCCCGGACCCGGTCGAGGCGCCCCTGGACGCGATCCCCGCGCACGTCGCCTCGCGCCCCACTCACCCCTACGCCCACGTCACCCCCGACCAGGTCGGCGCCTCGGTCGCGTGGCTGCGGGACATCGTCGGGCCGGACGCACTCGTCGGTGATGAGACGCGCAACGTGCGCATTCCCACCGGAGTCGGCGCCCTGCGCCCCACCTGCCTGATTCCTCCCTCTATGCAGGCCGGAATCCCCCAGGCGGGCGCCCGCTACGCGATCGTGGGCCTGGCGCGCTTCAAGGACTTCTACCCCAGCCTCGTCGCCGAGAACCTGTCGCGTCAGAAGGGCCCCGACGGCGCCCCGATCAAGGCGCGCGCCCTGAGCGTCGACTACGTGGTGCGCGATGGGGAGGTCGACTCCGTGGGAACCGTGCACGCGCGCAGCCTCGACCACGAGGAGAACCGCGCGCGTCTGGCCGCCCAGATTCGCCCTCTCCTGGAAGACGGTGAGATCGTTGGCCTGCCCGCCGTCCTCGGCCTCGACGATCCGCGAGCGTGGCGAGACCTGGCGGACAAGCTCGGACACCCGGTCTTCGAGATCCCGGTCCAGCCCCCGTCGGTGCCCGGCATGCGCTTGAATGCGTCGCTGACCCGCTTGGCTTCCGCCAAGGCGCGCGTCGTCCTCGGCTCGCCCCTGAAGGCCCTGCACACCGCCGGCGGGCGCGTTCAGGCCGTCGAATACGCCAGCGCAGGACGCGCTACCCGCGTGGAGACCCGCGCCGTCATCCTGGCGGCCGGCGGCTTCGAGTCCGGCGCCCTGGAGATGGACTCCTACGGCGTCGTGCGCGACACCGTGTGTGGCCTGCCCGTTATGGGCCCCACCGGTCAGCTGCTGCACGCCGACTTCTGGGGCGAGGAACAGCCCCTGTTCCTGGCGGGACTGGCCGTCGACGACTCGATGCGCGTCGTCGACGAAAACGGCAAGGCCGTGTACACCAACCTGTTTGCCGCGGGCGGCAACCTGGCCGGCGCCACCCGCTGGCGCGAAAAGAGCGGCGAAGGCATCGCTCTGGCCAGCGCACTGGCCGCCGTCGACGCGATCGTGGAGGAGCTGAAATGACCCTGGAAATGTCAACGCTGATGGGACCGGGCGTGGAGGAAACCGACGTGCTCTCCCTGGAGAGTGACGCGGCTCTGCGCGCCAGCCTGGACGCCTGCGTCAAGTGCACGATCTGCGAGACGCAGTGCCCCGTCATGCGCGTCACTGACCTGTTCGGTGGCCCGAAGTACTCCGGCCCGCAGGCCGAGCGCTTCCGCAAGGACGGGCAGATGGTGGACAAGTCCATCGACTACTGCTCCTCGTGCGGCACCTGCTCGCTCGTGTGCCCCCAGGGCGTGAAGGTCACCGAGATCATCCACCACAGGCGCACCGCCATGAAGGAAGCGCACGGCATCCCCATGCGCGACCGCCTCATCGGGCGAACCTCGTTGATTGGCACCATGATGACCCCGGTCGCCCCCATCGCGAACTGGGCGCTCGATGTCAAGCCGATCCGTGTGGCGATGGAGGCCATCATCGGCGTTCACCGCTCCGCGCCGATGCCGCGCGCCTACGGGCGCACCTTCGAGGGCTGGTTCAAGAAGCACAAGCCGCTGCCGAACTCCGGCACGCGCGGCCAGGTGATCTTCTTCCACGGATGCGCCGGACAGTACTTCGAGGTGGAGACCTCGATCCACTCGGTCATGGTGCTCGAGCACCTCGGCTACGAGGTCCTGGTCCCCAAGCACGGGTGCTGCGGCCTGGCCCTGCAATCCAACGGCCTGTACAAGGATGCTCGCAAGTACGTCTCGAAGCTGACGAACGACCTGCGCACGGTGAACCGCGATGCGCCGATCATCTCCGCGTCGGGCTCGTGCGCGGGCATGCTGCGCCACGAGGCCCACGAGATTCTCGAGATGGACACCCCGGAGCTGAGGGATGTGGGTAGCCGCACGTGGGATATCAGCGAATTCCTGCTGCACCTGTACGACAAGGGTGAGCTGGACACGAACTTCCAGCGCATCGACGTCACCATCCCGTACCACGCGCCCTGCCAGGTCAAGTCCCAGGGGCTGGGCAAGCCGGCCATCGAGCTGATGAGCCTGATTCCCGGCGTGACCGTCAAGGACTCCGAGCAGCCCTGCTGTGGCATTGCGGGTACCTACGGGATGAAGAAGGAGAAGTACGCGATCGCCCAGGCCGTGGGCGCCCCCGTCTTTGACTTCATCAAGCAGGTCAACGCCGAGCTGGCGGCCTGCGACACGGAGACGTGCCGCTGGCAGCTGCGCACGGCCACGGGCGCGAACGTCGTCCACCCGATCTGGCTGATCCACAAGGCATACGGCCTGCCCAACGGCTGAAGCATCGCGCAGTATCCCCGGGCGCGCAGTTCACAATGCGTGCCCGGGGATATTACTGTGTCCCCATGAGCATTTCTCGTCGCGTCGTCGTTACTGGAGCCTCCACCGGAATTGGGCAGGCAACTGCCCGCCTCTTGGCGAAGCGGGGGTGGAGCGTCGTCGCGGTGGCGAGGCGTCGCGAGCGCCTGGAGGCTCTCGCGGCCGAGATTGGCTGCGAATACTGGGCGGCTGACCTCACCGATGAGGCGCAGGTGGAGGAGATGGCCGCCCGCGTCCTGGAGGGTGGTCCCGTGGATGCTCTGGTGAACAACGCAGGCGGCGCGATCGGCGTCGACCGCGTGGCGGAGGGTGATCCCGCGAGGTGGAGCGCGATGTTCGAGCGCAACGTGATGACGGCCCTGCACTGTACGCGCGCCTTTCTGCCCGGGATGCGCGAGCGCGGGGGAGACCTCGTCTTCCTGACCTCGACCGCCGCCCACGACACCTACCCGGGAGGCGGCGGCTACGTGGCTGCCAAGCACGCCGAGCGCATCATCGCCAACACGCTGCGCCAGGAGCTGGTGGGTGAGCCCGTTCGCGTCATCGAGATCGCGCCCGGCATGGTGCGCACGGAGGAGTTTTCTTTGAACCGGCTCGGCTCCCAGGAGGCGGCCGACCGCGTCTACGAGGGCGTTTCTGCCCCTCTTGTGGCCGAAGATGTCGCGGAGGCGATCGTGTGGACCCTGGAGCGCCCGTCCCACGTCAATATTGACTCGATGATTGTGCGCCCGGTGGCCCAGGCGACGAACACCCTCGTGGCCCGCTCGGCCCCAGAGGCGTAGGCGTCGAGCCCGCGCGAGGCAGTGGGACGAGGCCGGGGCGCTCTGGTGCGCGGCGAGCGGTGAGCGTCCCCGGCCTCGTTCCTTCTACTTGGTCCAGCCCAGGACGCACACGACGCCCGGGACGTCCTCGGTGGTCGTCGTGACCTGGGTTGCGTCGCCGCCTGCGACGGGTGCGACGAAGAGGGGCAGCGAGAGGTCGGAGTAGGGGTCCTTGGGCGATGCGTACAGTGCCATCTGCGTGCCGTCGGGGCTCACGGCTAGCCATCCTTCGATGGTGTGAGTGCTTTCCAGGCCGGGCAGAGCGACTGTCGTCCAGTTGGAAACGAGCAGCGTCTGGTCTTCCGGGGTGGTCTGGGTGAGAGGTGTGCCGGGCTTGGAGTATATGGTGCCTTGGTCGATCGTGAGGCACGTGCCGTCGGGGGTGACGGCATCCGCGCCGAAACAGCCGACGCCGGCCTCGTTGGCGACCCACATCGCGGTTTTGGTGCGCTGGATGGACAGGTCGGGCATGACTTGGAATCGTGCGTAGTTTTCGACCGTGAAGTCTGTGGGAACGGCCTCGGGCGCTTCAGTTTCTGAGGGGAAACGGTAGATTGTGCCAACGCGATCCGATGCGGCGTCCTTGTCGATGTGGGCCACGTAGATGGCTCCGTCGGGGCCGAATTGGGCGAAATGATTGGACACGGGGGTGTGTCCGCTCGGCGTGGGAATCGCGTCGTTGAGGACGGTGAGCGTGCCGTCCGTGGAGACCACGGCTACCTTTTCGTTCTCGCCGTCGTTGTTCGCGACGATCATGCGCGAGAAGTCGGGGGAATAGCACTGCATATACTCGCACATGTACCCCGGTGCGGACAGGTACTCGCTCGGGAAGGTGAAGGTGCGCGTCGCCGTGATCGTGCCCGATTGCGGGTCGATGGCCCGCACGGTGGTGACCGTCGTGTCGATGCCAGCGTCGGCGGCGGCGAAGATGATGCCGGACATGGGTGCGGTTGCGGGGTCTTGGGAGGCGGCGGGCCCGACGGAGGAGGGGTCCGATGGTGCGCCGGTCGTGGAGGGGGTCGAGGAGTGGGCGCAGGCCCCCAACGCCAGGACGCAGGTGGCGGCGAGCAGAGCGGACGACAGGGTTTTGATGGACATGTGTCACCTCGTGAGTGTGATCGTCGGGTGGCGAACGTTGCAGGATAGTTGTGAGCTGACAAATGAATCAAACTCCAAAAAGTGATGTGCAGCACCTGTCATTTCATAGCGTTTTCACAGTTTCGCCATAAGGTCCGCTTATGTGCCGCTCCTAATCTGCGAGACAATGATGCACAATTCAGCAGAAAGGAGCGTCCCCATGTCGGAGGACAACAAGAACGTGGCAGGTGACAGTGAGCGCACCTCGAGCCTGCCCCAGTCGGAGCTGCAGGCCGCGGATCAGACCGAAGTCCTGCCCACGCACGTAGCCCAGGTGGAAACGGCGCAGATGCCTCCCGTCGCACAGCAGGAGGGGGCTGGCGCGTTCGCCGGCACACCCCTGGAGTGCGTCGCGGGCTCTTCTATCGACGACCAGGCCAGTGACGAGGCCGTGGCTGCTAGCGCTGCGACAGTCGAGCCCGCATCGAAGAAGACCTCGTGGGGCAAGCGCGCAGCTATCGCCGGCGCCGCAGCGGCACTGCTGTCCATCGGCTTCGGCGCGGGCATCATCACGCATGCAGCCATCCTCGGCGACGGCGAGGACTTCTATGAGCAGGGCTACGAGGACGGCTACAACGACCAGGGATACGGCGACGAGGACGAGGACTGGGAGTCGAACAGCGGGGATCAGCAGGACCAGAATGTTGGTCCCGGCGGTTGTCAGCCCAGGCCTGGTGCCGACCAGCAGGGGCCGGGTTCCCAGCAGGGCGATACAGGCAGCACCCGCCCGGGACCTCCTCCGGAGGGCAGCCGAGGCCCCGGTAGCACCCGCAGTGGGGGTGAGGACGTGAGCGGCCAGGAATCCGATACGACCGCCAGCTGAGCGATGAGGGCGCGCGAGACGACACCCGTCTCGCGCGCCCTCTACGCGAGCGTGGCCACCAGCGTCGAGAAGGCCACGCACACGAGGAGCGCCGCAAACACGAGGCCGAGGACGCGATTCGAGACGCGGGTCGTGAGCCGAGCACCCGCAAGCCCGCCGAGCATCGATGAGCCGGACACGTACACCAACACAGGAACCGACAGGATGCCACCACCCGCACCGAGGGAGCCGACGACGACGCCCACGACGATGCCGATGAGCACAGCAGACACAATCACGACCGCACCCCGGCTAGGGACGCGGACTTGGCCGACGAGGAGGAGGGGGAGGGGAGGCAAACCCCGAGGGAGACCGCCACAGCGGGATCCATGATGTCCGAGGCAGGCCTGCCCGCCGCGATCAGCATGCCCATCGCGCGCAGGACTGGGGTGGCGTGCTCGTAGAACGCCCGGTATCCCTCGCACAGGTAGTTGTGCGCCCCGTCACGGCGTTGGACGAAACGGTCTTTCGGGCACCCACCCCAGCACAGCCGCAGGTGCGGGCACGCCCGACACTGCGCGTCCACATCCGGTTTCAGGCGCGCGAAATCACCCATCCTGGGAGAAGACGCCAGATCGGCGAAGGACGAGGAATAGATCGACCCCACCAGCCAGTCCGGCTCCACCCAATGGTCACACGCGTACACGTCCCCGTTGAACTCCATCGCCATGTTCACCCCACACGTTCGCGCGTGCACGCACACCGACGCCGAGCCAAACATGGCCGCCAGGGTCGAATCAACATCCTGGATGAAAACCTCACCCACGTCGCTACGCACCCACTCGTCGAACACCTCACACAGGAAACGTCCATAACCAGACGGCGAGGTCGAACGGCTGGTCACGCAGTCCCCGTCTTGGCGATACAACAACGCCGACGTACCGGAGCGCCAGCCACGCTCAGCCTGGGCCAGGTCCGCGGCGCATACCCGCTCCACAATGGGAATGAACTGCAGGTACCGCGCTCCCAGCTCGTCACGGAAATAGCGGTAGACCAGCGAGCCGTGCGCCTCATTCGCGGCGTTGACCGTGCACAGGATGTTCGTCTCAACCCCCGCGCGCGCGAGCTCCTCCCAGCCGCGCACCACCATCGCATGAGTGCCGCGCCCGCCGCGGTTCACCCGATAGGCGTCGTGCAGGGGAGCGGGCCCGTCAATCGACACGCCCACCAGGAAGCCGTGGTCCGCGAAAAAGCGCGCCCACTCTTCGGTCACCAGCGTCCCGTTGGTCTGCAGAGCGTGACGCACCCGCTGAGCGGGGCGACGGTAGCGCTCGCACAGTTCCATAAGGTGTTCGAAAAAGCCGAGACCTCGCAGGGTGGGTTCCCCGCCCTGCCACAGCATCGTCACCTCGCCGTCGGGACTCGACTCAAGGAACGCCTCCACGTAGCGCTCCAAGGTCTCCTCCGACATGGTCTGGGTCCCCGCGTCGTACAACAGCTCCTTCGACAGGAAAAAACAATACTGACAGTCCAGGTTGCAGGCCGCCCCCGTCGGCTTGGTGACGACCGAAAAAGGAATCCGACGAGTCATGCGCCGTCGCCTTCATCCGCGGACCCCGACGTCAGGGGCGTGCGCTCGCGGTCGTCTTCTTCCGGCGCGCGGTGCGCCGCGACGTAGGCGCACCCCTGGGCAGCCCCGAGGGGGCCAAGGGATGCCCCGACCACGTCAATATCCCACTCCATGACCGGCAGCAGCTCCGCTCGCATGTGGGCGGCGATGTCCTCCTTGAGGGAGGGGAACGCGTCCACGACCTCGCCTGCCAGAATGATCGCTCGCGGGTTGATGAGAAGGCTGGCAGACCCGAGCACGTAGCCGACGGCCGCCGCGGCGCGCTCCAGCGCGCCGAGCGCACGCTCATCCCCGGCGTGCACAGCGGCGCGCAGAGCCGTCAGGTCCTGTGCTCCGGCGCGCTCGCACAGGGCGGGAATCGAGGCGAGCGTCTCCAGGCAGCCGAGCTTGCCGCACGCGCACAGGGCGTCGTTACCGGCCACCGTGATGTGGCCCAGCTCGCCGGCGAGTCCCGTTGCCCCGCCCACGAGGTGGAAATCGGACACGACGCAGCCGCCCACACCCCCCGACAGGCGCAGGTAGATGAAGGAGGACATGCCGGTTCCCGCCCCCCACAGTCCTTCCGCGAGGGCCGCCATGCGCACCGTGTTGTCCACCACCGGGGCCGCGGGCCACCAGCGGCACGTGAGGCTGGCCAGCTCCTTCACGCTCGGATAGGCGTTTGAAGATAGGCGAGCGTTGCGGCCCATCGGAATGGGCGCGCCGACGCCCACCGCGCGCACGTGCGTCACGTCGACGCCCTGGGCGGCGGCGCTGTCGGCCAGGGTCTCGCAGGTCTGTTCGAGCGAGCGGGACATCGATGGGGATGATTGGGAGACGATGTGGACGGCCGCCAGGACAGCCCCCGACCGGTTGAGCATGACGCCGGCGCAGGTGGTGCGCGTGATGAGCAGGCCGACCGCGTGCGCCGCCGTTGCGTTGAGAGCGAGGAGCTGAGTGGGGCGTCCGCGACCGGCCGCGTTGGAGCGCACGGCGCCAACCGATCCCTCGTCCAGGAGGGTTGACAGTGCCCGGCCCAGGTTCGTGCGGGAGGTGTCCAGGGCCTCGCACAGCTGCGAGCGAGTTGCGGGGGAGAGCGCCAGCTGCGCCACGATGCGATCTTCGAGCGTGGGGAGGGGGTGGCGCGTGGGGTAGTGCATGTCCGTCCTTCCCGTCTGCTGGCCCTCGGGCGGCGCGCCGCCCTGGCCTCGTTCCAACCTGCCTATGATACGTATCACTGTAGGTGTCTAGTGGGTGCGGCGCGCGCGAACGCCACATGTGCGCGCGGCGGCGGATGCGCCTGCGGGCTCCCGCCGCCGCGCGCGTGTCTAGTCGCTCGTGACCTCGTCGAGGTCGGAGCGAGCTGTGTTGACCAGCGGGATCTCGAAGTCGGTCATCGCGGCCATCCACTTGGCGAAGGAGTGGTCCCCTCGCTCGCGCAGCTGCAGGTACAGGTTCGTGGCCAGCTCCTTGCGTATCTCGTCGTACACGGGCACGGTGTACACGTTGTTCATCTCGGCGGGATCGAGGCGCAGGTCGTAGAGCTCGTTGATCGACTCCGGGTTGATCACCAGCTTGAAGTCCTTCGTGCGCAGCATGCGCTGCTGGAGGGGAAAGTGGTGACCGTGGAACTCGCACACGATGTCCTCGCGCCAGCCCTCAACGGCTTCGCCGCGCGTGAGGTCCACAATCGAGCGCCCGTCCTCCACGAGGGAGGTATCCAGGCCAGCGATATCCAGGACTGTGGCCGGCAGGTCGATGAGGGAGACGAACGCGTCCGAGCGGCCCACCGTTGAGACGCCGGGGATGTGAGCGATGAAGGGCACGTTGTAGATGTCGTCGTACATCATCGGGCCCTTGTCGTTGAGGCGATGCGAGCCCGTGAACTCCCCGTGGTCCGCGCAGAAGAAGACCGCGGTGTCCTCCAGGATGCCCAGCTCGCGCGCCACATCCATGATGCGCCCGATCTCGAAGTCGATCATGGCTGTGTAACCCCAGTAGACCGCGATGAGCTTCCTCCACTGCTCGTTCGTGAACGAGGAGGTGGACCAGTAGGTGGCGTAGTTCTGCTGGATTGGGGGCTTGCCGATGAGCGAGTCGCCGAAGTTCTCAGGCAGCTCCACGAGGTCGGGGTCGATCAGGTCGAACCACTCGTCGGGCAGGAAGTAGGGCAGGTGAGGGCCGAAGAAGTGCACGTCGAGGCAGAAGGGTTGACCCGAGTCCTTCCAGTCGGTCGCGTACTCGCGCAGCTTCTCGATCGCGCGGTCGGCGAGGAAACGCTCGAAGGTAGCCTCCTCGGGCTGGTCGAGGCGGGCGGCGATGATGTGGCCGTCGCGCCCGCCCGGGAGCTTGCCGCGCCACAGGTCGTGGGCGCGCACGGGCGGGAGGTTGTTGGCGCGGAGCCAGGCGACGTATTTCTCGTTGGCGACCGGGTTTTCGGCGCCCCAGTAGGTGTCGTCGTCCGCGCCGAACTTGTCGGGCAGGTTGTATCCGCAGTGGTATTTGCCGACGATGCCGACGTTGTAGCCGGCGTCGCGCAGCTCCTGCGTGTAGGTCCACGTGCCCTCGGGGATCGAGACCTGGTAGGCGATGTTCCACTCGGGGTTGGCGAGCACCTGGTGCTTGCCCGGGCGCTTACCCGTCATGAGGGAGGCCCGCGCCGGGGTGCAAATCGCCGTGGGCGTGAAGCAATTCGTGAAGGCGAAGCCCGATTCGCCCATCGAGTCGATGACGGGGGTGTGGGCGTGCGGGTTGCCCAGGCAGCCGATCGTGTCGGTGCGGTGCTGGTCGGTCATGATGACCAGGACGTTGCGCACGTTGTCGGGAATGTCCCGAGTTGTATCAGTCATTGCAGTGCCTTTTCGTCGTTGAAATCGGAGGGGAGAGCCTTCACTTCTGGGTGACTACCTTGTCCATGTCTTCAAGCTCGGTGCCGCTGGTCTCGGTGAGGAACTTCGCCGTGAAGATGACCGCGAGGACGCCGAAGGCGCAGTAGATCCAGTAGGTGCCGGCCGGCGACCAGCCGATGAGGAAGGGGAAGAGGAGGACGACCAGGAAGTTGACGAGGAAGTCCGCGCCCGAAGCCAGCGACATGGCGCCGCCGCGGATCGAGTTGGGGAACATTTCACCCATGACGATGGAGAAGATCGGGCCCCACGAGGAGGTGAATCCCAGGAGGAAGGTGCACAGGGCGGCGACCGCCAGGAAGGCCAGGATGGGGGAGTGGGCGACGTCGGGCTTGCCGTCGACGGTGGGGGGCGATCGTGAAGACGGTGGCCACGACTCCCAGGGACATGAAGATGAGCGTGCCTCCGTAGACGAGCATGCGCTTGCGACCGACCTTGTCCACGAGCATGATGCCCGTGACGACGCCGACGATCTTGAAGCCCGTGATCAGCAGGGTCTGGGCCAGGGCCATCGACTCGGTGAAGCCGACCGCCGCGAACAGGGAGTTGGAGTAGAAGAACACCCCGTTGATGCCGGTGAGCTGCTGGAAAGCGGCGATCGCCATCCCGATGAAGACGAGGCCGCGCCACTTCGAGGAGAGGATCTGCCCAATCGTGAGCTTGGCGCCGCCCGTGGCGGTCAGGGAGTCCGCGATGGCGGCGACGCGCGCGGAAGGGTCCTCTTCGCCGCTGACCGCCTCGAGCACCGACTCGGCCTCCTTCGTGCGTCCCACCGAGACGAGGTAGCGTGGCGACTCGGGGATCGTCGCCGTGAAAATGACGAAGAGGAGCGCCGGGATGATGAGGCAGGCGAAGAGGACCTGCCAGGTCATGAGACCGGCGAAGGCCGGCTGGGCGGCGCCACCGGTGATGGCCACGACGCCGGTGTTAATGAGGCCCGCGAAGAACAGGCCGAGGATGATGGCCAGCTGTCGAAAACCGATGAGGCGGCCGCGGATGTCGGCCGGGGCGATCTCGGCGACATAGCCGGGGGCGACCGTCGTTGCCGCGCCGAAGCCGATGCCGCCGACGATGCGTGTCATGAGCAGGAATGGGTAGCCGAAGCTGCCCAGGAGGGGAGAGATCGGGCCGAGGAGGGCCTCGAAGAGGAGGAAGGGGCCGATCCACATGAGGGTCGTCTTGCGGCCGATCTTGTCGGAGATGCGTCCTGCGGCGAGCGCGCCGATGAGGCCGCCGATGACGCCCGCCGCGCCGGCCACTCCCTGGAGAATAGGGCCGAGCTCGAAGGTGGTGCCGACTGCCTTGATGGCTGCGTTGAGGACCATGCCCTCGAAGCCGTAGAAGAAGGGGCCGAGGGTTGCGATGAGCGCCAGCCTCGTAGCGTAGCGCCTCGTCTGCTTCTCGCGGGGTGTGAGTGTCAGTGTCGATGACATGTCTTCGTCCTTGAGGGTTGTGAGATGCGCCCGCGCCTGCCGTGTGCGCATTCCTCACGCTACGCGCCCCTCTTTGTGTCCGAAGTTACGGACATAAAGGAAATCTGTGGGCTGGATAACAGTGTGGGGTTAGCGTTGCTGCAGGACGAACTCCGGATCCGGAGCGCTCGTCACCTCAACCGAATCCGCCTCGATAATCAGCGCCCTATTGCCCCGCACGCGCAGCGTCCCACTCACGCGCACCCAACTGTCCGCCGCAGGAACCGGACCATCCCACCGCACCGCAAAACCGATCGCGTATGCGTCCGCCGCACAACACCAGATCGCCATGCGCGCCACGGCGAAACTCTCCTCCTGCGTCAGGCGCGGGATCGACGCCTGGCCGCGCGCCGACGCCTCGCTCATCACGAAGCCCGTCAGCTCCACGCGCTGCCCATCGTGCACCTTCCCGTGAGACGACAGCTCCTCAATCTGCGCCGCGAAGTTCTCCGTCGTCAGCTCCAGCGTCCCGCCCGACGAGGCCTGGGCGCCAGAACCCCTCAGTACCCCGCTCTGGCCGGCCGACTGTGCGCCCGCTCCCGCGCTCGCGGGCTCCTCCGAGGGGGATTCCTCGGAGGGGGATTCCTCGGCCTGCTCCCCGGTGCCTGCCCCAGCCTCGTCCCCCGCATCGGCAGCGCGAGCGCTCAGCGTCGTCGACGCCAACTCCGAAGGAGACACGCGGAAGGGAAGCACGAGCATGAGAGCCGCCAGGACCGCGACGACGCAGCGCGTCAGGCCCCTGCGCGACGAGGCGGACCCATGGCCATGCGCACCCTCGCCCGCGCCCAAACGCGACGACAACGCCAACGAACACGCCAGCAAGGCGACGCCCGACAGGGCGATCCCCAGGCGCGCCGACGGCGGCACGAACGAGCCGTAGCGACCCGACAGCGCCATCCACACCAGCGCCGCCCCCAAACCAGCCAGTGCGAGGGCCTCCAGCGTCGGAGCGATGCGATCCACGAGCTTCACGACAGGACCCCCATCCACCAGGCGCCGCCGACCACCACGGCGGCAACCACCGTCACCGTCACAAACAGGCGCGCCACGAACGCGCCCCGGAACTGCGAGGCCAACAGCGCCACGTTCTTCACGTCCATCATCGGCCCGTACACCATAAAGCCCATCAGAGCCCCCGTCGGCGCCAACGACGCCAACGACCGCGCGATCACCGCGTCAGAGGACGAACACAGGGACAGGGCGAAACCGGCCCCCATCATGAGGGCCAACGCGCCGACCGCCGGTAGTCCCGACAGTAGCGACGACACCGGCCACGCCACCTGCGCCATCGTCGAGGCCACCACGCCCCCCAGCAGGAACGGCAGAATCCTCCCGAAGGAGCGCCCCGTCGCCGCCAACACGCCAGAGACGCTCCGGTCGGGCAGCTCGCACCCGTCCTCGCAGCAACACGCATCCTGCCCGTGATCGGCGCCCGGACGGCCCTCCTCGCGCAGCGCCGTCGGGGGAGCGACCAGCATGGACAGGCCCACGCACAGAGCGACGACGACGGACGCTCCGACGCGCGCGGCCACCAGCGACCAGGACCCGAATGCGTAGAGGGTCGATGCGATCACCAGCGGATTGATCGCGGGCGAGGCCAACATGAGCGTCGTCGCCGCCGACAGGGGGACGCCCTTACGAAGCAGAGAACGAAAAATCGGAACGGCAGAACAGTCGCACACGGGCAGCGCGAAAGCCGCGACAAGGGCGGTCAGCACCGAGGCGAGGGGATTCGTCGGGAAGACCCGCGCGATGAAGGCGGGGGAGACGAAGGCCTCGATCAGCTCGGCGACGAAGACACCCAGGAGCAGGAAGGGGATCGCCTGTAGTGTCATGCCGACAGCAATCGTTGCGGCCCGCCCGACCGGCGCACCCGCGCCCGACAAGGACCCCTGCATCGCCCAGACGATCAGCAGTGCGGCGATCACGCACGCGCCGACGAGCGCACCCCAGGGGCGTGCGGGGCGTTTCGTGTCCGTTTTGCTCACCCCACAACTCTAGTGCAGGGCTCCCCTCTCCCCGCGCACGCGCGCCGGTGGTCGCCGTGACGGCCGACGACGGGGCCGTGGTCCCCCTCTCCCTGAGCAC
>ERZ772908.115-NODE-115-length-19718-cov-4.24823_pt1 | contig 19718 bp, 14 predicted proteins | sample MGYA00512121_ERZ772908 | MGnify/ENA primary metagenome ERZ772908 (study PRJEB29015, sample SAMEA2738084) | human oral metagenome | biome: human oral; feature: human-associated habitat; material: saliva | place: China | collected 2264 ... | reverse complement strand
TGAGAAAATCAAAAAGATTAGCGAAAAGATCGAGTACTATGTCAATCCTTTTGATATCGTGGGCATGCTCAATCGTGAGCACACCATTACCAAATTACCTGGGGATTCCGATGAACCCCTCAAGAAACCTGTCGGTACAGTAAATGTCCTTGTCCCCTTGCACTATACCCAGATTTCTGATCCGGAAAGTTCCCATGACTTTGGTGTTTTCCAATCGGATGGAGAGGGGAACTTATTAACTGCTTCAGAGGACTTTCACCCAGAATTGCTCAGGGCAGGTGAAAAGCTAGCTCGGTTGATTGCGACATCTTTGGATTCTCTCAGGGCTTTAGGGGTTGACGAAAATGTAGCAACTAATGTTTTAAATTCCATTATGAGAGGTGAGTTTAAAATAAAGGCAGCTATTGGTTATGCCGTTTACGAGAATTTTACAACTGAATATAGTAAAATCGTCGAAGAAGCCCGTCAGGAATCTATAAAGTGGGATCGTGAAGCTATTCCTCGTTATCAGGAACAACTGAGAAACGGCAATCTTTCAGGAAATCAAAGAATCTTGGTTCGAGCTCAGCTGCTTCAGACAGCAGCCCAGTTAGCGAATTTTGATATGGAAGATAAAGTTAAAAATGTTAAAACGTTACTTTCGGATGCTAAGGAAGATATTCAAAATATGATAAAAGAAACAAGACAGACAGCGTTTGACATGGTTGGATACTTGTCAAGTTCAGAAGTTACGAATCTACTTTCTGGATTTGATACTGCAAATTTTTGGGATCAAGGCGTTGCGAACGATACGGAGACAGCAGCCAAATCCTTTCTGACACAAATCGAGCAACTGGGGGAAAGTTTGGTCAAAGCTAGTGGCTCCTTTGAGACCATAGATACGGAAAGAGCTGAAGATTTTAATAATCTATTGGCGGATGTAAAACAAACATGGAGGGGGAAAAATGTTAGTCCTAACTGATGAGGATACTTTAATTACAAGAGAGCAACTCGACAGAGGTTTCAAAGAAAGAATGAAAGAACAAGAACGACAAGCAGTTAGGGCTTTGGTAACTGCAAAAGAGTTGTCAATCCTTGCTAAAGGAGCTGAGTTAGCTAAAGAGTTGCAAGAAGCAGCTGCAGATATGAAAGAGTATGCTTCTAAGACCTATGTGAACAATATTAAGGGTGGATTTGAGGGGAAAGCGGCAGATGCAGCTGAAACTTACTTGACCCAGACCTTGCAAACACCTACTTTACAAAGTCCAATCAAAAACTAGGAGAAAACTCGTCATGGATAAAAAGGAACTTCAGAAACTAGAGGATGAGCATAATCGTAACTTGCGAGACTTAGAGCGTTTGGAAATGGATCTAGATGACTATTATCACAAATTTAACAGGGAAACGGATATGCTCCTAGAGGAACTTTCCAATGCTTGTAAAGATAATAATTTTGTTGAAATCCAACCTTATATTTACGAAATCGAGAATAATTTGGACAGTTATCATCAAGAATATAAGAATCATATTGAGGATGTATTAGAGGCTCGACATCGGGAGAATAAAAATTATTACAAACAAGTGGAAGAAAGAAAAGTTTAATAACATAGTTTCTAATAAAATAAGTTAGTTTCTATAGTTTTTAGTTAGGAACAAATAGTAAGTATGCAAAGAAAAACTGTCGATCGATAGTTTTTTCGTTTGTTCAAAAATAATTATAATAAAACAGTATCAAAATGAATAAATACTTGCAACCGTTGACATTTATTGATATAATGAAACTATAAACTAATTTAAAGGAGTTTCACATGGCTTTAATTCAATTAACAACAGAAGAACTACGTACTTCTGCTCAAAAATACACTAATGGTGCTGAGGAAGTAAGACAAGTACTTCATACATTGTCTAGCGAACAGGAAACAATTAGAGAAAACTGGAAAGGCTCTGCTTTTGAGAGTTTTGATCAACAATTTACAGAATTGTCTCCAAAAATTGAGGAGTTTGCTGCTTTGCTTGATGCAATTAATGCACAGTTGAATAAAGTTGCTGAAATTGTTGAACAAAATGACCAGGATCTTGCAGCACAAATTCATTAATTTGTTATAAGTGGCTTTAGGAGGGCGAGAGCCTTCCTATTTTTGTTATGGAGATGATTAAAAGAAAAAATGGGAAAGAATAAGATTTTTAAATATGTAGGAAGTAGTCTGTTAGTACTATTATTGCTCGCTTCGATGATTTTTTTGAATCTGTCTGTTCAAAAAAATACTACTATTAGCAATGAAAGCAATCAAAAAGCAAACCAACAGACTAAATTAAATGTGGCTATCGTAAATGAAGATAAGCCCGTATATATGGATACGAAAGAGTATAATCTAGGTGCGAGTTATGTAAAAAACATTGAGCGGGATAATTCGCAAAATTGGTTCGTTGTACCTCGCGGAACAGCAGATGCTGGATTAGAAAGTGGGAAATACCAACTAGTTTTAACGATTCCTAGTGACTTTTCTGAGAAAGTATTGGATATCAATAAGATTAATGTAGACAAGACCATTATCAATTATAAGATCAATGCACAAGGAAATTTGCAGGTTGAGAATGATGCCAATAAACTAGCAAAAGATATTGTAGCAGATCTGAATAGCCAACTAGTAGATATGTATATGGCTAGCATTTTGAGTAATCTTTATACTGCACAAAAAAATGTCCAAGCTAGCTCACAGATACAAGCGACCAATATCGGAAGTTATCGTACCAACTTATATGGGACAGCTATCAACTCGAAAAATCTTTTTCCAACTCTTTATAGCATGTCTAGTTCTTCAGTAGAATCAAACAATGCTTTAAAGACAGGTTTGGAAAGCTATACGCAAATTTTTGACCGCTATGATGTCTCACAGACTGCTTATGGTAATAAAATTGCTGATTTGCTTAAAGCTAGGGGTTCCGAGAAGGAAAATCATGCGGATGTTATTACGAGATTAATCGGTCAGAGTCACACAGAAGTTCAGAATCAAATTGAAACTTATAAGAAATTAATTGACGCTCAAGGTAGTCTGACTTCTAATATAGATGGAACAACAGCCTCTTCTGATGGTACGTCATCAGGAGTTGGACCTTCCTATAAAACAGTAGCAGAAAACATCAGCAAAGAAATTGATGCACTACAAACTAATTTGACTGAAGAACGAACGAAGTTTGAAAATCATAAGAAGGATATTAATAACTTTATTGATGAAAAATTAGTGACTTATTACGGAACAACTGAAAAGGGTAACATCACTCTAGCGCAATTCCTAGACAAAGCTGAAAACAAGGATCTAGAAAATGCTGAGAAAACCATTGTAGATTTGTTGGGAACTGCAATATCTGAATTGCCAGCAGAAGATTTTAGTGGAAAAGTATTTGATGGTTTTGGAATTTCACCTGTAACAATACCTTCCCTAAACTATAGCAAATTAAAAAGTTTAGGCACACCTAGTGGGGCAACAACTCTAACGGATTTGAAAAATCTGGAAAGTCAAGCCATTACAAGTACAACTCCTGTAGGTACAACGGGTACAAAAGCCAAAGTTTCATGGAAAGCCGAGACAGGAGTAACTGTTGTATCAGTTACTTATGAAGGCACTCCATTAGTTCTTGGTCAAGAAATTGATTTGAAGACTGGTGGGACCTTCAAAGTAGTGTACAATGTTACGGAAACATCTTCAGCTGCAACTCCAGATCCGACTCCAACTCCAGCTCCAGCTCCAACATCTACACCAAAATCAATCGATATTTCATTGAATGATGTTCAAGTAGTTAGCGCTCCGGTGGATGTGGCAAATGTTCAAAAAGCTGCGGTTTCTTACGGACAAAAGGTTCAGAAAATAGAGTCTACTTATCAAAAAGTGGATTCACTATTAAAAGCACATAATGCTATTAAAGAATTGCGAAACAGTAATGTTTCTACAGCTTTAACAAATATTTGGTACGAAGCGATTACTTCAAATTTGAAGAAATATGAAGATAGTCTATCTACTCCTGCCAGTGCTACAGATACGGATGGTGCTAAGGACAAAGTGGATAAGGCCTTAACAAAATTGACTGAGTTGAAACCTGTATTAGAAAAAAATGTGCAAGATGTCTTGGATACAAACAAGGAGTTGGATACCAAAATCCAGGACCAACTTGAGAAGTACAAACAGTTAGAAAAGGAACTAGAGAATTTGGAAAAGGCTCAAGCAGACGGAAATACTGCTTTTGAGACTACTAATACGCAATTGACAACTCTAAATACTGATTTTGCAGCTCTGTTAGCAGAAACAGCAGGTGTGAAGACTTCTTCTCAAAGCAATGTGAAGGCGGCTGAATCAGTGAATGAGACTTTGAGTAATTTTAACCGTGAATTATCAAATGCGCAAACTAGCACTGAAAAACTTTCGCAGGATGCTGATTCGTTGATGACCCAATTTAACGAGGAATTGACTGCCAATGGCAACTTTGTTGAATCTTTCTTGAAAGTTTTAAATAATGCTTATGAAAATGGAGTGCCAAATGAAGTCTTGCTCAATTTCCTATCAAATCCAGTTTCGCAAAATTCGTCTTCTGTAAAAGCAACAGTTAATGTGTATCGTCCGTTTACATGGATTCTACTTTTGGAAATTGTGAGTCTCTTTACAGCTTATCTCTTTGCAACTCAAAACATTATTCGTAAGGTTAAAGATAAATTTAAGTTGGATAAACTACATGATACAGATCTTGTGACTGTAACGATCTTATCTGCGCTAAGCCTTGTTGTTGGACTAGTCGTTGGTATCGTTTCAAATATTCAGCTACAAGTTGGTCGTGAGTATCAACCATCATGGGTTTTATTAATTGTTTTAGCGGGATTTGTGCTGATTCAAGGACAATATTTCTTACTTAAACATTTTCGTGTAATTGGTATGGGACTCGCCTTCTTTATGATGATTAGCTTTGTGTACCTATCAAATGCTATCGGTACAACTGCTAGTCTAACAGGCTTCCCAGCATTTATCAAAAACCTTAATGTTTTATCAATATTAGAAGGCTTGCTCTCAGGATATTTTGACGGACACCCAGCCACAATTATAGTTTTTGTCGCAACGATTTTTGTGATAGCAATTCTAATTGTTATGAACGTTTTTATCAAAGCTGGAAGTTTGTGGTTTCAAGTAAATCAAACTGAGAAAGTATAGAAATTAAGAATATGAAAAAAATATTTCTTTTGCTTCTTACCTTGGTAGCGTCTGCAGTAGTTTCAACAGCTACTGCAGATGATATTAAGGATAATAGTCTGCAACTTGATGATTCTCGACTTGAGAAGAAAGAAGGATTGAAGTTTGGTATTCAGTCCGAACAAGTCAAAGACCTTTTTAATGAAGCGACTCAAAAGAAGTTGCAGGAAATGCAACATTATCAAGAAGAACAGTTGATCACAGAAAGGGGACAACTGTTTTCTGCTATACAGGGACCAGTAAAAAATAATTTGCAAGAACAACTATTTCAATCAAATTCCAGCAAATTATCTAAATTTCAAACAAATTTAGATAAGGGTACTGGAGGGGAATTGAATAATTTTATGCCAGAGATGTTCTATGTAGGAGTCGTTCTATTGCTGATGGGAGGAACTGGTTTGATGAGTTACCGAGTGATGGCAGATAATTTGGATTGATGTTTTAACAGTTCGTCCAAGAAACATAGAAAAAGGATAAATCAGACAGGAGATACAAAAGTAATGGAGCAACATATCAATATTACCCTGCGCTTGAAAGATAGGGATGTGGATGTTCGAATTCCCCGAAAGATTGAAGTACGTCGTCTAATCCGAGAAATTGATACGATTTTTAATCCAGGAATTAAGCGAAAAAAATACCAATTAAGAATAGTCAATAAAGGTTTGTTGATTGATGAAGGAAAACATCTGTCTGATTATCCAATGACGACAGGAGATTTAGTAGAAATTGAGGAAATATAGGTGACTGAAGAAAAATTTGTATTTGGTGGACAACCATTTATTTATGAAAAGAATGAAACTACCTGGGAATTAAAACTTAAACGTTCAGATGTAGCTAGTCAAGATCTACGAGAGCTTTTGCTGTTGGATTTACACCATCCATTGTTTTTGGAGCAATCCATGGTATCTGATGAGGACAGTGTGACTTTTTCTTACCAAGTAGAGCCTTATGGATTAAGTTATGATGAGGTGAAGAATCGTACTATCTCAGAGAGAATTCGTTTAGCTCTAAACGTTTTTAGTCTAGAGGGAGCTTTAGAGTTACCGGTAACCTTTCTTTTGCATCCATTGAATCTTTTTATTACGAAAGATGCACAAGCTAAGATTGCTTATCGTGGAATTCCAGACTTGATGGTTCCTCAGGCTATATCTCCAGAAGATTTTCTGCGTCAAGCCAAGTGTTTTACAGTAACTTTATTTACCGATTTGGACTTTATGGATCTCTACAATGGTTCTCTGGAACTAGAAACTTTACCAGATTTCCTAACTGATTTGTGCCAAGCTAATGATATTGCATCAGCAGTTTCAATTCTTGAAAAATATTATGTCGAGAAATACACGAAAGAACAGGCTGATTTGGTATTGGTTCCAAGTAGAAAACATCGTATTTTTAAGTTGGCTACAATCTGGTTGTCAGCTAGCGTCGTTTTGTTGGCCATTCCACTTATTTATTTGATTTTTGTGCAAAATCCATTCAAAGAAAAAATGCTACAGGCTGATACTGCCTTTATAAAAGTGGATTATAGTGGGGTTATTACGGAACTGGAGGGTGTTACTCCGTCTAGTTTACCAAATACTCAAAAGTATGAACTGGCATACTCTTATATTCAGGGATTGGAATTTTCTGATGACCAAAAGAAAGTCATTTTGAATAATGTGACTCTCAAGTCAGATGAACTTTATTTGACTTACTGGATCCAAATTGGGCGCAACCGTTTTGAGGAAGCTCTCGATATCGCTAAACGGATTAATGATAGTGACTTGATTCTCTATGCGTTGACTCAAGAAATCAAGCAAGTTCGAGAAGATGATAAGCTATCAGGAAAAGATCGTGAAAGTAAGTTGAATGCATTGGAGAGTGAGTACAAGAAGTACTGGGATAGTAGAAGTCAGTTATTGACAAATGATTCTAGTGCTAACAAGTCCACTACTACAAATCAACAAGATAAGACTTCTGAAAGTAAACCTTCTTCAGAAAAGAAATCTAGTCCTAGCACTTCCTCTAACAATTAAAGGAGACCAAGAGAGAAATTATGAAAAAACAAATCATTTTCTACAGCCAAGGTCTACGTTATGAAGTAGAATTAGGTGCGGATAAAACTGTCTTGATTGGTGCAACTGAAAAGGCCCAAGTCTATCTTTCGCAACAGGAAATGCCAATTCAACTTAAAGTTGATGGTGAAGAGGTGTTTTATCAGTATGGTGACGAAGTAGGCCTGCTGAAAAATGCTCTAAGCTTGGGGGAAGTTGTCTTTTATCTCCGAGAAGAAGAAACAAAAATTTATGATCTTTTGGATCTGTCAGAAATTCAGATAGGTTCTCATAAGGGTGCTCTTATCAGTCTAGATGCAGAGATTGAGCTATTATTGCAGAAAACTCAAAATCAATGGATTTTGACTCGAATGCGAGGGGAATTCTATAAAAATAATCATTTGGAGCAAAACGACCAACAACTAATTAGTTTTGGGGATGAGCTGAGCTTAGGATCGGTGACAATTAAACTCTATCCAGATGAGATTTGGATTCAAGGACCAGCTCAAGTTGGGAAACAATTGACATTGAGAGAGCCATCTCGTTATGCCTTTTATGAAGAGTATCCTGATTATCATCGTTCTCCGAGAATCATCTATCGTGGTAGTGAAGATAAAATCTTGATAAACCCTCCAGGTCAGGAACCAGTTAAACCTAATGATGAACTATTGAAATTGATCATTCCACCTCTTATGATGATTGGGGTAACAATCCTGATTACGTTGATTCAACCTCGAGGAATTTATATTCTTGCGACAGTAGGAATGTCAATCACCACAATGATTTTCTCTATCCGAGGCTTTTTCAAAAATCGGAAAAAGTACAAGGCTGATAAAAAAGAGAGAATTGATCTCTATCACCTTTATCTAAAGGACAAGGCCATGGAATTGACTCGTCTGGAGCGAGAGCAAAAAGAAGGGATGAACTACCATTTTCCGACTGTTTTGGAGTTGACTGACCTCGTTGAGAGTTATAATCACAGGATCTATGAAAAGACCCCCTTGCACTTTGACTTCCTTTATTATCGCCTGGGACTAGGAAAACTCCCAACTAGTTATGAGTTAAATTATGGGCAACGAGAACGAAGTGGGAAGAAAGATGCTTTAGAGGAAGAGGGATACGCCCTCTATAGTCGGCATAAAAAAATCCCGGATATGCCGATTCCAGCCAATCTAAGCCATGGGCCGGTGGGGTATATTGGTCCAAGAAATCTAGTTTTAGAACAGCTCCAGTTGTTAGTCATGCAGATAGCTACTTTCCACTCTTATCATGATGTGCAATTTATTACCATCTTGCCTGAAGAGGAAAAAGAACAGTGGTCTTGGATGCGTTGGCTTCCACATGCCAAACTTCAAGAGCTTAATGTGCGAGGATTTGTATACAATCAACGAACACGGGACCAGGTTCTCAATAGCTTGAACCAAATCTTGAAACTACGTCGTAGTCAAAAGGAAGAAACATCACATAAAGAAAGTACACTTTTCCACCCTCATTACGTAGTTTTAGTGACAGATGAAAAGCTGATATTGGACCATGTCATTATGGAATTCTTTACAGAAGATCCGACAGATTTGGGTTGTTCTCTCGTTTTTGTAGAGGATGTGATGAGTTCCTTGTCTGAAAATATCCAGACAGTGATTAACATCAAGGACCGCAATACAGGACAACTTGTCATGGAAGAAGGAGTTTTGAAAGAAACAGACTTCCGCTTGGATCATTTTCCAGTCGATTATGACAAGGAGCGCATTGCTCGAACCTTGGCACCTCTCAATCACCTTCAAAATCTCAAGAGTTCGATTCCGGATTCAGTGACTTTCATGGAGATGTATGGAGCAGAAACATTTGAGGACTTGCAGGTATCTAGCCGCTGGGAAAAGAATGCACCTTACAAGAGTTTGGCTGTTCCGATTGGTTTACGAGGTCAAGGCGATCTGGTTCAACTCAATCTTCATGAAAAAGCTCATGGGCCTCATGGTTTGATTGCAGGGACGACTGGTTCAGGGAAGTCAGAGACCATCCAATCTTATATCCTGTCTCTCGCTGTCAATTTCCATCCTCATGATGTAGCTTTCTTGCTGATTGACTATAAGGGTGGTGGGATGGCGAATCTCTTTAAAAACCTACCCCATCTCTTGGGAACTATCACTAACTTGGATGGTGCCCAATCCATGCGTGCTCTAGCTTCAATCAATGCAGAGATCCATCGTCGTGAGCGACTCTTCAGAGAATTTGAAGTTAATCATATCAATCAATATCAGAAGAAATTTAAAAATGGAGAAGCGAAAGAACCTCTCCCTCATCTCTTTCTCATCTCGGATGAATTTGCGGAGCTCAAGGCCAACCAGCCAGACTTTATCAAGGAGTTGGTATCTATCGCTCGGGTCGGACGTTCTCTAGGGGTCCACTTGATCCTAGCAACTCAAAAGCCATCAGGAGTAGTAGATGATCAGATCTGGTCCAACTCACGCTTTAAGATTGCCCTCAAAGTGGCGGACCGCTCTGACTCAAATGAAATGCTTCATACGCCTGATGCAGCTGAAATTACGCAGACTGGACGCGCCTATCTGCAGGTCGGAAATAACGAAGTCTATGAACTCTTCCAGTCAGCATGGTCAGGAGCAGATTATCAGCCAGAAAAAGATGATATGGGGATTGAAGACCACACCATCTACCTGATCAATGAATTGGGACAATATGAAATCCTAAACGAAGACTTATCGGGCTTAGAGGATGCGGATGAAATCAAGGAAGTTCCGACAGAGTTAGATGCGATTGTACACAATATCCAACTCCTATGTGAAGAACAAGAGATTCCTCCAGTACCGCAGCCATGGTTGCCACCGCTCAAGGAACGCATCACGCTTGAGGAGTTAGAAGGAGTGCAACCGACAGTAGCCTGGGAACAAGAAAAACCACTCTCCTTCCTACTTGGAATGGCAGATATTCCACAGGCACAGAAACAGGAAGCTGTGTCTATCAATCTCGCCAAGGACGGACATGTCCTTCTCTATGGAAGTCCGGGTACCGGGAAGACAACCTTCCTTCAGTCTGCAGGAATGGACTTGGCTCGTAAGTTCAGTCCTAAGGACCTGACTATGTACTTGATGGATTTTGGGACCAATGGTTTGGCTCCACTATCTAAACTTCCGCAGGTGGCTGATACCATGCTTTTGGACCAAACGGAGAAAATCTCTAAATTTGTACGAATCATGGAGAAGGAACTCAATCGCCGGAAGAAACTTCTCTCTGACTATGGTGTTGGGACATTGGAACTCTACCGTCAGGCCAGTGGTCAGAAAGAACCAGCTATTGTCATTCTTTTAGATAGCTATGAAGCCATCAAAGAAGAAACTTATGAGGCTGAACTCTTCAAGCTCTTGGTTAGAATTTCCCGTGAAGGTCTCAGTATCGGAGTCCATCTCTTGATGACAGCTAGTCGCCAGTCTAATCTGCGAGCTCAATTATATACTAACTTTAAGCATCAGTTAAGCCTTCTACAGAATGATGTCAGTGAAGTACGGGCTATTGTAGGATCAACTCCACTAGCCTTGATTATGGAAGATATAAAGGGTCGAGCCCTTATGAAGCGTGATGAGGTTGATGTGATTCAATTGGCGCTTCCTGTTTTTGGAGACAATGATGCCCAGGTTCTTAATAACCTTCGCCAAGAAGTTGCTTCTCTGAAAGAAGGGTGGATAGGTCAATGCCCAAGTGCTATACCTATGGTGCCAGAGGAGTTGACAGAAGCAGACTTCTATAGCCGCGCAAGTGTGCAAGCTGCTTATAAAGACGGGCTCGTCCCTCTAGGACTTGATTTGGAAACTGTCGATCCCGTTTCTTGGAATCGAACTAAGAGCAACCTCCTCTACTTAACAGATAAAGAAGAACAGATGACGGCCTTAGTGAAACACATTGCCAAAGGAAAACAAAAAGTCATCGTCTTGGCGCCACAATTTTCTAAAGTAAATCTTGAGAGATTTGGGGAAGAAGTCATTTACGAGAATGAAATACAAAACATCGAAAATAGGCTAGAGCTTCTTGAATCGGAAATTCATAAGCGAAATCAAGAGGGATTAAAGGAACACATAGTTACAATTGTTCTTTATAATATCACGGAAATAATTGGGAATTTAACACCTGTGGCACAAAAGAGACTAGAGTTTATCTTTAAACAAGGTTTACTAGCAGGCTATGCTTCACTTGTTATTACAAACCAAAGTATTTCTCGTAATATTGAGGCTCCGTTACGCCTAGCAAAAGGTTTCAAACAAGCTTTGATTAGCATGAGACTCAATGACCAAACCATTGTACCCGTTGCAAAGAAACCTCTAAGAGAGACTATGTTAGAAAAGCAAGTTCATTATTTTGTTTGTGAGAGTACATACATTAAGATCAAGGCATTGATGCGCTAAACGCTTGATTAAAGGCGAAATCACAAATCAATAGTGAACATTATAATCGCGGAGTAAAGAAAGATGAAAAAAATAAAAATAATTTTATGGTTAATGATAGGAGGAGTTATTCTTATGGCAGCAGCATCATTGAATGGATGTAGTTTGGGTGGTGAAACCATTCCCAAAAACAGAACAAAAGAACAGTACGAATTTGAAAAAACGTTTGAACCTATATTTAAATTTTTAGAGCAAGACAAGAAGGAGTTTAATGGATTAAAGCTTTACAAAAATAGTATTTATATAGAGAGTGGAAACGTAGTAAAGGATTATAAAGTATTATTAGATACTAGCCAATCTGACATTAAGGGTGACTATACAATAAAAATTGGGGATAATAAAGAAACAGTTCCAGTTACTTACTCTAATGGGAAGTTAAATTATGGGTCGGAGGTAACTCCTTTATATGATGAAGAAATTCTTAATTTGGTAGTACAAAGAGATTATTTCGCTTCCTTGAATATAAAAGAAACCTTTAAGAGTGCTGAAACTGAATTGAGCGATATTATCTATGAACCAGAAAATCATTCTGACCTCTATAAATATCTTAAAAATAAGTACGATATGCCAGAGGATACGACCTGTCGAATAATATTAGATTACTCTAGTGGAACAATCTATGGAATTTCAATACTAATGGAATCTAAGGATGAGGCTGTTCAAATAGATTTAACTATATTTAAACGACGGGAGGATAATCAATGAATGAAATTGAAAAAAGTAATCGTCGAGTTGAAATGTCAGCCGTCTTATCTGATGCTGTATATAAATACGAAGTAGCCTATACTGCTGGTCGTAAAAATCCAACAGAGATGGCTGTAGGGGTTTTGGATGATGCTGGCGTGGATAGTAGTAGTTATAAAATCGTAGACTCTATGTATGATAGAGGGTCGGGTGTTGCTGCCATAGCGGTTGAAGATACGATGACAGGTGAGACCTATATCGCCTACGCTGGAACCAATATGGGTGCTGATGGCCATAAGGATCCTATTGTAGACCTTGCCATTGCCTTAAATGACACCTTGTACTTAAAAGAAAAAAACAAACCTGCCCTTGATTTTTATGATAGAGTGGAGGCGAATGGACACTATATTAGCACAACTACTGGCCATTCTTATGGAGTGTTTCAGAGCGGGAGAGTGGCAATAGAAAAACAGCTCCTCTCCTGAAACACTGAAAGCTATTACGCATCAATGTTGAACATGATAATCACGGAGTAAAGAAAGATGAAAAAAATAAAAATATTTTTATGGTTACTGATAGGAGGGGTTATACTTATGACAGTAGCATCGTTGAATGGATGTAGTTTGGGTGGTGAAACAATCCCTAAAAATAGAACCAAAAAACAGTACGAATTTGAAAAAACGTTTGAGCCTATATTTAAATTTTTAGAACAAGATAAGAAGGACTTTACGGGACTAAAGGCTTATATTTGTGATATTTATATAAAAGATGGATATCCAGTAAAGGATTATAATATTGATTTAGATATTACTGAATCAGGCATTAAGGGTGATTATACAATAACACGTGGTGACAGTAAAGAAACAGTTCCAGTTACATACTCTAATGGTAAACTAAATTATGAGTCAGAGATAAATCCTTTATTTGATGAAGAGATTCTTAACTTAGTTGTTCAAAGAGATTATTTCGCTTCCTTAGATGTGGAAAAAACATTTAAGAGCGCAGAAACAGAACTTAGTGATATCATCTATGAACCAGAAAATCACTCGGATCTCTATAAATATCTTAAAAATAAGTACGATATGCCAGATGATACAACCTGTCGAATAAGAGTTAGTTATTCTAGTTATACAATTTATGGTGTTACAATCCAAATGAAATCGAGTGAAAAATCTGTTCAAATAAGATCAACTATATTAAATAACTAGAGAGGAAGTTTCATGAACGGGATAGAAAAGAGTAACCGTCGAGTTGAAATGTCTGCAGTATTATCGGATGCAGTATATAAATATGAGAATGATTATACTGCTGGTGAAGATAATCCAATCGGAGAAGCTAAAGCTGTCTTAGATAAAGCGGGTATAAACGAAAAAAGTTATAAAATCGTTGACTCCATGTACGATGAAGGTTCGGGAGTTGCGGCTATTGCTGTTTACGATGAACTGACAAAGGAGACCTATATCGCCTACGCTGGAACCAATATGGGTGCTGATGGCCATAAGGATCCTATTGTAGACCTTGCCATTGCCTTAAATGACACCTTGTACTTAAAAGAAAAAAACAAACCTGCCCTTGATTTTTATGATAGAGTGGAGGCGAGTGGACACTATATTAGCACAACTACTGGCCATTCTTATGGAGAATTTCAGGCTGGAAGGACAGCTATGGAGAGACAAGTCCCTTATAATTTTGGTTATCAAGGGGCTCCTCAGTCGGTAAACGGTAAGACTGCTAACGAGATGGTGGCAGCTGGTGACGCTGCTTGGTATAGGGAAGTTGTTGCTAATAGTAATAATTTTGAAGAATTCAAAGTTAATATAACATTGTATATATTCAAGATGTCGGATTATAAAGTTCTCGTCCCAATACTACCTAATGATAAAATCTTAAAACAGTATTGGGATTATCTCTCCCACTTAAAAGACACTTCGCCTGAGGTATTGAAAGCTGCTAAAGAAGAAGCAGAACGAATTGAAGCGTTAAGGAAGAATTACAAGGGTTACTCTGTGACATTTTCTTCAACACGAGATTTATTAACGAATATTGCCTGGGCTCAGGATGGGAAAGAGATTTCATTTGGAGGACAGGCGCTGGACAATAGTGCTGCAGAGACACTGCTGGATAACAACACTTGGTTAGTGCTAAAATTTTTGGGAATCACAAGGGAAACCAAGTATCCTGGCAATGTTGTTGCGATTGATTTGCCGATTCATCATAGTATGACAGACTACAGAGAAAGTGCTGAAGCGATGGAATATACAAAGCAAGTAGTTCTAGAACAGTTATTTGCGGTTGATATAGATGGCGATGGTTTATTAGATTTTGCAGTGACTCCAGAGAATACAACAACACGAGATTTGTTGAAAAAGTATGGTGACTCAAAAGAAATTCGCTTAGACACAACATCTATGATAATTTTGATTACAAATCTGAGAGCCAGTTTAGGACATGCGGAAGAATTGTTAGAAGTAGTCAAGCGTACAAGTCAGGCAAATGAAAATGTTATGAATAATTTGTCGAGTCGTACAAACAATCTAAAAGAAGCTGTCTTCCAGCATTTACAATCAATTAGCTTGATTGAAGCTATACAAAAGATAGATAAAGCTTTCAGTAATTATGATGGCATGAAAGAAACGTTTAAAACACTTAATGAATATAATCCCTATGATTTTTCTAGGAATTTTGATTGGTTTGGTTTTAGTGGCCTAAACGACTATTTTGATAGTAATGGAAATAATTTTGATCATGGAGCAATTGAATCAAAATTATATAGTGCGAAGTTTAATAGTGACTCTGCTCTTCTCGATATTGAAGTGCATAACATGACTTCAAAAGGTAAATCCGAAGGTAATGTTTGGGCTAAATCAGCCACCTCCACTTACTTGGGTGTAAGAGGTGCAGAACTAGTCAATTCGTTTGAAGGAATGATTGAGAAAAGCACGACAGGTTTAGATAAACGTTCTCATTTTGGTGATGGAATACCACAAGCTGTGAATGAAATTTTAAAAGTATTGGAACAAAATATTCAGACAATCATTTATTGTATATCCTATACTATCCATGTAGCTATAATTATACAAACTGCATTAGAGCAAACAGATAGAGGCTTGGCTAGAAATATAGATACACTAGATTTTAGTTCAGTTCCAGATGTTAATACTAGTGTTTCTCAGGATTATAATACCTACTTAGAGGAGAGCGGGATATTTGATGATCGTGATGTTATTAGTGCTTTTGATGATCAGATAGATGTGAGAGCTGAGGATCTAGCAAATCAGATGTCTACGTCTTTTAGCAGTTATCTAGATAGTGCAAAAGGCTATATTCAAAACACGAATAAAGTTATAAATACCTCAAGAGATAATTTAAAAGATCTTATCAATGATTTTCCTACTGAAATTTATTATAAGAACAAATTTGAGGATAAGGACGATAAAAAGTTTTATGGTATTGTGGAGTCCCAGATTTCAGTATCGGGTACAATTCGAACTGCTGCTTCAGAGATTGATGTTTTGGATATAGATTTGACCACAGCAGCTACAACAATTAATCTAGTTGTTTCGATGTTGGGAGGTTTCAAGCCTGCGTTCAGGAATGGGATGGAGGATGCATTTTATGGAGCAACTGAATTGAAAGGTGTTGTTCGTGCTCAAAAAGCAGTTGGTGCAGTTGTGAAATCTTTGCAGATTCGGTTTACAAATTTCAAGAGTGATTTAGAGAGTCTGGCATCGGGTGCTGCGGTACAGGCGTTGGGATATAAGCTTGGAGACATGACAAATCTCATGGGTAATGTTAGTCATGTGATTGATGATTGCTTTGGGGATGATTAATTAGTAAGATATACGAAAAAGTGTTCACTTCTACAATATTTGATAATCTATCTGGATTAGTTTATAGAATGTTAAATTTTATGCTCTCAATATTTAAGTTGTAAAAACTATATCGTTTCACGTTAGTCTTAGAGCCTGTACAAGAATAAAAATTTTCAATTTCTAGTAGATGATATTTTGTTTTTTTCATTTTCCCTCTTTAAATCAAAATTATTCAATTTTTTTAAAATAAAAAAAGTAGTAAGAGTCTTCTGAGGCTTGATATAATGGGAATCTAAAATCATTTGAAATCTACCTGTGTCAAACCAGGTCTTAAGAAAGCTCGTAAAGCTTCACAATTTAGTAAACGTTCTTCGAAAGAATTACTATACTTACAAAGAGCACCTTTCGGGGTGTTCTTTTTTATTGATATCTTGTAGATTTATAATTAGAAATCTCCTTGAAGGGTATCAGATAAATAAAAAATTCGGCGATCATATCCTATTTCTTCGTACTTTAGTCTAATACCTATAATGTAAAAAACTCTAGCTATCAGGTAGTTGATAGTTAGAGTTTTTTCTATTCATATGATTTAATGAGATTAAATAAGGCTTCTACTTCTGATGACAGTGTAGCTGATTTGAGATAAGCATAATAAACTGTAAATGTTATCTGGTCCTCCGGTATTAGAGGGATTTTTATTAAATCATCATCTTCATCAGAAAGTGCGATATCAGCTAGTAAACTAAGGCCAATCCCTTTCTTTAAAAGTTCTTTAATGATGACAATGTCGTCACTCTTAAAGAATATTTCTGCCTTGTTTTGATACTTTTGATTAAGTAGTTCAAAAGCTTTCAGGTGAACAAAGTGTTCGTCTAAAAGTATAAAGGATTGATCTACTAAATCTTCAAAAGTGAGGGAAGGAGCAGTAGCAAGAGGATGGTTCTTAGATAAAACGACATACAGTTCTTTATGAAAGAGTTCATGTGTCTCTATTGAAGGATGATTGAGTGGTTCAATCAAGCCGAGTAGGCTTGCATCAAGGTCTCCTTTGAGGAGAAGATTTAATAACTCTACTGAGCCACCGCGGATAGGGCGTACTTTTTTTAAAAAATCGAATTTATCTTTTTCGTTTAAGGCAGCAAAGAGATACTGAATGATAATAGGAGGGAATCCTACAGTAGAGTATTGGGCCAAGGAGCGATTGATTTCTTTGCGAGTAGAAATGACCTCAGGTAAGATCTTTTCTGTATGCTTTAGGAGGATTTGCCCTTGAGGAGTTAGTTTGAAGGAACGATGCGAGGGATCGTGGTGAATCAATTTGCAATTAAAAGATTCTTCTAAGCGCTTGATGGCATAAGAAATAGATGGTTGGCTGACTTTGTGTTGTTTTGCTACTTCCGTATAGGATTGAAGCTGGCAGAGGTCATAAAAATATTGTAGATCTTTTAAATTCATAGGGGCTCACTTTCATTAGTTGGAGAAGGAAAATAAGTGGAAATCACCAGATAAATAATTTTTATCCGTATCCCACAATTTGACTATACGAGTATTCGCCGGTTAAAATGTAAGTGAGTCAGGGATATCAAAGGTTATCTAAGATACTTTCGAAAATGACCAACATCTTTTCTCGTTTATCAATAGGGAGTTGTTTAATCTTCATGTTGATTCTTTTGAGTGAAAGATTGTCGGTCTTATCAGAGGTTGATTCAAGGCTATCAAAATTGAAAAATTCCTCTGGGGTCATCTTTAGGGCGACAATCACTTTTTCAAGACTGTGAATGGTCAGATTCACATTTTGGTTTTCAAGTTGATTGATATACTTAAGCCCGAGCTCCGCTTGTTCCGAAAGTTCTTCCTGGCTCATTTTTTTCTGTGTTCGAAAATATTTCACTTTTTGGGAAATATATTGTTGTAAATAGTTTTTATTCGTCATATAAATAGAATACAAGTTTTGCATGACAAAAAAACATCTTAAAAAATACAAAGTATTGTATAACAAACTTATATAATATTTATTTTAATTCGGATTGCCAATTTGTATGATTAGTTTCTTTTACTCGAAACTTTTAGTAAAGAGTGATCATCGAGAGTTTTATGAGTTCAGAACTTTATAAAATATAACAACTTAAAGTGCCATTAATAATAGTGTTTTAAGTATAAAGAGCTTATTAGAAAATTGCCTTCGTAGACTCATTATAACATATGCGTACACAATAGTATTTTTTAAACAACAAAGTTTTCCAAACGATTCATTTTAAGTGGTATAATAGAAGTAAAAAGGAGGTTGCACTATGACTGCACATGATATTTTAAACAACCCTTTCCTCAATAAAGGTACTGCCTTTACCTTAGAGGAGCGAAAGGAACTAGGTCTTATTGGTTTACTGCCACCGTATGTTCAAACGATCGAAGAACAAGCGGCGCAAACTTATGCACAAATGCAAACAAAAGCCAATGATTTGGAAAAACGTCTTTTCCTAATGGAAATTTTTAATACCAACCGGACTCTTTTCTATTACCTCTTTTCTCAACATTTGGAGGAATTCAATCCAATTGTATACGATCCAACCATTGCAGATACCATTGAAGGCTATAGTGACCTCTTTGTAGATCCCCAATATGCGGGGTATCTTGATATCAATCATCCTGAAAATATTGAAGCCACTTTGAAAAATGCTGCTGGGGATCGCGAGATTCGTCTCATTGTTGTAACAGATGCAGAAGGAATCCTTGGAATCGGTGACTGGGGAACAAATGGTGTCGATATTTCTGTTGGGAAATTGATGGTCTACACGGGTGCTGCTGGAATCGATCCTTCTATGGTCCTTCCTTTAGTTATTGATGCAGGGACTAACCGTGAAGAACTTCGTAACAATCCTAATTACTTAGGGAATCGTCACGAACGGGTTCGCGGTGATCGTTACTACGACTTCATTGACCAATTTGTTCAAACAGCAGAACGTCTCTTTCCTAAACTCTACCTTCACTGGGAAGACTTCGGCCGCTCGAATGCTGCCAATATTCTTGAAAAATACCGGAAACAAATTCCAACTTTTAATGATGATATTCAAGGTACAGGAATCGTTACCTTGGGTGGTATCTTTGGTTCACTGGATATTAGTGGTGAAAAATTAACAGATCAAGTTTATCTCTGCTATGGTGGTGGTACTGCGGGTGCAGGAATTGCCGCTCGTGTTCTTCGTGAAATGGTGAGTGAAGGTCTTTCTGAAGAAGAAGCCTATAAACGTTTCTTTATGGTTGATAAACAAGGTCTTCTCTTTGATGACATGGATGACCTAACTCCTGAACAAAAACCGTTTGCTAAGAAACGTGCTGACTTTAGTAACGCAGACAAGTTGACTGACCTGCTTGAAGTAGTGAAGACTGTGAAGCCAACCATTCTTGTAGGAACTTCGACTCAGCCTAATACCTTCACTAAAGAAATAGTAGAGGCTATGTGTGAAAATACAGAACGTCCGATGATTTTCCCTTTGTCAAATCCAACCAAACTAGCAGAAGCTAGTGCCA
>ERZ772908.111-NODE-111-length-20182-cov-4.0556_pt1 | contig 20182 bp, 19 predicted proteins | sample MGYA00512121_ERZ772908 | MGnify/ENA primary metagenome ERZ772908 (study PRJEB29015, sample SAMEA2738084) | human oral metagenome | biome: human oral; feature: human-associated habitat; material: saliva | place: China | collected 2264 ... | reverse complement strand
GAGCTAGTTTAGTGTTATATTCATTAAGAATCATAGAGTTTTCTTTGTTAGCAGTAAGTTGTTTTTCTACTTCTACTGCTAAGTCTGAAATCTTTCTACAAAGCTCTTCATCACGCTTCTTAAACACTGTAAGGTCTAATTCTTGTTGCATCCTAAGAATATCTCTAAGGATACACCATAGCATGTAGAATCCTTTAGATAAGATTCTAGGAAGGTCAATACAGTTAGCGTTAGCAATAACACATACCAAGTCATGAAGGACTCTTAGCTTGTCTTCAATGTCTTTTTTATTTTTAGCTTCAATACATTCACAATCATTGCATCCAGTACAAGCCATTTAGTACCTCCTTTAAAGTGATTCACTTAGAGTGATAGTTTGATTATCCTGTCTAAGTAATACATAAGTAGCCATCATGTTATTATCTAAAGCAAATGACCTTGTAACAGTAAATTCTCCATAGTCATTAACATTTAAGAAATTTTCATGAATGATACATAATTCTTCACTTGCAACAGTATCATAAGTCTTAAGTTTAATAGCATAACCTGTATTATTTACAGTATATCTAGGAAGAAAACTTTTATACATGTTTGCTGTAAGTAACACTTTAGGTTCTCTATTACCTATTTCATAAGGAACAAATTTATTCTTCTTAACAGTATAATTAACACCATCAATAAAATAATTACTTCTATACACAGGTAGTGTAACCCCTGAAGAATACTTAGCTACAGAATTGATGAACTCTTTATCATAAGGGTTTGTTGAATTACCTTTAATTAATGAGTTATCAATAGTAATACCATCTCTTTTTAAGATACCGTAATTGTGCATTATTCAGTCACCTCCTTCAGAGAATAAACAAGTTCAGCAAGAGCTACTTTAGGTTCTTCTAGAGTCAATTCAATAGTGTATTCATCTTGGAAGTTAGCTCCAAACATGAGACCTGTAGTTAAGTTATCCAAAGAAGCAGGAACAGTTAGTGTAGGTTCTTCAGTAATAATTCTATTGCTATCTAAGTCAAACTTATAGAACTCAAAGTAGAAGGATAAGTTAAGAACACCATTTGTACTTAAGTCATACATCACATGGATATTACCAAACGCTTCAGGGAATGTGTATCTACCTACTCTAGCAATACCAAGCACTTCAGCTTGATTAATTGGAATAGTGAAGTGAGTCATAATAAACTCTCTTGTTTGCACATTACTACCTTGTCCTTTATACATTTTAGTAGAAATTTTAGGGAATTGGATATACAACTCCTTATCACCAAAAGTATACTTAGGTGTAGGTAAAGTAACTTGAATAGCATTTGTAGATAATAGACTGTTAAACTCTTTCACACCTAACTGTGTTAGAGTTTTTAGTTTATCACCAATGTTATTTGAAGTAGCTACAAGTCTGTACTTAGTGTTTGTATCAACTACAGAGTTGTTAATAGTACCATCTTCAGTAATAGTAATACCATTACCTGCTTTATAAGTAGTTCCTTTAGGAAGCTCTACAGAGTTACCATTTGAAATACTTAGTGTAGTACCGTTTAGAGTCAGTGTTTGTTTATCTTTATCTTCTTTAGCTTCTAATTTCTCTACTCTAGCTACAAGAGGCTTATCATCATAAGAAGTACCTCCTGTAGTTGCTGTAGATGTCAATTCAGTAAAGCCATCACCACTTTCGTCAAGGATATAGGCTTTATTGTCAGGCATAATATAGGCATGGTTTCTAGTAGCATAGTCTAGGTCAGGCAATGCTTCTACCCTTTTAAATACAGGGTTACACCATGAAATACAGTCACCCATTTAATACCTCCTATTTACGTTCAATGTCACTATAGTTAATCATAGAGACAATACCATTGTCATTATAATCTTTAAGTGATTCCCATGAAACATCTTTTTGAATAGTCAACGGTTTGTTGACAGTAACTAGACCATACTTAGTCTCACCTTGTGTATCTTTATAGTCAGGGTTTTCAAGCTTAAACATAGCACCTACACCATAAGTAAGACCTACAATAGGTTTATTGAATAAGTTAATTAGACTAGCCCACTGAGTACCATAGAGGAAAGGAGCATATAGAAGAACTGAGCTAATAGTTTCATTGTATGAAGGAGTGTTCTGTAGGTTTAGAACTTCCTTAACCATATCATCTGATTCTAAATTACCTTCATAAGTCCAATTAAGATAAGGTCTATTGTCAGTTACAGTGATTAGAGGAAAGTTATCTTCTCTCTCTTCTCTTTTAATTTTAATAGCCATTAATTATCTCCTATTACAAGTGGTCATTATCACGTCTACTTTGTACTTCAAGGTACTCAACTCTAGCTTCTAAAGTTTCTTTAGCTACTCTAAGTGTTTCTACTGTAGCTTCCAAAGTAGTAAGTCTAGTTTCTACAGAAGTAAGTCTAGCTTCCAATCCTGAAGGGTCAAATACAGTATCTTTGTCTTCTTTAGTTTCAAGCTTAGCTACAGTGTCTTTTAGTTCATTGATAGCTTTCTTAACTTCAGTGTCGTCATAGATAGTGTCTTTATCCTCTTTAGCGTTTAAGGCATCTGAGAGCTTCTGTACTGCTTTGTTTACTTCCTCTAGTCCTGTTACACTAGCCTTGTCTTTAAGCTCCTTTTTAAGGGCTTCTAGGGCTTCTGAGAGGGTGTTATCTTTTTCAGTAGGTTTTTCATCATTCTTAGCCTTAATAGCTTTCTCTACTTCAATGACTCTATTAGTCAAGTCTAGTAGTACATTAAGCTTATTAGTTTCTGTAGCTTCATCTCTAGTCAATTCAAGCCAAGCAGTACAGTTAGCATTTGCATACCACAACTTAGAGTCTGGTGTACGATACAAGTAATGTCTTGATGTTCTACCTAGAGTAGGAAGACAGTTTACATCAAGAATAGGTTTACAGTTAGAGCTGTATTGTCCTGAACATTCATTGCATTCATTACAGCTATTACATCCACAGTTTGCACACATATTGTGTACCTCCTTTATTTATATAGTTCTACTTTAGCTAAGTAACTAAGTTGTTTAATCTCCCTAGTTCTTCTAAGAGCTTCTGACCTAAGATATAGAATACAGATAACTGCTTGATAGTCTTCAGGATGATTAAGTAAGTGTTTATCTAGTAAGTCTATCCGTCTATTAACTACAGATAGCTTAAGTGACTTCTTTCTAAGGATATTGGTGTAATTCATTGTAACTCCTAGTTTAAGTGATTGTACTTAAGATACGTTCTTAAGATTACATCTGCTTGCATTGAACCTGTAATTTCTACTAGATGCTCACCACTTCTAAATATTTTCTTCTGTTGTTCTTCAGTCAGTGCTGTAGCTCCTAACATAACATCATAACCGTGGTTAGGTTTATCATCTGGGAATACTGAGTATTTATCAATCCACTTACCATCATATTGAGCTTTAAACATAGGTGTAAAGTCAATACCATCAATCTTAACCTTGATGTCTCCTGCAAACTTAGCTACATAGTTTCTAGTAAGAGAACCATCAGTATTACCAATACTCTTACCACCTGCTACTTCAGGAGGATAGATAAGATGTCTACCACCACTGAGCATATCATCCATAGTTCTTTGTCTCTCAACTACAAACCTTTGACCTGATACATTCTGCTCTAGTGTAGTTACTGTATCACCATTAATAGCTTTAATAACACCAGTATGCCCATAAGGACTATATTGATTGGTTTCAGTAAAGATAGCACCTACTTTCATAGCTTCCCTACTTGTAGGTACTACTTTCCATCCTACTGCTCCCCAGTCATAACCAACACCAATGTTACTAGCTGATAGTGTATCACCTATAGCGTGTGTAATACCTGTTACACCACCACCAAGACCTACACCACCTAGTTTCATTGAGTACCAAGCTACAAGACCATAACACTCACCATTACCAAGTGTAGTACCTTTAAGTGAGTCTAACTCACCAAGTACCTTCATAGTCTCTGTAGCTGTCTGTACTTCTCCTGTAGCTCCATTAGGTTCACCACTACTAGCAGTACCAACAATACCACCAAAGTCAGACATTCCTGAACCTCTATTGTTGTTACCATCAGACTGACCACCTCCACCTGAAGAGTGGAATACAGTACCCATATTCATGCTATCAGTAGGCTTAAATGAGATGTGAACATGGTCTCCGTGGTTCTGAGTCTTATTACCTCTGTCAGGCATTAAGCTCCATACCCTAGCAGGCCCATAGATATTATTGACATTCATGAAGAACTTCTGACCCCATATTACATAGTCAATATTTAATTCATCCATATTCTCAATAACAAACCCTGCAATAGTATCACCTAGTCTATAGTTATCATTAGTCATGAAGTCTACTGCTAGTGACTGGTCAGGTTGGTGACCAGGATAGGTAATGAATTGTTCTTCAGGAGTATTAGTAGCAATAGCTATAGCTCTTTTAACCCTAGCTACATGTGGTTGCCATGCTCCTGTAGCTCCATCCCAATGACTTCTAATAATATCACCAAAGGCATTACCATCAATTAAGTCATAGTAACCATTTGAACCATCTGAAGCATTTGTAGGTTGAAGTAACTGTGCATCAATCTTATCAAGGATATTATCATTGTTTGAGTTAATACCTGACCTTACATCATTTGCTAAAGAGTAGTAAGAAGCATACCCTGCGGCGGCATAGTCAAACAAAGCTCCACCCACTTGGAATAGTCCTTTTATAAACTCATCAAATGTAGTTTTACCTTGGACATTATACATCTTTTGGTTGTTACCTGCAGTTTGTTCAGCTAGCAAATACATGTAGTCAATTAGGAAGTCATCTACAGAGGCGAAGTGCATATATGTACCACCTTCATTAGATGGTCTAGCACTACCTGTAGTAACTACAACACCTGAAGGTCTAGTACCTGCTGTACCAGTAATACCACCCCAGTTATTATCTGCTTTAGCTACTGCTGAGTTACCCCAGTTAGACTCAATGTAAAGCTGAACAATGACACCTGAAGGAAGTAGATTATACTTAGCACATCCATCAAGAATAGTCTGTACTAAGCTTGCAGGAAGTGTATTACCACCATAAGTAATATCACCACCAGTATACTTCTTATCACCACCAAAGGCTGAACCTTTAGTAGAACCACCTTCTTTAAGTCCTGTCTTTACTCCATATGGTCTAACAATGATTTTAAACCACCAGTGAGCAAACTTATCAAAGTCATAAGATATAGAAGTATAAAACTGAGCAGGAACATTACTTGTCATTACTGATTGGTACTCAATACCATGCAAGTCAGTTACTGAGAACCTTCTTTGAAATCCTTGTCTCTTCCATCTCTCTGTAGAAGAATTGACAGCATTTAAAAGCTTCTGTGCTTCTGTCTGCATTTATACCTCCTTGTCATTATATAGATACTTCTCTACTGTCAGTTTAAAGCTTGTGAATCCATCATAAGTAGTTGTAACTAGGATTTCTGAGATATAGAAGTAATCATCCATAGTCATTACCTTCTTAAAGTATTTAGAGCATTTCTCTGACTTAAGAAGTCTATCTACAAATGTTAGTCTTACCTTATCTCCTACGTTGTAGTTATTAGGTAAGTCTTTAATATCAAACGTATATCCTACTTTTCTTCTGCTGTGGATAAGCTTTCTTACTGCTTGTGTGTAAAGTTGTCTACTAGCTACAAGACGGTCTTCATCTGATAGCTCTTTGTTGTTGTTAGCTACAGGTTGGACATCATTAGATGTGAATGATTGCTCATATACTCTACCTGCTTCAAGAGCTAGACCTTCTTTATCTAGTACAGCATAGTCACCATTATTGTTAGCTCCAAAAGGAATCAAATCAATATAGTCATAACTACGCTCAGTATTAACTTCCTCTCCAGTAAGTATAACAGGAAAGTCAGGATTCTGTAGATAAGGTCTATTGTAGACATCTCTAAGAGTAAGAGTAGTAGTACCTGAGTCTGACTTATCTGTAAGATAGATACCATAGTTAGTAATTGTAGTGAAGTCTCTTTGAGTTACTAAATCATTACCTAACAAGTTGGTTTCATTGACCATTAACTCTTTATACTGACCAAACTTACCAATTTCAATAGTTCTTTCTTCAGTAAGTGATACTCTCCAAAACACATCCTCAGTCTGTTTACAAACATCTGTAAGAGCTTGTAGCTTATCTTGGTTAGAGAATAGGTAAGTGATAACAATATCATCTGTACCTTCTTCAGTGAACTTATAAGTCCAATTCTCATCATTGAACATGCCACTAAGCTTAGATAACTCAACATAGTTTACTGAGATACCATCATCTTTAGTAGTATTTTCACCTTTATCTACATCCTTGTCCTCTTTAGGCTTTTCAGTAGTTACTTCAGTCTTACCTTTATTGTAACCATCTTTTGTAGTTACTGTAGTAGTAACAGTACCATCAGGTCTAGTAGTTACTGTAGTTTGAACATAAGCTCCTTTACCAGTAACTACTTTAGTAATATGACTGACTACTTCCCTAGTAGTACCATCTGACATCTCATAAGTAGTAGTCTTAGTTTTACTACCGTCTTCATTGTAGACTGTATTGATAGTCTTATTACCAGTCTTAGTTACTTTCTTCTCTTCAGGTTCACCATCTTTTTTATCTTCTTCTCTAGGTTTTTGGTTTGATATAATCTCTCCACCTTCACCCATTGAAGCAGGTCTAATATACTCATCATAAGTATATATTTCACCTAGTGTAAGTTCTTTAATGGCATAGTTTGTAGGCACTCTTCTGTGTTGAAGTTCAGTAGCTACATGCACTGCCTGAATAGTAGTAACACCAGTAACATGGTCTGAATCAATTCTTTCAGTAATACCATGAAAGATATGACCATTATCAAAGGTTAGAACAAACTCAAACTGTGCATCAGGAATAGGACTATCCATTAGGACTTCTGTAGGTAATTGAAAACTAATACTAGGTGTATCCATAATCTTATGGCTAACATTAATATTATTACCTAAGAATACATCATTAGTAATGTAGTGTCTTGTGTCCTTAGTTGGTTTCCAATACAGAGTCAGGGACATTACCAAATACCTCCACAGCTCTAGCCATTACAGCTTCTTCAGACATGTCATCATGTTTAGATTCTACATTAGACATGATTTCATTCATCTCTTCCTGTGAACGGATAGAGTCAGCAAAGCAAGCACTACAAGGTTGTGGATAGAATCCTAAGAATCCTGCTACAACTACATTGAATAACTCTACTGCAGAGTGATAGATTTCTTCTACCTCTGCATTATTCATGTCTACTTGCCAAGCTTCAAAAGCAGTAATCATTTGTACTGAAGCATGCTTTAAAGCACACCACAAGTCTTTGTTAGCATCCTCTGTAGAAAGGCTCTGTAAGGCTCTCATAACGCTTCTACGCTGTTCTGTAGTTCTCTCTAGTGTTTCCTTAGCAAACTGAAGTTTCTTTGTTAGAGAGCTTCTGAGAGCTTCATCTTCAGTACCCTTAACATAGAGTAAAGAGTAATACTTTTCTACTGTAAGTCTGAAGTGATATTCAAGAGCTACAGTGTTGATTAAGTTGGTAAGTAGTTCTTCTGTTAGTCCTACTGATGATTGTTTGTTCATTAGATTGTCAACCTTTCATAGTCAATAAATACACAGAATGATTCTGAGGTAACACCATCAACTGAGATAATATTATATCCTCTCTTGATATGCCACCATACATTATCACAAAGTGTTAGATTCTCATTACTTACAACTTCAGCTTCTCCACATAAAGCATCTGTAGGACAGCTAAATGACTGAACTAAACCAGTGCTTGAAATAGATAGATAACCTTGGTCATAAGTACCTTTAAGTTTAACCATAGTATCATTAATCATGATTCTAGGGTCTTTGAATTTACCTTGTAGAGTAATAGTTACATCTCTTGATTCAACTACAGTGTCTGAATAGAACTTAGTAGACCAAGCTCCATCTACACAAGCATCACAATGAGATTCACCCCAAAGCCTTTCATTACCAAACCTTTCTCTACCAAGTTCACAGTTATGAATAATACGGTAGTCACTATTACACTTCTGATAGAAACTTAACCATACATCACCTTGAACTTCACATAGAGAAATAGCTTTAGATAGCTCACAGCAATCTTTAGCACAGTCTTCACAAGTACCATTCAAGGTTCTGGAAGTCTGACAGAAAGCTTGACATGTAGAGTTTTGGAAGCAACTAGCAATCATATTAACAAAGTTACAGTCAGCATAAGGAAGAAGGAAAGTAGTATATCCATCTGCCTTGTGCCATACTGCATCAGGGTTAGTGAATGATACTTGGAAGCTAAGATATCCATTGTCTCTAAAAGTCCATTCATAAGTAGGTGTATAAGAGTCTAGGATAGCATTACACCATATTAACTGACCACCAGTATCAATAGCCCAAAGCTTACCTACTGTAAGTAAGTTATCTTTGATAAAGTCTTGGTGTGCTTGGATATTTACCATATCCCAATCTGTAGTTCTGATAGATAAGTCTAAGGTAATCTTATCATCTTTAAGGAGAACTTGGTCTCCTGTAATTTTCCAATAACTACCATTTCTGAACATATACTCTGTAGTTTCATACTTGGTAGTTATAGTTTCTGAAGGACTAGAATTAATAGCTTCAGTACCACTAAACACTAGGTCATTGTATTGAATAAACCGTCTTGGTCTAGCTACAAAGTCTGAAGTTGACCTAGCACCTAAACATGTTGTCATGGTCTAACTACCCCCCTAATTTCATTCAATCCATTGATGAATGAAGCTTTATTGTCTACGTTTTGAGTAATGTTGTTTGTAGTGTTATTAACTACAGAGTGGCCTGTATGTCCTGCCAAAGCTTTAAGAGCTTGTGTAAGATTCATTTGATTTAAGTTATCAAGGAATTGCTTACCAAGTACAGATGATACAGAACGTTTAAGAACATATTCACCTGCAGTCAGCATAGCAGGAATAGTATCAGTACCTAGTGAAGTAAAGCTTCTTCTACCTACTACACCACCTGTAGAGTGATACTCGATGTATCCTCCATGTTGTGCATGCTTAGTCTTCTTAACTGTAGTTTCATTAACAGTAATATCAACTGTCTTACCTCTAAGAGAATCAATAGCTGATTGAATTTGTTGGATTTTATTAAGTACAGAACTTACATCAAAACCGTTAGCAATCTTGTTAGAGATTGAAGCACCTAAAGCTTCCCAACCTAGATTCTCAATCTGATTCTTTTGCTCATTCATCTTATCAACAATTCTACTTCCTAGTCCTGATACAAAACCATTAGAGAAGTTACTTCCTGATTGTTGTCCAAGTGAAGAAGCCATTGAAGCAAATTGAGCTAGAGCAGATTGTATCTGATTAATAGTGTTTAAGATGTTTGTTAAGTTACCAACAATAGCATCATTATCATTGATACCTGAAAGACTTTCAATAGCTGTCTTAATAGCATTAATACTGTTGTTGAAGTTATCTGCATTTACTTCAGGGAATTGATTAATAGCGTTAGCAATAATCAAGATATTATTAACTGCTTGTACTGCAGACATAATATTAGATGATAGCTTCTGAATGTTTTGTAAGCTTGTAGTTAAGCCTGAATCATCTGAAGAAGCAAGAGATTGAAGTACAGATTTAATCTTAGCAACTCTTGTTTCAATACCACTACCTTCTACATTGATTAGGTCTGGGATTGTCATGAGTGTTTCTGCCATTGTCTTAAAGCTATTAACTACAGAGGTTACTTGACCCACAGCTTCAGACACTTTAGCAAGCTTACCAATGTCTTGAATAAAGCTTCCTGTGTCACTATCAGTTAATGACTTAAGAACTGATTGGATCTTAGCTACACGGGTCTCAATACCACTGCCCTCAATGTTAATCAAATCAGGAATCTGAGATAGAGCATCAGCAATAGTCTTAAGTGAATTAATCATATTACTTGCTTCTTCTGCTAGTTTACCATAATCTGATTTACCTTTAAAGGCATCAAACATAGACATTAAGCTACCACCGTTCTCACCTGCTTGTGTGATAGATTGGAGTGCTTGTCTTAACTGTTCAATCTTAGCAGGAATACCACTAAGGTCTTCTATTGAGTTAATCTCATTAAGTGATGAAGCAATGCTACTAAGCTTACTTGTAAACTCAGTTACACTCTTAATATTTGATGTTACATCCTTATTGAAAGGTGTATCTTTACCAAAGATATTAAGTGTAGCTAGTTCACTAATCTTAGATAAAGCATTTTTAACTGACTCAATCTTAGATGAGATGTCCAATCCATCAGGGATATTATTAAGACTATCAACAATATCTTTGATTTTATCAGTTAGCTTCTTGAAGTTCTCGAACCCTTTAAGTTTATCACCTACATCAGGAGGTTCAGGAACATCAAATTTACTTACTTTTTTAAGTGTAGTCTGTAGGTTATCTAGTTTAGTTTCTAAAGCTTCTAAACCTGCATCATCTAACTTAAGGTCACTAATCTTCTTAACAAAGTCAAGTAGCTTACTAAATGACTTAAATTTAGCATCTAGTGTAGCACCATCAAGTTTAGAAGTAAGAGCTTCTAGTCCTTTACTGATGAAGTTAATAGAATCAAGCCATGACTCATTACCTAACTTCTTAAGGCTATTCATGACATTAGTTAAGTTACTAATCTTTTCATCAATAGCAGATGTATCAGAAGGTACTTCTACATTATTAATATCCTCAATAAACTGAGTAAGTTTCTTAACTGTACTGATAAGGTTACTTGTAGCTAAATTATCAAAGAATGTACCTACAGCATTGATAGCATTAAGGATAGGGTAAGAAACAGAAACAGTACCTAGAGAGAATGTTGAAAATGCTTGATTAAGTTGTTGATGGATAGCACCAATCTTTCGAATCTGTGATGTAATTGAACTTACATCATCAGGAAGTTCCAAGTCATTAATGTCCTTAACAAACTTAGATACCTTATTGAATACCTTGATGTTATTACCTGTCTCGAAACCATCAAAGAATGAAGCAATGGCATTTAGTCCATGAATAAATGGATTAGAGATACCACCACTATCACCAAACTGAATATCAGCAAAAGCACTGTTAAGTGTTTTTTGGATGTTAGCAATGTTCTTAAGTTTGGTCTTAAGAGCTGATAAGTCTTCAGGCATGTTAAGCTGACTTAGTGTAGCAATTAAGTTAGCTACCTTAGAAATATTGTCTGTTATAGAGTTTACCTCTAAACCTTTAACAATATTACTGAAGGTATTACCAATAGATTTAAGAGCATCTACAGGGTTCTTAATACCTCCACCACTTACTGTACTAAGCTCATCGATAAGCTCAGTCATGTTCTTAAGCTTCTTAATAGTATCTTTAAACTTAGACTTGTCAGGTACATTCTTCATGCTACCTTGTAGCTTTTTAAGTTGATTTGCTAAAAGGATGATACTTTCAACTTGGATAGCTTGTGCTAGATTACTAATAGTACCAAAGATAGATGGTAATAGAGCTAGTGTAGAGATATTACCACTAATAGCACTTGCTAAACTCATCTCAGTAACAAGAGCTGTGAAGTTAAGCATCTTCTTACCGAAAGTACCTGCATTAGGTAGTTTTACTTTGTTGATTCTAGCTACAGTCTTAGCTACAGACTCTATAGCTTTAGCAACTACTACCATAGTACCTGCAGTAGCTAAGATGGATAGTAAACCTGCTCCTAAAGCTAAAGCACCAAGACCTTCTGTAGCTACCATAATAGCACCAATACCAGTAGCAATAGCACCTACTAAAGTAATAAGACCAGTCATTGCTAACATTGTTCCTGATACTTTACCTGCATCAAACTTAATTTTGTTAAGCTGTTCCATTGACTTAGCCATAAGAAGCATACCAGTTACTACACCTGCCATAGCAGTAGCACCAACAGCAAGGTCTTTACCTAGTTTAAACTTATTAAGAGCTTTACCTAAAAGGATAGCATAACCACCCATAGCAGTTACCATAGCAACCATAGTACCTACTTTAGTTGTAGCTTCAGTAAAGTCCATATCAGTATTACTAATATCTTTGAAAGCACTAGCAATAAGTTTAATAGAACCTGCAAAGGCTAACATCTTAGCTGAGTCACCTAGAGACTTAGTAAGACCTCCTAGAAGGTTACCAGAGCCACCAGAAGCCCCTCCTGAGCCTTTGTTACTACCACCCTTACCAAAAGGACTCTTGAAGTTTTTTAACAGCCCTAGAGTGCTTGATAAAGCCCTTACAGAACGAGCCATCTTAGATACTACTAACCAACCTGCAGAAGCAGTAATAATACCACCAAGAATCTTACCAGTATTCTTACCATTGGCGTTAATCTTAGCGAATCCTTTAGCAAGTAATTCAATACCCTTACCTACAGGAGCTAGATAAGTAACAAAGTCTTTTAGACCTTGTTTAAAGTCAAACTCTCCAAACATTTCTTTAAAGAGTGACATTGCTTTACCAACACCTTTACTTACAAAGCTTTGAATAACATCACCATTCTGTGATACTGTATTCATCAACTTAACAAGTCCATCAATAGCAGGTGTTAATGCTCCAGGTTCAAAAGGAGTACCTACAAGACCCACAGTAAGGGATTCTCTCATGTTCTCCCAAGCTGATTTAAGTGTCTTAGTGTTTGTTGCAGCCTTTAACAAGGCAGGGTCTTGACCTACTTCATTCAATACTTTGATGAAGTCTCTACCTAGTACCTTACCTTCTTTCATGGCATCAGCTAGGTTATCAAAACCATATTCATCTTTAAACTTCTGAACAACTTTCTGTGTAGCTGTACCACCGATAGCATCCCTAATAGGATTCCAGTCTCTTGCTAAGACTTTACCATCTAAGGACATCTGTTTAATCTGTGTAGATACACGTTTAAGGGCATTAGAAGGGCTACTAGCAAGGGCTGAGATATTTGCAAGGTTTTTAGTTAGGTTATCAAAACCTCCAAACTCCTTATCAAATCCTGCCCCTTTTAATGCTCCTGCCAAGTTAGTAAGTTCAGCTACATTGTACTTAGTTTGTGCACCGTATTTAGATAGGTTTTTAAGTGTTGAGTTGATTTCTTTGTCACTAAGAGGGTTGTCTAGTGACCTCATGTTGTTTACAAATTCATTCTGAGCATCATAAAGCTCACCTGCATCTTTAGCAAAGCTCTTACCAATGTTTAAAGCACCTCTAGCTGATAGTGCTAGTACCTTTTTTGAAATACTATCTAAGGCATTAGAGATAGCTGTAAGACCTGATGTATCACCTTGAATCCTAACAGTTCTATTTTTATTTACCTTATCATCAATAGCATCTAATTCTGTTTTAGCTTTATTTACATTTGATAAGTCAGCATTTACTTTAAAGGTTTTACCCTTAAGACTATTTAAGTCTGATGATACTTTAGTAATGCTTCTAGTGTCTGCATCTACCTTAACACTTACTGTCTTATTCTTAAGACTGAGCAAGTCCTTCTGTACCTTAAGTACCTTATTACCATTACTGTCAACATCAACCCTAACTCTTTTATTTTTAAGTTTGTTCACAGTATTGAATAAGGCAGTAACATCTTTACTGTTTGTTACTGCCTTAACATTTATAGTAGTAGTACCTCTAGAATACTTATCTAACTTGCTCAGAAGGTCAGTAAGGCTCTTATCTACCTGTGAGGTAACTTGTACCCTTAATTGCCTTTGAGCCATACTCTACCTCTTTCTTAAGCTTCTACATAACGGTCATAGAATTTACCATTTCTACGAACAAAGGTAACTTCTAGTGACAAGTTTACTTCATCTGAGTTGTTGAACTCTTCTGAGTGTGAAGTGATGATACCATAGAATCTGAGGTATTCTCGTCTACCATTAGTAGCTACACGAGGTACTGTGAACTCAGCTTCAAATGAATCAAGTCTATCTTCATTTGCTTCAAAGTGTTCAACTTCTTTTTCAGCATCATAAGTAACCAATACTTCACGGTTGATGTATTTCTTGTTGACATACACAGTACCGAAGTCTTGTGCTTTAACATTTGAAATAGCTACAAACTCGTTGGTATCTACAGGGGTTACTGTAGGTACTGCCAATGGTTCAAGATAGATACCATTACAGTTTTCTCCAAGAGAGATAATTACTGAGTTACAAGTTGGATACAAGTCAGCTAGTTCAATGTAACCATACTCAGTACCGTTGATTGTTTTACCTTTAACAGTAAACACTCTTGTAGTTGGAATACCTGCTACAATAATACCTTCTCTTGATTCCAATGGATTCAACCAGAAGTCATTCAAGGAACGTGTAGCACCTGAGATTGTAGTTGTAACTTCTGTAGCTGATGGGTCATAACCTGAACCAAAACATCTAGCATCTGAAGCACCTAGTGATACATCATGAGTGAATGATTCCAAACATGAGATAAGCACGTTATCAGACTTGTGAAGCTCATTTTTACAAGCAATAGTCTTGATAGAAGAGATACCGAATGGTTCTTTTACAAGAGCATCATTCTTATCTTTGTGCTTAATAGTGTACTCTACATGGATACCATCTTCTGAAGGAATCCAACCAGTACCTGTTTGAGATTTAATTGACAATGGGTTAGCAAAGTCAAACTGTGCTACTTGGAACACATCTGTAGCTAGACCTGCTCCTGTAAGTTCTACAGCGTATGTGTAAGAGTTTTTACCTTCTACATCATGCAAGTCTGAAACTTTAGCTTCAACTGTAACTGTGTCTGAACCAAGGAAAGTAACATACAAGTAATGGAATCCAAAACCTGCTTTAGTGTAATCACCACGGATGTCATAGGTAACTGTAGCTTCACCATCAACTGGTTTGACATAAAGTGTACCTGTCATGTGACAAGCCTTTTCATTACATCTAATCATGTCTTCAGGTGTAGTCAAGGCATCAAATGATTGGAACTCACCCTTAGTAATTTCACGATAGTTTTTAGTTGAAAGCTCAGTGTAGTAGTTAATCTTTTCAGATACTCTAACACCAATGATTTCATTTTTGTTTTGCTTAGCATAACCATACATAGGATGAGTAAGCTTTGGCATACAACCTTGTGTCATTACTTATCTCCTTTCTTTTCTTTTTTGTCTTCTTTAGCTTCTACTTTAGCTACAGATTGTAGCTTAGCTTCTGCTACTACTTGTCTAATTCCTGCAAGTTGTCTTTGGTCATACATAGTACCATTCTCACCTGCAAGCTTTTGTCTAGACTCATAAAATGCGTCTAGGTCTAGTGGTTGTTCTTTAATCATCCACATTCTCCTACGGTAATTTTAAATTGTTTTGAGATAGTGTTTATCTCATCATCTACTTGCTCAAATGTAACTGGTAAGTCACTAATACTAACTACGTTACATATCTTGTCTTCAAAGTTAGGTAATTTTTGTAAGTCTTGGAATATGTCTCGGTAAACTACTTCATTCTCAATATAAGACCTAGAGAACATCATAGCTTTCAATCTTCTATCTACTTTATCTTCTAAGTCTAAGTTACCTTCAGGTGTATTCTCTAAGATTAATTCTTGGTCTGCAGAGATTGTAGTCCAATGGAACTTAAAAGTAATTAAATACTCACAATAACATTGAGAAGAGTAACCTACGTTTGATACATCTACTGTTAATAGTGGAAGGTGAGCATTGAAATTTGACTTATAGAATTGAACTGTAGAAAAATGTCGATTAAGCTCATGCATAAAATTATCATAGCGAATGGTTGTGTCTCTAGACATTTTATCTACAGGTTCTAGAATAAGGTCTAGAATATCTACACCATATTCAATAAGCCATCTTTTAATGTTAGTGAAAATCTTCCTTTTCATCCTGCTCCTACCTCGTTAATTGCTTTATCCAAGAAAGGGTTAGCAGGAGTCTTATAAGTACCGTCATGATGATACCTTGCATAGTTCCTACCTCTGGGGTTTCTAGGGTCTGTTATAAGCAAGTCTTCATCAATACCTACATAGAAGTCCTCTCCACTCTCTTCTACTGTTACAGAGTCTCTTAAAGCCCCTGTGTCAACATGTATATTGTTTTCTACTGCTACTTTTAATTCCTGAACTACAGTGTGCATTTCTTCTTCAATCCAAGCATCTATCTCAGCATCACCTGTTCTTCTTCTCCTAACCACAATTATCTTCCTGTATGACTTTCATCTGCAGTAAGAGCATCCCTAACTCTTAGTTTATACTCTTCTCTTGTTGTAAGTCTTTGACCACGGATGATTAGATAATAACAATTAGGCATGACCTCATTATGAGATACTGCTAGAATCTTCCACCAATAACCTAAGTCAGGTTCATAGATGTAGTCTCCTAGGACAATATCAAAGTTTCTTTGTTGGTCTTGTCTCCAAACCTCAATATAGAATAGCTTATGGTGAAGCTCTTGCTCAGTCTCATAAGTATCTTTATTAAAGTTTCTGTAGGCATTGTAGAATTGTACTACTTCTACACAAGTGAACTGGTTTGTTTGTTCCCAAACGGTTGAATCAATTTGCCTACCATTGTCATCATATTGTGGGTTAGTAGTTCCATGTCTGAAGATATATACATCTTTAGACATCAGATAACCTCTTCAAATGCTTGTAGTTTGTTACCGTTGACATAACTGTACTTATTCAATAGTGCCTTACCTAACTCATCTGGCACATCATACTCTCTACCTAGATAGAAGTTAAACTCTCTATCATGATAGAAGTACCTATAAGGCTCTAGAAGAGCCATCTCAGTCCTACCTATAGAAGATTGACCACAAGCACTGCAACCACCTCTTCTAACTCTTCCTGTAGGGCTATTAACACCTCTATATCTAACTCTCATTACTTACTCTTTCCTACTGTAATCTGCTTTTCAGTCCTTAGATTATAGCTTCTGCCACAAAGAGAATATCTACCAAGGCTATCTTTGTAGAAGTTATTAACTAATTGAGAGAAGAAGTATTCTTGTGAATCCTTGTTAATCTCCCAAACATACTTAATAGTATCTACATCCTTTTGTACTAAAGAAGCCCCTGCTGATAGTCTATTGACATTAGCACAGTCACCAACACTCATACAGTTATTAGCAATAGCAGTATATCCTGTAAGGTAATGACAAATCAAATCATCCCACTCAGGACTGTCTAAGTCATAGCCTGCTATATACCTCATAACTAACACATTGTGAGAACAATTCTTATCACAAGAGTTGTCCTCAGTGTTCATGAGTTCATCTAGTCTGATAAAGAACTTATCAGCAATATCATCATAAGTAAACAAGCTTTTATCTAGAGGAACAATATTGACACCTCTAGAGCTGTACTGCCTTAATTCCACAGTTACAGTATCTTGATTAATAGCTTTCCAATAAGGATGTACTTGAATACATGTGTAGCTACAGAGTTCTCTGTTCAAGTCTATTGTGTGGATTCTACAGCACTGCTCAATAGTTCCTCCTGCAACATCCCAACAAGTAATGTTACTAAGAAACCTAACAAAGTTACCCCAGATAGTGTTGAACTCTTCCTGAGTAACTTGACTCATACAAGAACACTTGCTCTTAATGGCATCTAGTAACATATATCACCTCTTAGGCTTTAGGAACATGCACCATTGGGAATGGAACTTCACCGTCCAATGCACCCATGATACGAGTGTATACACCTGCAGAACAGTTAGCTGACAATGGCATACCTGTGAGCAAGATGTTACGAGCATAGTTAGCTGAGTGAGCTACCCCTGCATTTTCATAGATGTCACAAGCTACAAAGTTACAGTCTGAATCAGGTTCAAGAGTTGTACCTTGACGGATTTTATCTGCAGGAATAAGCAAATCTTTGTAAACCATTGATACTTTAGTTACTGACAAGTCAATGATGTAAGCTTCAAAAGTATTATTAACTTCCAAGTCCTTAGGTACATAGATGTCTTTTACAATAGGGATACCTTTGAATTTAAGAGTAACTGGTGTACCATGGAAGCTACCAAAGTTACCTCTTTCCCAACCTGCAGGGAGTTTACCATTTTTACCTTCAACAACTACATCTGAGATAGCTGTGTGTCCTACTGGATGGACGAAGATAGCATAGTTAGTTGAAGTACCTTGGTTAAGTACATCAAGGATACATCCTGCTTGTGCAAATGCTCCAAGGATATCACCTGATTGAATAGGTGTTACTGCAGGGTGTGACATTACTTCTGCAATACCGTGGAATGGTCTCAAACCTTTACCTTGGTAGTTTACCAAACCTTGTGCAATTACACGCTGTGTACGGAAAGCAAATGAGAACCATGCAATGTATTGCAATGAAGCTTCATAAGTCATTCCTGCTCTTTGGAAGTAGTTAAGCAAGTCATTAGACTTGTACTTAAGAGCTGAGTTCATCATCTTGTCAAGTGTTGTTTCACAATCTTTCAAGCAAAGTGAGAAGATTTTAGCTGAGTCAGCACAAGCTTGAATTTCAAATGGTGTGAAACAGCATCCTTGACCATCATCAGGGTCTGTAGTTCCCCAAGTGTAAGTCTCAGTAACCCACTTACCTTTATTGTTTTTAACAAATGTAGCAATAGATGATTCTGCAATAGATTCAAGCATTGAAGCTACCATTGGAGATGTGATATTGAAATCACCCAATGAAGGCAATGCTTTTGAGTAGTCTTTAGCAATACCAAAAGGTAGCTTATGACCTTCTCCTGCATTTTCCATATTCTTCTGAATAGCTGTAGCTAGTTCTCCTACAACTTCTTCAGTATAAATGTCATTTGTAACATTACTCATTAAATTTGTCCTCCTGAGCGAATACCAGTATATCCTTTAGGCATCATGTTTTTAGGTTCTGCCTTTTGAGTAACTGATACTACGTTCGCTTCTTCACTGTTAAGCAATTTGTTAAGTTCATCAACTACTGACTGTGATTTAGAACTTTTAGCTACAAGTGCTTTTTTATCTGTTTCCAAAGCTTCTACTTTAGCTTTGAGTTCTTCATTCTCAGCTCTAAGTTTTTGAATTTCAGTAAGAGCTTGTGTAAGCAATTCTGTAGTTTGGTCTTCAACTTCTTTAGTTTCTTCATCAACTACTTCTTCTTTCTCTTCCACAACCTCTTCAGAAGTGTCTGATTGCTCTTCTAAGCCTTCTTTTACTTCCTCTGGTGTTTCTGTACCTTCTACCTCTTCATAAGCCTTAGATGGCTCTTCAGGGGCTTCTACGACCTCTTCTACAGTTTCTACAGATTCATCATCTACAGAATTAGTTGCTAGAAGAGATTTTACTTTCTCAAAGAATGTCTTATCCATAGGAGTGCCTTTCATTTCATTTAGTAATTGTAAAGTCTCTAGCTGTTTCCCTGTAGTAGATACCATAGCTACAAGGTCTTCTACACCTTCTACAGATTCCTCTGTATCATTGTAGATATTGTCCACAAAACCAAGTTCTAAAGCTTGGTCTGAAGTAAGCCATGTCTCTTTGAACATCATATCAAGGATTTCATCTTCACTGAGACCAGTCTTTTTCATATACACTTTAGCAATAGAGCGTTCAGTAGAGTCAAGCATGTTTAATGAGCGTTCTAAACTCAACTTGTCTACTACTTCTTCATTCCTAAAGTGTGGTTGGTGAATCATAATCTGTGCTTGGTGTGAAATATTAACTTCATCTGCTCCAAGCATAAATACTGAAGCAATAGAAGCTGATAGACTTGTAATATTAACTACAACTCTGCCACTGTAGCTTGATAGCATAGTGTAAATTTCACTGCCTGCATTAACTGAACCACCACCTGAGTTAAGGTTAAAGGTTACTTCTTCACCACCTGCTTCAGAAAGGATTCTCTCAATATTCTTAGCTGAGATATAGTCCTGTTCCAAAGCTTCCATGAACAAAGCACCTTCAGAATCAACTACAGTACCTGCTAGTCTATATGTCCTCATATTAAACCTCCTTAAAGTCAAATAGGTGTACTTCAAGTTTGATAACTCTTCCACCACAAGCTTGACAAGGAACTGGACTATAAGGAACACCAATACTATCTAACCAAGCACGGTTACTAGCACTATCAGGGAATCTCTGAGTAAGTCCTTTAATTGACTTGATAAGAGCTACATCTTCAGTCTCATAAGTTGAACCATACTCAAACCTAACATTTTTTAGCTTAACAATATTAC
>ERZ772908.110-NODE-110-length-20388-cov-6.55939_pt1 | contig 20388 bp, 17 predicted proteins | sample MGYA00512121_ERZ772908 | MGnify/ENA primary metagenome ERZ772908 (study PRJEB29015, sample SAMEA2738084) | human oral metagenome | biome: human oral; feature: human-associated habitat; material: saliva | place: China | collected 2264 ... | reverse complement strand
CTGATGGTACTGCAACTGGTGGGTTGTGGGAGAGTAGGGCACTGCCAACCGTTTCTTGGTGGTGGGGGTGTTTGGTCCTTGTTTGAGGGTCGGCACCCCCACCGCTTTGTTTTGTTTGTGGTGTGTGTTTGGGGGGTGTGGGGTCACCCCCCGTTTTTTATGTGTTTATGGGGCACTTGCCGTTAAAGGTAGTCAAAGACACGCCTGCCGTTAGGCGCCAGACATACTAGAACTGCACCTACCCGGCTAAACTTGATACTAGGTTTCTACGTATATTCTCAACTAAACAGGATGGTTTTGATGGCGCAACGCTTTGATGATTCTCGTTCAGGCGGCGATAACCGCAATCAGGGGCGTGGCGGCGACCGCCATAGTGCCGATCGACGTCGTCGAGATGACGCACCGCGCAACCGTTCTGGAGCACGTGACTACCGCAGCGAAGGCCAGCGCGGACACTACCGCAACAATGATGAGCGCAGCCACGACCGTCGCCATGATGGCGAACGCTACGGCGAACGATCCAATGCCCGCTACGGTGAACGTCGTGACGGTAGCCGTAACTGGCGTGATGGTGAGCGTCGCGAAGAGCGTCCCCGCCGCGAAGAAGGCCGCCGCGACGAGCGCAATTGGGGCGATCGTCCGCGCCGCGACGAGCGTGGCTGGCAAGAGCGTGGTCACGAGCGCCGTCGTGATGGTGAGCGTCGTGAAGAGCGTAACTGGCGTGATGGTGAGCGTCGCGAAGATCGCCCCCGCCGCGAGGGAGACCGTCGTGATGAGCGTCCGCGCCGCGATGGCGAACGCTCAGACTTCCGTCGTGGCCAGGGCCGTGGTGGCAACCGTAACGGCCGTTTTGACCGTGACCGCCTGCGCGGCGAGCGCCGCAACTCGCGTCCACCCCAGCGTAACCGTGTACCCGAGCCGGAACTGCCTGAAGACGTTAGCGCCAAGGACCTAGACAGCACTGCCCGCATGGGGTTGCGTGCGCTTAGCCGCCTTAACGCCGAAAACATTGCCCGTCACCTAGTGATGACCCAGCGTCTGCTAGAAACCGACCCGGAAGTCGCTTACGCCCACGCCCGCTACGCCGCCTCACACGCCGGCCGTATCGCTATTGTGCGTGAAGCTGCCGGTATCGCCGCCTACGTGGCCGGACTGTACTCAGAGGCGCTGCGTGAACTGCGCGCCGCCCGTCGCCTCAGCGGTATGGACACCATGTACCGCGCCATGGAAGTTGACTGTGAGCGCGCCCTGGGCCGCCCTGACGCCGCACTGCGCTCAGCCCAGAATGCTCTACAGCTAGACCTGGAAGACGACGAGCGCGCTGAGCTGGCCATTGTGGTCACCGGCATCTACCACGACCAGGGCAATGACGAGCTGGCCCTGATCACCATTGAAGACGCCATCCGTAAGGCTCCCAAGGACACTGAGACCCTACGTCGCCTGCACTCCGTGCGCGCTGACCGCCTAGAAGACCTAGGCCGGGTGCGTGAAGCTGAGGCTATTCGTGAGCGCATTTACGTGCCCGAAGAGCCTGAAGTGGAGCTGTACGACATTGAGGAAGAATCCGCCCCTGAACTGGCCGAAATTGCTCGCCAGCTAGAGGAGCAGAGCCAGGCTGAGGCTGCTGAGCGTCGTCGTGAGGCTGAGAAGCTAGAGGCTGCCCGCCAAAGCGCCGCTGGCGGTGAGGACGGCGAGGCTGGCGCTGCTGCTGAGGGCATCGAGGGTGCCGACGGCGCCGAGGATGCAGATGCCGCCGCTGCTGATAGCGAGGCTGTGGACTCTGCTGTGGGTAGTGAGGCCGACGACGTCGTAGACGCCGTCCAGGACGGGGCGGATGAGGACGCCGCAGTGACTGATGAAGAAGAGCCCGAGGTAGTCGCTGAAGAGAGCGAGCCTGAGGCAACTGAAGCAGCCGACAGCGCTGACGACGACGTCGACCCCATTGCCGCCGAGGTAGAGGACGTAATCGAAGGACGCAGCAAATGAGCGCCACCCTGCTGGGCACCACCAAGCCGCTAGTTGAAGAATTTGAACTTGCCCTGCTGGACCTAGATGGGGTGTGCTACTCCGGCGCAGACCCGGTTGTGCACGCCACCGACTCAGTCATGGCGGCCAAAGGCCAGGGGCTACGCACCTGTTTTGTCACCAACAACGCCTCACGCACCCCCGCCCAGGTGGTAGCTAAACTTGCCGGCTTTGGCATTGAGGCAGATGAGCAGCAGATCTACACCGCCGCCATGGACGCGGTGGCGCTACTAGCGGAGCATGTGCCGGCCCCAGCAACCGTGCTAGTAGTTGGCGGCGCCGGGGTGGAGCAGGCCCTAACCGAGGCTGGATACACCACTACCCGCAGCGCCCTAGACAACCCGGCCGCAGTGGTACAGGGCTATGACCCCAGTGTTGACTGGGCGGCCATGAGTGAAGCCGCCTACGCCATCACCAACGGGGCCCTGCATGTGGCCACCAACCTGGACTCCACCTTGCCTACCGAGCGCGGCTTTGCGCTAGGTAACGGCTCACTGGTGGCCGCAGTAGTGCACGCCACCGAACGCCAGCCGCTAGCTGCCGGTAAGCCTTTTGCCGGTATCTACACGCGTGCCATCGCCCGCTCCGGCGGCGGCAAAGCCATCGCGGTAGGTGACCGGCTAAACACCGACCACGCCGGGGCACGCCAATCCTCGCTGCCCTCGCTGCATGTACTTACCGGTGTGGCCAGCGCACGCGACGTGCTGCTAGCCCCGCCCCAGTACCGGCCCACCTTCCTGCACACCGACCTGCGCGGTTTGCTTGAGCCCGCGCCGGCGCCTCAACGCGTCGACGGCGGCTGGCAGGTGGGTGACGCCGTCGCCAAGGTAGAAAACGGCGCCGTAACCCTAAGCTTTGACGGTAAAAACGTTGAGCTGGGCGGCCAGAGCGTAACTTTGAGCCTAAACGCCTACCGGGCCGCCGCCGTGGCTGCCTGGGACCTGGCTGATCAAGGCCAAACCCTAATCAACCTGCCAGACATCACGGTTGCAGAAACGCGTTAATGGCTAGGCTGACCCGCTTAGACACCGAGCTGGTACGCCGCCAGCTAGCACCTTCACGTAACCAGGCTGCCGCGCTTATCAGCGACGGCAAAGTGAAAGTTGACGGTCAGGTAGTTACCAAACCTGCCCGGCAGGTCAACCCGGCGCAAGCCATTTTGGTAAGCCAAGACCAGGGGCCTAACTATGTTTCACGCGGCGCCCACAAACTAGCTGGCGCCCTAGACATCCTGGCCCAGCGTGGGATTGAGGCTACGGTTGCCGGGCGTCAATGCCTCGACGCCGGCGCCTCCACCGGGGGCTTTACCGACGTTTTGCTGCGGCGCGGGGCGGCCCGAGTTACCGCCGCTGACGTGGGCTATGGGCAGCTGGCCTGGTCACTACAAAGCGATCCACGCGTAAACGTCATGGACCGCACCAATGTGCGCACCCTGGCAGCCGGGGACATCACCCCTGCCCCCAGCCTGGTGGTTTCGGATCTATCTTTTATCTCCCTGACCCTGGTGTTGCCGGCGCTGGTGGCAGTGGCCGACGACGCCGCTGACTTCCTGCTAATGGTTAAGCCCCAGTTTGAGGTAGGTAAAGAACTCATCGGACACGGCGGGGTGGTGCGTGACGTGCGCCTACACGCCCAGGCCATCACCAAGGTGGCCACCTGTGCGTTAGAGCTAGGTTTAAGCATTGAGGCCGTGGCTCCCTCGCCACTGCCCGGGCCGGCCGGAAACGTAGAGTACTTCCTGTACATGCACGCTGGTGCTGAAAGCTCCTTGACCGCTGCTGACTTACAAGCTGAGATAGAAGCAGCCATAATTTCAGGTCCGGCTGGAAAAGGCGCGAAAGCTAAGCTTCGCCGCTAAGCCAAGATAGGGGAGGAAGATTTTGGCCGCTGCGCGCACAACCTCACCGCGTAGAGTTTTGGTGCTCGAAATGAATCGAGCCTTGCCCCCATCAACTATTCGCAGCCCGCGTGAACCCTCTAGCTCACAGCTAGACACTGTCTCTAAGGCTTTGGCTAAACATGGGGTGCAGGTGCTACGCAAACGCAGCCAAGCTAACCAAGCCCAGGCCATTGTGGTGCTAGGAGGTGACGGCACTATCCTGTCTGCCGCTGAAATTGCGCGCGAATACGACATTCCTCTGCTGGGGATCAACACTGGCCACGTAGGTTTTTTGGCTCAAGCTGAGCCCGCTGAAATGCTTGACGCCATTGAGGCGCTAGCTGAAGGCGACTACACAGTAGAGCCACGCATGACTCTGGCGGTATCTGTGCGCCAACCCAACGGGGACACCAGCCACGGCTGGGCTCTTAACGAAGCAGCCTTGGAGCGGCGCGACCGGGCACATATGGCCGAAATTTCTTTAGGTATTGATGGTCACGCCGTCTCCTCATTTGGCTGTGACGGCCTGATAACCGCCACCCCCACCGGCTCAACCGCCTACGCCTTTAGCTGTGGTGGGCCAGTGGTGTGGCCAGACACCCAAGCCATGCTGGTGGTGCCGGTGGCCGCCCACGCCCTGTTCACTCGGCCCCTAGTAATTGGCCCGCATTCACGCCTGGAAGTGCAGGTACAGTGGTGCGGCGATTATCCTTGTGAAATCTGGTGCGACGGGCGCCGTTCCATACCGGCTCCGGCTGGCTCAACAGTGAGTGTGAGCGTGGCGCAGCGCCCAGTGAAATTGATCCGTATTGGCCAGATGCCCTTCTCGGCGCGTCTGGTAGCTAAATTCGAGCTGCCCGTACGCGGCTGGCGTGAATCTAAGAGTCGTTAATGATTGAAACTATTTCCATAGAAAACCTTGGTGTTATCGCCCAAGCTGAACTGCCGTTAGGTCCGGGACTAACCGCCCTAACCGGTGAGACTGGCGCAGGTAAAACCATGGTGCTCACCTCCCTGAAACTACTGTTGGGCAGCAAAGCTGACCCGGCGATTGTGCGCGCGGGCACCCAGCGTTGCGTGGTTGAGGGGGCCTTTGCTTTAGAAGAAGACGCCAAGTGCATCCAAATCGCTCAGGAAGCCGGCTGCGAAATTGAAGATGATCTGCTGCTAGCCTCCCGGGTGGTACCTGCAACTGGTCGCTCGCGTGCACACCTAGGGGGTCGGGCCGTACCTGCCTCGGTACTTGGCCAGGTGGGTAGTCGCTTAGTGTCTATCCATGGGCAAGCTGACCAGCTGCGCCTGCGTACCGCCGCCGCTCAACGCCGCGCCCTGGACGCCGTCGGAGGTAGCGAGCATGAACAGCTGTGCCGCCAATACAGCAGCTGCTACCGCGCCTGGAACCAGGCCCGCCAAGACCTAGAAACCTGGCGTGAACAGGCCCTGGCTCGTGAAGGCGAAATTGCTGGCCTGCGTCACGCCCTCGAACAGCTAGAAGCCCTAGACCCCAAGCCGGGGGAGGACCAGGCCCTAGCTGAAGAAGCCTCCCGCCTAGAAAACCTAGACCTGCTGCGTAGTGGGGCCGCCCAGGCCGCCAACGCTATTAGCGGCGATGAGCTTAACGACGACGTCGCTAACGTTATCGCGCTAGTTTCCGTGGCCCGCCGCTCACTAGAAAACGCTGCCGACCACGACTCGCGCCTAGCCTCCCTAATGCCCCGTCTTAACGAAGTGGCAGCTTTAACCAGTGACCTAGCCATGGAGCTAACCGACTACCTGGCTGACCTCGATGCCGACCCTGACCGCCTGGCCTGGGTACATGAGCGGCGCGAACAGCTACGGCGCGGTTGCCTAGAAATTGGTGGCTTGGGCCAAGTATTTGCCAATGTAGATGAGCTACTAGCTTTTGGCCAGCACTGCGCCGCCCGCCTAGCTCAACTGGATGGGCCGCTAGATCGTGAAGCAGAGCTAGCAGCTGAAGTTGAGCGCACCGGTAAAGAACTAAAAACTGTTGCCAAACGCCTAAGCCAAGCCCGCACTAAACTCGCTAAGCTACTAAGCCAGCAGGTCAGCGCCGAGCTGGAGGGTTTAATGATGCGTGGGGCCAAGCTGCAAGTACGGCTTGACCCGTTAGAGCAGCCCGGCCCTACCGGCATGGAAGAAGTAGAGCTGCTGCTACGCGCCCACCCTGGCGCGGCGGCGCTACCGCTAGAAAAAGGCGCCAGTGGCGGTGAACTAAGCCGTATCATGCTGGCCTTGGAAGTAGTTCTGGCACAGCACACCGCCACCAAACGCCACACTTTCGTCTTTGACGAAATTGACGCCGGTGTTGGTGGGCGCGCCGCCGTAGAAATCGGCCGTCGCTTAGCTGCCCTGGCCCGTCACCATCAGGTGATTGTGGTTACGCACCTAGCGCAAGTAGCCGCCTGGGCCCAAACCCAACTGGTTGTAGTCAAACAGGTGGGACAAGCCAGTAATGAAGCCACAACCACCGCCGTCGAGACCGTAAGCGGACCTGAGCGAGTGCGGGAACTGGCGCGAATGCTATCAGGACAAAGTGACTCACAAACGGCTTTACGCCACGCCGAGGAGTTACTTGAACAAGCGAACATGGCACAATCGAAACTGTGAAGCTACCCTTCCGTAAAAATGCAGCGTCCACCGCAGACCTATCACAGGGTCGAGTGCGGGTAGATACGCGTACCAAGAATCTAACCAAACGCCTACAACCAGGCGAAATTGCCGTCATCGACCACGGCGACCTAGACCGGGTAGCCGCCGAAGCCCTGGTGGAATGCCAGGTGCGGGCAGTTCTTAACGCCTCGCCGTCGGTGTCAGGGCGTTACCCCAACCTAGGCCCAGACGTGCTGCTAGACAACGGCATTGTGCTAATTGACGGCCTAGGCCCAGACATCATGACCCTGCATGAGGGCAGCCAAATACGCATTGAGGAAGACGGCCAGGTTTTCTCCAAATCCGGCAAGCTAATCGCCCAGGGCACGCTACAAACCAAGGAAAGCGTAGCCCAGCTGATGGACCAAGCCCGCCAGGGCCTATCGCACCAGTTGGAAGCCTTCGCCGCCAACACCATGGACTATATGAAGCAGGAACGCGACCTGCTGCTAAACGACGTGGGTATGCCTGAGCTACGCACCAACTTCTCCGGCAAACATGTGCTGGTAGTGGTGCGTGGCTACAGCTACAAAGAAGACCTAAAAGCGCTACGCTCCTACATTCGCGAATATCGCCCCATCATCATTGGTGTAGACGGCGGCGCCGACGCGGTTATGGAAATCGGTTTCAACCCCGACCTGGTAGTTGGGGATATGGACTCAGTTTCCGACAAAGCCCTAAAGAGCGGCGCCGAGATTATTGTGCACGCCTACCGTGACGGTCGCGCCCCCGGCCTGGCGCGAGTAGAAGAGCTAGGGGTAGAGCACACTGTCTTTGCCGCCACCGGCACCAGCGAAGACATCGCCATGCTGATCGCTGATTCTGGCGGCGCCCAGCTGATCGTGGCGGTGGGCACGCACGTAACCTTGCTGGAATTTTTAGACAAGGGCCGTGAAGGTATGAGCTCCACCTTCCTAACCCGCCTTAAGGTAGGCTCCAAGCTGATTGACGCCAAGGGCGTCTCGCAGATCTACCACACCCGCGTCTCTAACTGGCAAATTATTTTGCTGGCACTAGCTGGACTACTAGCCATTTTTGCGGCGCTATACGCTACACCTGCTGGTCAGACCCTATTAGGGCTGATGGCGGCCGGTATTGATGACATGGTTGATACCGTGCGTTCATGGGTTGGCCTACGCCCCACCACCCCCAATATTTAAGGACTACTGCCATGATTGACTTTCGCTACCACCTAGTTTCTTTGATCGCGGTGTTCATGGCGCTAGCTGTCGGCGTGGTGTTGGGGGCCGGCCCCTTGCAGGGTACGCTCGGCAGCGCACTATCTGACCAGGTCACCCAGCTGCGTGCAGACCGCAACAACCTCTCACGCAACCTGGAAACCACCCAGAAAGCCGTCAACGACCGCGACAGCTACATTAGCGCCAGCTCCAAGACCCTACTGGCAGGGTCTTTGTCCGGTCAGCGAGTGGCTGTGGTGAGCCTGCCGGGAGCCAATAGCGACGACGTCGACGCTACCGTAAGCGCCCTGACCAACGCCGGCGCCACCATCAGCGCCCGCGTAAGCCTAACCGACGCCTGGGTGAGCAAGAGCCGCGAAACTTTCCGCTCCACCTACGCCGCCCAGTTCGCCAGCTACCTGCCCGGCACCGTTAAGGCCGCCAGCGGCAACGAACTGCTGGGTCAGGGCCTAGCCGTAGCCCTAACCAGCCCCGAATCGCAGGGCTCAAACCTGCAGGATCTACTCACCGCCTCTGAAAACCCCCTGATCAAGGTGGAAAGCAAGGACGGCGTCGCCGGGCGCATTGTGGTAGTAGGCCCGCGCTCGGTTGACCCCAAGAGCGTCAACTCCACCGAGGCTTCAGCCCAAAACACCAACTGGCTCACCGCTCTGCGCGGCGTCAGCTCCGTGGCCCCCACCGTACTGGAGGGCGCCGCTAACAGCGATACAGACCTAGTCTCAGCCGCCCGCAGCGCCGGCACCACCCTAACCACTGTGGACAGTGTGGGCTCAGCCCCCGCCGCAGTTACCTCCGCCCTGGCCCTGGCCAACGCCAAGGCGGCCACCAAAGCCGCCTACGGTTTCGCCGCTAACGCCGACGGCCTCATGCCCGGCGTGGCCAAGTAGTAGCCAAGTAAAACAGGAGCAACAGGAGCTAGCCTTATGCGCCTTAGTATCAGCCCCCGGCAGCTGCCCGTAGTGGGCGCCGGCATCGGGGTATGCGCCGGCCTTGGTTATGTGCTGCGCCGCAAACGCATTAAAGCCAGCCAATGGGAACGCACTAATTTCCACGGCGTAACCGTGAGCCTACGCGGAGGCGTGGCCATGGCCGGTGCCGCCGTGGCTAGTGCCGCTGTGGCCAGCGCACTCAGCGACCAGCCCCGTGCCGCCCTGGGTGGGGTAGTAGCTTCCTTGGGTGGGGGCCTGGCCGGCTATATCGACGACGTCGACCAAGGCGCACACGACGGCGGCAAGGTAGCTAAAGGCCTCAAAGGCCACCTAGGCGCCCTAGCCCACGGGCAGGTAACTACCGGCGTAATTAAAATTGCTGGAATTGGCGCTAGTGCGCTCGCGGCAAGCGCCCTGGTGGGGTCTAAGACCACCAGCGTGGGCGGGAAAGCAGCAGACTTGGCGCTAAATACGGTGCTAATTGCTGGCACCGCTAACCTGGCGAACCTGTTGGATCTGCGTCCAGGGCGGGCGCTTAAGGCCACAGTGCTGGTGGCAGCACCGCTAAGCTACTTCAGCTGCGCGGCTGCAAAAACCCCGGCCTCGGGGGCGTCGGTTACGTCAGCGACGGCGTCAGTTACCTCAGGGGCGTCAGGGGCGCCGTCGGCCACGCCAGCTGCGCCGGCTTCAGCCTCAGGGGCTAGCGCCCAGCGTTTGCTGGCTAGCGGGCTTAACGCCGCCGCTATCACTGCCCTGGTGGAAGACCTACAAGAAACCACCATGCTGGGAGACACTGGCGCCAACGCTGCCGGCGCCCTGCTGGGTACCTCCCTGGCAGCCAATGACTCCTGGAAATTGCGTTTGGGGACCGCCCTGGGCGTGGTGGGTTTGATTTTGGCTTCTGAGAAAGTCTCGTTTTCTAAGGTGATTGCCGCCAACCCGGCCCTGAACTGGCTTGACCAGCTATGGCGTCGCCCGCTGTAAAATCTCGCGGCGCCCACCCGGAGGATGAAGGCCTCGCTTCTGCTAATCAAGGCGCTAAGACCGGCGCCTCCCTGGGGGCTAAAGCAGGCCAGGTAGGCACCTTCACCCTGGCCTCGCGACTGCTGGGATTTTTGCGCTGGGTAGTGCAGGCAGCCACGGTTGGCTCTGGCGCCATGGCGGGGGCCTACAGCTCCGCCAACCAGATCCCCAACGTGTTTTACGAGGTGGTGGTGGGGGGAGCCCTGGCTGGCACAGTAGTGCCCCTGCTGGCCGGCGCTATTGCCCACGGTCAACGTGAAAAGGTGCGTGAGACTGCTAGTGGCCTGCTGGGTTTAACCCTGGCGGTGCTGGTGCCCCTGGCGCTGCTAATGGCGTTATTTGCTGAGCCTTTGGCGCAGTTGTTGGTCACCAGCGACACTCGCATGGGCGGCGATAAGGCCGCAATTGTCTACTGGGGTGGCAGTCATCAGTTGGTGGTGGCGTTTTTGCGCATGTTTGCCCTGCAAATCCCGCTTTATGGCTTGGGTGTGGTGCTCACTGGCGTGCTGCAGGCTTACAACCGTTTCACCTGGCCGGCGCTGGCCCCGATTTTTTCCAGTCTGGTAGTGATGCTTACCTATGGCATCTATGGCGCGCTTATAGATGCAGGTCACTACGCTCAGGCGGTGCTTACCCTGGGGTGGGGTACAACTGCGGGCGTGGCCGCGCTGAGCTTGCCGCTGCTGTGGCCGGTGCATCGCCTAGGGCTGGGGCTGCGTGCACGCCTGCGTCTGCCTGCGGGTACTTTCACCCAGCTGCGCTCACTGGCCGGGGCGGGGATTGCAGCCCTGATTGCCCAGCAGATAAGCGTGCTCACGGTAGTGGCAGTGGCGCGTCGCTACGGCAGTGCCGGCACGATCGCTATCTACCAGTACACCCAGGCTATCTACGTTTTGCCCTATGCGGTTCTCGCAGTGCCCCTGGCTACGGTGGTATATCCGCAGTTGGCGGCCCGTTTAGCGGCTAAGCATGTTTCACGTGAGACAAAGGATCTAATCGCTAACTCCACAGCTTTGGTTACTTTGGCGGCCTGCGTGGGCGCGGGGGCTTTGATGCTCGGGGCGCCGGTGGCCCAGCAGGTTTTTGGGCTGATCACCACGGTGGACTATATGGGGGCCGCGCTGGTGGCTTTCGCCCCGGGCTTGGTGGGTTACGCCCTGATTTATCAGCTCACCCGGGTGCTTTATGTGCTCGACGCCGCCCGTAGCGCCGCCCTGGCCACTTGCCTGGGTTGGTTGGTGGTGGCCGGCGCTAGTTGGATGTTTAGTGCTAACGCTAAAGGCTCTGCGGTGCTGGTGTATTTGGGGGCTGCCTCCTCAGCTGGTATGAGCCTGGCTGGGGTGGCTTTAGCGCTGGTATTGGCGCGCCGGGTAGGGGCTAGAGCCCTGGTGCCCAGCTTGAAAATAGTGGCTTTGTATCTGGTGGTGAGCGCGCCGGCATTAGCACTAGCGCAGCTACTTGACCCCACTAGTGCGCTAGGAATAGTGGGCTTGTTAGCTTTGGCTTTAGCTGTAGCTGGCGTTATAGCCCTAGGTGGGGTCCGTTTGGTGCCCCAAAGCATTAAGGTGCTGCGCTCACGTAAAGCGCTGGCCAAGACTGAGCAGGAGTGAGCATGACGCGCGTTTTAGAGTTAAGCGCCCAGGCCGCCGGGGGAGTGCGCGCACACATCCGCCAGGTGTCCCAGCTACTGGCTAAAGACGGCCATCAGGTTTTGCTGGCGGGACCTAGCAATGTCATCTCGCCGGCCGACGGCGCTGTGAGTGGTGCTTGCCCGCGCACTTACCAAATCGATATTGGTGCCCGCCCCTCAGGCGCTGACTTAAAGGCACTGCGTCAACTAAAACAGCTGGCCGCCACTGTAGAGGTAATTCACGCCCACGGCCTGCGCGCGGGAGCTTTAGCGGTGCTGGCCGCTAAGCGTCTACCTGCCGCCAAGCGCCCGCGCGTAGTGGTGACCTTACACAATTTGCCGGTAGGCTCAGCCCCCACCCGCCTGGTAGGCAAGGCCCTGCACCTAGTGGTGGTTAAAGGCGCTGACTATGTGCTCACCGTAAGCCCAGATCTACTTAAAAAAGCCAAACAGCTAGGCCTAAAGGCAGGGGAAATCGCGGTTGTGCCCGCCCCGGCGCGCGGCTGCGCGGACTGCGGCTGCATGGATCGCGCCGCCCAGTCAGAAATCAGCCAGGCCAGTGCGCAGAGTTCGCACGCCGGCTCTGGTGTTGGCACTGGCTCTGGTGTTGGCACTGGCTCTGGTGTTGGCACTGGCTCTGGTGTTGGCGCCGGTTCTAGTTATGGCGCCAGCTCTGCGGCCGGCTCTGGCGCTACCCCGTGCGTGCTTACCATTGCCCGCCTGGCCCCCCAAAAAGGCTTAGACCTGCTGCTAGAAGCAGCCGCCCTAATCAAACAGCGCGGCATTGACTTCACCTGGCTAGTGGCGGGAGACGGCCCCCTTAAGGCGCAGTTAAACCAGCAAATTGCCGCCGCCGCCCTACCCGTCAAACTGCTGGGGCGCCGTGAAGACATTGGCGTCCTACTGGCTCAAGCTGATGTGGTGGTGCAAACCTCCTACTGGGAAGGTCAGCCGCTGACCCTGCGTGAAGCTATGCAAGCGGGCCGTGCTATTGTGGCCACCGATGTTGGCGGCAGCGCCTACACTTTGGCCGGCTGCGGCCAGCTGGTAGAGCCCCAGGCAGGCCCGCTAGCCGACGCCGTCGTCGCCGTAATCAGCGACCCTAAGCGGCGCGAAACTTTAGAAGCAGCCTCCCGCGCCGCCGTCGCCAAAATCCCTGGGGAAACACAGTTACGTGAGCAACTAGACCGAGTACTAAAACTTTAAAGGCCACTTTAAGGGGAGTAGGCTGGAAGTCCGTGATAGATGCATACGGAAACCACGGCCACGTAACCCGACACATTTTCGTAACCGGAGGCGTAGTTTCCTCCCTCGGTAAAGGGCTAACCGCCTCCAGTCTGGGGCGACTGCTACGCTCACGCGGACTAAGCGTAGCCATGCAAAAACTAGACCCCTACATCAACGTAGACCCGGGCACCATGAACCCCTTCCAGCACGGCGAGGTGTTCGTAACTGAAGACGGCGCCGAAACCGACCTAGACATTGGTCACTATGAGCGCTTCTTGGATGTAAACCTATCGGGTAAAGCCAACGCCACCACCGGGCAGGTCTACTCAAACGTAATTGCTAAAGAACGTCGCGGTGAATACCTAGGCGACACGGTGCAGGTCATCCCGCATATCACCGACGAAATCAAGCGCGTGATGCGCGCCCAGGCTGAGCCTGACAGTGACGGCAACGCCCCCGACGTAATCATCACCGAAATCGGCGGAACCGTTGGTGACATTGAATCCCAGCCCTTCCTAGAAGCCGCCCGCCAGGTGCGCGCCGACATTGGCCGCGCCAACGTGGCTTTCGTGCACGTATCCTTGATTCCCTTCCTGCCCGCCGCCGGCGAGCTCAAAACCAAGCCCACCCAGCACTCGGTGGCGGCCCTGCGCAATATTGGTATCCAGCCAGATGCGCTGGTGCTACGCACTGACCGGCCCTTGCCTGAAGGCATCAAAGGCAAAGTGGCGCTCATGTGCGACGTAGAGCGCGAAGCCGTAATTGAATGTAAAGACGCCGCCTCCATTTACGAAGTTCCCCCCACCTTGCACCGTGAGGGCCTAGATGCCTTCCTGGTGCAGCGCCTGGGGCTAACCTTCCGTGACGTGGACTGGCGCGAATGGAATGCGCTGCTAGAGCGGGTGCACTCGCCTAAGTACCGCGTTGAGGTGGCGCTGGTTGGTAAGTACGTGGATCTGCACGACGCCTACCTGTCCGTCTCTGAAGCTATTAAGCACGGCGGTTTTGCCAACAATGCCCATGTGGATATCCGCTGGGTGGCTTCTGACCAGTGCGAAACCCCTAATGGTGCGCAGCTGGCCCTGGCCGGGGTGGACGCCATTGTAGTACCCGGCGGTTTTGGGGTGCGCGGCATTGAAGGCAAGCTGGGGGCACTGCGATGGGCCCGTGAACACGGCGTGCCCACCTTGGGTATCTGCCTGGGCCTACAGTGCATGGTGATTGAAGCTGCCCGTAACCTGCTGGGGTTAAAAGCTGCCGCTTCCACTGAGATGGAAAGCGAAACCCCTGACCCGGTGGTTACCACCATGAACTCGCAGCGTGAATTTGTGGAAGGTGAAGGCGACCTGGGTGGCACTATGCGCCTGGGGGCTTATCCGGCTAAGCTCACGGCCGGCTCAGTGGTGGCCCAAGCCTATGGCACCTGTGAGGTTAGCGAGCGTCACCGTCACCGCTACGAGGTCAACAATGACTACCGCGAGCGCCTAGAATCTGTGGGCTTGCACGTGTGCGGTACCTCTCCGGATGGTAGTTTGGTGGAGTTCGTGGAGCTGGATTCTAAGCTTCACCCCTACTATGTGGCCACGCAGGCTCACCCTGAGTTTAAGTCTCGCCCCACTAAGGCTCACCCGTTGTTTGCGGGCTTGGTTAAGGCGGCTTTGGCTCGGCGTAGTGAGGTTTTTGCTTCGCCTAAGGTTCACTCACTGCCGCGTGAGGCTAGCTTGCAGGCGCGTGAGGCGGCCGCAGCTAAAAATGGAGAGGAACGCTGATGCAGTTGCGTGATGAGCGCGATCTTAGTCGGGAGCTGGTAAGTCACCAGCGTATGTGGTCTGGGCCGGTGTTTGCTTTGGATGCGGACACGTTGCGTCTAGAGCCGGGTGCGGATCCGATTGGGCGCCAGTATTTGGCGCATCATGGGGCTGTGGCGGTGGTGGCTTTGCGTGAGGGTGAGGATTCTTCTCAGATCGACGGCGCCCCTGAAGTGCTTATGATCCGCCAGTATCGTCACCCGGTGCGCGCTAACCTATGGGAGTTGCCGGCGGGTTTGATGGATCATGCGGGTGAGTCTGCTTTGGTGGCGGCTGAGCGTGAGCTGCGTGAAGAGACTGACATGGAGGCGCTCACTTGGCACACCTTGGTGGATGTGTTTTCTTCGGCTGGCTGTTTGACTGAGTCGCTGCGGGTGTTGCTGGCGCGGGATTTGCGCCGCGTGGAGCGTAACGATTTTGTGCGTGAAGATGAGGAAGCTGATTTGCGTCCCACCTGGGTGCCTTTGGTGCAGGCGGTGGATGCGGCGTTAGCTGGGCAGATTCATAATGCGGCGGCTGTGGCTGGCTTGCTGGCTACGGAGCGGATGCGTGCAAAGGGCTGGCAGGGGCTGCGTAGTGCGGATGCGCCGTGGCTGCGGGCTCCTTATGGCTTTGAGGTTGAGCCTGAGCTTTAAGCTGTTAGCTAGCTGTTTGGCGCTGTAACTGGGGCGGGGTTTCTAGGGTGGAAATTATGAATGATTTTTCTGCTTTGGCAGCCTCGCGCCGTTCTGTGCGGGCTTATTTGGATAAGCCGGTTAGCGCTGAGGATTTGCGCGCTATTCTCGACGACGCCGCTAGTGCCCCCAGCTGGTCTAATACGCGTGCTTTCCGGGTGGCTATTGCGCAGGGGGAGCAGGCGCAGCGTCTGCGTAAGGATTATGTGGAGCGTTTCGATAAGACGCTAGATATTCAGCATCACAAAGCTATGGCTGGCGCTAAGGCGGCGCTGCGTGGGGATTTGCCTGATGGGGATTTCCCGGTGTGGAAGCCTTACCCCAGCGAGCTGCGACCGGCCCAGGTTGAGGTGGCTAAGCTGCTGTATGGGGCTTATGGGGTGGAGCGCTCTGATCATGCTGGGCGCGACGCCGCTAATAGGCGTAATGTGACTGCGTTTGATGCGCCGGTGATGGGTTTTGTGTTTGTTCACGAAAAGATGCTGCCTTGGTCGGCTATGGATGCGGGTTTGATGTTGCAGACTTTGTTCTTGTCGGCTAAGTCGCGTGGGATTGATTCGTGTGCGATTGGGATTTTGTCTACTTGGCGTTCCCCGGTGGAGGCTGAGTTTGAGATTCCTGAGCATTACAAGCTGATTACTGGTTTTGCTTTGGGCTATCGCGATCCGCAGGCGCCTATTAATGCCATGGCGGCTCCGCGCCCTGCGATTGAGCTATTGCCTTCCAAACACTAATTTGTGCGGTCTAATTAACCGCTCTTTGGGCTTACGTCACCTGCCGGCAGGTGGTGGCGTAAGCCCTACTTATTTAAGGACATAGGTCCTTATCTGCTACGCTCGCTGCTAGCCGAATGTGGCCAAGTGTTCAACTTGGGTTTGGGTGGGCTTAGGGGAGTGGCTAAAGCGTGAAATTGTGCAGGTAAACCTAAGTTAGGTTGAGCAAAGTTGGCGTGTTTCCGCTCTCAACAAAGCGGTTTTAGTATTTATGCAAGCCTAATCTTCGCTATTGTTGTCGGTGCCAGGTATGCTGGAAGCAACCAGGATATATGGCATCCCTAAGTTAGTTGCGGGCGATGCGTAAAGGAGGACCAATGAACTACGGCGACGACGCCGGCACTAGGGCTAAAGTCCTTGATCTCATTGTTGAGAAAGGGCCTATTACAGCCGCCCAGCTCGCGCGCGTACTTTCACTAACTCCAGCCGCAATTAGACGTCATATCACCGCCCTAGAAAACACCGGTCAGATTGAAGTCCATGACCGTCTAGCGGCAGGTAGACGCGGACGCGGGCGCCCCGCACGCCACTATGTAGCCACCGCAGCCGCCCGCACCAACCTCCAAGAAGGTTACTCAGAACTTGCTAGTCGGGCCCTTTCCTACCTCTCCCAAATCGCTGGCGAAGATGCGGTAGATTCCTTTGCCGCAGCTCGCGGGCGAGAGTTAGAGCGGCGCTACAGCGGCGTCGTCGAGAGCGTAGGCAAAGACCCGGCAGCACGCGCACGCGCCCTAGCGGACGCACTTAGCGCTGACGGATACGCAGCCACCGTTCGTGAAATCGGGGACGGTACCTTTGCGGTCCAACTGTGCCAAGGCCACTGCCCGGTACGCGAGGTAGCCGGCAAATTTAATGAATTATGCGACGCGGAGACCGCTGCGTTCTCCAGGCTACTAGGAGTGCCGGTACAAAGACTGGCCACCCTAGCGGGCGGAGAACATGTGTGCACCACCCATGTGCCACTAGCGATGCCTACCGTGCGCGCCAGGGCCATCAGGCACCCACAGGAGCCTGCAAACTTACGCAGGCAAAAGGAAGGACAACGATGACAAGTACCACGAATGAGGCACAACGTAGCGACGAGGAGATCATTGCGTCTATCTCCACGTCCTACGACTACGGGTGGCATGACTCGGACGCCGCCGGCCAAAGTGCCAAGCGTGGACTGGACGAGCAGGTGGTACGAGACATCTCGGCCATCAAGCAAGAACCGCAATGGATGCTCGAACGCCGCCTGAAGGCATATGAAATTTTTGCGCGCAAACCCATGCCCACCTGGGGTATCGACCTATCCCAGCTAGACATGGATCAGGTCAAGTACTATGTGCGCTCCACTGAGCGTCCCACCAACAGCTGGGACGACCTACCCGAAGACATCAAAAACACCTACGACCGTCTAGGCATCCCCCAGGCCGAACACGAGCGTCTGGTGGCCGGTGTGGCCGCGCAGTACGAATCTGAAGTGGTTTACAACCAGATCCGTGGCGACCTAGAAGAACAGGGCGTTATCTTCGTCGATACCGACACCGCCCTCAAGAAGTACCCCGAGCTGTTCAAGGAATACTTCGGCACCGTAGTTCCCGCCGGCGACAATAAGTTCGCCGCCCTGAACACCGCCGTATGGTCAGGTGGCTCCTTCATCTACGTGCCCCCGGGCGTACATGTAGAAATCCCTTTGCAGGCCTACTTCCGTATCAACACCGAAAACATGGGCCAGTTCGAGCGCACCCTAATCATCGCCGACGAGGGCTCATACGTGCACTACGTAGAAGGCTGCACCGCCCCCATCTACTCCACCGACTCGCTGCACTCAGCCATCGTGGAAATCGTGGTCAAGAAGAACGCCCGCGTTCGCTACACCACCATCCAAAACTGGTCTAACAACGTCTACAACCTAGTCACCCAGCGCGCCACCTGTGAAGAAGGCGCCACTATGGAATGGGTAGACGGCAACATCGGCTCCAAGCGCAACATGAAGTACCCGGCAGTATTCCTGCTCGGCCCCCACGCGCGCGGTGAAGCCCTCTCCATCGCCTTCGCCGGCGAAGACCAGCACCAAGACACCGGCGCCAAGATGGTACACATGGCGCCCTACACCTCCAGCCACATTGTCTCTAAGTCCATCTCCCGTAACGGTGGACGCAGCGCCTACCGTGGCCTAGTAAAAATCATGCCCAACGCGCATCACTCCAAGTCCAATGTGCTCTGTGACGCGCTACTAATCGACGAAATCAGCCGTTCAGACACCTACCCCTACGTTGACGTACGCAACGACGAGGTAGAAATGGGCCACGAAGCCACCGTCTCCAAGGTAAGCGCAGACCAGCTGTTCTACCTGATGCAGCGCGGGCTAACCGAAACCGAAGCCATGGCCACCATCGTGCGTGGCTTCGTCGAGCCCATTGCCCGTGAGCTACCCATGGAATACGCCCTGGAACTCAACCGTCTAATCGAGCTACAGATGGAAAACTCGGTCGGCTGACCGCGAGGAGAAGAAAATGAGTCAAAACCTAGCAACCGACCATTCCCAAGCCAAGCTCGTCGGGGCCCACTCACACGGCGGCCCGCGTTACGTCTCCAGCCGCGCAGACCGCAAAACCTCCTTCGACCTAGCGGATTTCCCGATCCCCACCAAGGAAGAAGAATGGCGCTTCACCCCGCGCAAGCGTTTTGCCCCACTATTTGACCTAGAGGCCGTCAGCGCCGCCAAAGACCAGGTAAAGGTAACTGCCAACCAGGTTGAAGGCATCAGCGTGCAAAACGTTGAGCGCACCGATGAGCGCCTAGGCCAGGTAGGCCAGCCCGGCGACCGCGCCTCCGCAGTAGCCTGGAACGGTTTCAACCAAGCCACCGTGGTAACCATTGGCGCCGGCGTTCAGGCAACACAGGCCCTGGTAGTGGAAATTACCGGTCAGGCTAAAGACGCCGACGACGCCGCCGCTCACCCCAGCGCCGGACACCTACGCATCATCGCTGAAACTGGCTCCAAAGCCACCGTGGTGCTCTCCCACAAAGGTATGGCCTACTACACCCAGGGCGTCGAAGTTAGCCTAGCCCCCGACGCTGAGCTAACCCTGGTCACCAACCAGGAATGGGACGACCACGCCCTACACGCCAGCCAACACCGCGTCGAGGTAGGCGCCAACGCCACCCTCAAACACGTAGTGGTCTCCCTGGGCGGCGACGTACGTATCAGCCCCGAACTGGGCTTTAGCGGCGAAGGCGGACACATCGACGCCTACGGCGTGTACTTCACCGACGCCGGACAGCACCAAGAACACCGCCCCTACGTGGCCCATACCGAGCCCCACTGCTACTCGCGCGTCACCTACAAGGGCGCCCTGCAGGGTAAAGACGCTCACGCCGTGTGGGTAGGCGACTGCCTCATCGGCCGTCGCGCCCGTGGCACCGACACCTACGAACTCAACCGCAACCTGGTACTAACCACCGGGGCCAAGGCTGATTCAGTACCCAACCTGGAAATCGAAAACGGCCAGATCGAAGGCGCCGGTCACGCCAGCGCCACCGGCCGTTTTGACGACGAGCAGCTGTTCTACCTGCGCGCTCGCGGCATTCCCGAGATTGAGGCTCGCCGCCTGGTGGTGCTGGGCTTCTTCAACGAAATCGTGGCCGAAATTGCCGTGCCCGAGGTGGAAGAACGCTTGATGAGCGCCATCGAAGCAGAACTTGAAGTCAACGGGCTGCTGGAAGCCTGAGCCAATCAAATAAGTTAAGGAAAAAGACGTGAGCACCCTAGAAATTAAGAACCTGCACGTACAGGTAGAAACCAACGACGGCCCCAAGCCGATTCTGCGCGGCGTAAACCTAACCATTGGCTCTAACGAGGTACACGCCATCATGGGCCCCAACGGCTCAGGTAAGTCCACCCTGGCTTACTCCATTGCTGGTCACCCCGCCTATGAGGTCACCGAGGGTGAAGTACTGCTCGACGGCGAAAACCTGCTGGAGATGAGCGTGGACGAGCGCGCTCGCGCCGGCCTGTTCCTGGCCATGCAGTACCCCGTGGAGGTGCCCGGCGTAAGCGTGGCTAACTTCCTGCGCACTGCTAAGACCGCCATGGATGGCCAGGCCCCCAAGGTACGCCAGTGGATCGGTGAAGTTAACGCCGCCATGGAGCGTCTACGTATGGACCCCGCCTTCGCTCAGCGTGACGTGAACGCCGGCTTCTCCGGTGGTGAGAAGAAGCGTTTTGAAATCTTGCAGATGGAACTGCTGCGTCCGCGCTTTGCTGTGCTTGACGAAACCGACTCTGGTCTGGATGTTGACGCGCTACGTATCGTCTCTGAGGGCGTTAACCGCCTACATGGCGAGTCCGAGGCCGGCTTCCTGCTAATCACCCACTACACCCGTATTTTGCGCTACATCAAGCCTGACTACGTACACGTGTTTGTTAACGGCCGCGTGGCCGAGCAGGGTGGCCCCGAGCTGGCCGACCGTCTTGAAGAAGAAGGCTACGACCGCTTCTTGAAGTAACCTACTAGCTGCTTAGCCAGTGCGAGGGCGCAAAACCCCAAGCTGGCGTGGTTGGAT
>ERZ772908.106-NODE-106-length-20974-cov-31.2483_pt1 | contig 20974 bp, 17 predicted proteins | sample MGYA00512121_ERZ772908 | MGnify/ENA primary metagenome ERZ772908 (study PRJEB29015, sample SAMEA2738084) | human oral metagenome | biome: human oral; feature: human-associated habitat; material: saliva | place: China | collected 2264 ... | reverse complement strand
GTCCAGACTATCAAGACCCATCAACTTACCTTGATATCTTTAAGACAACTTCAAGTGAAAATACCAAGACTTTCATGGGGTATGATGATCCAAACAATGCTGCCGCAGCTCAAGTAGGTCTTAAAGATTATGATGCCTTGCTTGATTCAGCAGCTTCAGAAACAACAGACCTCAACGCTCGTTACGACCGTTATGCTCAAGCTCAAGCTTGGTTGGAAGATAGCTCACTTGTCATTCCATTGACTGTTGGTAACGGTGCAGCACCAGTTATCTCACGCTTGACACCATTTACGGGTGCTAGCATGCAAGTGGGTGATAAGAACTCATCAGACTACTTCAAATATGTGAAACCACAAGAAAAAGTAGTTACTAAGAAAGAATATGAACAAAGTCGTGAAAAATGGCTTAAAGAAAAGAAAGCATCTAACGAAAAAGCTCAAAAAGATCTTGAGAAACACGTTAAATAATATTCTTGAGAAAAAGGCAGTTAGCCTTTTTCTTTTGTCCAAAAAGGGCTAATCCATAGTGTTCGTAAGGGGTAAAATTGTGAGAAAGTCAGTATAAGACAAAATATTCTGAAAATTGTACTCATCTTATTTTTTATGGTATAATGTAGGCATATTAAAAAAGAATTTTTGGAGAATGCTTATGAAAAAAAGTAAATGGTTGGCCCTTGCGGGTGTTTCCCTCCTTAGTGTTGGGGTTTTAGTGGCTTGTTCATCAAAATCAAACACTTCAAGCAATACTTATAACTATATTTATACTGCTGACCCTGAGACATTGGATTACCTTATTTCCAATAAAGGTTCAACAACTGATGCTGTGACAAATGGTGTCGATGGCCTTTTGGAAAATGATAAATATGGTAACTTGGTGCCTGCTATTGCCAAGGATTGGACTGTTTCAGCTGATGGTTTGACTTATACTTACAAACTTCGTAAGGGAGTTAAATGGTATACTTCAGATGGTGAAGAGTATGCGGAAGTAACAGCTAAAGACTTCGTAACAGGTCTTAAACATGCTGCTGATAAAAAGACAGAGTCAATTTACTTGGCAAAAGATTCTGTAGTAGGTCTTGCTGATTATTTCAATGGTACTGATAAAGACTTCTCTAAAGTTGGCGTTAAAGCACTTGATGATTACACTCTTCAGTACACACTTAAACAACCAGAACCTTACTGGAATTCTAAGATGACTTATTCTCTCTTCTGGCCTGTAAATGAAGAGTTCCTTAAGTCAAAAGGGGATAGCTTTGGTAAATCAACAGATCCATCATCTATCCTTTATAATGGTCCATACATCCTTAAGTCATTGACAGCTAAATCATCTATTGAGTTGGCTAAAAATGAAAACTATTGGGATAAGAAAAATGTCCACTTCGATGGCATTAAACTTTCTTTCTATGATGCATCAGACCAAGAATCGCTTGTTCGTAATTTCACTGATGGCGCTTATAGTCAAGCACGTCTATATCCAACAAGCTCAAACTTTAATTCAGTAGAAAAACAATATAAAGATAATATCTTCTATACACAACCATCTGCAGATATTGGTGGGGTTGGTGTTAATATTGACCGTCAGTCTTACAACCATACATCTAAGAAGACTGATGCTGAAAAAGATTCAACTAAGAAAGCTCTTCTTAACAAGGACTTCCGTCAATCAGTTAACTTTGCTATTGACCGTACAGCTTATTCAGCACAACTTAATGGTGAAAAAGGTGCAGCACTTGCTGTTCGTAACCTTCTTGTGAAACCTGATTTTGTTTATGCTGGTGACAAGTCATTCGGTGATTTGGTAACTGAAAAGATGCCTTCATATGGTGACGAGTGGTCAGGTGTTAACCTTAAAGACAGTCAAGATGGTCTCTTCAACGCTGATAAGGCTAAGACTGAATTTAATAAAGCTAAGGAAGCTCTCCAAGCACAAGGTGTTCAATTCCCAATTCACTTGGACCTTCCAGTTGACCAAGCTGCAAAACCAACTGTAGCACGTGCACAATCTTTGAAACAATCTGTTGAAAAGACACTCGGTAAAGAAAATGTGGTTGTAGACGTTCATCAAATGTCTCAAGATGATCTTCTTAACAGTACTTTGTATGCAGCTAACGCAGCAGCAGAAGACTGGGATATCAATATTTCAGTTGCTTGGGCGCCTGACTACGAAGACCCATCAACATTCCTTGATATCTTCAAGACAACAGCTAGTGAGAACACAAAAACTTACATGGGATTTGACGATCCTAACAATGCAGCAGCAGCTCAAGTAGGTCTTAAAGACTTTGATGCTTTGGTTGATAATGCAGCTAAAGAAACAAGCGACCTCAATGTACGTTATGAACGTTATGCAGAGGCACAAGCTTGGTTGGAAGATAGCTCACTCTTCATGCCACTTATGGTTAACAAGGGTGCTGCTCCAATGGTAGCTCGTTTGACACCATTCTCAGGTGCTTACTCTCAAGTGGGACCTAAGGGTTCTGACAGATACTTCAAGTACCTTGAGCCTCAAAAAGATGTTGTCACTAAGAAAAACTATGATAAAGCCCGTGAAAGCTGGCTTAAAGAAAAGTCTAAGTCCAACGAAAAAGCTCAAAAAGACCTTGAGAAACACGTTAAATAAAAGGACGATGGAACTTTCTCATTAGATTGGGAAAGTTCTTTTGGAATTAAAGGAAGAGACATGAAAAAATACATTTTATTGAGAACCCTCCGTTCTCTATTGTCAATATTTGTCGTGACGGCCTTGACCTACACGATTATCTATACCATGGTGCCGAGGCGTCTGATTTTCAGACAGGACCCTAACTACAACAAGATTGCTAAGACAGCTGATTCTAAGGCTAACTATGAAAATACAATCTATGAACGTATGGGTTACATTGATTACTATGACACCAAGGAGTTGCAGGAGAAAGCTAGCTCCCTTGATAAGTCAGTAACCACTAAGCCAACAAAAGAAAATAAAGCTATTTACCAAAAATATGTGGATAGTTTAGGACATGGCTGGCGTTTGCATCAATTCAAGCAAAGTAAACAATTCTATGCAACACGTGATGTTCCAGTGCTTGAACGTGTATTTGGCTTCTATACGCACCTCTTTGAATTTGACAATACTGGATGGGTTAAAGATAAAACAAATCCAAACTTGAAGCGTTACATCCGTATTGAAAATGACCCAGCTATCGGTTGGTCAGTTGTCGGATCAGGGACTAAGCATAAATACTTGCTTTACTTTAACAGTCAGTTCCCATTTGTTCACCAAAACTTTGTGAAGATGAACCTTGGTACATCTTACCCAACCTATGCTGAGCAGGGTGTTCTTGATGTTATTACACAAGGACAAGGGCAAACACAAAGCTCTGAGGTCAACTTCCCTACTGGTAAGAAAGTATCTTCAGTAGATATCTACTCTCGTACTTATAAATCACCAAGTCAGGCTGATGCTAGGGATCGTTCTTACTATGGTGACGACCCTTACACAGCTACTAAGAGTCGCTACCAGTACCCATCAATGGTGACAAGTTCTGCCATTGCTGGTTTGATTGGTTTGGTCTTGTCTTATGCTTTGGCAATTCCATTGGGATCATACATGGCACGCTTTAAAAATACACTCTTTGATAGTATTTCAACTGGTGTCTTGACTTTCTTGCTCTCACTACCAACCATCGCCTTGGTTTATATCATTCGTTTGATTGGTTCTGAGATTGGTCTTCCAGATTCCTTCCCTATCTTGGGTGCGGGTGACTGGCGTTCATACGTCTTGCCATCTGTTATTCTCGGTCTTTTGTCTACACCAGGTCTTGCCATTTGGATTCGTCGTTACATGATTGACTTGCAGTCACAAGACTTCGTTCGTTTTGCACGTGCCAAAGGGTTGTCAGAACAAGAAATTTCGAATAAACACATTTTCAAAAATGCTATGGTTTCCTTGGTTTCAGGGATCCCAGCATCTATCGTTAGTGTTATCACAGGGGCAACCTTGACAGAAACAATCTTTGCCTACCCTGGTATGGGTAAAATGTTGATTGACTCTGTCCGTGCTTCAAATAACGCTATGGTTGTGGGTCTTGTATTTATTTTCACAGCCCTCACCATCTTCTCATTGCTTGTGGGTGATATCCTTATGACTATGATTGACCCACGTATCAAATTGACATCTAAAGGAGGTAAATAATGGCTTCAATTGATAAAAGTAAGTTCCAATTTGTAAAGCGCGATGATTTTGCCTCTGAAACAATTGATGCGCCGGCCTATTCATACTGGAAATCGGTGATGCGTCAGTTCTTCAAGAAAAAGTCAACAACTGTTATGTTGGGTATCTTGATTGCTATCATTTTGATGAGCTTTATCTACCCAATGTTTTCAAAATTTGACTTCAATGACGTGTCTAAGGTTAATGACTTTAGTGTGCGTTATGTGCATCCAAATGCTCAATACTGGTTCGGTACAGACAGTAATGGTAAGTCTCTCTTTGACAGTGTTTGGTTTGGAGCTCGTAATTCTATCCTTATTGCTGTTATCGCTACCTTCCTTAACGTTGCTATTGGTTTAGTCGTTGGTGCTGTTTGGGGGATTTCTAAGACCTTCGATATGATTATGATGGAAATCTACAACATCATCTCAAACATTCCTGCCCTCCTTGTCGTTATCGTCTTGACTTACTCATTGGGTGCTGGTTTCTGGAACATGATCTTTGCCATGACTGTCACAGGTTGGATTGGTATTGCCTATACTATCCGTATTCAAATCATGCGTTACCGTGATTTGGAGTACAACTTGGCTTCTCGTACTTTGGGAACACCAACTCCTAAGATTGTGGTTAAAAATATCATGCCACAACTTGTATCAGTTATCGTGACTATGGCTAGTCAGCTCTTGCCAGGATTTATCTCTTACGAAGCCTTCCTTTCTTACTTTGGTTTGGGGCTTCCCGTTACGACGCCTAGTCTTGGTCGTTTGATTTCAGACTATGCACAGAACGTTACAGTCAATGCTTATCTCTTCTGGATTCCATTGACTACCTTGATCCTCGTTTCCCTCTCTCTCTTTATTGTCGGTCAAAACTTGGCGGATGCCAGTGACCCACGTACGCATAGATAGGAGTCCAATATGACAGAAAATAAAAATGTAATATTATCGGCTCGCGATATCGTCGTGGAATTTGACGTTCGTGACCGTGTTTTGACAGCTATTCGAGGGGTTTCCCTTGATTTGGTTGAAGGTGAAGTTTTAGCCTTGGTTGGTGAGTCTGGTTCAGGTAAATCAGTTTTGACTAAGACTTTCACAGGGATGCTTGAAGAAAATGGTCGTGTCGCTAGTGGTTCGATTGATTATCGCGGTCAAGATTTGACTAAGCTTAAGAGTCACCAAGATTGGGCATCTATTCGTGGGGCTAAGATTGCAACTATCTTCCAAGATCCTATGACCAGTCTTGACCCAATTAAGACTATCGGTAGCCAAATTGTTGAAGTCATTGTCAAACACCAAGGAAAATCAGCCAAAGAAGCTAAAAAAATGGCCATTGATTACATGGACAAGGTTGGTATTCCTGATGCTGAAAAACGTTTCAACGAATATCCTTTCCAATACTCTGGTGGGATGCGTCAACGTATCGTCATTGCCATTGCCTTGGCTTGTCGTCCTGATGTCCTAATCTGTGACGAGCCAACAACTGCCCTTGACGTGACCATTCAAGCTCAAATCATTGACCTCTTGAAATCACTCAAAGAGGAGTATGGTTTCTCAGTGATTTTCATTACCCATGACCTTGGTGTGGTAGCAAGTATCGCTGACAAGGTTGCTGTTATGTATGCTGGTGAAATCATCGAGTACGCAACGGTTGAGGAAATTTTCTATGAGCCTTGTCACCCATACACTTGGAGCTTGCTTTCAAGCTTGCCACAGTTGGCTGACGATAAGGGTGAGCTTTTCTCTATTCCAGGGACACCACCATCACTTTATACACCAGTTGTTGGAGATGCCTTTGCCTTGCGTTCAGACTATGCCATGCAAATTGACTTCGAGGAAAAAGCACCACAATTCCAAGTTTCAGATACTCACTGGGCTAAGACCTGGCTCTTACATGAGGATGCACCAAAAGTTGAAAAACCTGCGGTTATCCAAAATCTACATGAAAAAATCCGTGCTAATATGGGATTTGCACATTTAGGAGATGAGGAGGAAGGCAATGCCTGAGAAGTTAGTTGAAGTAAAAGATGTGGAGATTTCCTTCGGTGAAGGAAGCAAGAAATTCGTTGCTGTCCACAATGCTAATTTTTTCATCAACAAGGGTGAAACCTTTTCCCTCGTTGGTGAGTCTGGTAGTGGTAAAACTACTATCGGTCGTGCCATTATTGGTCTAAATGATACAAGTAATGGTGAGATTATTTTTGACGGTAAGAAAATCAATGGACACTTATCTCACTCTGAGAAAAATGACCTTATCCGTCGTATTCAGATGATTTTCCAAGACCCTGCGGCTAGTTTGAATGAACGTGCAACAGTTGATTATATCTTGTCTGAGGGCTTGCATAACTTCCATCTCTATAAGGATGAGGAAGATCGTAAAGCTAAAATCAAGGAAATCATCAAAGAAGTGGGACTTCTTGAGGAGCACTTGACACGTTACCCTCACGAATTTTCTGGGGGACAACGTCAACGTATTGGTATTGCACGTTCCTTGGTCATGCAACCTGATTTGGTTATCGCTGACGAACCCATCTCAGCCCTTGACGTGTCAGTTCGTGCCCAAGTTTTGAACTTGCTTAAGAAATTCCAAAAAGAGTTGGGATTGACCTACCTCTTTATCGCTCACGACTTGTCAGTGGTCCGTTTCATTTCTGACCGTATCGCTGTTATTTACAAGGGGACAATCGTGGAAGTTGCTGAGACAGAAGAACTCTACAACAATCCTATCCACCCTTACACCAAGTCACTCTTGTCTGCTGTTCCTATTCCAGACCCAATCTTGGAACGTAAGAAAGTCTTGAAGGTTTATGATCCAAACCAACACGACTATTCTGTTGATAAACCAGAAATGGTTGAAGTACGTCCAGGACACTTCGTTTGGGGTAACAAGGCCGAAATCGAGACTTATCGTAAAGAACAAAGTAAATAAGTCTTTTCAATGCAAAAAAAAAAATCGTGTTCCAAAAGGAACACGGTTTTTCTTTAGTCCAAATTTAAGCGTTTGGTCATGATATAGTAGGTACCAAAGTAACTTGCCGCGATGAGAATGAGAGACTGAACTAGACTAAAGATATATGACGAGTTATTAATTGCAGTATTTGTTGCATCTCCGGTCAAGGCTGCACCGATTCCAAAGAAGAAACCAATAAAGGATAGGATAGCCTGAATGGCAAAATAGGCGACAAATCCCATAAGAACTTTGTTAGTGTTGAAGAGATTTCCGATACTAATACAGAGGTAATAGAAAAGGATACCAGCAATCATTGACAAGATTGTAGAAGGGATGAAGAGGTAGAAAGCGCCTATCTCTTTTAGGATCTGGCCAAAGTAGCTGGTAGCTAGGAGGATATCTTTCATATCAAGGCAGAAAGCAGCTATAATTCCAATCGAAAGGAGTATAACGAGTGATGAAATGATATCTAAAATAAAGGCTACCAAGAGTTTAGACAAGATTAATTGGTGGGCAGAAACTGGGAGCGTATTGGTTAGATAACCTTCTCTCCCAAAGACAGTCTTTGCAAAGCGTCTGACAATGAGGACTATTGTCGCTATATAAATGGTTCCCCATACGATAATGGTAGCAAAAACCATCAGTGTGAAGAAAGCAAAGAAGAGTAGACTAGGTTCTTGGTGGCTCTGTTCAGTTACAAAAATAGATTTTCGAAGCATTAAACCCAAGGGGATAGAGAGTAGGATGGCAATACCATAGATGCCGAGATACCATTTACGGACCGATTGTAATTCATACTTAACTAATTTCCAAAACATGCTCATACCTCCTAGTTGTGGAACATCTCTCTAAAGAGTTTGTCGATAGATTTGCCATGGGCTTGACGGATATTATCAGCATCACCCTGAAGTTCAATCTGACCGTATTTTAGGAAAACAACTTCATCTAGGACGGATTCAATATCTGCAATCAAATGGGTTGAAATGATAACAGAAGCATCTTCAGAGTATTGGTTGATGATGGTTTTAAGGATGTAGTCACGTGACGCGGGATCGACCCCACCGATAGGTTCATCGAGGAGATAGAGTTTAGCTTCACGACTCATAACCAAAATCAACTGAACTTTTTCTTTGTTACCTTTTGAAAGGTCTTTAAGGCGCAAATCAGGCTGGAGCTTTAAATCCTGCAAGAGTTGCAAGGCAAGAGGATAGCGGAAGTCAGCATAGAAATCTTGGAAGAAGTCCAAGTAGTATTGGATAGTCTTACTTTCATCCAAATAAGTTGTATCAGGTAGATATGCTACTTGAGCTTTGGTGATAGGTGATGGCTGAAATCCATTAATAGTTACTAAACCAGAAGTTGGTTGAAGGAGGCCATTCAAAATCTTGATGAGAGTTGTTTTACCACTACCGTTTGGTCCTAAGAGACCAATGATTTTACCAGACGGGATGGACATGGTCACATCTCTAAGGGCTGGAATACCATTATAGGTCTTGGTGAGATTTGTTAGAGTTACAATATCAGTCATCGGTCTATAAGTCCTTTCCTGTTTGTTCGATGTAGTCAGTAATGATGGCTTTGATTTCAGGTGAGCTAAAACCAATGGCTGCCATCTCAGTGACAAAGTTTTTCATGAGACTTTGGGCAATCTCATGTCGTTTTTGATCAATAAGTTTTTCATCTTCAGTAACAAAGCGACCAGAGGTACGGGCAGAATAGACCAGCCCCTCTTTTTCAAGTTCTTGGAAGGCTCTTTGTACGGTGTTGGGATTGACCCCGGCTTCCTGAGCAAATTCCCTTACAGGTAGGAGTTGTTGTCCCATACTCAATTCCTTGGAAGCTATCTTCAGTTTGACGCGATAGGCGATTTGGAGATAGATTGGCGATTTTTCATCAAATGTCCAAGCCATAAGAGACTCCTTTCTAAAAGTATAATAGTATTATTCTTGTACTACCGTAATGATACAACTAAAATGATGAATTTGCAAGTAAAATACCATATTTTCTCTAATTTCTTTGGCTTTTCCCAAACTTATATTCCTATTTTTGGTACAATAGGGGCAAGTATATTCGACCTGAAGGGAGATTATTTTGAAAATTTTAGCAACAGATATGGATGGTACCTTTCTAGACCATCTTGGTGCCTATGACAAAGCACGTTTGGATAACCTTTTGGATGCTTGTGAAGCTAAAGATTACGTTTTTACCGTAGCTTCTGGGCGAGCCCTCTTGGCCTTGGAGGAGCTTTTTGATGGGTTTGTGGACCGTATTGCGATTATTGCGGAAAATGGGGCCTTGGTTCAGTACAAGGGTGAGGTCTTGTTCGAGTCCAAGCTAGAACCTAAGGATTATTTGCAAATTGCAGATACAACTTTATCCCTGCCAACTTGCGAGGGGATTCTCTTGTCAGGCCGTCGAGGTGCCTATGCACCAAACGATGCAGACCCAGCCTATCTTAAGGCCATGGAACGTTACTATGAAAATGTCATGGCAACGGATCTTGAAGCGGTCACAGATGATATTTTCAAGGTAACTGCTAAGTTCCAAGGAGATACCATCATGGAACGTGGTGACTACCTCAACACGATTTTTGAGGATATGACTGCTGTGACAACTGGCTTTGATTCCATGGATATCATCCTTAAAGGTGTGGACAAGGGCTTTGGTCTTTACCATCTTTGCCAAGAGTTGGGGCGTCAGGCTTCAGATGTTGTAGCCTTTGGTGATAATCTCAATGATATGGAGATGTTGACCTTCGCGGGGCGTGCGGTTGCTACGGAAAATGCGCGTGATGAGATTAAGGTAGTAGCAGATGAGGTGATTGGTCACCATAAAGATGGTGCAGTCTTTGACTACATGGAAGGATTGGTGGGCTCAGATGTCTGAGATTAAATTATTGGCCTTGGACCTAGATGGGACCCTCTTTACTAAGGATAAGCAAGTAACAGCTGAAAATAGAGCTGCTCTGAAGGCGGCAGAAGCTAAGGGAGTTCATGTGGTCATTACGACTGGTCGTCCTCTGCCAGCTATTACTCATATCTTGGAAGATTTGGGCTTGTTAGATGATAAGCACTATAGTGTGACCTTCAATGGTGGCTTGGTTCAGCGTAATAATGGGGATATCCTCATAAAGAAAGAGATGAGTCGAGAAGATTTAAAGCAGATTTATGCTGTCTTTGAACCTCTAGGGCTCCCTATGGATGTTATCAGTGATGGCATTGTCTATGGTGTGCCAAGTAAAGGCAATCATTCTCTCTATCGTCAGGCTAATCCTACCTTGACCTTCGTTGATGTGGAGAGTATTGATGACATTCCTGAAAATATCGTCTATAATAAGGTAGTTACGGTCTGTGAGGAAGCATTTTTGGATGCCCAAATTGAAAAACTACCTAAACAGCTATACCAGAATTTTGAAGTTTTTAAGTCTCGTGAAATTATCCTTGAAGTCATGCCGAAAGGGGTTCATAAAGCTGTAGGTTTGAAACTTTTGTCTGATTATCTTGCCCTTGATAAAAGTCAGGTCATGGCTATGGGAGATGAGGAAAATGACTTGACCATGTTGGAGTGGGCTGGTCTTGGTGTGGCTATGGCAAATGCTGTTCCTAAGGTTAAGGCTGTTGCCAAGGCAGTAACGACAAAAACTAATGAGGAATCTGGAGTGGCTGAGGCCATCCACAAATATATTCTAGAGAAATAAGGAGAACCAAATGGGTCTATTTGATCGATTATTTGGACAAGAGGAAAACCAGTCACAGGAGACTGTAGCAAATCAGGAAATTTCAGAAACTGAGGCCCTTGATAATCAAGACTTGTCAACAAGTGAAGGGCCAAGTGAAAGTCAAACAGAACAGCTCAGTGAGTCAGAGACTCAAGTAGAAGAGATTTCGTCTACAGAATCTGTTGAAGAAAGCGAATCTACAGTGACAGAAGAAAGTGAAGTAGCGTCTGATGAGGACCTATCTGTTGATGATCAGGCCTCAAGCGAAGCAGAGGGCGTATCAGAGTCAGAAGAAAGCCAAGTCGCTGTGGATAACCACTTCGCAGATGTCATGGCTGATTACTATGCTAAAAAGGCTCAGGTAGCTGCTGCTGCAGAAAAAGGTGAAACGGTTACTTTTGAGGCTGTTCAAACCCGTAAAGTTGAGGAAAAACCTGAAGAAGTTCAGGCTTCAAAAACTGAAACAGAACAAGAAAAATACAATCGTACCCTTAAGAAGACGCGTACAGGTTTTGCTGCCCGCTTGAATGAATTCTTTGCGAATTTCCGTCGAGTTGATGAGGAGTTCTTCGAAGAATTGGAAGAAATGCTGATTCTTTCCGATGTTGGGGTTAATGTTGCCACGCAATTAACGGAAGACTTGCGCTATGAAGCCCGCCTCGAAAATGTCAAAAAGACTGAAGATTTGCAACGCTTGATTATCGAAAAACTTGTGGACATTTACGAGAAGGATGACGTCTATAAGGAGCAGATTAATTTCCAAGATGGTTTGACAGTCATGCTTTTCGTTGGTGTCAACGGGGTTGGTAAGACAACGTCTATCGGTAAGTTGGCGCATAAATACAAACAAGAAGGCAAAAAAGTTATGTTGGTAGCTGCTGATACCTTCCGTGCGGGAGCTGTCGCTCAGTTGGTTGAGTGGGGGCGTCGTGTTGATGTGCCAGTAGTGACTGGTGCTGAGAAGGCTGACCCAGCTTCAGTGGTCTTTGACGGTATGGAAAAGGCTCTTGCTGAAGGAGTTGATGTCCTTATGATTGATACTGCGGGTCGTTTGCAAAATAAAGACAATCTTATGGCAGAGCTTGAAAAGATTGGTCGTATTATCAAACGTGTGGTTCCAGAAGCACCTCATGAAACCCTCTTGGCCTTGGATGCCTCAACAGGTCAAAATGCGCTTAGTCAGGCCAAGGAATTTTCAAAAATCACACCTCTTACAGGCCTTGTCTTGACTAAGTTGGATGGTAGTGCCAAGGGTGGTGTGGTTCTGGCCATTCGTCAAGAGTTGGATATTCCAGTTAAATTAATTGGTTTTGGTGAGAAAATTGATGATATTGGTGAGTTCCATTCAGAAGAATTCATGCAAGGTCTCCTGACTGGTTTGGTTTAAAAGAGTGTTTAAAAAGAGTGAGTACTGGGAAAAGGGATTCACTCTTTTTAATGGTGTCCTCACCTTGAAAAAAGTCACTTTTATTGGTAAAATAGTAAGGAAAAACGCATGCTTTGAAAAGTGAGCTGTAACTTAATCACTGAACAACCCCTAAGCCATAAAAAGAGAGGATTGCTTTCTCTTTTTTAAGGTGAGTCATAAGAAGATTTTTAATCTTAGTTTAAGGAGAAGACATGTCTGAACGTGGACTTTTGATTGTTTTTTCAGGGCCTTCTGGTGTCGGAAAAGGAACTGTTCGTCAGGAGATTTTTTCAACACCTGACCACAAATTTGAATACTCAGTATCAATGACCACACGTGCTCAACGTCCTGGTGAAGTTGATGGGAAGGATTATTTCTTCCGTTCGCGTGAGGAATTTGAAGAGCTTATTCGTAATGGTCAAATGTTGGAATATGCTGAGTATGTGGGTAACTACTACGGAACACCTTTGACTTATGTTAATGAAACCTTGGATAAAGGTATTGATGTTTTCCTTGAAATCGAAGTTCAAGGGGCCCTTCAGGTTAAGAAAAAGGTTCCAGATGCTGTCTTCATCTTTTTGACGCCACCAGATTTGAACGAGCTTCAAGAACGTTTGGTTGGTCGTGGAACAGATTCTGAGGAAGTTATTGCTCAACGTATCGAGCGTGCGCGTGAAGAAATTGCTCTCATGAGCGAATACGATTATGCCATTGTTAATGACGAAGTGCCTTTGGCTGCTGAACGTGTCAAACGTGTTATTGAAGCAGAACACTTCCGCGTTGACCGTGTGATTGGCCGCTATCGTAATATGATTTCAGAAAAGAAATTATCAGATAAATAAATTAGAAATAGGTATAGAATTATGATGTTGAAACCCTCTATTGACAAACTTTTGGATAAAGTGCCTTCAAAATATTCATTGGTTATTTTGCAAGCCAAACGTGCCCATGAATTGGCTGCTGGTGCTGAACCAACTCAAGAGTTTACGTCAGTAAAACCAACCCTTCAAGCCCTTGAAGAAATTGAATCTGGTAATGTGACTATTCACCCAGATCCAGAATCTAAACGTGAATTGGCACGTTTGAAAGTTATCCAAGCACGTCTTGCTGCTGAGGAAGAAGAACGTAAAATCAAAGAACAAATCGCTAAAGAAAAAGAAGAAGGCGATAAAATCTAAAATCAAAGTCATGCTTTGGTTTATGAGGAGAGGGGAGCTGAGGCATAGTGTCTCAGCTTCCTTCTTTATGATGATAATCAAGAGCTCAGCTTTTCTTGAGCTTGAAAGATACTGGTCTTAAGGAAGTGACAGGAGGAAATTTATGGTTTTAGTAGCACAAATTATTGTAGACGTTCCTCTGATGCAGACGGACAGGCCTTATAGTTACCTTATCCCTGAAGCCATGCAAGGTCAAATTGCCATTGGTATGCGAGTGCATGTACCTTTCGGTAAAGGAAATCGTCTATTGCAAGGCTTTGTTATTGGCTTCGAGGAGCAGGAGGATTTAAGAGACTTTCCTGAATTAAAACCTATTGCTGAGCTTTTAGATTATGAGCCAGTCCTTAATCAGGATCAACTGGACTTGGCTGATCAGATGCGACATACGGTCTTTTCCTATAAGATTTCCATCTTGAAGTCAATGCTACCTGGTCTCCTTAATTCCCAGTACGATAAGGTTATCATGGCGACTGATAAACTGGGTGAAGAGGATAAACAGACTTTTCTTCAGGGGCAGGATCATGTTCTTTTCTCGCAGTTGTCAGAGGAGCAGCGTCAAGCCATTCCTCGTCTGGTCCAGTCTGGGCGTGTAACGGTTGATTACCTTGCTAAGGATAAGCAGAACATTAAGACTGAGAAGCACTATAGTGTTCAAAAGGGCATTCTTGAGACTTTGGCTATTTCGCAACGGGCTAAGAGGCGTTTGGAGATGCGAGACTTCTTGCTCGAGAAGAGTGAGCCAGGGAAGGTGGCAGACCTCCACAAGCTTTTTTCACGAGATGTGGTTAAGTTTTTCATTGAAGCTGGTGCCTTGGTCATCACTGAAGTTGAGGTCAATCGTGCCGACAGTTACTTTGAAAAGGTAGAGAAGACGGATTTTCTTGAGCTTAATGTTCAACAGGCGCATGCGGTTGAAGAAATGACGCGCCAAATCGGCCAAGGTGGCAAACCATTCTTATTGGAAGGGGTAACGGGATCAGGTAAGACAGAGGTCTATCTGCATCTTATCGAGAGGACCTTGGCTATGGGGAAAACGGCTATTGTCTTAGTGCCAGAAATTTCCCTGACGCCCCAAATGACCAATCGTTTCATTTCACGTTTTGGGGACTTGGTGGCGATTATGCATTCAGGCTTGTCAGACGGTGAGAAATTTGACGAGTGGCGTAAGGTTAGATCTGGCCAGGCCAAGGTTGTGGTAGGAGCACGTTCGGCGATCTTTGCTCCCTTGGACAATATCGGAGCTATCATTATCGATGAGGAACATGAGGCTACTTATAAGCAGGAGTCTAATCCTCGCTACCATGCTAGAGATGTGGCCTTGCTTAGGGCTAAGAGTCATGGAGCCGTGCTTGTTCTTGGTTCAGCAACACCGTCTATTGAGACTCGGGCGAGAGCTCAGAAAGGGGTTTACCATTTTCTTGAGTTGACTCAGAGGGCTAATCCTAATGCCAAAATTCCTCAGGTGGAAGTGGTGGACTTTAAGGATTTTGTGGGCCGTCAAGAGGCTAGTGATTTTACGCCACCTCTCTTAGAGAAAATCCGAGAACGCTTGGGACGTAAGGAACAAGTCGTGCTAATGTTGAACCGTCGTGGCTATTCCTCTTTTGTCATGTGTCGTGACTGTGGCTATGTGGATGATTGTCCCAACTGTGATATTTCATTGACCTTGCACATGGATACTAAGACCATGAATTGCCACTATTGTGATTTTCAAAAAGCAATACCACATGTCTGCCCTAACTGTCAGAGCCGTCAGATTCGCTATTATGGGACTGGGACACAGAAGGCTTATGACCAATTGACGGAACTTTTGCCAGAAGCCAAAGTGATTCGTATGGATGTTGATACGACACGCAAGAAAGGGGCTCACGAGAAACTCTTGGAGGCCTTTGGAAGTGGTAAGGCCGACATTTTGCTTGGAACTCAGATGATTGCCAAGGGCTTGGATTTTCCAAATGTTACCTTGGTAGGGGTCTTGAATGCAGATACGTCGCTAAATTTACCAGATTTTCGTTCAGCTGAGCGTACCTTCCAACTGTTGACTCAGGTGGCTGGTCGTGCTGGTCGTGCTGACAAGGAAGGGGAAGTTATTATTCAAACCTATAATCCTAGTCATTATGCCATTCGGTTTGCACAGCAACAGGATTATGAAGGTTTCTACGCCTATGAAATGGGGATTCGACGTCAGTTGGCCTATCCCCCTTATTTCTATACGGTAGGAATTACGCTTTCTCACAAGGATGAAGAGTTTGTAGTTCGCAAGAGCTATGAGGTTATGGCTTATTTAAGAGAGCACCTGTCAGACAAGGTGACCTTCCTAGGGCCTACGCCTAAGCCAATTGCCCGAACACATAACCTTTATCACTATCAGATTATTATCAAATACCGTTTTGAGGATAACTTGGAAGAAACGCTTAATAGGGTCCTTGACATGACTCAGGAGCCTGAGAACAAGGACCTGCGTTTGATTATTGATCACGAACCTCAGAATTTTACCTAATCTAGAAAAGGAAGAATATGACAAAATTAGTATTTATGGGAACGCCTGCCTTTTCAGCGACAGTGCTGGAAGGACTTTTGACCGATGAGCATTATGATATTGTCGCTGTGGTGACGCAACCAGACCGTGCTGTCGGCCGTAAAAAAGAAATCCGCATGACACCGGTCAAGGAAGTAGCCTTGGCGCATGACTTGCCAATTTATCAACCTGAAAAGTTGTCAGGTTCTGAGGAAATGGCACAGCTTATGGCACTTGGTGCTGATGGGATTGTTACTGCGGCTTATGGACAATTTTTGCCAAGCAAGTTACTTGATAGCATGGATTTTGCAGTGAATGTCCACGCTTCACTCCTGCCCAAATATCGTGGTGGAGCACCTATTCATTATGCCATTATCAATGGTGATGCAGAAGCGGGTGTGACAATCATGGAAATGGTCAAGGAAATGGATGCTGGTGACATGGTTAGCCAAAAGGCCTTGCCAATTCTTGACGAGGATAATGTTGGTACCATGTTTGAAAAATTGGCAGTCTTGGGGCGTGACCTCTTGCTTGAAACCTTGCCTGCCTATATCGCTGGGGAAATCAAACCTGTTCCTCAAGATGCCAGTCAGGTAACATTTTCGCCAAATATTAGCCCAGAAGAGGAGCGCCTTGATTGGAATAAGCCGGCTCGTGACATCTTCAATCAAATCCGTGGTATGTACCCATGGCCTGTGGCCCATACCTTGCTTGATGGCAAACGTTTCAAAATTTATGAAGCGGATTTGGCAGAAGGTCAAGGACAGGCTGGTCATATTATTGAAAAAACCAAGAAGAGTTTGGTAGTTGCGACTGGCCAAGGAGCTATTTCGCTTAAGACAGTTCAACCTGCTGGAAAACCTCGTATGGCTATTGCTGATTTCCTTAATGGGGTCGGACGCAATCTTGAAGTAGGTGATGCATTTGGCCAATGATTGGAAAAAAACAGCTCGTGGACAGGCACTCGAAGTCTTAGAAGAAGTCTTCCAGGAAGGGGCTTACTCAAATATTGCTCTCAATGCACATCTGAGCAAGTCGCAGCTGACAGATAAGGACAAGGCCTTAGTGACGGAGATTGTCTATGGGACCGTGGCTCATAAGATTACTTTGGAGTGGATTCTAGCCCATGTTATTGAGGACCGTGATAAGCTTGAACCTTGGGTTTATGACCTCTTGCTCTTAAGTCTCTATCAGCTAGCCTATTTAGATAAGATTCCAGCCCATGCAGTAGTTAACGATGCTGTTGCTATTGCCAAAAATCGTGGCAATAAAAAGGGTGCTGAGAAGCTGGTAAATGCGGTTCTTCGTAAACTATCTAGCCAGCCTTTGCCAGATCCAAGCCAGATTAAACGTGTCAATAAACGCTATTCCGTTCAGTATTCTCTACCTGTATGGTTGGTTAAAAAACTTATCGACCAGTACGGGGAAGACCGTGCCCTTGCTATTTTCCAAAGCCTCTTTGTGAGAAATAAGGCTAGTGTGCGTGTAACGGATGCGTCACGTTTGGAAGAGATAGAGGAGGCCACTGGGGCTGAGCGTTCAGTCCTATCACCAGTCGGGCTTGTTAAGTCTTCCGGTTACTTTGCTGGAACAGATTATTTTAAAGAGGGCTTGTTGACCATTCAGGATGAGACCAGTCAACTGGTTGCGCCAACTTTAGGGATTCAAGGTGAAGAAGAAATCCTGGATGCCTGTGCGGCACCTGGTGGTAAGACGGTACATATGGCCTCTTATTTGACGAGTGGACATGTGACGGCGCTTGATCTCTATGATCATAAGCTTGCCCTTATCGAAGAAAATGCCCAACGTCTTGGCCTAGCTGATAAGGTTAAGACACAGAAACTGGATGCTAGTCAGGTACATCAAGTCTTTCCGGCTGATAGTTTTGACAAGATTTTAGTGGATGCTCCTTGTTCAGGGATTGGGCTCATTCGTCGGAAACCCGACATCAAATATAACAAGGATCTCCAAGACTTTGAGTCCCTTAAGGCTGTGCAGTTGGATATCCTATCCAGCGTTTGTCAAACCCTACGAAAAGGTGGTATAATAACATATAGTACTTGCACCATCATAGCAGAAGAAAATCAAGAGGTGATTCAAGCCTTTCTTGAGAGCCATCCTGATTTTGAGCAAGTTGCCTTAGACCATCCATGTAAAGACATCGTGGTCAATGGCTGTTTGGCAATTACCCCCGAACAGTATCTAACTGATGGTTTTTTCATCGCACAGTTGCGTAAAAAAGCTTAGGGTTACAGAGGAGGAAATGCTGACGCAAGTCAGAAAGAAAACTATGGAAATATCATTATTAACGGACATTGGCCAAAAACGGTCAAACAACCAAGATTTTGTTAATAAATTTGTCAACCAAGCTGGTGTTACCCTTGTCGTTGTTGCAGATGGAATGGGTGGACACCGTGCTGGAAATATTGCCAGTGAGATGTCAGTGACTGACCTTGGTCGTGACTGGATTAACACTGATTTTCGTGAGTTGAGTCAAATTCGTGATTGGATGATTGCTGCCATTGATGCAGAAAATCGTAAAATCTATGAACTTGGCCAAAACGAAGAATATAAGGGAATGGGAACAACTATCGAGGTTCTTGCCTTTGTTGATAATGCTGTGATTTTCGCCCATGTTGGGGATTCACGTATTGCCCTTATCCGTAATGGTGAGTATAAGCAATTGACGAATGACCACTCTTTGGTCAATGCTCTTATCAGGGCTGGTCAGTTGACTGAAGAAGAAGCAGCGGTTCACCCACAACGTAATATCATTACGCAATCTATTGGGCAAGCTGCTCCGATTGAGGCTGACCTTGGTGTCCAACAATTGGAACCAGGAGACTATATTTTGGCTAATTCAGATGGTTTGACCAATATGATTTCAGTCGAACAGATTGTTCATATTGTCAACAGCCCTGGTTTCGTCGAAGAAAAAACGAGTCGTTTGGTAGCTGCAGCCAATGAGGCTGGTGGTCATGATAATATTACCGTTGCTCTCATCAAAATAGAAAGTGAGGAAGGATAATGATCCAAGTTGGCAAATTGTTTGCTGGACGTTATCGAATCCTTAAGTCTATCGGGCGTGGTGGTATGGCGGATGTTTATCTGGCTAACGACCTGATTCTGGATAATGAAAGAGTAGCTATTAAGGTGCTACGTACCAATTACCAAACGGATCAGGTGGCTGTGGCGCGTTTCCAGCGTGAAGCGCGTGCCATGGCAGAACTCAGTCATCCTAATATCGTTGCTATCCGAGATATTGGCGAAGAAGACGGCCAGCAGTTTTTGGTGATGGAGTATGTAGATGGTTCGGACTTGAAGAAATATATTCAAGACCATGCGCCACTTTCTAACCAAGATGTTGTGCGTATCATGGGGGAGGTTCTTTCCGCCATGACTCTTGCCCATCAAAAGGGCATTATCCACCGTGACCTTAAGCCACAAAACGTTCTTTTAACTAAGGACGGTACAGCCAAGGTTACAGACTTCGGAATTGCGGTTGCCTTTGCAGAGACTAGTCTAACTCAAACTAACTCTATGTTGGGTTCTGTCCACTACCTCTCACCAGAGCAGGCTCGTGGATCGAAAGCAACTATCCAAAGCGACATCTATGCTATGGGTATTATGCTTTTTGAAATGTTGACAGGTCATATTCCTTATGATGGTGACAGTGCAGTAACCATTGCACTCCAACATTTCCAAAAGCCACTCCCATCTATTTTGGCAGAGAACCGTAATGTTCCCCAAGCCTTGGAAAACGTGGTTATTCGAGCAACAGCCAAAAAACTAGAGAATCGTTATAATAGTACTTTGGAAATGAGCCGTGACTTGGTAACGAGTTTGCATCCTAGTCATCGACGCGATGCCAAGGTAGTCTTTGATGATATGACGGATACCAAGACCTTGCCAAAGGTTGATCCAGTTCCATCTGCAAGTCTTGAGAAAAAAGCCGTTGCTGCTGAGCCATCAGAGCCTACACCTGCTCCAAGTAAACAACCAAGGAAAAAAACGACACCAGCTAAGAAGAAAAAGAAGAAAAACTTTTTCTCAACCTTGCTCAAGGTTTTCCTAGGACTTGTCTTTATTGGTATTATCATCTTTGCCTATTTGGTATTTACCAATCCTGATAATGTCCAGGTGCCTAATGTGGTCGGTCAAGAGTTGTCCGCAGCTCAGACTAACATTGAGGGTGCTGGATTTAAGGTAGGAGAAGTTAAGGAAGTGGAAGATGACTCTGTCGATACAGGCAAGGTCATCAAGACTGATCCTACAGCTGGAACCACACGAAAAGAGGGATCAAGCATTGATGTCTATGTTTCTTCTGGTAGTAAAGGTTTTGCGTTGAAAGACTACAAAGGTAAAAACTATAAGGATGCCATTGAGGACTTAACTTCGAATTATGGCGTTTCTGAGGACCAAATTGATATTCAGCATGTCGAAGACGACAGTGCTGAAGAGGGAGAAATCCTATCTCAAAGTCCAGGGAAAAACAAGTCTTTCAATCCTAAGGATAGTAAGGCCAAGATTAAGTTCCGTGTGGCAACTCCTAAGACAGTTACCATGCCTGATGTGACTGGTTTGACGGTTTCAACAGCGGTTCAAACCTTGAATCGTAAGAGTATCTCAAGTAGTAGTATCGAGTATCATGACTATAATACTGGTGCCAAGTTAGACAAGGATAAGGTTCCTAGCAGTACAGAGGTCCTTTATCAAGATCCACAAGCTGGTACAAGTGTTGATGGTACAGTGATTCTCTATGTTTCAGTTGCAACAGCAAGTTCAAGTCTACAGTCAAGCTCAAGCAGTACGACACATTCGTCATCGACGAGCTCAAGTACTGACAGTACAACTTCAAGCACTGAAACCTCGACAGAGGCTACTCACACAGAGCTACAGTAGTTTTAAATAACTAAGGTAACAAAAAAAGAGAGGTTATTTCATCTCTCTTTTTTGTTATCTAGACTTCTTGTCGA
>ERZ772908.105-NODE-105-length-21056-cov-2.98733_pt1 | contig 21056 bp, 19 predicted proteins | sample MGYA00512121_ERZ772908 | MGnify/ENA primary metagenome ERZ772908 (study PRJEB29015, sample SAMEA2738084) | human oral metagenome | biome: human oral; feature: human-associated habitat; material: saliva | place: China | collected 2264 ... | reverse complement strand
TGGTTTAGTCGGTTCAACTGGTTTAGTAGGTTCTACTGGTTTAGTAGGTTTAGCAGGTTCTACTGGTTTAGTAGGTTCACCTGGTTTAGTAGGCTCTACTGGTTTTGTGCTTGCTTTGATAAGTGCCAATTCTGTTTGCGCTTTATCGTAAGCCTTTTGAGCAACAGCAAGGTCTTGACGGGCGTTAACAAGTTGTGTCTTAGCACGTTCAAGGTGGTCTTTCATCATGTTAAGGGTGTATTTGGCATTTTGAAGGTTTTGTTCCAATTCTGGACGTTTGGCCTTAGCGGTTTCAAGAGCAACTTTAGCGTCAGAAAGGGCCTTGTGGGCGTCTTTAGCTTTAGCAACAGCCTTATCAAAGGCTTCTTTAGCGTCACGTGCAACGCTGTTTGCAGCTTGTGCTTGGTCGAAGGCTTTTTGAGCAGCTTCTTTAGCGTCAAGTGCTTTTGCAAGATTGTCGTTAGCGGTTGCAAGAATGGTTTTCTTGAGACGAAGGCTAGTTTCAGCTTTTTCATACGCGTTTGTTGCGTCTGTGACCGTTTGTTGGGCACGTGTGACGGCTACTTTAGCGTCTTCAAGTTCTTGTGTTTTCGCTGTAAGGGTTGCTGAAGCGGTTACAAGCGCTTGGTTAAGGGCTTGACGTTCACCCTTAATTTGGTCTTGGTAGTTGTTGTATTCTGCTTGAAGTTTTTGAAGGGCATCACGAGAAACAACGGTTGCTTCAACATTGTAAACAAAGGTTTCTTTTGGAAGACCGATGACACGTTTACCATCTTTAAAGACAGCTTTACCATGACCTGTGTCTTTAGTTTTAAGGTTCAACATTTCAAGGTAGCCGTTGCTCATTGTACCATCATCAGCTTTAACAAAATGAAGAACGTCTTGGTACTCTTTGTAACCTTTACCTTGACCGTCACCGTATTTTGTGACTTGTTGAGCATTAGCAAAGGCAATGTCTCCTTCACTGTAAAGAAGAGATTCCAAGTGCCCAAAGCCATCGTATTTGTTGATGTATTCAGAGGTCCAACCAAGCATCAATTGGTAAGCGTATTGCTTATCTGAGTAAATACCGTTAAAGGTTTCTACTTTTGGATTAATGAAGGTCCCTGCTGCGTCTTCTGCAATAAGGAAGCCTTGTGGAGCGTGAAGGTTTGTTTTGTGACCTGTTTCTTGACGGTCCGCGTTTTCTTTGGCACGTGCTTCCACGTAAGCTTTGGCGCGTGGGTCAGTGACTGCTTTAACACGGTAAGGAATACCATTGATTTGGCGAAGTTCATTGATGTAGTCTACAAGGTAGTTTGTGATAGCGTCAGCGTTTGGTGTGTAGCTAATAGCTGTGAAACCACCATCGTTTTCAACGTGGTCTTTAGGGATGTTGAGGGTTGTTTGACGTTCCCCTTCTGCAAGAATGATGCTTGCAACGTCGTTGCGCGTGTCTTTGGTTTCGTTTTCGTAGCTAGTAACAGGGTCAATGGTACGTGTTTCTGTGACAACTTTGGTTTCTTTAGAACGTGCCGCTTCTTTGATTTTAGCGTCGTAGTCTGCCAAGGTTGTTTTGATTTGAGCTTCTTTGTCTTGGATAGCTTGGTTGGTGCCCACAAGAACGTCTTTAGCAGAGGCTACTTCGTTTGTTTTGATGGTAACATTGTCTTGAGCGGTTGCAAGGTCTGTTTCACTATTAACACGTTCGTCATTGGTACGTGTCACAATAGCTTCTTGAGCGTCAACGTCAGCTTGTGCTTTTGCTTGGGCGTCTTGAGCGTCAGAAACGGTTTTGTTAGCGTCAGAAAGAGCGTTTGAAGCGTCAGCGAGGTCTTGACCGCCAGCTTGATTGAGGGCTTCTTTAGCCGTGTCTACGGCTGCGTCAGCAAAGCCTGCTTCAACAGTGGTTGCTTTAACCATGTCGCTAGCTTGAGCGACTTCTTGAGTGTTGGTGCTAAGTTCTTGTTCAGCTTTTGTGACAGCGATTTCTGCACGCGCTGTTGCTTGTTCTGTCGTTGCAAGCGTTTGTTCAGAATTTGTAACAGCTTCCGTAGCGACAGCGAGATCGCTTGACGTGATAGCAACGTTTTGTTCAGCTTGCGCAAGGCTTGTGGTTTGGGTGTTTGTCGCTTGGCTAGTGGTTGCGTCTGTGTTTACAGTAGGTGTATCGACGTCATCAGCGTGAGCGACAGTAACGAGGGCAGATGCGGCAAGAGCAGCACCTGTAAGTGAGAGAGTTTTAAATGTTTTTGATTTTGACATAGTGTGTTATCCTTTCATGTCTTTATACAAAATTAGTTTATCTAATTAAGAGCGCTCTGTCCAGTGGACAAAGATGTTGACAAGTGGAAAATGATTGATTTTTCCATAACTTAGCTCATGGGCTCGGGGGCAAGCGTTAGCGCGACAGCCCGCAAGAAAGGCGTAGCGAGCGTTAGCATCGTTACGCTGTTAGGGTCGTTATGGAAATGCAATTGTTTTTCCATAACCGAAAACATGGGTTCGGGGGCGAGCGTTAGCGAGACAGCCCGCAAGAAAAACCGATAAGCGTTAGCTTATCGGAAAGCCCAAAAAAAGAAACTAAGTCGGTTGACTTAGTTTCTTTTTGATTAGGCTTTATTTTTTTTAAAGATAAGGAGACCATTTGATAGCAAGAAGAGGCTGGTTGACAGGAGAAGGGCGCCAAAGGACGCAAGAAGGCTTGTGTGATCACCTGTTTCTGGAAGGGTCTTACGGTCGTGTTTAGGAACGTAAGGGAGAGCAGGTGATGGTTTGTTGATTGGACCTTGTTGAGCCAATTTTTCAGGTTTCATCCAGTTTGGTTTATCAATAGATGTGCCATTTGATTTACCAGGTTTGTCTGCAGGTTTATCAGATGGTTTGTCTGATTTGTTGGCAGGCTTATCAGATTTGTCTGATGGTTTGTCAGATTTGTCTGCAGGTTTGTCAGACTTGTCAGACTTGTCTGACGGTTTATCAGACGGTTTGTCTGATGGTTTGTCTGCTGGTTCATCTGATGGTTTATCTGATGGTTTATCAGATGGCTTGTCTGATGGTTTATCAGATGGTTTGTTTGGTGTGAGGGCTAATTGGGCTTGCGCGTGACCGTAGGCTTTGGCAGCTTCTTTGGTTTTTACTTGAGCGTCTTGATAGGCTTTTTCAGCACTTTGACGTTTAGCCATTGCTTTTTGGTTAGCGTCTTTTGCTTTATCAAGGGCTGTGTTGGCGTCAGTAAGTGCTTGTTTGGCTTTTTCAAGCGCTTTGGTACGGATAGCTAAAGTTTCTTTAGCTTTTTCAACGGCTTGTGATGCCTTATCAACAGCTGACTTGGCTTGCGAGAGGTCTGCGTGTTTAGCTTTAGCTTGGGCAAGTTTGTCTTCAGCGTTCTTGAGCTCTTGAGTGGCCGCGGTAGCGTCAGCTTTAGCGTCTACGAGGCGAGTTCTTGCGTCAAGAAGGGCTTTTTGACTAGTTGCAAGGTCTTTTTGACGGGCTTCGAGGGTTTTTTTAGCAGATGTATAAGCGTTTTGTGCTTTTTGGGCGTCTGCTTGGACGCTAGCTAAATGAATGCTTGTCTTTGTAAGAGCTTCTTTAGCGTCAGCTAAATCTTTATCAGCGATAGCTTTATAGGTATCGAGACGTTTTTGAGCCTTTTCTTTTTCGCTAGATGGTTCTGTGATCATTTCATTTAAGACATAGTTAAAGGTGATGTCTGGTAAGAAGTTGATACGTTTACCGTTGAAGTATTGGTAGAGACGACCGTCAGCACCTCTTTCGTAAGTGACTTTGTTGAGTTCCTCACGATTGACAGCCCCTGAACTTGAGATACCCACGGCTTGACCGTTGTCCGTTTCATAGTCTTTCTTTGGTTTATCTTTTTGGGCGTAACCGTAAGCAAAATCTTTCTTAGTAAAGAGAAGGGCATTACGGTGACCAAAGGCGATGTAGCCAGGGACGAAGTGTCCAGGTGTATCTTCAGCAAGGTTGGCATAGTCAGAGAACCATTGTGACAATTCCATGTATGCCATTTGTTGATCAGAAAGGACAATATAATCTTGCATATCAAAGTCACTGCGGAAACGGTACATGCTTCCTTTGGCGACTTCGTTGTAGTGCGGACGTTTGATTTTAGAAACGTGGGTAGTAAGGTCACGATCATCGTTTTCTTTGGCACGAAGATAGGCGGTTTCTAAAAGGTAAGCGTCGCCTGCTGTAAGGTGTCCTTGAATACCATTGAGGTCACGAAGACGGTTGATGTAGTCAACCATGTATTCCGTGATTTTTTTGGCATTAGGTGTATAAGTGATGATGCCTGTTTGGCGGAACTCGGCTTCTTGTTCAGGTGTTAGTGCGAGGTCTACAGTTTCTTTACCAGTGCTTGTGACGATTTCATGACCACCTGTACCGTCTTTACCTTCAACGTCACGGTTTTCATAACCACGCATGTAGTTAAGGGCATCGACACTTGAGAGGACACGTTTTTCGGTATGCGAAACGGTATCAGACGCTTCATCAACGGCTTTTTGAAGTTTAGCAAGGGACTGGTCGACTTTTGTTTGGGTGTCTGTGAGAGCTGCCTCGGCGTCTGCTTGGTCAGCTTTAGCGTCAGCGACTTGGGCACGCATTTGCGCAAGGGTTTCTTGCGTTTTATTGTGTTCCATTTGCGCAGTATCAACAGCGGTTTGTGCTTGTGTGGTTGCGTTTTCTGTGTTTGTGACGTCTTGCTCAACTTGAGCGAGATGATTTTGAGCGACTTTGTTTTTTTCTTGAGCGTTTGTTATGGCGTTTTCAGCTTGTGTGAGGTCACGGTCAGCATTTGGGTTAGCGGTCGCTTCTTTATCAAGGCTTGCTTGAGCGTTAGCTAGCGTTTGATTAGCCGTATCAAGGTCTTTTTGAGCGTCTGTTTGAGCGTTTTCAGCGTCTGTTGAAACTTGTTCTGCTTCTTGGACGGTTTTTGTAGCGAGGGTCACGTCTGTTTGTACGCGTGTTTCGTCTTGTTTAGCCGTATCAAGACTTTCTTTAGCTGAGGCTTCATTAGCTTTAGCCGTATCATAGTCTTTTGAGGCTTGATCAAACGCTTTTTGAGGATTTGTGCTTTCTGTTTGTGTTGTTTGTGTCGTTGTTGGTGGTGTTGTTGTTTCTTCCGCGTGGGTTGTTGTGGCAACACCTGTGGCTACGGTAGCAACACCGAGGACAGAGAGGGTTTTAAGAGTTTTGTGAGACATAAATGAAGAGTCCTTTCTAATTGTTTAATTACTTTTAGTATAGGCTTTTATGTTGGTTTTTTCAAGCTAAAATTAAGGGGGATTATTCGCAAGAAAAACCGTCTAAGAGTAGTTTAGACGGTAGTTTCAGCGGTCAACTCGTAGGTATTTTCGACACGCGCAAAAAGTGACCAGCGATTTTTATAGATGTGCTTATGGGTCGTTAGGGCGATTTTTGACACAATAGAACCGTTTCCTTTGACGGTAGCTTTTTGGATGTCATAGTCTTGATCATAGATAGTTGTTTTTGATGGAAGGGTTAGAATGAGTTCATTGTGGTGTGTGATTGGTTCTTTCAGAGCAGATGTTAATCGTGTGTCTGTTGGGGCATAGTGGGTGCGTTTGACGTCATAATAGTTAGCCTTAGAGTGTTTAAGGCGTGTGATGGTGCTATCATCAGCGTTTTTTCCGTTATAAATGATTTTAGTGCTTGTTGTTGTCGTTGATTTATTTAAAGGCAAATCGGCGATGAGAAGGTTGCTTGCTAAAAAGAGCGTGCTTATGGTAAGTAGTGGGACGATAATTTTTTCTCGTAGCGTATATTTTTCGTTTCTACCGTATTTGTCAATAACGTAGAGTGCAAGAATGAAAAGAATAAGACTTGTAATAAGACTAGCGTATATAATTTGTCCTTCTGTTAAAGTAATCATGAGCTTTCCTTTCTAGTGCATGACAATGAGACGTTGGCGGTCGTAGTTGTTGGCTTGTTTAAGTTTTTTAAGAAGCATGTCAAAAAGTTGTTCTGTAGTGGTAAAAGTTGTTTCAGAGACAAAGAGGCTATCTTGTTCATTTTCAAAAACCTTGTAGACGTTGTCAAGATAAGTGATGCTGAAATAATGCAGTTTGTCACGATCTTGTGTTATGTCTTCGACATGGAAATGAAGATTGAGCCAACGATCAGTCTTGTCAAGGATGTGTTTTTGATTGAAATTTGGAAGCTTAAGGAAGGCATAGTGAGGTTTAATGTCTTTGTTGAAATTAATGGTAGCGTGTTTGGTGAGGTTGTCTGTAAAAAATAAAGCAGTTAATGTTGTGTCCATGAGGGTTTTCCTTTCTTATATAGCGAGGTCAAAAGTTAGTTGGGGTTTGACGGGATTATAATTAATGAGTTTAAAATCATTGGCTGTGATGTCATAGAAGTTGGTGCCATCTGGGACATCAAGGATGAGTTGCGGGTTTTGGTCTGATGGGGCGCGCTTGAGCAGTTCTTTGGCGTGCTCAAATTGATTGTCGTAAATGTGTAAGTTATTGACAAAGTAGTAGAAGTTACCTGGCGTCCACCCAAAGTGTTTAGCGATCATGAGTTGCAGGGCGACATATTGCATGGCATTAATGTGGTGGGCAACGAGCATGTCGTTAGAGCGTTGTGTAAGGGTTGCATCAAGATAGATGATATCGTCTACTTGCCTGACATCAAACATGACTTGAAAAGCACATGGAAGAAGACCGTTACTTTGCTCAAATGCCTTATAATCCCAAAGGGAGATGACATTGCGACGGTTCCACGGATTGTCTTCAAGTTGTTTGAGAAGCTTGTTAATAATGTCATGCTTTTTGACAATGGCTCCATAGCGTTCACCGATAGAGCGTTTGTCGCCATTGTTAGCAGGATAGTTAGGAACTTCCCAAGCGTTCCAATAATGGACTTTGTATTTGTCTTCTAAGAGGTTTAGGCTGTTACTTTGGTCTTGATAAATCCAAAGCATTTCTTTAATAGCACTTTTAATGGGGACTGGACGTAAGGTGGTGATGGGAAATTCGTTTTTTGTTAAGTCATAAGTCGCAAAACTTCCTGTAATGTACTTAGAATTTGCCGTTTGTCCGTTTGGATATTTGGGGCGAGCTTGCTGTGAGAAAACGCCCTTATCTAAGATATTTTGGATGTTCTCTTTAAAGAGGGTGTCTGCTTTTGTCATAGAGCTTCCTTTCTTAGGGTTGTTTTTGGAAAAGCATAGTCATTATAAAGGGTCAGGGTTTCTTCTGTGAGAAGAAAGCGTTTTTTTCCTTTGAGGTCATAGTAGATAAGGGTTTTGTTACCATCAGCATCTATTAATAAGAGGTATTTGATATAAAGCGATGTTTCTGCTGAAATAGGCAACTCTTCTTTTGTGTAACAATGAATGGTTCCATAGGGATTTCCATTATGATCATAAAGGGTTAGTGTTTGTCCAAAGTGTGTAAAGGTGACGTTTTTAGGGAGGTTTAGATTATTAAGGTAAAGGGGTTTTGGATATTGAATGTCATCAAAACCGTAAGCGTTGATGATGTCGTTTGCTTTTTCAATAAGATTATTCATGACTCAGCCTTTCGTAAGCGTTTTTTGTAGCATTTGGATGATAAAGGGGTTGATTAAGAAAGTCTTTAATTTGTTCTTGAAGCTCTTTATGGTTGGCGATAAGCTTGTCAATGGCTCTCACATAGTCTAGATAAGAAAAGTTATAGTTGTTATCAACAGGGACGAGATAGCCAGTGCGAGGGATATACTTTTGATTAGCAATAGGGACATCTAAGCCAATAAGTGGTAGGCCTTGAGAAAGGGCTTCTAGAAGGGTGATACCGTAGCTTTCTGAACGTGAGGTGGAGAGGTAACCATTGTAATGGGCGATGGTGTCAGAAGCATCTAGTTGACCTTTTAGAGTGATGTAGTCTGTCATTTTGGTTTTAGAAATGGCTTCTTGAAGAGCGTAATGTTCAGGACCGTGACCGTAGATATCTAAGGTAATAGGATCTTGGTTATAAATCTGTCTGTAGGCGCTATTGTAATAACCAATGGTATAAATGAGTTCTTCTAAGTTTTTACCTTTTGTTAAGGATGAGATAGTGATAAAGTGTCTAGGTGTAAAGGGTTTTGGACTACCAATGAAGCGATTTGAGAAGTTTGTTTTAGGTGGAATGACTATGAATGATTTGTTAGGAAATTGTTTTTCTAAAGTGTCTTTTTCAGAGGGACTCGCGACAGCGATGGTGTCAAAGGGGAGATGGAAGAGCTGATGATTGGTTAAATGATCTGTGTCGGTTGTTAAAAGACCATCTGTTTGCGCGTGATAATTAGAGTGCAAGACGGCGATGGTTTTGGCTGATTGGCAGGATTGTAAGAGTTTTTGATTGGGTTTATAGAACCAATCAAAAAAGACGGTGTCATTTGGTGTTAAGGTGTCTGTTAAAACAAGGGTTAGAAGGTCTTCAAAAGTGTTACAAAGGGTGTTTTTATAAAGGTAATGTGTTGGGTTTTGAAAGATTGTGAGAATTGGTTCTTCGTTACGATAGATGTGCCAAATGCCACAACTTTGTGTTGCCCAGATGCCGTTTGTGGAAAGGTAATACGTCGTGTCTGATGATGTCAGGGTGCACACATCTCCTGTAGGTGTTGTCTTGGCGATATAAGAGTCAATATCCAAGATGTTTGCCAGTTTTTCAGCATGTGTTTTTGACACGTAAGGTGTTGTTACTTTGGCGAGATAGGTGAAAAGATTTTGACTATAACGGTTATTTAGTTGTGGGAGTTTTTGTGAGAGGTTAATGAGATGATGATCAGGGAGGTATTTGTGACGTTCGATTTGTGTGGTGTCGATACCATTTTGAATCGTGTCTGTTAAGCTATAGGTAAAACTAAGACTGGTCATAGAGGTTTCCTTTTTTTCTTTTAGTATAACAAAATTTTTTTTCTTTTAGTATAATAAAAAACAGCCGTTTGGCTGTTTTTTATAAGTGGTCTGTTGGTTCAGGTACAAAGGGTTCGTTGTATACGTAGTGATGGGTTTGAATCCCATTTTCAATGGTTGTGTTTTTGTAGGTTATATAAGCAAGCTCTGGATGAGTTCGTGTCCCATTACCGATAATTGGTTTTTCGTAGATTTCAAGGTCTACTAATTTAGTATTATCTTTTTTATGTTCGGTTTTACCGATTTCTGTAAGAAAGACTTTTGAGTTCATTTTATGTTGTGTGGCCACAATACGTGATTTTTCTTTAGCTAGTTCAGCGTCTTTATCTGCTAGTTGTTTTTTGTAAGCGTCTTCGGCTTTTTTAGCAGCCTCGTTTTTATTAGCCAATTCTTTAGTCAAGCTATCAATTTTGGCATCTTTTTCAGCATGAGCTTTTTGGCAGGCTTCACGCGCTTTTTGAGCGTCAGCTTCTTTTTGAGCGAGTTTGTCTTGATAGCCTTTTTCAAGTTTGGTAGTAGCTTCTTGATGGGCTTTGTTGGCATCTTCAAGGGCTTTGTCTTTGCTTGCTAGAGCTTTGTCATAAGCGTCTTTGGTTTCTTGCGCTTTTTGATCACGTTTGGTCAATTCGTCTTGATGCGCTTTGTTGATGGTATCAATGGCGTCTTGATGAGCTTTGTTAAGCTTATTGATAGCGTCTTCTTTGTCTTTAAGAAGGTTGTTGTAGGCATTTTCTGCTTTTTGAGCCGCTTCTTTTTCTTTAGCAAGGTCAGTCTTGTAGGTGTTTTCAAGGTCTTTGACTTGTTTTTGATAGCTTGCTTCAAGGTCTTGACGTTCTTTGTCTTTTTGAGCTTGTTTGTCTTGACAGGCTTTTTGAGCGTCTTTAAAGGCTTGTTCACGATTAGCTAATTCTGCCTTGTAAGTATTTTCAAGCGTTTCAAGATCTTTTTGGTATTGTTTTGTAAGTTGGTCTTGATTAGCGTCTTTGTCTGCAAGGGCTTTGGTGTAGTTGTCCTTGAGGGTTGCCAAGTCTTTGTCTTTTTGCTCAAGAAGGGCTTTGTAGTTGTCTTCTTTTGACTTGGCATCGTTAGTAGCGTCTTGAAGTTCTTTTTCAAGAGTCGTTACCTTATTTTGATAGCTTGCTTCAAGGTCTTTAGCGTCTTTGTCTTTTGAAGCTAGAAGGGTTTCATAAGACGATTTGGTTGAAGCTAAGAGCTTATCAGCCGTGTCAAGACGTTTTTGGTAGTTTGTTTCAAGACGTGAGATTTCGTTTTGATGTGCGTCAGTAGCCTCTTTAAGGGCTTTGTCTTTTTCAGCAAGTGCTTTTTCATACGCCTCTTTGGCGGTTTGACACGCTTTTTCTTTATCCGCTAATTTAAGTTCATAGCTTTTTGTCAGTTTATCAAGTTCTTTTTGACCCGCGTCTTTAGCTTCTAGAAGGGCTTTGTCACGTTTGGTGAGTTCTTTTTGATAAGCGTCTTCGGCTTTTTTAAGCGCGTCTTCTTTGTCTTTAATAGTGTTTTCAACCGTCTTAGTCGCTTCTTGTTTAGCAGGCGTTGGTTGTGTGAGACACGCATGTTCTAATTCCAAGTAACCCACAAAATGATAGCCTTTGATTTCAGGAGCCTCAAGGGTGCTGTCTTTAACGACAAGGGCTTTAGGAGCTAGGTCATTTCCTGTATAAGCGTCAGCTGAAAGACTGAAGCCTAGTGCGCCACCTGCAGCAAGAAGAACAACAAGGGTTGCACGTCCTTTTTTATTCTTGATGATCAAGAAGCTTGCACCAGCTAAGAGTCCAAGTCCTGCCAAAGTTCCGTAAGCTTGGATAGTGGTATCTCCTGTATTTGGAAGGACTTTGTCCACAAAGTTTTTAACAGGTTTTGGTAAGGTGTTTGTTGTTGTACCTGTTGTTGTATTTGTCGTTGCTCCTACAGGTGTCGTTGCATCTTTTTCGTAAACGAGTTTATAGATAGAACACCCTTTGACTTTGGTTTCAGGAAGGAGTTTTTTGAGTTGTGAGAGTTCTGTTTGTGACAATCCTTCTTTATCGACATAAGCTACGTTGCTACCACCGTCGTTAGCGGTGTGGAGCCCTGTCCATTCCGTACTATTTAAAGCGGGATTGGTGTCAGCGTGTGCTTGGCTGGCGAGAAAGGCTGGTGCGGCTAAGGCGACAAGCGCAGCACCAGAGGTTGCTAATTTTTTAAGGTTCATGAAAAGACCTACTTTCTTTTTTTGTTATCTTCTTTAAGAATAACAAAAAAGACAGTGGCCTTGCAAGTTTTTATTTAATCGTATACCCAAAGGCTTCTAAACTTTCTTTAGCGTCATAGACGTTATCGTAGAAGAGCAAATCGTTTTCGATAGCGTCCTCGATGTTATCTGTTTGTGCAAATTCATCGTTGGCAAAATCGATAAGTTGGTTGTCAGTTAGGTCTTTTGCGATAAGTTCGTTTGAATCGTTGTAGATATTGTACATGAGTTGAGTTTCCTTTCTAGAGAATGATGAGTTTAATCATAACTTGGAATTGTTCGAAGTCTTTTAAGACGTTGTTGTAATGTCTCTTACGTGGAAAAATAGGACTGTTTAAGGTCGTAAAGAGCGGTTCTCGGATGAACATTTCAAAGTGGACGCTAGGTTCTTCAGGTTTTTTGGTAAAAGGATTGATGCGTTCTTGAACAGGATATTGAATAACAATGTGACCATAGTGGGTGGTGTCTTTGTAATATTCAACTTTGTTGTCGGTATTTAGGGTGACTTGGACGACTTCAAAGTCGTTAGCAGTCAAGAAGTTGCGGAAGTCTTCAAAAGATTGATAAGATTCAGTGAGATAAGACATAGGGAATTTTCTTTCTAGTTGTTGTCGGCATCAAAACAGTCGGCGAGTGGACTGATATTATTGATGAGCATTTGTAGGTTGGTGGTGAAATGATCAATGTGTGTTTTAATTCCATTTTTCAAACTGATATTAAAGCTACTGTAGTCTGTGTTGTGTTCCAGGGAAATGAAGACATCATTATCAAGGCGTTTCTTGTAACTTTTATAACTGTCTAATTTAGAAAATTCACAAGTGATAAGAATGGCATTATCGTGGGGGTCTAGTTTAAAGATAAATTGAAAGTGTGGGTATTCTTTGAGGTGCATGATCTCATTAAATTCAAATTTGCCTGTAAGTGTCATGTTGGTTTTTTGAAGTTCTTGCCTGATACGAAGTTTATAACGATCTTCTTTAGACAAGGTTTTAGCATCGGTATCTAAGGACGGTTCTTCGGTGGCTTTGATGATGGCGCTGAAGGCTTTTTCAAGTTGTCTGCGATTTTCACGAAAAATAGGTGAGAAATTTTCATCGGTTTGTGCGCGTGTTATCATGGCGTCATAGACGGTTTTGAGTTGTTCTGGGATAGTAGGCATAGTGAGAAATCCTTTCTATAGACCAAAAAATTCTGGCATAGTTGTCATTTTTTCTTCGATATGCGGAAGAAGCGTTGGGTCTTCAATGACGTCTTTTTTATCGACGATTGCGGTGAGGTTTTGGTGACGTCTGTAGTCTATGGTGATGATGTAGGTGTTTCTTGTTTCGTTTGTAATGCGATAGCCTTTAAGGGGCGTGAGACGTTTGTCTGGGGCGATTGCTTGAAAATAGAGAATACGCCCTTTTTTAATAATTTGATAATAGGTCGATAAAGGCAAATGGACATAGGTTTTTTTGTCTTTTTGCTGTTGAATACCGCTCCAGATAGCAATGATGGCGAGTAGGGCAAAGGTTGTGATTTCAAAATAAGTTGTTCTGAAGATAGCTGTGAGAATGAAACTGATAAGAAAAGCTAAAACAGCGTAGAGAATTTTGTTGTTTTTGGCTTTGAGCAGTTGGAAGAAGATGCGTTGGTCATTTGGTGACATGGGTTATTCCTTTCTACTTGATTTGTTTAATCGGTTTTGTTACAATTTAACGTGGATAGGGACATAGATCTTCGGGCTATGTTTGAACACACGGATGTTTTCCGTGTGTTTTTTATAGGCCAAAATTTTCAGGATGCTGTCTCATTTTTTCTTCGATGCGTGGCAGAAGGTTTGGATCTTCTAAGATGTCGTCTTTGAAAACGGTAGCCGTATAGGTATGCCAATTGTAGTGGTCAATAAGGAGCGTATAAGTGTTTTGGTCTTCGCTTACGATAGCATAGGATTTAAGCGTGTTGAGACGTTTGTCGTCGGCGATAGCTTCAAAGAAAATGCGACGTCCCTTTTTAATAGCTCTATAATAGCTGTTAAAAGGCTTTTGGCAATAGGCTTTTCTGTCTCTGAGGTTTTGAATGACCATGTAACAAAAGAATGCGGTAAGTAAAGTGCCCCAAAGGAAGGCGAAATAGTTGTTATGAGTCCACATGGTTAGGGCGATACTTGAACCGATAAGTAGGATGAAAATATAAGGTGTTTTGTTTTTTGGACGGAGCATGTCCATGAAAAGTAGGCGTTGGCTTGGTGTCATGTGAGGTTCCTTTCAAAATGAATAAGGTTGAATTTTGGTTCGACGTCGGTGATAGAACCATGAGGCGTGTAGTTTTTAAAATAATTGTCATAGGCGACAACGCTATCCCAGGACGGGTCAGATGTCGAAAAGACGTGACTACCGAGGTTTGGATGACGTTCAAGACAGTCTAGGACGTGTTGAAGAAGCGTGGGCTGTCCACAATAATGAAACGCCGTTTTGGCATCGGTTAAAATGAGATGTTGCATGTGTGGTTTCCTTTCTAACTTAAGATGAAAAAACCTTGTTTAAGGGATGAGCTTAAACAAGGTGGAATATTGTCAGCCTTGTCACATCGTTGAGAGGTGGACTGTCCTATCAATAAAAGTATAGTCTTTTGGATGACGGTTGTCAACTAATCATCGTCATCATCGTCGTCTCCCCAACGGTCTTCCGCCCAATCAGGGATATCGTCGCCAAAGCGGTCTTCTACCCAATCCGGATACATAGAACTTACTTCCTTTCTAGGTTTGTTATAACGCTAAAGGGTGGGTTATGCAATGGTTTTTTGGAGGGTTTTGAGACGTTCGTGCGCTTTTTTTTCAATGGTTTTCATGAAGGTTTCCATATAGTCCCAATTGATGTCTTTTTGGGTGTAATTGGTTGGGTCTGCTGAGGGTTTAAGGGGGAGTTTGATGGTGGTAGATGAGATAAATGTTCTTGTTAGTTTATTTGTATAATTCCATGAATATTTATTGATACTTGCTCTGAGAGACGCTATCATAAATTTAGCTACATGGATAGTTAATTTAAATGTTTTAGGGTACATACCTTGAACGTGTGGGTAACCAACAAAAGGTTTTTCTTGGAAGAATAATGTATCGGCTCCTGATGTAGTATCTGAAAACGTTAGGATATTACCTGATTCTGTTAATTCTTGATTTGTATATCCACCAATTCCATTATTATATGACGAATTTACAATGACAGGATTTTTTCCGTTTGTGGAAAGTAATTCTGAATTTTTGAGTTTATAAGCTTTTGTTGGGTGTACATCAAACAATTCACCCACAACGAATTCACCCCAGTCACTAGTATCAACGGGTGTTTTTTGTTTTTCGGTGGGTTGTGGCAAGTTGGCGAGGCGGTCTTTGGCGCGTGCCGTTACGCGTTCCATGACCGTTTCCATATAGTCCCAATCGATATCGTCTTGGGTGTAATTGGATGCGTCTGCGGACGGTTTGAGGGGGAGTGGGATGACGTCTTGTTTGTATTTTTGAACGCCTGGTTTGTTGACATAGTTGTATTTAGGTCCTAGTTTTGCGGTCATGATTGCGACAATGAATTTACCACGTAATGGGTTTAGTTTGTCTGATTCAGCAACAATAATATGGCTTCCACCGTAATCGTTTTCTTGATATGAAATGACAGCTAAATCAACACCCATTGCGATTGAGTTTCCTTTAATTATTGGGACATTGTGCTCATTGAATGTGCTTTTACTAGCATAACATTTGACCATATTATTTGTTTGTGTTTGAACAACAAAAGGAATACCTTTTAATTCGTCGACAATGTTGCGTTGACTTTTTACTTGTCGGACACTGTAAATGTTGTCAAACAACTCCCCAACAACAAAGTCACCCCACTGACTAGTATCTACTGGATGTTTCATAGAATCCCCTCACTTTCTAATCCGTAGAAGATGTTGTAGGTTTCATTAGTAACTGTTTGAGAAATGGTATCTTTGAGCTCGCTGGTATCCGTTTCTGTTTCGAACATATGATAGTCCATAGCGACTTTCATGAAATCCTCCATGTTGAGTTCAAAGGGAACTTCAGGGTCTGGATAGGACAGACGTTCGGTTGGGTCAATGCGTTTATGTGTACCATAACGGTCGTCTTCATGGTTAGCAATAGCGGCTACCCAATAGTCTTCGTAGTCATTTTCCCAGAGGCCATTGATGTCGTGACGGCCTTGATTTTTAACGGTTTCAAGACCGTCTTCTTGGATGTAATACCCTTGAATTTTCTGATGTTTCGGATGAGGAATACCTGCTGTAAAAATAAAGATAGCTGTTTCGACACCGACATTGATAAAGGTTTTGGACGGTAAGCGCACGATAGTTTCAAGGGTGTGGTTTTTGAGGAGTTTCTTACCACCGTCTTTATCCAGTTTACTAAAACGTTAGTCACAATTTTCATACAGCCATATTTACGTTCATAGGGCGGATTCATCAGCACCTTGGTGATGTTACTGTCACGAATAAAGTCAGCTGCGTCTTCACTCATAGCGTCCATTTGACGTAGGTTGGTTTTACCGTCCTTGTGGATGAGCATATTAGCGCAGGCAAGGGCGTAGACTTTGCGATAGAGTTCAATGCCGTAGAGTTGTTCAGATTTGATTTGTTTGGCTTTTTCAGTTGCGACACCACCTGCTTCTTTCATCATGTTGGCCATGGCTTTGACAAGAAAGGCACCGCTACCACACGTTGCATCGAGGACGTGGTCGTCTTGATGGACACCGATGAGACGGTACATGAGAGACGTGATATGATCAGGGGTAAAGACTTGTCCTGCATCTGATTTTTTCTTGTAGCGTGAAAATTCGTTGAAGAAGATTCCCATGACGTCTTCGCCACGCCAGTGACGGGAGTTAATCATGTCGCCGATCTCAATGACATCATTGATGAATTCCTTGATAGCTTGTTGGTTTTCGGTGATGGACATGCGAACACTTTCATATTCTTCTACAAGGATATGCAGCTTATCATTTCGACGACTGGATTGGTCGTGGTTTAGGATAGTTCCAAGTTTGTCTTTGATGTGATTATGAATCGTTTTATAGCCTGCTTCTTTGACAGCCATTAAGGCTTTAGGGTCACGGCTTTGAACCACAAGTGCGCAAGCCGTGAAAATCATGCGGTCTTGTAAATCCGTAAGGCCAAATTTGAAGTGCAGGTTGTTGTTGATGCGTTGGGTGATCGCATAGATGGCATTCTTATCAAGGGTTTGGTCTTTGATGTAGTTGAGGTAAAAAGACTTGTGTTCAAGAGGCTTGCCACTTAATTCAGGAATGTGGTCGCCATTGATAAAGATATTGGTTTCCTTACCGTTGTATAAAATACCGATGACGTTTCGGTGCGTGGTGGCTAAGACGGCGCAATTTTTAAGAACTTCATCAATGAATTCTTGACGCTCAAGATCATAATCTGGATCTTTAGCTTCAAGGATCATGGCTGTTCCTTTGTCATCAGGGATATACCAACCATCAGGTTTATGGGATTTTAGAGAATGGTTTGAATAACCAAGTTGATTAAAGGTTGTGATTTGTCCTGTTCCTTGGTTGACATTTATTTCGCCATCCGAAAACCCAAGAATAGTATCCGCATTATTTCGGACGTCGTCTTCACTGCGAAGTTTTTTGATAAGGGGCATGTGTCATTTCCTTTCTGAGATAATTTTATTATACCATAATTATCGTCAATTATTTAGTCAAAACAATAGCTTCATAATGCTCTGTAAACGCATTATCGCGTTTAATGGTCTTTTCGACAGGCTTTTTCATCAAATCCTTATAAAGTTTCATTGCCAGTTCTTTGGCTTCGTCTTCAGAATAGGTTTGATAGGGATGGATGGCTGTTGGTACGGACATATAGACAACCGCTCGATTTGGATAGGGCGTTTTGTCATATTTTAAAGACCTTGGGAAGTTTTTATCATAACAAATAGCGTAATCAATTTGCTTGTCTTTATCACGGAATCTGAACTGTAGACAAGGCTGATGCATGTGGCCTAATGAATTATGATAGAGGTAAGGGGTGCTATCGTTGATGTGTGGTTTCATGGATGGAAAGCGTTTGTCGTAGTAAAGCACAAAATCGTTTTCTTCAAGAATGAGGGCGAGCTGTTTGAGGATTTTAGCGACAGTAAACTCACTCATAGTCCTTATACTCCAATTGGTCAAAGGCTTTGGTTTCTTTAAGACTGTTACGGGTGCGGCAGGCTTGCAAGATTTCAAGGTCTTTAGGGTCCGCTTCTTGCCAGTCTTGCCAATGGCTGGTTTCGTCACTATAATAAAGCGTTCCGTATTTGAAATGCGATTCGACTTCGTCTTTCCATGAGTGGCCATGTTCCTTAAGTAAGGTCATGATGGTTTGGATATTGGCGTTTCCAAGGCGACTATCAGGCATGACAAGTTTAGCGAAACGGTGAACCGATGAAATAGAGACGTTGTTGACGTGCCACCAGAGATATTCAAGGGTTTTTTCCGTTTGTGGGGCTAGTTTGATGGCTTGGGCTAGGAATTGTACGGTAAAGGCTTTGTCGTTGTAATTTGGTGATTGTAAGAGAGCCTTGTTAAAGGTATTAGTGGCAATAGAGCTGGCTACTGAGATTAGTTTTTGTTCTTTTCCGTGGAAAAGGGGTTGGCTTTGATCAGGGCTTGTTTGTTTAAAGAACAAGAGGACTTCGTCATTACCAGTATACGTGAGACGCACGCCTGGGATACCTGTGGCAAGAGCTTTAGCTGTCTCTTGCATGGTTTCTTTAAAGAAGGTGTCAAAAGGTGTATTCATGTCTTTGAGAACGGTTTTGGCGTTTCGCATGTCAACGGTGATGACAAAGGTGTCTTCAAGGTCAAAGGTTTTGAGCTGTTGTTTTTCGTAGGCTTTCATGAATTTATCCAATTTACGAAAACTCAAGAAGCGTTGTTTAGGGGCGAGATAAATGGTTTCGCCATCTGTGATGAGAATGTGATTGGTATCTAAGATAAAGGTTTCAAGGTAGTAGCTAGCGTCATGGTAGCGTGTCACGCGCGTGTCAGGAGCAGGTGGCGTGGTTTCAAAGCTGAGGGCTTCTTGGGTGAAAGCTTCTTTTTCAAAGTCTTCTAGGGATGGGTCATTTTTAATGGCATTAAGCAGTTGGGTTTGGATGTCTTTTGGCGTGATCATAGGGATGTTTCCTTTCTAGCGTTGGATAAAGGTTTTAAGGTCGTTTTTAAGAGTTGGATCGTTGAGATTGCCGATTTCCCATGGGTGGTATTCTTCATAGAGATAGATAGGCTCATTTTTAAGGAAGTCTTGGGCTTTTTTAAGGGTTGAGAAGGTCTTTAGACGGTCAAAGGGATTGTTATAAGGGACAAGGGTCGTTTCCACATAGTTATAGGTTTTGTACTCACCGTCATGATATTTATCCATGTGACCAGGGCTGACGCTTGAGATATATGGATATTTCTTTTCATAGCCTTTGTAATAAAGAATATAAGAATCTTTTTTAGGGACATATTTGTCAAGATCATTGATGAGAAGGAGTTGCTTATAATTGTGATTGTCTTTTTCAGACAATGTCATCAGCCATTTACTATAGCGTTTGGCTTGGTAAGGTGTGATCTTACGCACGTTATGGGTAATTTTAAAGGCCGTTAGAAGATTAAGGTTATAGTCTTTAGCAGGAATGTGGAGACGGTCTTCTTTTTCTTGTTTGAGCAAAATAGTCTTGATGTCAAAAAGAATAGGAAGCATGTGGACATAATCCACGTAGCGTCTGGTATTGGTGAGGTCACCGATGCGCTTGCTTTGAATATAATAGTCAATGAGATGACTGGTCAAGAATTTAAGGTTGATGTATTCGTCATCTTCGATATAGAGATTGACTTTATTGGTGTCCCAAGCACGACGAGTGGCTTGAACATAAACGTGTTGGTCCATGTCATTTAAGGTATCAATGCCGTTGATGGTGTGATAGCCGTCATCAACAAAGGCACCGTCTGTGAGTCCGTTTTCACCACGTCCGCGGTAGGTCTCAATACCACGTCCGACATTTGTTCGGCTATCTCGAATGGCATTAAAGAGGTAGATAGGATCGCCTGGATTGTTGTAGCGGTTGACACTGTTTAGGAGTTCTGAGAATGTGAGATAGGTGGTATCTACAAGCTGGTTATCAGCGGTTGCAAAGATGATGCCTTTGTCTTCAAAGAGATTGGTGACAGGATGGTCTAATTGCAAATAGTCGCCACGTTCAAGGAAGCCTAAGAGGATATTATTGAGGTAATGACGAGATTTTAAAAGGTCAACGGTCAGGTCTTCTTGACTGGCCTTAGAGCCAAAGGAATCTTCGTCAAGATGAATGGATTTATCGTCTAACCAAGTCAGCCAGACATTATCACCGTTTCGAATAAGCATACCAATATGGTTAGGCATGGTGTTTTGAATAAAGCGCATGACGGTATTATTCAGTTCATAAGACCCTTGGCTGTGACGTTGTTTGAGAAAGACAATGGCTTTATTACTTGGGCAAAAATGTTCTAACAAGGCGTCTGACGTTTTTAGGGCTTCTTCAAGGCTTGAGCTAGTTGTATCATAAAGAGCTGTTAAGCGAGGCAGGTCTTCGTCAAGAAAGATAAGCTTTTGGTAAATGGTTAGTGGTTGTTCTTTTGGAGCACCTTGCCCTTGTTTAAGACTTGATGAACAAGTCATGTTCGTATTTAGCGATTTGTTCTTATGAACTACACGCCCACTGAAGTGGGCGGTTTCTGGGAACATCATAGAAGAATGATTGAACATCTAACGAATCGCTAAAGTTCGATGAGTATTCTTCTGTAAGCTTGTCATACGGTGATCAATAAGAGTATTAATCGTGATGATAGAGGCTCGACTATTTACCAAGGCCAGTCCCTGACCTTTTATAAAGTTATTAAACTATTTCTAAAGTTTGGTTAAAATAGGTAATGGTTTGTTTAAGCCATTGCAAAGCTACTTGGAAGAAAACAGTTGCAAAATAACCATTCTTAGCTTGTTCGTTTAAGAGTATCAATTGCGATTGAAGATAGGTTTCAAGACCGCGATAAAGAATATTGATAGCGGCATTGATATCGCGATCATGTGTTTCATGGCAGTAAGGACATGTCCATTCACGAATATCAAGAGGTTTTTTACCACTATCCCAACCACAGTGATGACAAATGCGAGAGGTATAATGTGGTGGAACAAGAATAAACAATTTCCCGTACCAGTCGCATTTATAACGTAAGAAACGAACAAAGGTAGCCCAAGAGGCATTTGAGATGGCTTTTGCTAATTTGTGATTTTTTAGCATGTTTTTAACTTTCAAATCTTCCAAAACAATAACGTCATAAGCTTTAACAAGTGTTGTTGTTAGCTTATGTAAATAATCATGACGTTTATTGGCGACTTTTCGTTGAGCTTTAGCACTTTTCTTCATGCGTTTTTCGTGATTCTTAAAATCAAACAAATCAGATGCATCATATTTATCTTCATCAAAAATACCTGTTTCAATAAGGTAAATGAGTTCTTTTGTATTTAAGATTTTTGAATTACGGTCCATGCTTTTAGAAGCTTTACTTTGAGCTTTTAAACTAAGTGCAAGTGTTTGTCCAGGACTAAATTTTGGAAATTTAAGACCATCAGATAAAGTTAAAAGGCTGGTCAAACCGAGGTCTCCACCCATTAATTGTTTGGTTTTCACAAGTAATTCACGGTCGGGTTCTTCGATTTGAAAACTAATATAATAATCTCCAAAAGACTCTCGAGTAATCGTATATTCTTTAATTTGACCATTAATTCGGGTAGTTTTAGATGTTTTGATGAAACCTAATTTTGGTACATAAACATAACGAGAGCCTGCGACATAGACACTTGTTTTTCCTGATTTTTGTTTATTTGATTTAC
>ERZ772908.102-NODE-102-length-21923-cov-34.9557_pt1 | contig 21923 bp, 17 predicted proteins | sample MGYA00512121_ERZ772908 | MGnify/ENA primary metagenome ERZ772908 (study PRJEB29015, sample SAMEA2738084) | human oral metagenome | biome: human oral; feature: human-associated habitat; material: saliva | place: China | collected 2264 ... | reverse complement strand
GCCCGCAAGCGCCCCGCCTCCGCATCCCAGCCCGCACAGGCTGCTGCGGCACCGGTCGCACCGGCTGTTCAGGCACCCGTGGCGCACACCCCCGCCGACTCTGCGAACCGCAACCAGGGCCTGCTGAGCGAGCTGGCTGAGCGCGCCTCCCGTTTTGTGGAGAACACCCCGCTGAACTCGGTGGTGCAGCGTCTGGCGCCCGAGCCCGCAGCAGCTCCCGCACCGACTTTGGCTCCCGAGCAGGTTCCGCACCGCCCGACCCTCGCGCCGCCTCCGGTGCGTCTTGCCGCAAAGGAGCTGGGTGTTGATCTGGCGAACGTGACCGCTACCGGTGCGCGCGGCCAGGTGACCAAGCAGGACCTCATGAACTATGTGGCGCATCTGAGCGATGTGCAGCATAGCGGCGCCGGCCAGCCCTTCTGGCAGCCCGCAACCACCCCCGGTGACCGCATTGAGCGCATCCCGGTGCGTGGCGTGCGTAAGGCTACCGCGAAGGCGATGGTTGCTTCAGCGTTTAGCGCCCCGCACGTGTCCATCTTCGTGGACGTTGATGCCTCCCGCACCATGGAGTTCGTGAAGCGTTTGAAGAAGTCTCGCCACTTTGAGGGCGTGAAGGTCACCCCGCTGCTGGTGCTTGCTGCCGCGGTCATTTGGGCTGCTGAGCGTAACCCGCAGGTCAATGCGACCTGGACCGATAGCGAAATCCAGATTAAGCACTTCGTGAACCTGGGTATTGCTGCGGCAACCCCGCGCGGCCTGATGGTCCCGAACATTAAGGACGCTCAGGAGCTGTCCCTGCGTGAGCTGGCGGTTGCGCTGAACAACCTGACTACTCGCGCCCGTGAGGGTAAGACTCAGCCCGCTGAGATGGCGAACGGTACCCTGACCATTACGAATATTGGTTCGCTGGGCATTGATACGGGTACCCCGATTATTAATCCCGGTGAGGTGGCAATCGTTGCCTTCGGTACGATCAAGCAGAAGCCGTGGGTTGTTGATGGTGAGGTTATTCCTCGCTGGGTGACGACCCTGGGTGGCTCGTTCGACCACCGTGTGGTGGATGGCGACCTGTCGGCTCGTTTTATGGCTGATGTGGCTGCGATTCTTGAGGAGCCTGCCTTGCTGCTGGATCACTAGGCGGCATGTTTTAGCTAGTCAGCGTCGTATTGCTGGGTAGCTGAGGCTGTTGAGGATACAGATATTTAGATGCAGAAAACCTCCGGTACCTTACTTAAGGTACCGGAGGTTTTCTGTACGGTTCATTCCTATCGCAACGAGGCGCGGGTGCTTAGAAGACTAGGTGTCCAGAAGCCTAGGCGTCCTCGCGTGCCACCTGGTCACTCGGGTACTTGTCCACTCGGCGGTGGTACAGGCGTCCGCACAGACCGCCGAGGATAGCGCCGAGGAAGCTCAACGCCAGAACCAGCAGAACCGCCAGCAGGCCGTTCGCGAAGTCGCCCCCCATCAGCTTCTGCAGGGACAGGGACGCGACACCGTTCTGGAACAGCTGAGGCGCGAGGAAGGTCGCCAGGGACCCGATGATGAGCACCATAATCTGCCAGAGCCATACGGCAATGCCCTGCTTCGCACCGGCGAATCGTGCCATGCGTCCCGCCGCGTAACCGCCCACCAGGTAGGCGAAGAAGATGAGCACACCCAACGCCACCGCGACCGGCACAGCGTTCGATGCGCCGCTGAACAGACGGGAGACCACCGTGGCGTAGTCGATGGACTCGCTCTGACCGGTCAGGGTCAGCCACGACTGGATAGCCCACAGGCCACCGTCCATGAGGGAGATGGTAATCAGCCAGCCGAGCAGACCGGGCAACAGGTGCATGCGGGAGTAGCGGCTCTTCTGCATGGACAGTGCGGTTGCGGCGGTGAGGATGGGTTCCGAACCAGCCGCACCGGCATCACCTGCGGGGGTGGGGATGACGAAGTGGTCATCTGCCGCGGGGGCAGCCTGCGGGGCACTGGGTGCCGCATGGGCGTTGCCGGGTGCGGGCACCTCGTAGCTTGCAGCGGTGGCAGGTGCGGTAGTGGGGGCGCCACCGCCGCGTACGTTGTCCGTGCTGGGGGCTGCAGGCTTGTCGAGCCAGCTGAGGTTGTCGTCTCCGGGTGCGCCGAAGTCAGCGCCGGATTCTGCGCCTTGAGAGGTGGCACCGGGGGAGAGGATTGGCTGGGTTGCGGTAGCCGCCTGGGTGAGGGGGCGGGTTGCATCCTGCGAGGACTGTGCGGAGGACTGTGCCGAAGAGCTCGACTCGCGCGCCTTTTCGTGGGCGCGGCGTGCCGCATTCAGCTCCTCATCGGTCAGGACCACGGTGGGGTCGTCGGAGGAGAATGCCGCCTCCCACAGGTCACTTTCGGTAGGCGTGGACGCCGCGGTAGCCGGGCGCTGCTGCGGGGTGTTGTTCTGTGCGTTCATTAAGTCCTTTGGATCTAATCCTGGGGTCGTGGTGTGCGGGTTGCCTTAGAGCGCGCGGTCAGCGTAGAAGGCGCGTGCTTCTTCCATAGCTTCTGCGGAGAAGGTGTGCGGGTGCGCGGGGCGCTCGTTCTCGCCCAGGGTACGAATGACGCGGCCGGGGTTGCCCACCACGAGGGAGTTAGCGGGGACGTCCTTGGTGACGACGGTGCCTGCGCCGATGACGGAGTTCTTGCCGATGGTCACGCCGCCCAGGATGATAGCTCCGCTACCGATCCAGACGTTGTCTTCAACGGTGATGGGTGCGCCTGCTTCCCAGTAGTCGGCGCGGTCGCCGGGGTGGAGCGGGTGGGTGGGGGTCATGAACTGTACGTTGCTGCCAACCAGTACGGTGGAGCCGATGCGGATCGGGCAGACGTCCAGGAAGACGGTGCCGAAGTTGAAGAAGGAGCCGTTACCGATGTAGGTGTTCACGCCGTAGTCGAAGCGTGCGCCGGGGCGGATGTGGGCGTGTTCGCCCAGGTGGCCGAGGTGTTCACGGTAGACGTGCATTGCCTGCGCCTGCTCGCCGCGTGCGTAGTGTTCTTCGGCGAGGACGGTTGCAGCGTAGATGCGCTTGAACTGTGCGGCGCATTCGGCGTCGGGCATGTAGACGGAACCGTTGGTCATGCGGTTGAAGGTCTCGCCGGTGGGGCGCTGCGGGATGTGCATTAGTGGGCTCCTCCCAGAAGGTAAGCAAGTGCGATGATGGCCATTCCGAACAGGATGACGACTCCGCCGGCGATAGCGAATCGTTTGGAAATTTCGCGGAGGAGCTTCTTGAACTGCTCGTCAGTGATGTCTTGCTGTCGTTTACTCATGCTTTAAGTATCCCAGAGTTGCTTGGATTTACCTGAGTGTTTCGGTGTTTATTGCGGTATCCGGGGTGGGCGTGCGGCGTGATTTTCAACGTGGAAAGACGCGCCGCTGAGTTGAAGCGTGAGGGCGTGGGAAGGCACAATCAATGCATGACTGAGGCTCAGAAGAACACGAACCTGCAGGATGCGGCGGCACCTGCATCCCCCGCTGGCGCATCTGCTGGCGCGCATCCGTTGGCGCATCGCCCCTGGTTGAAGAATTATTCTTCGTGGACCGCCCGCGATATTGAGCTGCCCGAAACCTCGCTGAGCCACCTCATTGACGAGGCGGTTCGCACCGTACCCCACAAGGTGGCGCTGGAGTTCTTTGGCGCGACTACGACCTACGCTGAGTTGGGCGATCAGATTGAGCGTGCGGCGGAGGGTCTGCGTGTGGCGGGCGTGCAGCCGGGTGACCGTGTGGCGCTGATTTTGCCGAACTGCCCTCAGCATATTGCGGCGTTTTACGCGATTCTGCGCCTGGGCGCGATTGTGGTGGAGCATAACCCGCTGTACACGGGTGCGGAGTTGCGCCACATGTTTGAGGATCACGGCGCGAAGGTCGCGATTGTGTGGGATAAGATCGCCTCGCATATTACGGGTCTTCCGGCGGATATCCGCCCGAACCATATTTATTCGGTGAACATGATTTCGGCGATGCCCGCGCTGATGCGTACCGCCCTGAAGCTGCCGTTGAAGAGCGCGCGTGCTTCGCGTGAGAAGCTGACCGGGCCTGCACCGGGTACGGTGTCGTGGGCTCAGCTGGTGAAGAGCGAGCGTATTGACCCGTCGCATCGCCGCCCGACCGCGCACGATATTGCGCTGCTGCAGTACACCTCGGGTACGACCGGTCTGCCGAAGGGCGTGATGCTCACGCACCGCAACCTGGAGTCTAACGGCCGCATGGGTGAGGCGTGGATCAACCCGGGCGATGACGAGGTGATTTACTCGGTTCTGCCGCTGTTCCATGCGTACGGTATGACCCTGGGCGTGACGATTGCGTCGCTGTGCCGTGCCCGCCTGGTGCTGTTCCCGACCGTGGACATGGACCTGATTTTGAAGGCGATGAAGAAGACCCGCCCGACCATTCTTCCTGCGGTTCCGCCGGTGTATCGTCGTCTCATGGATGAGGCGAAGAAGCGCGGCGTGTCCCTGGAGGGCATCCGTTACGCGGTGTCCGGGGCAATGAACCTGCCGCCTGAGCTGGTTGCCGAGTGGGAGGAAGCTTCCGGCGGTTTCATGGTGGAAGGCTACGGCCTGACCGAGTGCGCGCCGCTGGTGTCCTGCAACCCGCTCAATGACACTCGCCGCGCCGGTTTTATTGGTGTTCCGTTCCCCTCCACCGATATTCGTGTGGTGGACCCAGAAACCGGTGAAGACGTACCCGATGGCGAAGAGGGCGAGCTGTGGGTGAAGGGCCCCCAGCGTTTTGCCGGCTACTGGAAGCGTGAGGACGAGACGGCGAAGACCATCACCCCCGATGGTTGGCTGCGTACCGGCGATATTGTGCGCCTGGATAAGGACTACTTCATCCAGATTGTCGACCGCATTAAGGAAGTCATTATTACCGGTGGTTTCAACGTCTCCCCGACGGAGGTTGAGGTCGCCCTCAAGCAGCACGATATGGTCGCGGATGCGGCGGTAGTCGGCATTCCGCTGCCCGCCGGTGGCGAGATGGTCGTTGCCGCTGTGGTTGCCGCCCCGGGCCGAGTGGTGCAGGAACACACTCTGCGTGAGCACTGCTATTCGAAGGTGACCCGCTATAAGGTTCCGCGCCGCATCGTGGTGGTGGATGACCTGCCCCGCTCGATGCTGGGCAAGGTTCTGCGCCGTAAGGTGCGTGAGCAGTTGATTGCTTCGGGCGAGTTCGATCAGTAGGTTGATTCCCCGCCCGCCCGTAACGGGTGGCACTATGGACGCCGGCTTGGGTTTTCTTAACCCGGGCCGGCGTTTTGTGTGCGTCTGAATACACCGTCAATGACGCTTTGTGACCTGGCAAATAATCACCGCATGACGAATTATGACAAAATATGACGACCTTGACGTTCTGTGTCTCATGAATAGCCATTAACTTCCACACCCGCCCTTGTGCGTGCTGTAATTGTCCCATCATCATTCCCATCGGATGTGCTAGTACCAACGTGAGCACCCGGTGGAACGCATCATCATTCAACAGAAAGATTCATAGCCGTGAAGAAGTTTGCTGCTGCACTCGCAGTTGTCCCCATGGTCTTTGGCCTGGCAGCCTGCGGTTCCACCAACTCCTCCTCTTCCTCCAGCTCCAAGAAGGTCACCATCGGTGTGGTTGGCTCTGAGAAGTTCAACAAGACCCTGAAGGAAGAAGCTAAGAAGCAGGGTATCGACATTGAGTTCAAGGAGTTTAGCGCTTACACCGAGCCGAACCCCGCACTGGACGCCGGTGACATCGACATGAACCGCTTCCAGCACATCGCGTACCTGTCCAACTACAACGTGAGCGCTAAGAAGGACCTGCAGATTGTCGGCCCGACCGTCATCTACCCGATGGCTCTGTTCTCCAAGAAGCACTCCAAGTTGGCTGACATCCCCCAGGGTGGCGAAATCGTTATCCCGAACGACACCGTGAACGAAGCACGCGCACTGAAGCTGCTGAAGACCAACGGTCTGGTTACCTTCAAGAACGCTGACGTTGACGCACCCACCATCGACGACGTGGACACCGCTAACTCCAAGGTGAAGGTCACCCCCGTCGACGCAACCCAGACCGTGGTTGGCATGGAGTCCGCTGACGGCGCGGTCGTCAACAACGACTTCCTCAAGGATGCAGGCCTGAAGCCCGCAGACGCCCTGGCTCAGGACGACCCCAAGACCGACCCCTCGGCTGTCAAGTATGTGAACCTCTTCGTTGCTCAGAAGGACAAGGCTGACGACGAGACCTACAAGAAGATTGTTGAAATCTTCCACACCAAGCCCGTCATGGATGTTGTTCAGGAAGAGACCCGCGGCACCGCTGTTGAGGTCAACGTGAGCACCGACGAGCTGCGTCAGTCCCTGGCTAACGAAGAAGCCAAGCTGCGCGCCAAGAAGTAATCTTCTGAATACACGCCTCTTCTAGGCATACGCAAAGGCGGTAAGTCTAAGAACCCGATGCGGGTGAAGGCTTACCGTCCTTTGCGTAACGGCGTTAAGGCCCTTTAGCGCCCCAACCACGACATTTACGGATACATATTTATGAGTGAACTGGCACAGAGCTTCGGCGACAGCACCTCGCCCATGGTGGTTCTGGACGGAGTCTCCAAGGTCTTCGGCAGCGGCACCAAGGCAGTAACCGCTGTCGACAACGTCTCCCTTACGATTAACCGCGGTGAAATCTTTGCAATTATCGGCTACTCCGGCGCCGGTAAGTCCACCCTCGTCCGCCTCATTAACGGTCTGGAAACCACCACCAGCGGCACCCTGACCGTTGGCGGTTTTGAGATTTCCGGTAAGCGTGACTCCGAACTGCGTGAAGCACGCACCAACATCGGCATGATCTTCCAGCAGTTCAACCTCATGAACTCCCGCACCGTGCTCGGTAACGTTGAGTTCCCGCTGAAGATTGCTGGCTGGTCTAAGAAGGACCGCCGCGCTCGCGCCCTGGAAATGCTCGAGTTCGTGGGTCTTGCCGACCGTGCAGATCACTACCCGAACCAGCTCTCTGGCGGTCAGAAGCAGCGTGTGGGTATTGCCCGTGCGCTCGCGACCAGCCCCGCCCTGCTGCTGGCGGATGAGTCCACCAGCGCGCTGGACCCGGAAACCACTCATGAAGTGCTCGCTCTGCTCAAGCGTGTGAACCGCGAACTGGGTGTGACCGTCGTGGTCATTACCCACGAGATGGACGTGGTCTCCAGCATCGCTGACCGTGTGGCGGTCATGGAGTCCGGCCGCGTGGTCGAGCAGGGCAACGTCTACGACGTCTTCTCCAACCCGCAGACCGACGTGGCGAAGCTGTTCGTGGCAACCACCGTCAAGCTTGCCCCCACCGGCAAGGAGGCGGCTGAGCTGCGCGCTAACCACAAGGGTTACCTCATCAACGTTGAAATCGTGGAGGGTAACCAGGAGCTCGGTAAGGTGCTGTCCTACCTGGGTGCCCGTAACGTCCGCTTCAACATTGTGGGCGGCGGTATTGAGACCCTGCAGGGTAAGGCGTACGGTACCCTCACCCTGGAACTTCTCGGCGAAATCACCAGCATTGATGCCGCCGTTGCTGAACTGAAGACCGTTGCCCGCGTGCAGGAGGTGCGCTAAATGTTTGCTACTACTCTTCCGCTGGCTGCGTCTAAGACGGACTGGTCCGAGTTCCTGCCCGAGAAGCTGCTCCCGGCTATCGGCGATACGTTCTACATGGTGTCTATCACCATGGTGTGCGCCGGTCTGGTTGGTCTGATTGTGGGTGCTCTGCTGTACACCACCCGTGAGGGCAACATCTTCCAGAACCGCTTTGTGTACACGGTCCTGAACATTCTGGTGAACGTGATTCGCCCGATTCCGTTCATTATTTTGATTGCGGCACTGGGCCCGCTGACGAGCGCCGTGGTGGGTACCCGCCTGGGCGTGAATGCGGCGGTCTTCGCGATGAGCTTCGGTGCTGCATTCGCTATTGCCCGTATCGTGGAGCAGAACATGGTCTCCATTGACCCGGGTGTGATTGAGGCGGCGCGCGCGATGGGCGCTTCGAAGCTGACTATCCTGTTCACCGTGATGATTCCGGAGGCGCTTGGCCCGCTGATCCTCGGTTACACCTTCCTCGTCATTGGCGTGGTGGATATGTCCGCTATGGCCGGTTACGTGGGTGCTGGCGGTCTGGGTAAGATTGCGATTGTGGACGGCTACCAGCGCTTCAACGATGAGATCACCTGGGCTGTTGTGGCGATTATTATCGTCCTGGTTCAGCTGGTTCAGTTTATCGGTAACTCTCTGGCGAAGAAGGTTATGCGCCGATAAGCTCGTGCCCCTGTAGGCCTTGTAGGTACTGTAGGTACGGCTGATACAGCATAGAAGACCCCCGGTCTGCTCCTTGAGGAGCGGGCCGGGGGTCTTTCCTCGTACCGGGTCTTTCTTGATGCTGCTACGAGGGCGGCGGGTGCAGCTTAGCCCTGCGCCGCCTCCAGGTACATATCCGGGGCGGGCTTACCGGTGGGAACGTCGTTGCTGCTGACCCAGGTGCGCACCAGCGGGGCGTAGCCGTAGCTTTTCATCTTTAGGGTCAGAATGTTCGCGGTGGAGTTCGACGCCACCGCAACCGGCATGTCTATGACCTACACATCAACAACACCGCCAGATCACAGGGCGAATGCCCTCCGCGCGGAAGATTAGAGCCTTCCGCCATCTATGCGAAGAGCGAGCCGTTTGTGCTTCTTATGCTTCGCCAATCGACCGACCGAGCCGACCGACTGGCCTGTGTTGTTTGTTGTGATGCCCCTTGTGCTTTTCATTCAAATACCTTTGTGTATTTTGTTTGGAAAGTACAAGGGCATTCGCTTCTCTCTCCCCTCACCTCTCTCAGCCTGAGCTGTGAGGTTGAGTCTTGGAACAGAAGGAGAGAAGCCAGAGAGAAAAAGAGCCTGAGCGTTAGCGAAGTCCGCTTAAGCGGACGTAAAATAAAAGTTCCTAGACCGTAGAACTGAAGTGAGAGAGTTGTGAGGACAAGACCAGAGTTATCTCCTGCTCGTAAGAGAAGAAAAGCATACGCACGTAGGAAAGAAGAAGAGAGGTGGGTGAAAGCAGCAGGGGAAGTGAAGACTGTTTACCGCTGTATCTGCGATAAGAACCTAGAAATGTGTAAGGCAGAGGAGCATCCGAAGCGCAATAAGACGACTTAGGATGTAAGTTTGCTGAGGAGAGAGAACGGGCTGGGAGCTTTAGCAGCTAAATACTATAGTGTGCAGTGGCGCAAATTGTTATTGAATCATTACTAAAATAATTTTGACTCCCATTTTGCTGATTGATATCATAAAAGTGTTCTGTTTCACATCAAACTAGAGATATTATCAACAGCTAGAGAGGGACAGCCAATGAAAAATGTTAGTAAGTCAATTGCAAGTTGTATTTCTGTAACTGTAGCGATAGGTGATTAAAGTGGTCGACACTAGATACATACCGATACCTGAATTATGGTTCGCAGGTTATTCTTGCTTTTATTTTACATCTTCGCATGATTCAATGGTTTATAATGTTGGCAGTATTTTAATTCTTTGTGGAGTTTTTGGGTACTCTGCATATCGTGCAAATAAGAACTACGTACAACCTGCGGCATCCTTCATAAAATCCGTATTTTTTATGTTGGCTGTGGTAATTTTACAAGTGTATTGGCTTGACCCTTTGGCTCAGGTTGTAGTTCTACTTATGAGTATCCAGTACGCTTTTGTTTTCTATAAGCAACAGCCGAAATAAGCATCCTTGGAGTTCTAAAACACCTAGCATCACGAGAACCTGCCAATGTTCAGGTTCTCGTGATGTTTTGTATTGGTACCGTTTAGTGAGACTTTGGAAAAGTAGCGCTCCGCGAAAGTGCTGATGAGGTCAAAGGGCTACAAGAGCGGGTGCTAGAGAGGCAGCTGATAAGCATAGAAGACCCCCGGTCTGCTCCTTGAGGAGCGGGCCGGGGGTCTTTCTTGATGCTGCCTATCAGGTGAGGCGGTGGCGCGGTGAGGCGTCTGCGGTACGTGCTTAGCCCTGCGTTGCTTCAGACTGCTGAGCTGCCTCAAGCTTGGCGATCCAGGTGCGTGCCGCCTCCCAGAGCTGCGGGTCATTGAACGAATCGAAGCGCCCAAAACCGGTCGGTGCCTTTGCCGGGTCGGTGCCTTCCGGAACGTAAATCATGACCTTCGTACCGGCGTCACGTGCCGCCTGCGCGCCCGCGGGGGAGTCCTCGAACGCCAGCGCCTCGTGGCCTTCAAAGCCGAGGCGACGTGCCGCCTCCAGGTACATGTCCGGGGCGGGCTTACCGGCCGGAACGTCGTTGCTGCTGACCCAGGTGCGCACCAGCGGGGCGTAACCGTAGCTTTCCATCTTCAGGGTCAGAATGTTCGCGGTGGAGTTCGACGCCACCGCAACCGGCATGTGCTCGCTCAGGAAGCCCAGGAACTTCTGCGCACCCTCAATCAGGTCCACGCCGGAGCTGATGACCTCGTGCTCGGTGACGAGCAGGTCCTTCATCACGTGTTCATGGTGTTCGGCGTACTCTGCGGAGGCGGTGTCCGGCTTCTGGCCGTTCTGTGCCTCGTAGGAGAGCAGTGCAAGCTCCTGCGCAACGTCGGCTGCCGCCAGACCGGTGAGGCGATGCTCCACCTCCTCGGTGAAGGGAACAGACCAGCGGGCGAAAAGCTCACGCTGCACATCGTTCCAGACGGTCTCGGAGTCGAGGAGGATGCCGTCGCAGTCGAAGATTGCGCAGCGGGGGAACCAATCGGAGGGTACTGTGTGTTCAAACATAATGTCAGTCTCTCACAAGGCTTTAGGCTATGGAAGCGGTGGCCCGGTGCGTGAGAAAACATGCGGGGCTCAAACCGGGTGAGGGCACAAACGCACGCAGCACAAAAGCGCACAGCACATCAGCAGACATGAAGAAACCCTCCCGCCGCATCCAGAACGGATGCAACGGGAGGGCAGAAGCTAAAACAGCTTAGAGAGCGGACACCGGCTTATGAGTCACCTGACGCATAAACGGAATGGTCGCCAACAGGCCCACATAGACCAGCGCCAGACCCAGCGCAATAGCGCCGAAGGTCATACCGAACATCTTCGCCAGAATCTCACCGGAAAGACCCTGCGCCGCAATCAACGCCGTCAGCGGCAGACCCAGCAGCGCAGAAACCACGCTAATGAGCACCAGCGGACCGAAAACCACGGTAAGGCGCGAAGCCTGCAACATCCTCGTGGGGGTACCCATCATATTCAGCGAAGAGTACAGCGAACCACGCTCGTAAATGGCGGCGCTCTGGTTCAACACTGCGGAGAGGGTGACCAGCAGGTACGAGAAGAACAGCATGAGCAGCATGCCCTGGAACATGTCCGACATGATGGTCATGAAGGGGCCGGCGGCGGGACCTACCTCCTTCGCCGTTTTGTTCATCTCACCCGCCAGAATCAGGATGGGGCCGAAGAAGGTCACCAAGAAGGTCGACAGCGCCACACCCGAAACCTGACGCCACGCCCCGCGCGGGGACTCCAGCACCGCACGGTAACCCAGCAGAACCGACGCCTTCTGGGTCATACGCACACGAATCTTTGCGTACGCCCACACCAGGAAGGTACCAATCAGGTCGATAGCAACCATCATCAGCAGACCCGGCAGAGCAATGAAAATCGCTAGGTTCTTAATCGCGCTATCGGCACCGCCGTCCTGGAAGGGTGAGAACATGCTAAAACCCTTCGAGGTCGAAGCCAGAATCATGACGGCAATGACCAGAACAACACCGATACCCAGAGCAATGTAACCGGCGGAACCAGCCTTCGCGCGGGTACGCACACCCAGCGGGCTGATGCTAACCTTCGCCAAACCGAACAGGGAGCTAAGAGCCGCCAGAACCATACAGCCCAGGAAGCAGTAGAAAATCACGCTCACCGGCAGGAGCATATTCTCAGCACCCAGCGGAACGTTCATGAAGTGCAGGGCGCCAAAGGGGAAAATCAGCACCAGGTAAAGCAACAGACCAATGATGAAACCCACAAGAGAGTACACCAGCGCGTCCGCAACAGACAGACCCACAATCAGGGTCGTGGAGGCACCAATCAGGCGCAGGGACGCCAGACGCTCATCACGGCGGCGGGCACTCAAACGAGCAGCCGAAGCGCCCAAGGTAAAGAGCGGAACAATCAGCACCAGAGCGGCAACCCACGCCAAACCCATGTAGAGCTTCTGAATGCCCATCAGGTTGATCATTTCGTGGTCAACGTTGGCGTGCTCAAGCCAAGTACTCAGCGCCTGAACACCACCGGCAACCGTCAAAAACAGCGCCGAGGAGGCGGCAAAAGCCAGCACGGGAAGAATCGCCTGCGAACTCCATAGGGTTCGCTTGGCGAGTAGAGCATAGATTTGCATTATGCACCTGCCTGAGACTGAGCGCCGAGGTTCTGGGGGCTGTTCTGCGCGGGTACGCCGCCCTGGTTATTGCGCTGATCGCTCACAATCTGGCCGTCCTGCAGGTACACCACGCGGGAGCACGCCGCCGCCACGTTCGGGTCGTGAGTCACCACCAGCAGGGTCTTACCCTGCTGCGGAATCATGGTCAGCAGCAGAGCCATCACCTCACGGGCGGTCTTAGAGTCCAGCGCGCCGGTCGGCTCATCCGCGAAAGTCACGGGGGCACCGTTCACCTGGGAGCGGGCAATAGCCACACGCTGCGCCTGACCGCCAGACATTTCGCCCATACGGCGGTCCACCATCTGACCCAGACCCAGACGGTTCAGCAAATCAATCGAAACGGAGCGTGCCTGCTGGCGCGGCACACCGGCAATCATCGCGGCGAGGGAGACGTTCTCCTCCGCAGTCAGCTCGGGCACCAGCAGACCCTGCTGGAACACGAAACCAAACGAGTTAGCGCGCAGGGAGGTGCGCTCACGCTCGCTGAGGGACTCCACCGCCACCTGACCGGTGGGGCCATTGAACAGCACGGAACCGGCATCGAGCTTGATAATGCCCGAGAGCGCGTGCAACAGGGTGGTCTTACCCGAACCGGAAGGACCCATAATCGCCACGGACTCGCCGGGGAAAATATCGAGGCTCACGTTACGTAGCACCGGGTTATTGCCGTACGACTTGTGCAGGTTACGGGCAGAAATAATCGCGCCGCGTGCGAAGGGCGCCTGCTGCATCTGCTGAGGAGCCTGAGCGGGGTAGCCCTGCGGCTGACCCTGATAGTAGCCCGCCTGGCTCTGCTGGTTAGGCTGACCGGAATACTGACCGGCAGGCTGCACCGCCTGCGGAGGGGTCATTGAATACGGGTTCTGAGCCTGGAACTGCGGGTTCTGGGTTTGAGGATGGTTCTGGGATTGAGGATTCTGCGTCATGACAACCTTCATTGGGTATGAACTAACGGAAGTACACTTCTATCATCTCAGCTTCTTGGCGGCTCATCCCTCCGTCTGGGGGCTGAAAAATATGGGAAAACCCTGAAAAAATTCGCCCGACCGGGCGCTCAACCACCCCGCAGCTCATACCGCGGTATGAGTGCGCTTCATGAGAGAATACGCCTCTTGCCCCCTTGAACTGCGCGGGGGCAATGCCATACTAGAAAGATGACCGACGCACAGAACACCCCCATCATCACTCCGGTAGCCGACCCCGAGGCAGGAACCCGCATCATCTTCCTGCGCCACGGCCAGACCGACTGGAATATTGACCACCGCTTCCAGGGCGGCACCGACATCCCCCTCAACGACACCGGCAGAGAGCAGGTCCGCACCGCTATCGGTGCCCTGCAGCAGGCAGCAGCTGAGGGCACCGCCGTGGACGCTATCGTCTCCTCGCCCCTTTCCCGTGCCGTAGAAAGCGCCGAAATCGTAGCCGAAGGCCTGGGCGTACCCTACCGCGGTGCCGTTGACGGCTTCCAGGAACGTTCCTTTGGCGACCTGGAGGGCCAGATCGCTACCCCCGAGCTGATTCTCGCCTCCCGCCAGTCCAACAACGCTTTCAACGTGGAACCGAAGAAGGACTTCCTCGCCCGCTCCCTCGCGGCGCTGAACCGCGTCCGCCGCGAATATGAGGGCCAGACCGTTGTGGTCGCCGCGCACGGCATGCTGATTGCCATGGTCGTGACCGCCCTGGTCGCTGAGCGCCACCCCGAACTGCTCAACGAGGACGGTATCTACCCGATCCCGGCCAACGCCTCCCTGACCGAGGTGCCCCTGCAGTACCTGGACGATGCCATCGACCGCCTGGTCGTGCAGCATCTGGAACCCGAGCTGGGCCCCGAGGAAGTACCGGAGGGCGCCGAGAATACGACCCTCACCCTGATTCGTCACGGCCAGACCGACTGGAACAAGGCGAACCTGATGCAGGGCATCACCGACATTCCGCTCAACGACACCGGCCGCGAGCAGGCACGCACCACCGGCAAGAAGCTCGCCGACATGGGCCTGGAATTCACCATGCTAGTGTCCTCGCCGCTCTCCCGCGCCCACGAGACCGCGCAACTGGTCGGTGAGCACTTCGATCTGCAGGTGCACAAGACTTACCCCGAGCTGGTGGAACGCGCCTACGGTGCCGGTGAGGGCCTGGACATTCCCGCCCCCGAACGCCGCGCCCCCGAACGCTACTACCCGAACGTGGAATCCGAACGCGACGTGTACATCCGCGCGGTGCGTACCCTGCGCAATATCGTGCGTGAACTCTCCGAAGAGCCGGGCGACCAGAAGATTATTGCCGTCAGCCACGGTAGCTTTATCCGCCGCGCCCTCTCCGCAGCGGCCGGTGAAGAATGGACCGTGACCGTGCCGAACGCCGAACCGCTCACGATTGACGTGCCGGGCCTGTTCGCGTGGGACTCGACCAAGCAGTTCGACGAGGTGGGTCGCCTTGTTTGGTAAAGGTTGGTCTGGCGCTCGCGTGTGGCGGCTGATTCTCTGGCCCGTCACGGCGCTGTACTGCGCGGTGGTGGCGAGTATCGTGTTCGCCCCCGTGCACGTGGACGATAACGAGATGGGCGGCCGCCTGGCGCAGTTTTTGGATACCGGCCACTCCGAGGGTTGGTTGCCTGCGTTCATCACCTATTCGAGCATCGAGCAGCTTTCGAACGTCATTATGTTCATTCCGGGCGGTTTTCTTTTCGCCCTGCTGCTCAAGCCGAAGGCTCGCCCGCACGTGCTGTACTCGGGATTTTTGGTCAGCGCCTGCATTGAGATGATTCAGAGTTTCATGCCTGATCGCACCGGCGACCCGGTGGATGTGCTGATGAACGGTTCGGGTGCTCTGCTGGGCGCGGCGGGTGCCTTGGGTGTGCATCGTTGGCGTCGCGTGCGTCGCGAACGCAAGGGCAAGTAAACGAGCACCCAAATAAGCGCGCATTAATTGCATATGTTCTGCTGGTGGAGGCGCTGGTTTCGAGGATTTTCGGAGCCGGCGCCTCCACTTTTTGCCCTGTGAGGGCGCCGTGTAGGTGTTGGACACTGTGGGAATGGTGAGGGAGCGGGAAAACCCAACAGTTCATTAGGTCAAACAGACATAAACAGGCAACAGCTCGCAAATAGGTGTGGTTTCGGTAGGGAACATTCGGGTAATATTCCGGCAAATACAGCGTTTTATATTGACTTGCCCACAAAAACCCACATAAAATCAAGTATTACCCTCAAGTGTTTTGCTGGCTCATTGAAGCCATGTCTCTCATGGCCATAAAAGCCGAGCAGAACGCAGAAAAGAACGCACAGATTTTCTCCCACTAGCCCAAAGGAACACCAGAGTTATGTTCGCAGAAGAACGCCGTGCCGAAATTGCAAAGCTTGTTGCCTCCGCACGTCGTGTCAACGGCGCTGACCTTGCACGTCGTTACGATGTGACCATGGAGACCGTGCGTCGTGACCTCGCCGCACTGGAAGAGGCAGGTAAGCTCCGCCGTGTTCACGGTGGTGCTGTCACCATTGAGCAGTCCACCTCCCTGGAGTCCTCCATCTCCTCCCGACAGGGCATGAACACCCCCGAGAAGCGCCGTATCGCCACCAAGGCATACCAGATGCTGCGCGACTCCGAGGCAGGCTCCATCGTCCTGGACGCAGGCTCCACCATCGAGATTCTCGCCGACCACATCGGCGCCGAGAACTTCAGCCTCAAGACCGGCAACGACCGCATCATCATCACCCACGCACTGCACATTGCAGTCAAGCTCGCCGAAGCCGAGGGCGTCACCCTTGAACTGGTTGGCGGCCAGCTGCGCAAGATGACCTGGGCTGCTGTTGGTGCACGCGCCGCAGAGCACTTCGGTACCATGCGCCCCGATATTGCTTTCATCGGTGCCAACGGCATTGAAGCCCACTTCGGCATCTCCACCCCCGGCATGAACGAAGCTATTGTCAAGACCGCAATTTGCAAGGCAGCCCGCCGCGTGGTCTTGCTTTGTGACTCCGCGAAGTTCGGTCAGGAATCCCTGGTCCGCTTCGCCGGATTCGAGGATATTGACACCCTCATTACTGATCGCGAGCCCGAAGGTGCCCTCCGCCAGGCACTCGAGGCCGCAAATGTTGAGATTGTGATTGCCTAATGATTATTACTCTGACCGCCAACCCCAGCCTGGACCGCACCATTGAACTCGGCGCGCCCCTGGCCCACGGTGCCGTGCAGCGTGCTGTCGGCGCCGTACAGGATCCCGGTGGCAAGGGCGTGAATATTTCGCGCGCCCTGCAGGTTTCCGGTGTGCCGACCCTCGCCATTGTGCCCGGTGAAGCCAGCGACCCGGTGCTGACCGCACTGCAGGCTGTGGATGTCGAGTTCGCTAACCTGCCCACCGGCGAGCCGATTCGCTCGAACATCACCGTGGTTGACCCGGACGGCACCACCACCAAGCTGAATGCCCCCGGCACCGTTTTTGACGCTGAACTGCGTCAGAAGCTGGACGAGCTGGTGGTTGAGCGTTCCAAGGGTGCCGACTGGGTGGTTCTGGCTGGTTCCCTGCCTCCGGGTCTGGAGCCGACCTACTACTCCGAGCTGGTGGCGGCACTGCGCGCCTCCGGCTACGACGGCAAAATCGCTATCGATACCTCTGAGGCGCCGCTGATTGCGACCGTCGCCGGTGAGCATAAGCCCACCCTGATTAAGCCCAACTCGGAGGAGCTGGCTCAGCTGACCGGTAGCGACAACTGGGAGGAGCTGGAGGCCAGCCCCGAGCTGACCGCCCGTACCGCCCAGAAGCTGCTCGGCGACGGCATTGAATATGTGCTTGCCACCCTCGGTGGCGGCGGTGCCGTGCTGGTCACTGAGCAGGGTATCTGGCACGCTGTGCATGAGCCGATTCAGGTTCGTAGCACTGTGGGTGCAGGTGACTCGTCGCTGTCCGGTTTCTTGATTGCTCACACTCGTGGTGAGGACGCTCCCAGTTGCCTGGTTCAGGCGGTAGCTCACGGTTCGGCTGCTGCTGCTCTGCCGGGTACCCGTATGCCTTCGTTGGAGCAGACCACTCCTGAGAAGGTCACTGTTCGTCAGCTGCAGCTCTAAAGCTCTCATTCGGGCTGTTTTCGCACCTCCAGCTTTTATTCCTAGAAGGGAATATAAGCCGGGGTGCTACCCCAGCAGCCACACGCACACACGAACGCAACACACACAGCACACACTTTGAACTCATAGGGGAGAAGCCCGGCACCGCTGAGCGGATCCCCACCCCAACACATACCCGAGGAGGGAATATGTCTGATCTGATCACCGCAGATCTCGTCCTGCTGGACGAGAATCTCGGCGAGACCCGATTCGACGTAATTGCCAAGCTCGCTCAGGCAGTCGTAAACGCCGGACGCGCTACCGACTTCGAGCAGCTCTACGCGGCTGCCGAGGCACGCGAATCCAAGACCGACACCGGCATCCCCGGCGGTATTGCGATTCCGCACTGCCGTAGCGCCGCCGTCACCGAGCCGACTCTGGCCATGGCACGCCCCAACCCGGCAGTTTCCTTCGGTGCAAAGGACGGCCCCGCCGACCTAATTTTCTTTATCGCTGCACCCGATGGCGCTGACCAGGCTCACCTGAAGCTACTCTCCACTCTGGCACGCTCGCTGATGAAGAAGAGCTTCACCGCGTCCCTGCGCGAAGCCTCCTCGGCTGAAGAGATTGTTGAGCTGGTCAACGGTGCACTCGGCGTGGGCGAGAAGAAGGCAGAGGCTAAGCCCGCCGCTGCACCCGCCGCCTCCGCTCAGGAAACCCCCGCTGCTTCGGCTCCGGTGAAGAAAATTGTTGCTGTGACCGCATGCCCCACCGGCATCGCTCACACCTACATGGCTGCGGACGCCCTCAAGTACGCTGCTGAAGAGCTCGGCTACGACCTGAAGGTTGAGACTCAGGGCTCCTCGGGTAATGAGAAGCTGACCCAGGCTGATATTGACGCCGCAGACGCCGTGATTTTTGCGGTGTCCGTGAACGTGCGTGAGCGTAACCGCTTCGCGGGTAAGCCCTTTGTTGAGTCTCCCGTCAAGCGCGGTATTGACGAGCCTAAGGAGATGATTGCTGAGGCTCTGGCTGAGGCCGAGAACCCCAACGGTGCACGCGTTGCCGCTGCCGCATCCAGCGGTGAGGACAGCGCAGGCGCTACCGAAGGCGCTTGGGGCTCGCGCATCTACAAGGCCGTGATGACCGGTATCTCCTACATGATTCCGTTCGTTGCCGCCGGCGGTATTCTGGTCGCCCTGGGCTTCGTTTTCGAGGCAATTACGGTGCCGAACCTTGGCGATGTGAACACCAAGGCGATTCTCGACTCGGCGACCCTGTTCAACCTCGGTGATGTGCACTGGACCCTGTACCTGGGTGCTGTTCTGCAGACCATCGGTGGTTTCGGTCTGAGCCTGATGGTTCCGGCTCTTGCCGCGTACATTGCGTACGGTTTGGCTCAGCGTCCCGGTATCGCTCCGGGCTTCATCGCCGGTTCGGTGGCTCTTGCCGTGAACGCGGGCTTCCTCGGCGGTATTGTTGGCGGTATTCTCGCCGGTCTGATTGCGTACGCTCTGGGCACCCTGAAGCTGCCCCGCTGGCTTGGCTCGATGATGCCCGTGGTCATCACCCCGCTGGTGACTTCTCTGGTTGCCGGCCTGGCAATGTACCTGCTGCTCGGTGCGCCCCTGGCTTGGGTTATGACCACCCTGCAGGATTGGCTGACCTCCATGTCTGGTGGTTCCGCTCTGCTGCTGGGCCTGATCCTGGGCGCCATGATGGCTTCTGACCTGGGTGGCCCCATCAACAAGGCTGCTTACCTCTTCGCAACCGCTGGCTTGTCCTCGGGTGCGACCGTGAACCAGGAAATCATGGCTGCCGTCATCATCTCCGGTATGGTTCCGCCGCTGGCTATGGCTCTGGCAACCACTCTGCGTCCCAAGCTGTTCAACGAGAACGAGCGTGAGAACGGTAAAGCTGCGTGGCTGCTGGGTGCATCCTTCATCTCTGAGGGTGCTATTCCCTTCGCTTCGGCTGATCCGGCTCGCGTGATTCCTTCGACCATTGTTGGTGGTGCTCTTGCTGGCGCTATTTCGATGAGCGCTCACGTTGCTTCCCCGGCTCCGCACGGTGGTATTTGGATTATCGGTCTGGCACAGAACCCCCTGATGTTCCTGGTGGCTGTTGTTGCCGGTACCGTTGTTTCGGCACTGGTGTATGTGGTGCTGAAGTCCCTGGGTGCCCGCTCTAAGGCATCCGCATAAAGGCCGTATAACCTCACCTTCATTTGATCGTCTGTTTGCAGGCGTGAGCGTGAAAAAACACGTTACACTGTAGACAAACCACAGATAGGACATGAATTTATGACTACCTACAAGGGCGTCGGCGTATACGCCGGCCGCGTTATTGGCCCCGTTCTTCAGATGCCTAAGCCCATCGAGGAACCCAAGGACGGTCTGCGTCTGAGCGGCGAGACCGCTGAGGCTGCAGCGCAGCGCATTAAGGACGCATCGGTCCGCGTGAAGGAAGACCTGCTCGCTCGTGCAGAGCACGCTAGCCGTGACGGCAAGGCTGTTCTGAAGTCTACCTCTCAGATGGCTACCGACCGTGCACTCATCAAGAGCGCTATTAAGCTGGTTGAGACTCAGGAGATGGCTCCCGAGCGCGCTATCTGGGAGGCTGCAACCTCCTTCGCAGACCAGATGGCTGCCCTGGGTGGCTACATGGCTGAGCGCGTCACCGACATCCACGACGTGCGTGCCCGCATTGTTGCTGAGCTGACCGACCAGCAGGCTCCCGGCATCCCCGTTTCTGATGAGCCGTTCATCCTGGCCGCTATTGACCTGGCACCGGCTGACACCGCGACCTTGGACCCCGAGAAGGTTATCGCTCTGATTACCTCTGACGGTGGCCCCCAGGCACACACCGCTATTCTGGCTCGCGGTCTGGGTCTGCCCGCTATTGTGGCGGCTAAGGGCGTGACCGAGATTGCTGACGGCACCGTCGTCTACGTGGACTCCAACGAAGGCATCGTTGACACCGAGCCCACCGACGCTGACCGTGAGGCAGCAATCAAGTACGCAAACCGTAAGCCTGTCGCTGACTTTGACGGTCAGGGTGTGCTGGCTGACGGCACCCGCGTTGAGCTGTACGCAAACGTTGGTGACGGCAAGTCCGCTGAGAAGGCTGCAAGCCTGAAGGCTGAGGGTGTTGGCCTGCTTCGCACCGAGTTCGGCTTCCTGGGCCACGACGCTGAGCCTTCCATTGAGACTCAGGCTAAGACCTACAAGTCCGTGTTTGACGCATTCCCCGGCAAGCACATCGTAGTTCGTACCCTGGACGCTGGCGCTGACAAGCCCCTGCCGTTCCTGAACGTGAACCCCGAAGAGAACCCCGCACTGGGTGTTCGCGGTTTCCGTACTGACTGGACCGTTCCGGGCGTTCTGACCCGCCAGCTGGAGGCTATTAAGCTTGCGTCTGAGGATTCCGACGCGGACATCTGGGTTATGGCTCCGATGATTTCGACCACCTCCGAGGCTCGCAACTTCGCGAACATGCTCAAGGAGATTGGCCTGCCCGTTCACGGTGTGATGGTTGAGACCCCCGCAGCTGTGATGAACGCTGAGGCTATCCTGGGCGAGGTCGACTTCGTGTCCATCGGCACCAACGACCTGACCCAGTACACCATGGCAGCTGACCGTCTGCTGGGTGACCTGGCGCACCTGAACAACCCCTGGCAGCCTGCAGTGCTGAAGATGATCAAGATGACTGTTGAGGGTGCTCAGCGTGCATCGGTCACCGCGGGTAAGAAGAAGTACGTGAGCGTCTGTGGTGAGGCTGCGGCTGACCCGGCTCTGGCTGTTGTTCTGATTGGTCTGGGTGTTGACACCCTGTCCATGAACGCTGGCGCTATCCCCGCTGTGGCTGCGGTTCTGAAGTCTGTGACCAAGGAGAAGGCACAGCAGATTGCGGCTATCGCTCTGCAGCAGATTTCTTCTGCTGAGGCGAAGGAGAGCGCACGCAAGGCTCTGCCGATTCTGGATGAGCTGGGCCTCTAAGCCTTAAAACGATTCCGGGTTCTGCCTGCCGCCCCTTGGTGGGGTGTGTTAGGCGGTGCCCGGGTCCATAAAAATGCCGGGTGCGGAGTTTTATTTCTGCATCCGGCATTTTTGTACTTGTTAGCGTACGGCTGAACGGTACAATTTATAGAGTAAGGGCGGGTCCTGAAGCGCCCCGTTCATTTAGAATAGGGACTGATATATTTTTGGTTCCTTGATCAAAGGAGAAACATAATGGCAGAGCGCGAAGCCACTATTGCAAGCCGTGTTGGCCTGCACGCACGTCCGGCAGCTATCTTCGCTGAGGCAGCTGGCGACCTCCCCGTTGAGGTGACCATCGCTGCTAAGGGTGAGCCCGCAGATGAGGCTATGGACGCTGCATCGATTCTGTCCCTGATGTCCCTGGGTGCAAAGCACGGCGACGTTGTTGTCCTGCGCGCTGAGGGCGAAGGTGCTGAAGAGGCTCT
>ERZ772908.91-NODE-91-length-23321-cov-10.6833_pt1 | contig 23321 bp, 20 predicted proteins | sample MGYA00512121_ERZ772908 | MGnify/ENA primary metagenome ERZ772908 (study PRJEB29015, sample SAMEA2738084) | human oral metagenome | biome: human oral; feature: human-associated habitat; material: saliva | place: China | collected 2264 ... | reverse complement strand
ACCGGCACCGCGCCCAGGCCTCCCCACCTCCGGACCCTCCACACCGGCGGCGGGCGGTATGCTGAGGCCTGCTCGCGCGTCGCCTTGAGGCCCGACCTGGCCCTGCCACCGCCCATCGGCACCGCAGCCAGGCCTCCCTCCCCTCACTCCTGCCCCCACACCCAATTTCGCACGTAATTCACCAAGGACTGCTTCAAGTTTTGAATTCTGATCGTTGGAATTGCAACGTTTTCACCCTTTGTTGAAACTTCATCCAATCGAATTACGTGCGACTTTTGTGGAGGGTAGGCCCTGACGCACGGCATGGGGCATCGGCCTCGTCGACACACTCCACGGCCATCACCGTCACTTCCAGCGAGCCTCCATGAAAGAAACATCGCCCCAGCAGGGCACTCCACCGCTTGGCTCACGTCTTCAGTGAAAGAAATATCGCCCCTGCTCGCTCAAAATGGGCAAAATACTGCATTTTTCGGCGTGCCGGGGCGAAGAATATTTCACCGCATCCCACAGCACCTCACGCAGGGGCGGTTTTTCTTTCACTCCAGTCCCAGCCCTACCCCACAGGCGGGACAAAACTCACCCTGCTCGGCCCCATCAGCACCCACGCGGGAAAAAATTCGCCCAGTACGATCAAAACACCCCAAAATCAGCGATTTTTCGCCAGCAGGGCGAATTTTTTCTCGGTCTCACCCCGAATCCAGACCTGCTCGGCGAGTTTTATCTCGCCCATAAGCATCCCCGGTTTCACCCTCGCCGGACGCTACGCCCACAGCCCAAACCTCGCGTGGTGTGCGCACACACCACAAGGTCGGTGGCACACTGGCCGCATGACTGACGCCCCCACACCCCGCACCCGAACGAACGAGCCGGCCCAGGCCTCGTCCCTCCCGTCCCTGGCGATCACCGGCGCGTCCGGGAATGTCGGTGGCACCGCCGCCCGACTGCTCGCCGAGCGCGGCCTGCCCCTGCGACTCCTCTCAAACACACCGTCGCGCGCACCCGAGCTGCCCGGAGCTATCGCGGTGAAGTGTTCCTACGAGGACACCCTCACGACGCGCGTCGCGCTGGAGGGCGTTGACGTCCTCTTCATGGTGTCCGCGCCCGAGAGCGAGGACCGCCTAGACAAGCACATCGCTTTTGTCGACGCAGCCGCGGCCTCCGGGGTGCGCCACATCGTGTACCTGTCATTTATGAATGCGGCGCCGGACTCGACGTTTACGCTGGCGCGCACGCACTTCCACACGGAGGAGTACATCAAGGCGTCGGGCATGACGTACACGTTCCTGCGCGATAGCTTCTATGCGGACTTTTTCGTGGCGCTTCCGGACGAGGAGGGTCGCATCCTCGGGCCTGCGGGCGATGGGCGCGTGGGCGTGGTCGCGCGCGAGGACGCGGGGCGCGTGGCCGCGGGGGTCCTGGCCGATCCGAGGCGCTACGAGAATCAGACTCTCGACGTGACGGGCCCCGAGGCCCTGACCCTCGACGAGATCGCTGCAATTCTCACCCGCGTGCAGGGTCGGCCCGTCACCTACGTGCGCGAAACCGTCGAGGAGGCGTACGAGTCCCGCAAGAAGTGGCCGGCCGCCCAGTGGGAGTACGACTCGTGGGTGTCGACCTACACGTCGATCGCGCGCGGCGAGATGGACGTCGTGTCCACGACCGTGCGCGACGTGACGGGCCGCGACCCACTCACCTTTGAGGAGGTCGCCCGCGCGGCGCTCGCGTCTGGCCGCTGACTGTCGCCGTTGCGGCGCGGTTGGGACGGACTCGTTTCTCTTATCAGGGACGAGGCCGGGGTCGCTTCATGCGCTCATGCTTGCTTACACCCATCGCCCATACTTGCGTCCCCGATCACACTCCTGCTAGCGTCAAGTCATGGAACACATGTCTATCAACACGCATCCGGAGATCGTGCCTCCGGTCCTATATGTGCCAGTCGATGAGCGAGCCGATGGGGAGCTCGGTTTTTCGCTCGCCCACATGTTCGATCAAACGACTGTACTTTTGGCATACACGTCTCTCGACCGACTCCTTGATGGATTGGGCGAAACACAACGATGGGGTGTCTTAGAGACAAAACGGCTTCCCGAGGTTCAGGAACAAACCAATTTCGACAAAATTGAAATTGACCGCTACATCGAACCCGATGCTCGCGAACGGAAAGCCCAATGACCGCCGACTTGGTTATCACCGAAGATATGCTTCTCCAAATGGCGAAAACATACGAGCGGCTAGAAGAGTCAATTAAAGATCTGCCTGCACAATTGCCGCTTGAGGTTGACGCTGGCATTGCAACAGCGATAATCATGGACATGTTTGGAGTCCTTGACTATGCCGGAACAGCATTTGCGCAGAACTGCAATGTATGCTCTACCAACCTACGAACATTAGTCAACCAACACAAAGAAAATGAGGAAGAAGTTACACAGCATCTGGAAGCACTTGGAAAGCAGATGAAATAATGGCACCTAATTCCTCCTCGCTCATCGACACACGCATTTATGGAAATCCTGACGACATTCGCGATGCTGCCGCAAAGGTGCGAAAAATCTACGAAGCACTCAACGATGCCTATATCGAAATGAGTAATTCACTCGTCCCACTCCCCGAATACTGGGGAGGCGAGAGCGCTAACGCATATGAGGAACTTCTTAATGCCTTTCGTTCATGCACTGGAGAAAACTCTAGCTATGCATACAACGTCTGGGAGGCAATGCGAGCATACGCACAACAGCTTGATTATCACTACCGCGATATGGAAACCATTCGACATAATGCGATAGCCTGCGGCCTTACGATCATTAATGGATACGATATCGTCTCCCCTCCTCCGCCCGGCGAGGAACCAATAATGCCGCCATACGATGCTCCCGAGAGGGAACACAGCATTTATCGTGCTGATCATTACGAGTACGAGCAAAGCAAGCTTCGCATCGAGGATTTCGAAGGACTAAAACTCCGAGCCCAGGAAGTTAGAGACGATCTCGAAGACTGGGTAAGGAAACATTTATCAAATGTCCAAGCGGATCCGCCCCCTTCTTTCGTCAAGTTCGTCGGCGACCAGTGGAACGAACTCGTCGAAAAACCATGGCAGTTACTCCCTGATTTAGTCGATCAATCATTTGCCATTCGTGCAGCATATCGACAAGACAAGCTCACGGCTGCGGTGAACGATTTCAGCAAGACAATGCATACTCCCGGGGCAGCTCAAGTGCGCCCGAAGATCGACGCAAAAGTCCAAGCTGCAATCGAAGCGAAACAAGAAGCCCGATCCGCAGCCTCATTGTCTTCTAAGGTTGGTACTGGAGCAACGGCTGCTAGTGGCCTCCTTCTCGCATACGATGTTGCAACTGCTGATAATCCATCCGAGAAGGCCATAGCAGGTATCGCTGGGATGATAGGAGGCGCGAAAGTTGCAGAATGGCTTTCAGGCGCGATCGTCCGGCGCGGCGGAAGCGCTCTTCTAGGAACAGCGCTCGGCGGACCAATCGGAATGGCAGCAGCTATCGCGATTACGGAGGGTGCCGCATGGTCCTACAGGCAGCTTCCCCTTGAATACCGAGAACGCGTTGACGCTACTCTTTGGCACTGGCCTTACTACATCGGCCTGGGATGGTAACCGTGGCTCGGCCTTCCTCATTTTTGGCGAGAAAACCTCACGACAGTTCTCCTCGGGGCGTGGACCTGGTGGCGCGCAACTTCTGGAAGCTCACTGCGCTCGCCATTGTCGTTAACGCCGTCTTGGCGGTGGGTGCCTACTGGGTTTTCTCGTTTATTCGCATCGGCCCACTACAGCTACTCTTCATCTGGTTCCCCCTGTACTTGGCCGCGGCACTTCCCCACCTTGTCGAGCAAAGTGTGCGCCCATTCTGGTCATCACGTCCCCGTTTCGAGGACGGCTCCATCGTCATTCCGGGCAACAACCAGTCCATCGCGCTCGTCACGACCGGACTTCTGCTGTACGCCTTCGCGGGAGGGACGATGGCGGCGGGTTTCACGACCGGACAACCCTTCCATGCGGCGCTGTATGTGTTCGCCGCTGCGTCCATGGCCTACCTCGAGTGCAGCCGAAATCCCGGCAAGGATCTCGTCATCAGCCTGACTGACAAGCAAAAGACAACTCTGACCTCCGAGGGAATTTCCTTCCACTTCCCGGAGCTACTGTCCGTCGAGAAAGACTCAAACGACCGGGATGTCACCATCCTGTGGTCGGATAATGTCACGATCGACAGCATCCTCAGTCCAACGATATTTCTCGAAGCAGACCCTGACACATACGGCGGGCCATGGACCATCTCGTCCGAGCGCATCGGCATCCCCTTCACCGGCCTCGACGCGCTCATCCGGCACTTCAACGAGCACCCCGAGGACCGCCCACTCCTGGCCACGCCGCAGGGCGTCGACCTCGTGAACGACATCCTCGCTGAGGCCCGCGCAGCACTCACAACCCCACAAAGGAGCCACACATGAGCACCAAGAAACGCATCCTCGTCACCCTGATCGTCGCGGTCCTGGCCGCGATCGTCATCTTCCCGATGCTGCCCCTCGAATACCGCGACCGCGTCGTCGCGATCCTCACCCACCCGCTGTACTACCTGGGCTTGGGTGACTGGTAGGACGAGGCCCGCGCCAGATCCGGCAAAGGGGGTTCCAACCGGGAACCCCACCCCCCTCACTCAGAGAACACCGTCGCCACAATCAACGTGTCAGTGGCATTCGGTCTGCTCGAGGACGGCTTCCGCCAGTACCTCGTCGATAATCGCGACGCTGGCGAGCTTCGATTTCAGGGCGACATAGAGAGGCACTGCCTTCACGGCTCCTGCCGCGACTGCGATCGACATCTTGGCTTTGCGCACGGAATCAAGGGAAATTGCGATCGTCCGCTCTTCGAGTTCGTGCGACACGGGGTTTCCCTCGCAGTCCAGGAAGCGCGAGAAGATGTCGGTGACGGCGCCCATCTCTTGGAGGCGGCTGAGGCCTCGTTCGGTGAGGAAGCCTGAACGCACGAGGACCGATCCGACCTCGAGGACACCGGGCGAGAAAATCAGCATGTCCGAGGAGGGCGCCGCCGACAGCGTGTCGGCAACGGAACGCTCACGACGCAGGCGCCGTCCAAGGTCCACGTCGGACACGATCGCGGGTGCGGGAAGCATGTGGCCGACGCCGCGCCCACGACGCGCCATCAGGCCGATTGAGTCGGCGACGACATCGTCATTCGAACGAGTGAGCCCACCATAGGTCTGATAGACCTGCAGCCCATAGGTCCACGACTCCGGCATTGCTCGGGCGACTGCGGTGAGGGTCCTGCCCCACGCGATGCCCATCGACTGGGGAATGGGGCGCATCTCGGTCACGTAATCGGCCGCCATTGAGGCGACGAGGTTCAGCGCCCCTTCGACGCTTGATTGGCGCTTGACGACGATAGCGTCGGTCAGGCCAAACGTTTTGACGAGAGCCTTTTCCAGCTTGGGGATACGAGCGCGCGGGTGATTCACGGAGATGGTCACGATGCCGGACTCACGCGCTTCTTCAAGCAGACGCCCGACGGTCCAACGGGTGCAGTTCAGTCGATCCGCAATGGCACCCTGCGTCAAGTTGTCGTAGTAATACAGCTGCGCAGCTCGCAGCATCTGCACTTCACGATCAACGTTCACGTCAGCCTCCATCGGTCAACGAACTTGCGAGTTTCAGATCCTAACAAAAGCGATTGGAACAAGCGCTTGTCGTCCAAAAATAAAACGATTTATCAATAAATAACTGGATGAATTGGTATACGCACGAAGCGGTGATGCGGAGGGGTGGGCTCACGACGCAGGAGTGGGCCCACCCCTCCCGTCTGTCACATCTGCTCGACACGCAGTTCATGCAGGTCATGCATGAACTTGGGGTCACGTCCAAGCGTGTTGTACAGGTGTGCGTACATGGCGAACATGCGGTCGTAGATCGCGCTCGCCTCCTCGTTGGGCGTGTACACCTCGTCGGAGATACCCGCCATCGATGCGCAGGCTTCCTCGACATCGCTGTAGATTCCGGCCGCGAGCGCCGCGAAGATCGCACTGCCGTGGGCGCCGGCCTGCAGCGTGCGGGCGGTCCTCAGTGGACGCTTGGTGACGTCGGCGTACATCTGCATCAGGAAGGGGTTCTTGAGCAGACCGCCGGCGATGCGAATCTCGTTGACGGGCACGCCGTGCTCTTCGAAATTCTCGATGATCATGCGGGCACCGAACGCTGTCGATTCGAGGAGAGCTCGGTAGATTTCCTCCGGGGTCGTCGTCAGTCGCAGGCCGACGATCAGACCCGACAGGTCGGCATCCACCAGGGTGGATCGGTTTCCGTTCCACCAGTCCAGCGCGATCAGGCCGTTTTGCCCGACCTTGAGGGAGCTCGCCTTGGTCGACAGGAGATCATGCACGGAAACGCCGGAGGCGTCAGCTTCCTCCACGTACGACTGAGGCACCTGCGTGTCGACGTACCATGCGAAGATGTCGCCGACGGCGCTTTGTCCAGCCTCGTATGCCCATGCGCCGGGGGACACGCCTCCGTCGACCACGCCGAAGACACCCGGGACGTCTTCGAGCGTCGCAGAGGGGAGAATCCAGCAGGACGAGGTGCCGAGGATTCCGGTTAGCTGACCGGGCTGGGTCGCCCCCACCGACACGCACTGCACGTGCGCATCGATGTTGCCCGAGGCGACCGCAATGCCCTCAGGAAGGCCGAATTCCTTGGCGTAGAACTCGGTGAGACCGCCGACGGATGCGCCCAGGGGAACGATCGGATGGTTCATCTTCTCGTCGAAGACGTTGCCGAATCCGGGTGCGACCGCCTCGAGGTATTCGCGCGACGGGTATGCGCCGTCCTGGTACATGCGCTTGTATCCCGAGTCGCCCGCAGCGTAGGCGAGGTTTCCCGTGAGCTTCCAGGTCAGCCAATCGACGATGTCGAGGATCTCGGCGGTCTCCGCGTACAGGCGAGGGGCGCGCTCGAAGAGCTCGAGGGCCTTCGGCAGCAGCATCTCGGGAGAGAGCACGCCGCCGTAGCGGGACAGCCAGGTCTCGCCACGCTCTCGCGCGACGTCGACGATGCGTCGAGCCTGCGCGGTCGCTCCGTGGTGCTTCCACAGCTTGAGGTATGCCTGCGGTTCGCCCGCGAATTCCTCGCGTTCGCACATGGGCACCCCGGCCTCGTCGGTGAGGACGACCGTTGCACTCGTGCAGTCCAGGCCGATGCCCACCACGGCGGAGGGGTCGACGCCCGAGTCCGCGAGCGCCCCTCGTACCGCTTCGGTCATCGAGACGAGGTAGTCGCCGGGTACCTGCAGCGCAAAGTCGGCGGGGAGGGGTTCTCCCGTCGTGACGAGCGTGCGGTCCATGACGGGGGTCGCGTACTCGCTGACTTTTTCGCCGAGCGTGCTTCCATCTGCCGTGTTGATGACGGCCGCGCGCACAGAGAGGGTGCCAAAGTCGAGGCCGAGAACGTAGCGATCAGACATTGGAGATCTCCTTGTCAGCGTGGAAGTGCTTGCCCCAGTAGTCGTCGGGCGCAAACAGCTTGTCGACGACGTCGTCGAGCTTTCCGATATCGGTCAGGACGTCGAGGATGGTGTACCGCGAACGGATCATCTGGGCCTTGAAGTGGGTCTCGCGGAAGCGATCCATGTCGACGCCGATCTGCTCGGGGTGCGAGGGGCCACCGACTGCGTCGAGGCGTTCGGCTGCTTCCTCCGGGCTCATGAGCTGGCTTTCGACGCGCGCCCGTACGGACGGCCAGACGCGCTGGATGTCCTGGATGCGCTGGCGCAGCTCGTCGCCCTGGAGGTTCTTGAAGACGGCGTGTCCCACGGCCTCGTCCGCAATCGTGGGGATGAGGAGCGAGCGAACGCGTTCTTCGATCTGTTCGTCCGTCTTCGCGGCGGCGACGATCGCCTCCACGTCGAGGGCGTCCATGTCGATCTTGAGGGCCTCTTCCCAGATGGCCAGGGAGGCGACGGTTCCGACACCAACCTTCATGCCGTGCGAGAGCGGGGGTTCCCAGTCGAGGCCGTGGCCCTCCATCTCCCACGTGTGGGAGAACTGGTGGCCAGCGCCGGAGGCGGGGCGCGAGGACTGTGCGGCCTGCATCGCAAGACCACTCATGATGTTGCCTTCGGCGAGGCCGGTGATCGCCTCTTCATCACCGTTGCCGATGGCGGCGGGGTTGTCGAGGGAGGCGCGCAGCGGCCCCTGGACGAGGGACCACACGTACGGGTCGATGGGTTCGATGCCGAGCTCGTCGGCGACGATCCAGTCGGCACCCGCGGGGATCTTCTCGATGAGGTCGCCGTATCCGGTGAAGAGTAGGCGACGGGGAGCGGCGGCGATCACCTCAGTGTCGGCGACGAGGCCGACGGGAGCCGGGCAGTTACGCGTGATCTTGAAGCCGTCCTTGGAGATGGATGCACCGAAGGCGGCGTATCCATCGACGGAGGGCGCGGTGCACACGTTCATGTAGGGACGTCCGAGCTCACCGGAGGCGAGCTTCGCGATGTCGTTCAGGGTGCCCGAGGCGATAGAGCACACGATCGCGTTCTCGAGAGGTCGGATGTACTCGCGCAGGATTTCGACGTTCTCGTAGCCGGCGTACAGGGTCGGCGTGCCCGGGAAGACGTAGGGTTCCTGAGCGAAGGGCACTCCCGCGTCCTTCAGTGACTGAACGACGCCTTCCCCTGCCGCAGCGAAGGTGTTCTCGTCGGCGACGACGAGCACCTCTTTGCCCGGGAAGAGGCGGGCAAACATCGGGCCCGTCTGGTCGAGAACGCCATGGCCAAAGACGATGTCCTTGGTGTCCGTCGCGCTCTCGAGGGCGGTGCGAATGAGCGAAGTTGACATAGCTTGTGCTTCTTTCGATCGGGAACGACTCAGGCGAGGTGATCGACGAGGTCGTGGCTGAGGTCGGACAGGCGCGGGTAGGTCTCCATGTACTTTTCGAAGTAGAACTGGTAGGCCTCGTGCACGTCCGGGCGAGGTTCGATGCGCTCGGTTTCGTGGACCATGTTGCGGGCTGCGTCCTCGATCGACTGATACTGGCCGGAGCCAACCGCGGCGAGGATGCACGAGCCGAGAACGACCGCGTCGCCGACTTCGGTGAGCGTGATCGGAACGCCCGTGACGTCAGCGTGCATTTGCATCCAGTCGCGAGACTTCGTGGCGCCGCCGCAGGCGACCAGCTCGGTGGTCTCGAAGCCGGCGTCCTTGAAGGCCTTGAGCACGTGGGCGGTGCCGTAGCAGACGGCCTCTTCGATGGCGTGGTAGACCTGCTCCGGGGTGGTGGAGAGGTTGAAGCCCCACATGATGCCGCGCGCCTTGGAGTCGGTGTAGGGGGTGCGGTTGCCCTGGAAGTACTCGTTGATGATGAGGCCACCGGAGCCGGGGGGCATGTCGGAGACGCGCTCGTCGAGGATCTTGTAGGGGTTCATTCCGAGGCGCTCGGCGGCGGAGGTCAGGTCGCGGCAGAAGTTGTCCTTGAACCACTTGAGGACGGAACCCGAGGAGACGAGACCGCCTTCGCAGGTGTACTGGCCAGGCATGACGCCGTCGGTGTAGCCGCCGAAGAAGCCTTCGCCGTGGAGCGGGGTCGCGCTCTGGCCGGTGATGACGTGCGAGGAGCCAGTGATGATGGCGGTCTTGCCGGGCGACACGACGCCGAGGCCGATCTGGCCGGCCCAGGCGTCGGGGCAACCCTGGGCGACCGGGGTGCCCGGGAGGAGGCCGAGTTCCTGCGCGACCGAGGGGAGCAGGCCGCCGACGGGGGTTCCGAGGTCGAGGATCTTCTCCGGGATCTTCTCGAAAACGTCGCCACAGCCGATGTGCTCGTAGAACTCGACGGGCCATCCGCCTTCGTCGCGGTTGTAGTACATGCGCAGGGCGGCGGAGTTGATGTTGAGGGTCCACTCGCCGGTGAGCTTGTAGGTCAGCCAGTCCGGCGCGTCCACAAGGCGGTAGGCGTTCTTGTAGATGTCGGGCTGGTTGGCGCGCAGCCAGGCTGCCTTGAAGGGGTACCACTCAGCGGTCGCGGGCATGGTGCCGCCGCCGTTGTAGTGGCGTGCCCAGTGGTCAATCGTTTCGGCGCGTGCGCTCTGTTCGGTGGCGCGCACGTCCATCCACATGATCGCGTTGCACAGCTCGCGGCCGTTTTCGTCCATCGGGACGACGGTCATTGTCGTCGCGTCGTAGGAGATGCCGGCGATGTGACGGGCGGGGATGCCGGTGTCTCCCATGACGCGCCGCACCGATGCGACGAGGGAGTTCCACCAGTCTTCCGGGCTCTGCTCAGCCCATCCGGGGTGAGGGTGATAGGTCTTGTAGGGCGTTGCAGCGAAGGCGATCGGGGTGCCTCGCAGGTCGAAAATCGCAGCCCTACACGACTCTGTGCCGAAGTCGATTCCCATGAGGAAGGGGCCTTCGTATCCGGGTGCAACCATGATGTTCTCTCTTTCTTGTCTTCCACGCCTTAGTGGAAATAATGAAAATTTGGGGGGCGAGGCCGTAGCGGGGTGAGGGCTACGGCCTCGCCAGTGGGCTCTTATTCGAGAGCCCAGCCGCGCTCTTCCCACACCTGAGGCGGCAGTAGGTGGTCGATTCGATCAACGACGTAGGTGGGACGGCTCTCCTCGGGGCGGGCCATGGCCTCGTCCAGCGTGGATTCACCGGTGAGGGGCATCGCCGAGGCCATGCCAGCGTTCACGGCGAGTTGGATGTCCGTCATCAGACGGTCACCCACCATGAGGCAGTCCTTGAGTTCCAGATCGAGGCCCGCGAGGGCGACGCGCGCCATTTCGGCGTTCGGCTTGCCCAGGACGATCTCGGCCTTCGTGTTCGTGCAGGCTTCGATTGCTGCTACGACGGCCGCGCAGTCGGGCTGGCCTTTGCCTCCCGGGAAGGGGCAGAAACGATCCGGGTTCGTGCCAACGAGGGTCGCGCGACGGTGGAACCAGATGGCGTCGAATGCGATCTGCAGTTTCCTGTAGTCGAAGGTTCGATCGTAGGAAGCAACGACGACGTCGATCTGCTCCGGGTCATCACTCATCGGAATTCCCGCACGTTCGAAGGCCGCGATGAGCGGCTCTTCCGCGATCGGGAACACGACCTGGCCGGGCTTGTGCTCGAGGAGCCAGCTCGTCGTGGTGGCGACTGTTCCAACGATGTCCTCGACGGGTGTCGGCAGCCCCAGAGCGGTGAGTTTGTCCGCGTACTGGTGCAGGTCTTTCGTCGGGTTGTTGGTGAGGAAGCGGACCGGAATGTTGCGCTCACGCAGCTCCTCGATGAGCCTGCGCGCGCCCGGCAGGAGATGGTCACCGAGGTAGATGGTGCCATCCATGTCGAAGACGTAGGCGTCGTAGAGGCGCGTTGCCCAGCGTGTCGGTTCGGCAGTCATAGGATTCTCCGTTGCTTGTCTCGTTGACTCGCTCAGGCGAACAGGCCGGCGCAGACGACGACCAGGGTGTTCATGAACCAGATGATGCCGGCCGGGGGATCAACGTGAGTGTCGCCGTGTGCGTAGACAACTCGTGCGACCAGCTCGCCACCAAAGCCAGCGATGATGCCGAAAACGGTGCCGATCAGGACTGCCATGAGGCCCGATCCGGTGATGGGGAAGAAGAGGACGGCGGCGAGGCCGGCCGTGATCGTCATGTGGTGGGTGACGGGCCAACGCTTGCCCGCGGCCACGAAGAAGATACACAGCGCGGAGATCGCGAAGGGCACGACCTGGGCATTGTTGATGACGTCCTGGGGATCTGCCGAGACCGGGGCGATGTGCCCGACGATGATCGTCGCGATGCCGGCGGCCATGAGGGAGGCGAAGCCGGAGATGGTCAGCAGCTGGAGGGGCTTCTCCTGCCAGTCGAGCCAACGGGTGGAGCCCTCAGGACGGGTAGGCAGGTGGAAGACGGGGGTCTTGCCGAACATGAGGCGTGCGACGATGCCGGAGGTGACGACCGTGAGGGCCACCGAGTCGGTGTGGGTCCCGAACCAGGGGATCAACACGATCAGCTTGTGCAGCACGTAGCCGCCAGCACCGTAGAGTGCGCCGACGAGGAGGACGTCGGGGCGGTTGAGGCCCGCCAGAGGAGAGTTAATGTCCCTCGCTCCGTCCGGTAGCAGGCCCTTCTTGGCCGCATATGTCGAGGCGCCAACACCACCGGCAAACGCGATATGGGGGCCGAACACGGGTCCGAAGGAGATGTAGTCGAGGAACATCGTGTTGCCCGTCGCCGCAGTCACGGAGAAGCCGACGAGAATCGACACGCCCGTGAACGCGAACGCAAAGTTGGGGCCAATCATGGCTGCGAAGGCTCCGCCTGCGAATGCAAGCAGGAGCCAGAACACGTCCATATTGGCGAAAGTGAAAACTGCATCTGGTGTCATGGTCTTCGTCCTTGAAGAAAGTGGGGTGGAAAGTAACACCGGGGATTGCGCATGCTCACTGACACAATCCCCGGTTGCTTGGGGGGCCTCATCGGTGAGGCTCTGTGTTGAGGATCTGTCGTTCCTCGGGGGTCAGCAGGCTTCGAGTGCCTCTGGCAGTTCGTGCGTGGGATCCTGGTCGTAGGCCTCGAGCGCGGCGACCTTCGGTGCGGAGTGGCTGGAGGGGTCGAACACGTATCCCAGCCATTCCTTCGCGAGGCGCCTGGCGAGTTCGATGCCGATGATTCGCTGGCCGAACGTCAGAACCTGCGCATCGTTCGACAGAATCAGGCGCTCAACGGAGAAGGAATCGTGCGCGACGGAGGCGCGGATTCCGGGCACCTTGTTGGCTGCCATGGCGACACCCATGCCGGTGCCGCAGACGAACAGGCCGCGGTCGGCTTTGCCCTCTGCGATGAGGCGAGCGCCGGCGACGGCGACGTGCGGGTAGTCGATATCCTGACCAGCACTCAAGCCAACATCGATGACTGTGTCGACCCTGGGGTCGGCTTCGAGATCACGTTTGAGGATCTCCTTGTATTCGACGCCAGCACTGTCCGCGGCGACAACGATTGTAAAACCCACGGTGGTATCCCATCTTCGATCATTCAGAAGCTGCGCTGCTCCTGGTCGCCGAAAGGCGATGGGTCCATTGTGGCGAGCGCCGCACACCCACTTACATCCGTGCACGTTCGCGTATTTCCCCCCTTTTGCTACATTTCTTGTTTGTCTGAACATGCGCACTTTTGTGCACAGGGACACAAATCTACCCAAAACACCCCAACCATGTGGTAGGGGCTTTTCGTTGCGTATCACACACCCGCTCCCCTACTTGCCCACGACCTGCGGCAACGGCTGTTAAACTACAAAAATCTGGGCCCGGATGAAAGATCCGGGCCCAGATTTTTTGAGACGGGCTAGCAAATATCCCCTACGTCACCTCAGTACGCCAGCCCCTTGGGCTGCCGGTCGAGTATCGCTCCTAGCGACAACCCAGCGGCCGCTTGCTCCCCCTCGATTCACACCTATATAGTTACAGTCAAATCACCGTCATACGTCAGGATCACCATGGGGCAGCAACGAGGCACTTTCTACTGGGACGACGATTCCCTTTCGCCTGGCAACCGATCCGACGGTGGATGGTCACAGAATCTGTTCGACGACGGCAACCTACGAGGACACGCGCGCTTCGTCCCCGATCCCGACTCCGACGACGATGACTACGCCTACTCGCCCTATGAGGATCCGCCGATGTTTATGTCGAGCGAGACTCGTTGGGAGTCAGACAATGAGTACGACGCAGAGGCCGGAGACGATGCAGCCGATCAGCTTGCAGAGGCTCTAATTCTCCTGATCGGTGCCGCAGCGATAGCCGGCATCACGTATGCCGCGCCTCGAATCAAGAGCTGGACGGAGGAGACAGCACTCCCATTCATCAAGGGCACGCTATCGAAGGTCCGCGTGCCGTGGGGGAAGAAACGGGACCAGGAGTCTGCGTCCGATGAGACCGTCGACGGCATTGTCGTCTCGGATGAACCTTTCGAGGCAATCGAACAGAGTGACGGTCACACAACCCCCGAGCCCCTCCAGATTGAGGCGAAGCGGCAGAAGATGTCGAACGCGGAAGCTCAGGCTCGCCTTGTGGCCGCTGCTGCCGCGCAGCTGTTCGCAGAAGAGCAGACACGCCTCGTCATGCGAGCTGACGTCGTCAATGCCACGGATGTGGATGATCTGCGCAGGCAGCTCGCGACCCATCCCCACGACAAGTTGGAGGAAATCCTCCAGCACCTAGCGCGCAACCCACGCCTGCTCGAGGACGGGAGCCTGGCCCAGCTGGCTTCCATCCTGGGACGCAACTCCCTAGGGCTCGGACCAGCTCACAAAGAGCATGCGCCCCTCCCTCGCGTAGAAGAAGCCGATACCGACGACTCTGGTAGCGAAGCATAGCGCCGACTCCCCTGGGTCACCCACGTGCCAGCATTGGACAGGTTGGGAACACGCCAATCGCGACTTCGCCACTTGCACGTGAGAAGCAGCTCGGCCTGACGACCACCTATGCGCTCGCAGGGTCCTCCCTGCTCACGTTGATCGTGATCTCCTTCGTCCGTCGCAGGTGCGGGATCGCGTAACGGGGGTCGAATTGCGACAGCGCCGTGTACGCCTCGTAAACGTCCAGCCCACGTCCAAGATCGATGACCCATCCGGTATCGGTCACGATGCTACGGTCGTGGAAGTAATCAACGATGCTCCAATCTATGACGATGCCGAAGGGCTCCCACGATTGCTGCAGCTGTTCGAACACCGTTTCTTGCTTCGCGCGATAATCATCCTCATCGCTCGCACAGGTCTCGATAACAACGCGCGGCAGCCGAGCGGCGTCAGCATGCTGGATCAGCTGCAGCAGAATCTCGTGCACGTTTCGGATTTGGTGGGGCTTTCGCAAGTACGGGTCACGGATCCGAATCTCAGCCGCATCGAACAGGTACGGGAGCAGGATGTCCGGCATGGAATTACCCATGCTCGGCTCGATCTTGTAGCGCTTGGGGATGGCGCGTGCTTTCAACAGGGCTCGACGGTCAAAGACGGGCGAGGCCGGCTTATTGTCTCCGCGTGCATCGACTACAACGTCCGACTTCGGAATACCGTCGGGAAGCTCTCCAGCATCCCATTGACCACTCCCCCGCTCATCAGTTTCACCGTGCGATGTGAAGTACTGCGGATAGTCCAGTTCCTCCTGCGTGGGAACGGATCGGGCGCTCGAGGCATCGTAGCGGTCCTGGTCCACGCGTCCCAGCATGTACGTGAAGTGGGACCCGGACGCAGCCATCGTGTCGTCGAGTCGGATGATCTGATCCTTGACGCGCTTACGCCCCTCGATCGCGAAGCGGAGCAGCTCCTCAAGCTCCTTAGGATCACCGTCGCGTGCAGGGAAGATGAGTTTCGCCAGTCCCGAGAAGGTCTTCCGCACCGCGTCCTGATCGCGCTTAGACATCGCCGGATCGAGCGTCGCGAGGGTATCCAGGTCACCCGAGTAATCCAGGGTACGCAGGTGCCGCAGCGCCTCCGCCAGGTAATCGACAATGAGCCCGTACCCGCGCGAGAAGAGCTCGGGCCGCACAATGTCCACTTCCCATCCGGGCAGGTAGTAGTGGATGCGATCCATGTACGCCGTGTCATGGTAGGCCTCGGGCAGGGCCTCGAAAAGGTCGGCGCTGGCCAGCATGGCGGGCACGGTCCGCGTCGTGTTGCCGACGAAGACCATCGAGGCCTCGGCCGTGATCGTGCTGTCGCCGCGCGAGAACGACTTGTTCGCGAGGTAGTTCTTGAGCGTGTCGACCAGGCTGCGTTCGACGCGCTTGTGACCGGCAAATTCATCGAAGGCGACGACGTCCCAGTAGCCGACCAGGCCAATGCGTCGGGTCGCGTTGTTAACGAAGAGCTTCGCCAGCGTCACCTCACCGCCCGACACGAGGATGCCGTGGGGAGAGAACTCGGAATAGATATGCGATTTTCCGGTGCCCTTGGGGCCCAGCTCGACGAGGTTGTAGTTGCGTTCGACGTAGGGAATAAGGCGGGTCAGCTGGAAGAGTTTCGAGCGTCGGCTGAGCTTATCGGGATCGAGGCCGACCGAGGCGACGAGCAGGTCGATCCACTGGTCGGCGCTGAAAGAGGCGCGCCCCCGGCAGTAGCGGTCGAAATCAAAGCGCGGCAGCTGGATGGCTTGAAGGCGGGAGACGATCCACGGGCTGGATGCTTTTGCTCCGGAATCTCCCATCGGTACGTAGGACATCTCGGCTCTGCACCAGACGCCACCGGTCAGGAGGCGGTCGTTCTCACGAACGGTCTCGTCGGATACCAGCGCGTTGGTGACCCCGAGATTTTCGAAGGAGGCATTGTATCGGTCGTGCGTTTCGTCAAGGTTGACGGAGACCTTGTCGATAATCCGATACTGTCCCTCCTCGCGGATGCGGGACTTGATGAGCTCGGAATCTCCGCGGTTTACGTAGTGCTTGGACAGGATGCGACGGACGCTCTCGATGCCCTCGACAATGGCCGTTTCGCTCGTTGTCGCGCAGTACTGTGCGAGCAGGAATTCGAGCACGTAGGAGGGGACGATCGCGTTGCCCTTGACCTGGCCGACCAGGTCCTTGCGGACGACGAAACCGTCGTATGCACGCGCGGCGATTTCCTCGTACTCCGCGAGCTTTCCACCCCCGCTGCCCCCAATCAGGGACGAGGCCGGGGATTCCTCGCGCTCTAGGGTGTCTTCGGGCGAGATGCTCATAGGTCGAATCCTCCGAATGCTCCGAACCCGTTGTCGTTGAGGGTCAGCTCGTGGGTGGCGACGGGCTCACCGACAACTTGTCCGTGAACGGTCTTGTAGGCGACGATCCTGACGGCCTCGCCGGAATGCCTCTCCAGCACCCCGTCGAAAAGGATGAGTTCGCTGCTCTGCTTGAGCGACACCTCGGAGCGCTCACCCGCGTCCAGGGTGAGAACGCGAGTGCTCGACAGCTGCTCACCCGACATGCTCTCGAGGCCGATCGTGACGGTCAGTGGTCGCCGCGTCGGGCTGATGGGCTCCTGTTGGATGACGCGGGGGCTGAATCGGTTGACCTTGAGGGACGTGTCGTCGTAGTGCAGGGCGATGCCGACGTCGCGGACCTCCTCAGCGCCACCGCTACCCACCGACACTTCGATAACGGGGGTAGTAATTTCCTGGAGGGAGGCACCGCCGTGGACGAAGCGGTTTCCTCGGCCCTGAATGCGGATGCGGCGGGTGCCGTAGGGCAGGGCGACGCTCGGCCCGTCTGTCAGGCCGACGCTCGTTGCATCGAAGGCGACGAAGTCGTCCGTCGACTCCAGGTCCTTGCCGAGGACGTAGCGGCGCTTCTTCACGGAGACGGAACGCCCGCGCGGGACGCCGCCCTGTTTCGCGGTGTCATCGTTGGCGGGTTCGCTGTCCTGGAAGAGGAAGCCGTGGTCCGCGGTCACGAGGATGCGAGTGATGTCCGCGGAGATGAGCTTGCCGACGAGGCCGGAGAGCTCGCCGATAGCCCGGTTGACGGCTTCTGGGGTAGCACTTTCCGAGGCCGCGTGATCACCGGTCGCGTCGATGATGTCGTGGTAGATGTAGACGGCGGAAGCACCCTTGAACTTCGAGCGCATCGACTTGACGGAGTCGCTCGCGAGCTCCTCGTAGGTGAACGCAAGCCCATCGGCACCTTCAAGGATTGTCCGGCGTGCATCGATCCCGGACGTCGATCGTCCATCGGCCTCAACGACCACTTGGTCTTTGCCTCGTACGTTAAGAGTCAGCTCTCGATGCGGGAGCAGCGCGGCCATACCGAGGGCGGTGATCGACGGCAGCATTGTGTACCAGGGGTTTAAGGCGACCGCCGCGTCGCGTCCGAGGGAGCGCAGGTGGTCAGCGAGCTCGATGCCGGCCTCGTATCGGAGAGCGTCGGAGATGATGACGACGGTGCGCCTGTGGGAGCCGGCGACGAGGAGACGGTGGAAAGAGTCGATGCGCCCACTGGACGAGGGCACGGCGATATCCCATGTACGCATGCCGCGCAGGGCGTCATCCCACGTGCGCGAGAGAGGGCGCAGGTAGTCGTCACGGTACGCGTTTTCGACGTGCCGGTCGAGGTCGGTGAGGACGTCATCGACGTGAACGACTCGGGAGGCGCGCACGTAGTGGCGATACTCCTGGTCTATGGCCCACAGGCCGCGATCCGGGTCCGTGTAGCGGGCAAAGCCCTCGGCTGCGTCCGAGAAAGCGATGCCCGGGAGCGCACGCAGGTGGGTGAGCAGACGCGCCCCCGCCCGCGCTGCATCCCACAGCGCCTCAGTGTCGTCGAACCACAGGCCTTCGCGGCGCCTTCCGCGTTGCTCTTCGACCTGAGCAACACCGACGGATCCGTCGACAATTCCGCGGACGAGGCGGGAGATGAGTTCTCGGTCCACGCCGGGCGTGGTCGTGTCGATGAGGAGGGAGTCGGTAGCCGCATCGTGCAGGGCAGCGCTGGCTCCGGTGGCCTCGTCGACGCGATTGGCCCATCGGCGGGCATCGTCTCGCGTGGCGACGTCGCGGGTCCACATGCTGAAGTCGCGCTGAGCAGAGTTGTGCCGGTGATCCCAGCCGTTCGCGTTCATGACGAAGAGCCAGGTCATGAGCGCGTCGAAGGTGTGGTCGCCGTCGTACCCCCAGATGGCGTGAGCGCCTTCCCAGAAGTACGCGTCGAGGCCCCACTTGAGAGCGACGAGCGGGTTGTCCTGCGTCATGGATGCGAGCTTGGCGAAGAGGACGGAGAAGGAACGCTGCTGTGTCTTGAGCAGAACGGCGCTCATCGCGGCGAGGAAGGTCTTGCGATCGGATCGCTTATCGGCGTCGCTGATGGTGTCGAGGTGCTTCTTGAGGTCGGCGACGCGGGCGGTGGAGTTGAAGAATGGGGCGTATTCGTCGATGACTGCGGCCAGGGCGGGGTCGACGCCGAGTTCACGCACGAGGAGGGTCGAGGCGTCGGCCTTGAATGTGGGGTATCCGCAGCGCACGTCGGCGAGGAGGTCTTCTTCGAGGGGCGGGAGCTCGCCTCCGCGGTAGAGAACGTAGCGGGACTTGGTGTCTTCGGCGAAGATGCGGAGTTTTGTTTCGAAGAGGTTGGAGTTGATGGTGATGAGGGTGGCGCCGTCGAGCAGTTCTCGCACGGCGTCGAGGTCGTCCGCGTATTCGCCGTTGCGGTCCAACCACGTGACGATGCGCCCGTGCTCGAGCAGGGCGTTCAGTTCCTCTGCTAGCCGAGAGGCATCGATTCCGCTCATTGTGTGCTTCCTCCGAGTCGGTTGTGCAGCTCCGTCAGGCGCTCGAGTGCACGCCTGAGGCTATCGCTTTCGGCGGCGGCGCGCTCGATGCTCCAGTGGTCCGTCATGAGGCGCTGTAGGTGTATCGTGTAGGCGGGACCAAAATCCAGCTCGCGTCCCTTTTCTTCGACAGCGTCCTTGAGCTTCGCTTCCTTCATCAAGCGGAGCAGGTATGGCTTGTGATGGGACGCGCGCGGCTTCACACTCGCCGCCGATCTGTTGCAGAACTCTGCGATGCCCTCCCGGTCCGCCAGGATCCACGACTCGATGCACTGGTCGACAATCCGGATGAGCAGATCGGGCGACTCACCCGGAGTTTTCGAGGAGAGCATCGAACGCACCGCCACAGGACAACCACCCTCGTCACAGTCAAGATCGCGGAAGATGACATGCGGAATAAACCGAGCGGCCTCCCAGTACTCCTTGATGTCCCTGTCGATCACACCCTTGCCGTTGGCCCTCGTAAAAGCGAATTCACCGTTGACCCATCCCGTCGCACGCATCAGGGCGTTGATGACCGGTTCGTCTGTCTCTCCCTCGACGATGACCTGGGCGAAGACGTAACCCTCCATCTCTTACAAGGTTCCCTGCGGAATCGTGCGACCGTTGACAGCATCGATGCCCTGCGACTTGGGCAGGCGAGTGCTAACGACGGCTTTGATGCGCGGGTCGTTCGACTCCGACAGCAGCTGACCCGTCGTCTCTCCGTTCTCCGAACGCAACATCAGGACCTGGCTGGGGAGCACCAGCTCGGAGTCAATGAGTTCCGGCGAGTGGGTGCTGATGATCATCTGCACGTCGCGGTTCATGGCGAACTCTGCCAGGAGCGAGGGGAGCGATCGGACGACGGAGGCCTGCAGGAAGGTTTCTGGTTCTTCGATGAGGACGACGCTCGTGTCGCGCGGTAGCGTCGCCAGGTCGAAGAGCAGGCCGAGCAGGCGCAGTGTTCCTTCGGAGAATTGCTCGTGCGAGTAGACGCCGGTCGCACCGCGCACGGGAGTATCGCTGTAGAACACGAGCTCTGTGCCGAGTCCCATGCGCTGGTAGGACAGGTTCGGGATCTCCGGAACTACCGCGGCCATGATCGGGCGAATGCGGTCAACCACGGCATCCAGCTGCTGATCCGAAAAGCGCCCCGCGTGCTGGAAGAAGCCGGTCCCGTGGTCCGGATCGTAGCGATCCGAGCGCTCGAGCATCTTCTTGGGATTCGGGTGGATGTAGCGGATGCCTGCAAGCATCTGGCGAACGCGTTCACGCAATTCCTGCCTAGGCTGAACGACGTATCCCTCATGGGCGAAGCAAGTATCGTCATCGGGCAAAGCGAAATAAATTCCGTTTTTAACCCGTGCTTGCTCATCTGTTTTCACTATTGCTTTGGGTTCAACAGCAAAAGACTGGCTATCAATATCGATTCCTCGTCCCCTCATGGGAGCAAAGGAATACATCGGAAACTGCGGTTCCCGATAATACACTACTTCTTCTTCCAGCCGCGACGAAGCATCCGAAGAATCGTGTCGAAGGGATAGAGTGCAAGTCAACAAATTCTCCGCAGATTCGAGAGCGACTCCGAAAGACACTTTCTCCGTACCGGAACGGAAGTACCGTTCCGGGCCACCCAGATCCTCCGAGGCAGCCACCAGCCCGCGCCGCGCGACATCACTCAGAAAGCGCAGGGCGGCCAGCAGGTTGGTCTTGCCCGAGGAGTTGGGGCCGACAACGAAAAGACGCGAGGACATGTCGAACTCGATATGGGCGAAGTTGCGCCAGTTCGTGATGGCGATGTGCGTCAGCTTCACGTCGCGTCCTTTCGTTGCCAGACGGGGTGCCTCTCCAGTGTCCCACGGGGTGGGGGCACTGTCAGGACCACCACACGTTGTTCTTCTTGATTTCCCCGCGGGCCCACTTCAGGTCAGTCGCGATTCCCTTCTTGACGTCCGTCGTGGCGTCACCGATTGCAGGCTGGGGCAGGTCGGCCAGATCCGAGCGCCAGCCGTAGGCAAGCTTGAGGCGATTGATACGCACGCCGTCGTCCAGGTCCAGGTGGATGCGGCGCTGGGCGAGGGGCTGCAGAACCGAGTCAATATAGCCCTGAACCTCCGCGACCTTCGCATCGATCTCCGAGCGCTTCTTGTCGAAGCGGGCACGCTCGCGATCGGACTTCCTGTCGTTGCCCTTCACGGCGTCGCGGTCGCGCCCGATAGCTTCCGATTCCGCCTTGAGTCGATCGACGAATGGGGCCGCGTACTTGGTGAGGACCTGTCCGATCGTGTCGGGCGTGTAGCGATGCAGGTAGATGAGCGCCCGGAACGTACCCTTCGGTGACTCGAGGGACCAGTACACGGGCCGTCCGCTGTACTCCTTCTGGTGGTCGGCGGCGAAGGACTTCGCCATGTAGTCCTCAAGCGCGCGATCGGGATCCGCCGGGATCACCGGTGGAACGAACTCGGCCGTGTTGCTGGCAGGCTTCACGGCCAGGCAGCGGGTCAGGAACTCGATGTTGTCGCCCAGGTCGGAGGCTCCGAAGACCACGCGCAACACCGCCTTCACGCGGCGCGTAGCGTCGTCGTCGAAGGCGCCGCCGGTGACAGGAATGATGCCGTCGTCGTCGGGCTCGAGGCGCGACTCAGCAACGCGGGCGCGGAAGTCATCGAGGGACGAGGCCTGATCGGCCAGCACGAGGCCGGGGACGGCAACGCTGTAGCGCCCCATCGTGACGCCAATGGCCCAGGAGATAAGTTCGCGCGCGCTGCGCTGGTAGTGCAGCCAGCGGTATTCCTCCTCGCTGCGCTCGGGTGCCCCCTTGGTGGGGGCGAAGGCGAATCGCGGATTGTAGGTGAGGGAGACGCGCGAGAGTGGAACGTCGACCTCCACCTCACCCGCGAGGCCGTAGACGTCGGCCCAGTAGCGGTTGTTCTCCGTCTCCACGCGTTGCGCTTCCTCTGCGGTCTCGCAGCTGCGGCGGTACCAGTCGTCGAAGGCGTCCTGGAGCAGCGAGTGCCCGCCGCGCAGGTAGGGAGGCCGGGCGAAGTCCCACGAGGTCTCGCGAGCATCCCAGTCGGAGCGAAAGATGTCGATCAAGCGCTCAATACCCGTCGACTCAAAGGACTCAGGTTCAATCCACGGAAGATTCCTTACCTGGCCAACCTCGAAGTGTGTCCCTGGTGCGATGGCCTCGAGGACGGTAGTCACTACTCGCGAGTTGGCATAGCCCAGAACCTTGAGCCGGTCAGAATCCGTCGGAAATACAGCTTGCCCAACATGGCTAAAGATACTTGAAGCCTCGTATAGACGGAACGAGGGTTCTCCACTAGAAACGTTCGACCAGGAAACACAGGGCCGGAAGTAGCAATCTGTTCCCTGAACACGAGTACCACATCCAGGATGCGACTCTATATAATTGTAATAGTCAGCACCATCATCAAGCCAATTTACGACGAGGTTTTGATTACCCCACCAGCGCCTGAATTCTCCGCCCTTGTTATAGGGGAACCACTTTGCTGCCGATGCAATAGCATCCGATCGACCACTCGCCTTAAAGTACGAACGATTCGCTGAGACTTCAAACCACTCTCGAACAAACAACGAGTTATTTCCCGTACACAAACCTGCCCGAGGGTTTGTAACCTCGCCAAGCGGCACGCCATGCTCAAAAGCCGCCAACGTCTGTCGACTTGCCCAGTAGACAATGGGCCTTCCGGGAATAAGGTCGAAGACGCTCTGTTTCGTCTCATAGCGCCCATATTCAGCATTCAGGAACAACCGACGAATAACATCGATAGAACGAACTTCTACATGCCGCTCGAAGAGACGCCGGAAGACCGATACATGATCATCTGGTGCAGCGCGGTTACAGAATGTGAATCCAACGGAACCGAAGTCCGATCCAAACAGACCACGTCCAAAGTGAACCATCGTTTCGAGGCACTGATGATCAAGAAGATCTATCCTAAATTTCTCAAATGATGACAGGGACATCCATCCGGGTAACACAATCATTCCCCAAGACCCACGATCTGC
>ERZ772908.90-NODE-90-length-23490-cov-36.5264_pt1 | contig 23490 bp, 20 predicted proteins | sample MGYA00512121_ERZ772908 | MGnify/ENA primary metagenome ERZ772908 (study PRJEB29015, sample SAMEA2738084) | human oral metagenome | biome: human oral; feature: human-associated habitat; material: saliva | place: China | collected 2264 ... | reverse complement strand
GTAAGCACCCAGTAAGCACCCAGTAAGCACCCGAGGGCATACGGGGAAGAAACGCTGGGTCAGGGGTGAGTACCCCCAAACAATTCCGCATCAAAAATCGAGAAATGCTTTTGGACACCCAGTAAGCTGCCCTGCTTAGAACCCTGCTTCCAGCCTGCATTGACCAAGGGTTTGACCCGAGGAAGCCATGCCAGAATCCGTGCTGAGAATTTCTTCTCAATACGTGAAGCAAACTGCACATCGTCAGAAACAGGCCTAGAATCGCTCAGGATTGAATTTCCTGCTCAGGGTAGGCAACGGTATTCCCTGACCCTAGAAACGCAATCCTAGGCCAAAAATAGCCCCTTCCTGACGATTCTCTGCGAAATCTTCTATCCGCAATTGCAGTCCAGGTAGAAATCAGGATTATCCACGGCGATTCAGTCGGTCAGTATTGCGGTCAATGCGCTGGCGCAGACGTCTGGTTATTGCCTGCAGTTTTATTACTGCTTCCGTGAGCAAATCCATGCTCTTGCTGTACACCCAGAGTGCCCACAGCGTAAGGAATACGCCCACAAAGTTCACCACAAGAATCAACCAAAATACCTTTTCAGCTTCAGGCATAATTACCTCCGATTTATTAAGAGTAAAGAAAATAATAAATCCCCTGAAAGCCCCGATACACAAGGATTCCAGAGGATTTATATATGACTTTTATTAATAGTAACCTCAGTTACCACCCTTGCCTTCTGAGTTCTTTCTAAAGTATTTGTAGGTTCAAGCATTTTATTATCGTACTGAAACAATGTTTTCGAGATACGCAATAAATGTTTGTGCTTGTTCTTACAATCTTCCAAGGCCAAGGCATTAGCGTACAGCACTCGGAGTACTTCCTGCGCTTGCGTACTCTGTAGCTTCTGTGGGTCTTTGCATGCTACAGTCAGGGCATACGGTAGGTCAACCTTACTTACCTTCGCTTGTACCTGTACCGACGGCTGAGTTGTACTTGTGCATGAACTCAGAAGGAAAGCACTCAACAGACCCAGCAGGGCTATTGCCAAGAGCTTGCACTTCTTTAGCGCTTTCAACAGTTTTTGCATTCGTTTGTTCCTTTGCTAGTTCATAATACATCTGCGCCTTCTGATTAGCCTCCAGCAGTTCTGCTTCGTGCTTCTCTTGGGCTTCCTTAATAGCCTTCGTGTATGCATTGGTAGTTACCTCAACACCATATTTGTAACCATCGTTGTACTGCTTTTGCACTTCCTTGCTGTAGCTGCTGTACATCAGGAATACCAACCAGACAGTAGCAGTGATGGCAACAAGGCATATACCACCAAAGAGACACCACTGTCGAGCACGTCCCGACAGCTTACTCCAAATAGTAGCAGGGATAGGGAACATATTAGCTCTCCTCAGGATTTTCAATCATACACGTCTTGTAGCGCCATTGTTGACGCTTCCAGACACCAGCGCAGCGCTTGTCCTTGCTGCAGTCCATACCGCCTGCAAAGCGATAACGCAGTAGAGCACGACAGGCATTGCGGTAATGCTCTGGGCGTGTCTCCAATGGTTTGTTTGCAGTTAATAAGAGCTCACGGCGCATACTGCTCTTAGCCCAAGTAGCTCTGCCGAAGTTGTACACGAAGTCCAAGTAAATATCGAACTCACGCTGTGTAAGCTCAACATTCGGCAATGAAGCAATCAGGAACTGCTCGTCCTTGGCTGCGTGCCACTTGGAAATATGCAGTGCTTCTTCATGCGTAATCGGTGCATCAGTGAGCTTCACCTTAGAGCCATTACGGAAATCAGGAGGATACTGCGTACTACCAATACCAATGGTAGGTACACCGACAGAATCCTTGTAAGGCTTCAGTACCTCACCTTCCCACTGCACCTTGCTGTGATAATAAAAGAGGCTACCAGCGAGGGTAGCCACTATTAGTTTGTTTCGTAGTTGCATTAGTGCTCCTTAGTAGAATCGTCTTGAAGTCTGTTCAGCTTCAGTTTCAACTCCACTTCAAATAGCTTTTGTTGACGGCGTTCTTCTTTGAGTTTGAAGTACCATGTAACACAAAGACCCAGCACCGATGCTAACGTACCGATAATAAGTAACCAGTCCTGTTGCGCTAACCAAGCAGCAAAGGATACGGTTGTACCACCGTACATCATTTCTTGTGAACCTTTCATTGTCTTCCCTAGTATTATAATAATTAAATACGCCTACCGCCCCAACGTCTGTGCAGATTCACCGCACCAAGGTCAGGAGCCCCAGAGCCATGTCCAAGAGGAAACCGCAGGAAATCTGCAGCAGCCTCAGCAGCACGTCTCTCAGCAGCTTTGTTCTCGTCAATACCCAAGAGCTTACCAAAGTGCGCTACAAAGGCTTGCAAGCAGTCAGCACGGTCATCATGTGCTAAACTGTTGCGGTCATAGGTAATATCCGTGAGTTGCCGGAATAAACTGAATTGCTGGCGCTTGCTCTCTGGTTGAGCCAAGCAGTACAGCCAGTCATCATCAATAGCCTGCTTATGCACTACCAAGCGATGCCTGCGTACAACAGGAGCAATAGTGTCGATGATTCGGCGTTCCTTCTGTCCAGTAACATAATAGTCCTGAACACCTATATCTGCTTTCGCTGTACGAATACAGTTCTGCATCAAGGCTGTAGCCGTACCATGACCCATGTTTCGTTCCAAGTACATAACACGCACTCGGTAGTCCTGAGCCAGCTTAATGAGCTTATGGCAGTTCTCTTCAGTGAAACCACCAGCAAAGCCACCCGTAGTAAACAGATGCAAATAACCAGCAGCCTCAGCACCAATACAGAATGCCACTTCATCACCGCCTGAACCAGCAGGGTCAATGAACATACTGGCATTTGTGAAGGGTACGAAGTTCGTACTGGTTTGCACTGCTTGCACAAACAATTCATTCAAGCACGCACTGTTGCTATGCTTCACTGCAAGACGTGGGTCTGAACTCCAATGGATAACATCAGGCGCATAATCCACACCAGTGTGCACAACAGGCATGTCCGTAACGTTGATGCGCTGACGCATAAGGTCAGAGAGCATTGTGTCCAGCATGTACTGCAGGGCATAACCCTCAGCACCATAGTCCAGTTCCTTAGCCTGCAGTGTCTCTTCTGAGAACAATTGAGGGTCAACTGGCTTACCACGCTGGCCACTGATACCACCGCCTGTACCCAAGGAAGGGTCGGCTTCCAGTGCTTCCAAGATAATTGGGGCGAGTTCGTCACGGCGATAGCGCTGTAACTCTTCGCTGTTTGGATAGCGTGAAGTCCAGATACGAATTTGGAAGCCACGACTACGCAGTTGCTTATACACGCTGTCCTTGGTTTGCGGTGTGCCCAAGTACAGAATCTTACCGTGTGAACAAATCGCTGAGAACTCTTTGGTCAAGAGCGCCAGTTGCTCACGCTGCACTTGGGTCATACTGTTCTTCTGAGTTTCCACGTCATCGGGAATCAGAAGGTCGGCGCGTGCACCCTGCAAGTTCGCTGTTACGCCCATGCAGGTTACACTGGCGGATTTGTCCACACCGCGTAGGCTGTAATGCACGTCATAGCTTTCTGTACTGAAGCGGTCGCCTGCATTCGGGTCTGCACGCAGCCAGCACAAAAGATTCCATTGTTGAATCAGGCGCACAATCATGCGTGCCACGTCCGAAGCCTGACGAGCACCAGCAGAGACCACCAGAATACGCGCAGAGTTATTGCGGATAAGTGTCCAGACGGCATACAGCGCAGCCAGCGTAGATTTTGCTTGACCACGCTGAGCCTGCACCATAGCCTTGTCTGGGCATTCTTGCATGTACTTGGCAATGTCCAGTTGCACTGGGGTAATAGGGAATCCTAGGAACTGCATACCAAGCTCAGCAAACTCCAAGAAGTTCTCGAAGGTTGTGCTGAACATGATACTGAGTTCAAGACGTTCCTGCATTGGAATGTCCGTAGGGTTATCACGCCAGCGCATACAGCGAGTATTCAGAAGCTCCAGACGTTTGATAGTCAGTTCTGAAATCATAATCTACCTCATGAAAGTAAATGCTGTAGGGATTGCTGAGGTTCAGCCTTGGGCTTGACAGAAGGCTCACCATCAGTTTCCTTGAGAGCTTCTTTAGCTTCTCGAAGGACACCGAGGGCTTTGGCTTTCTTGTCTTGCTTAAGCTGGTTCCAAGCATCGCTCATTGCAGCCAACTCTTCATCAGAGCTTTCCGCAGTGATACCATTGTTCTTAAGGAAGGTCATGACTACAGTCTTATCTGCTGCGGACATCGGGATACCTTCCTCATTGTTCAGGTAGAACTCTAGTTCATCTAAGAGCAACTTAGTGAACTTCTCGTGGAGCGTACCTAGGCTTTTCTTAGTTGCTGCCATTCTAATCCTTAATAATCAATTAACGACGGTATCTGAGTACCCAATACCCTTCCACCCGAAGTGTACTTGGATTCACTACCTTCGCCCATGTAACAACCGAATCCTTAGCGTCTATATACCACAAGAAATCACCTCTGTGATAAGGTGGCGCATCACGGTCTGCAATACATTTAACAACTGGGGATATACCTATCCAATTACCCGCTGCATCTTGTGTGTATCCGAGAGCTCGTAACTCCTCATCAGATTCGTCAAGACGAGCACTACCAAGCACACTACCACTAGGCACGATACGTATGCTGTAAGTCCCCTCAGGCGGCTGTGTATAGTAGTCTGCTGGGGCTGGCTCTGCTGTGTAACCATAGTCAAACACATTAGATTCCCGTTTGGGTTTAACCTTGTCCTTCCACGGATACAAAGCAGTAGGCTCTTGCTGGATACGATGCAACAAAGCCCCTAAGCGAATTAACTCAGGAGCTTCTACGTTGGCATCGGGTGTAACGCGAGCAATCAGCACTCGACCTACGAATCCGTCGGGAAGAGCAATACGCTGACTATCCACGGTGCGGATTTGTAAACGCAGGTGCTCAAGGGTATCCCAGATGGATTCCCCAGTGAGTATCCACTTGGACACGGCATCTGTAACCAAGGTTGAATCCGCGGTAGTGATGTCGTAGGCACGCAGAGCATCTGAGTACTGCATAGCAGGGCTTACTGGCACTGTAGTACTATCGCCTTCATTGATGTCCAATACAGTGTAGGTACGCTGGTGCTCACGTGTGTACTCAGCAGGTGTATAACGTAGGTCTTTAGTTTCCATAGTTAGTCCTTAGTTACTTAACGCGTACTTTGCTAACTGCCCAGTAACCTTGTTGGCTTGGATTATCAGGGTCAGTTTGAGCTACCCACTCGACCTCTGAGTTCTTAGCGTCAGAGTACTGAGGTAAAATATCTCTCAACCACTGAGGCGTATTGGAATCTGGAACCCACTTGTTGATAGGTGCAATAGCATCATACCTACCCCACTTATTAGGTTCATACCCAGAAATTCGCATCTGCTCTTTTGAGTAGGATTCACGTGAGTACCCTGTATCATGACCAGATTTTGGGACTTTCTCGACAACAGCATTCTGGTCTATAACCCTAACAGGTTTAGCAGGCGCAGGAGCACGCGTAGGAGCTTCACTTCCGCGTGCATCAGCCGAAGTCGGCTCTTCATCGAGTTTGAGTGTCCAATAACCTTCGGGCTCACCTTCGCCAGCATCCGCAATGCCAGTCCACTCAACGATTGAGTTGTGCTTATCAGTGTACATAGGCGGAGTACCTCGTGCACTTTCAGGGGAATCCTTAGCAACAACCCACTTAGTAATGTCCCCTATAGCAGGGTAGTTACCACGAGCATCTCGGCTGTAACCCAAGTAGGTAGGTACATGGTCTTCCTTGATGTAATACACTTCAGGGGCAGAATGCACATAGTACTCTTTGATATACGCACCGTGGTCATCAGGGTCGCTACTAGGAGTACGCGCTGGTTCAGAATGTGCTGGTGTCGGGTCTGCTGGTTTAGGGTCAGCAGGCTTAGGACTTGGGTCAGCAGGAGTTACTGTACCAGTATCGCTGGACGGTGGTGCTGCAGGCGGTTCTTCCTTCGGCGGTTTAGACACTGGTGGGTCTTCCGTAGGCGAACCCTCTTTCGGAGTATCCTCTTTAGGGTCTGCACTAGGCTTACCCTCTGCAGTACCAAGGTTCACAAACCATTTATAGACACCAGTCTCGGCCTCAGCAGTATAGCTGATGCTGTAACCGTTGGCATCTTTAGACACTTCCTCAAATCGTCCATTAGGGCTATTACTAGGAAGCACCGTGGTTTGTTGACGTGGAAGCACCGCATAGTACTTACCAGCTTTGTCCTTAGTATAACCAGCAGCATCTAACTCAGCAGCTAACGGTTTCTTACCAATAGCAGCTTCGTAAGTTGTAAACGCAGTACCCTTGTTCAGAACTCGTAATTGAGTATCCGTCAAGGACAGGGTTAAGTAACCGTTGCTGTCAATCTGCTGACCGCGCTTGTTGGTCTTGAATGGTGCTTTACCAAAGATAACAGGCGCACCATTGTGAATATATGCAATAGCATAACCTTGGGTTTGCAGGTGCTCAGCCGTAGGAACAGCTTGAGTTTCTGTATCCACGTTAGGCTCTGGCTTGGGTTTCGGCTTAGGCTCTTCTGAACCTGTACCTGGTTTCTCAGGGTCAGTATCAGGGACAACTTGCTTGTCTTCCACAATACCACCATTGTATGTACCATCACGCACTACATCAGCAGGAATGAACTTCACTTCGCAAAGCTCTTGCTGGATGTACAGCAGTTGATGATACAACAGATTCAAATGCTCTTGCTTGAGCATACGGTTAGGAGCAGGTTGCACCAGCAGTTTGTCCATAGGTGTAGCACGGCGTAAGCAGTACGTACCTGATGGGAATTGCATACTCTTCAGCAGAGCTACAAGGTCAACCTCTACAGTGCCCATTGGCTGAATGGTCTCAACCGCAGCAGGTGTAAGCGCAGGTAAGCCCTGTTTCTTACGCTCAGCAGCAATGTGCTCAAACAGTGTACGGGCAATACCAGTCCAACCTAAGTTGTTACGGCTAGAACCACCGAAGTGATTTGCAGTAGTTACCGCAGCTTTAGGGTCAGGCGTAGCTTCGCCAGCAGGGTTAGCAGGCTGCTCAGTAGGTTTGAGGTCAACCTTCGCAGGCATACCTTTATAAATGTATTTGAGTGGTTCAGGCAAGGCTAATACAGGACTAGCCCAGTACACATTGAGGCCTGCAGTCAACAGCACATCTGAAGCAGCAAGAACAGGAAGGCGGACTACCGCAGTAGCCTCTTCGCCTTCCGTGTACTCAATGCGAACCATGCTTTGAAACTGAGTTAGTTTCATTCATCGTTCTCCAATGATTTTACAACACCAGCAGCTTGATTGATGATTGTCAAACCAAGTAACGGCGTAGGGTCTGTGAAGTCATACACTTGAAGCTCACTATCAGGGTTACTTACCTTACGGAAGAACTGATTCATTTTCTGCAATGGACTGAATACAGCAGCACCACGTGATTGCTCAGAGTTCACTAAGCTATCAATGGCGATACCGAAGTAACCTAATGCAGGGGCTTGCTGAATACTACCTGCATAGATGTTGTCGTCCCAAGGCTTACCGTTGGTAACGTTCTTCGCTGCAGCCAGTACAGGGGCAATAGCACCCGACCAGAACAACAAAGTAGCAACACCGCCTAAACCATCTTGGTTGTAGGACTTACGCAGAATCTTCTGATGACCAGCCATAGCAAAGCGCATGAAAGGAAACAGCACTTTACCTGTACTAGTATGCTCAATAAACGCAGGGGCTTCACCAGCCTTAACGGTCAGAGCAATATCATCAGAAGCATTAATCAGCAGTTGCTGTGCCCGTAGGCTAACATCAGCATCCCACTTATTAATCGCAGTACCATGCTTCTTAACCTCAGCAAGAATCTTTCGCATATCCGCTTCAGTAGCACCTACCTTCATCAGGAAGGCGCGTTCGGATTTACTACCCTTGGCTGCAGCAATCAAAGCATCTTCGTAGGCACTAGCCGTGGCGTTTACAAGGAATCTACGGATTGCTTCTGAAGTGTTCAGATGCATAATACTTTGACCAGTCTTGGCAATGTAGTTATGCGCTGTGTCCACTGGGATAGCATGGTTGTCCTCGAAGTGCGTAACGAAGTACCTGATGCGCTCATGCGCTGTACTTGTACCGACGAGTACGTCCTTCAGGCGCTGAGCATCTTCAGGTGTGTACTTACTGATTGCATGGAACAGGCTAGGTAAGTTCTTGACCATACCCTTAGCAGTACGCCAGAAGCCTAAGCGCTGAATAGCAGTACTCGTATCCGCAATCGCAGCGATACCAGCATTCTGCAGAATCCAGGCACTAGCAGCAGTACTGGCACTGCGCAGGAACTCAGGTGTGTTCTCCCCGACACTCTGACCTAATAACTGTGCTCGTACATTCTTCAGGAAATCACGCACCTCGGCTGTACTGTGTCCAGCAGGGGCAGTATCCTGAATCTTAACGAACAGATTGTCCACGTCCTGCACTGTCATGCCGTAGTGCATCAGGCCAGCACGGTGTGCCATCTGACGGTTATAGGACATAAGCTGTGTGCTGATGTCGTTATCCACGAAGTCCACTAAGCTGTATGCTTTACCGTTGTGCACAATAGGCTTACTGAAGTCCCACGTATTACGAGTACGCAGGTTCTTGTGCCCTTGCTGAGTTTGCTTGTGCATAATACGGTCAACAATGCTGTCAACCTTATTACCCTCAACGCCACTGTTCAGCAGCACCTCAGCAATGAAGTCCCGAGTTGCACCTACAGGCATGTGCTCTGTAGCCTGCATACTGGTCTTCTGTGTTTGAATGAATCGCTTACCGATACTCTCGGCATCACGCCCATAAGAAGCTAATCCAGGGAATCGTTCCAGCACATCATCACCAATGAACTTAGCCAGCACCTCTTCAGGTAAGCCCTCGTCCATAGCACGGCGCATATTAGCATATGACCATTGCAGTGGCATGTACGTACCTTTACCCTCAAGGAAATCTTGTGGTAACAAACCAGTACGCTTCAGTTGCTGTTCCCAGAACTTAGCAAAGCCACTATCAATATACACGTGCATGGCACTAGCAATACCCTTGTTCGGAGCAAGCTCATCGATGAGACTACTCAAGTCCACCTCTGTACCAAGGGAAGCAGCTTGTCGTTCTGCTTGGTACAACTTCAGGCGCAAGTCGCTCAGGTCTTTCTGAGCAGCACGCAGGGCTTTAATCTGGCTATTGTGATTCCACGGCAGAAGCTGAGCGAATCTACCAGTACCACCATAGTACTCTTGAGCAGCTTGCCCTAAGGCATCGTCCAAGGCATTCAAACGCCACTCGCCATGTCGTTGCAGTAGACTGGCATGCGTAATGGCATTGTCAGGATTATTGAAGCTAGGGTCTGATAACAGACGGTTGAGCTTCTCGTAGTCCTCGGCAGGCAGGTTCTTACCAAAGTACATCAGTTTGTCCGTTGTACTCAGGTACTGCTTGGCTCGGGTACTGTACTCAGCTTGACGGTTGATGGCAGCCCACTCATTGTTAGGGGCAGGGCGAGATTGCATACGCACAGCTTCAACGTCAACATCGGATTCAAATTCCAAATCCACGTGCTCATGTGCATCGGCAGCATCAGCCTGCCTTTGCATTTCAGCATCGAACTCAGCTTGCTTCTCGGGCGGTACGCCACGTTGTTTACCAGCACCACTGCTGTCGGGGCGGATATTGTCCGTAGAATCCCCAACGCTGGGCTCAGGTTGAGCAGGACGGGCTGTTGGATTCTCAGGGGCAGCATTACCCTTACCAGGATTCTGATGGCCTTCTGGCGCGTTCCCTGATGGATTCTCGGCAGCTTGCTTTTCGGCAGCTTCTTGGATTTCGCGCTCGGCTTGAGCCTTACGCAATTCAGCTTCCTGAATGGCTTTCTTGACAGTTTCGCTATGGCGCTCAAAGGCATGACGTTTAGCGAGAATCTCCGTGCGCTTCGCCTGCAGTTCTTCCAGAGAGTTCAGACGACCTAACTCGGATTCTTCAAGGGCTCGGGCAACATCGTCAGCTTTCGATTGGGCAGCTTCTGCACCCAAACGCTTCAGACGTTGCTCAGCCTTGTAGATTGCCGTATTGAGTTGACCGAGATTCTTTTGGTAGCTCAGGCGCTCAGCATCGAACTTACGCAGCAGGTCTTCAGGTACACCACTCTGCACGAGTTCTCGGCGGATAACACGCAAGACCTCAGCATCTAAATGCTTACCTTCGTGGGCAGCTTTGCTCAGCGTAGAATCAGGTACGCTCTTGATTACGTCCTTGATGTCATCGTAGAACTTAGCCGAAGTCTTCTGAGCAGCAGCTTTAACCTCTGCCATCTCGATACGCATGGCTTGGGCTTTGGCTGCTTTAATACCAGCATTGGATTTAAGGGCTTTGGCACTGCTCTCGGCACTGCTTTCGACAACCTTACCCGTAGCCTTCTCTACAGCCTTCTCTGTATGAGAGGCCTGCTCAGCAGCCGTTTCAACCGTATCCACAACCTTAGTTTTCTGAGCAATCGCAGCTTCTACTTTAGCCAATTCGTCTTGGGATTTACGGTAGAAACTTGCTGTACTCTGCTCACCTTTAATGGCATCGGCACGGGCTTGCGCCTCGGCACGAGCAGCAGCACGGCGGTCAGCAGCAATGAGCTCTTCGGCTTGGGTCTTGGGCTTCGGTTTGGTTACGTGCTCAACAGTGTCCTCAATGATTTCACCGTTGGCTTTGATAACACGAGCCTTGCTTGCACCAGCAAACGCACCACCCATACCACCGACCAACAAAGTGTTCACGACCTTTTGAGTAGTGCTCTCATCGCTGTGCTCACCAAGGGCAGCATAAGTACCAGCTACAGAAGCAGCACCGCCAAGAGCACCAGCAATACGCTGGCCAGTACGGGCATAGCCAGCAGCTTTAGCACCGAAACCAGCTAATTTGCCTGCACCTGCAAATACGGCATCTACGTCCGCAAAGCTACCAACAAAGCCAGCAATAGGATTTTCGGCAGCTACACCCTCACGGAAGTCCTTCTCAGACCATCGCTTGAGTTTGTAGTCAACCTCTGCTTGGGAGCGCAGATTCTTAAGTACCTTAACTCGGTCAGAATCAAGGCTCACCTGCATACTGTACTTCTTGATGTCCTCGTCAGTAACTTTGAACTTATCATCAGGTGCAAAGTCCTGTAAGGCTTCTTCGGTAGCTTCCTTGATGTCGCGCCCCATGCTGAACATGCTGGCACCAAAGGATACCAAGGCACTGGGGGCTTCACGCAACAGCACGTCTTCTTCAACGAAGTTCGTACTGTTACGATGGTTAGGGTTGGAATCCTTTACGGATTTAACGGCTTGTTCCTGCCAGTTAGCCTTGACCACATCTTTCCACTTAGGGGCACGCGTTACCTGCGCTTTAGGTTTGGTATCTGCTATCTTAATTGGCTTGGGTGTCCAAGTTGTTTTATTATCCATAAAGGATTCCTTTAAAGATTATCGACTGAGTTCACGCTTAATTGCTTCGATATTCAACTGTCGGGCTTTCCATTCTGCAGAACCTTTAGGTACTTTGGCTTGGGCAGCTTGCTCATTAGCAATTTCAGTCTGTAATATCTGATTACGTGATTCACGCTTAGAAGTTGTTTTAGGCACTGGTGACGGAGCTTGGTTAACAGGTACTTGACGAACAGGCGCTGCCTTGTTTGGCTTAGGCTGTTGTTTAACTTGCTGTTGCTGACCTTGCTGTCTTGCCTTGTATGGCTTAACAGCACCTTGGACGTTTACACCAGTAAAGCTCACATCAACCAACGCAGGCTTACGATACGGAGTATCAGGTTTCTTCAACCGCGCAGCAGTCTTCGCAACATCTGCATAAGATTCGTACACAACGCTACTTGAGCCGTCCTTATGGAAGACCAAGAAACGCATACGATCGGAATCCCAGTTCCCATCAACAACAACCGTGTTGGCATTCTGGTTCGTCTGCTTACCAATCTTCTCGTAGTACGCCTGCAAGACCTCTGCACCAAATGTCGTACCAGCTACACCAACGGCTTGTTGGAATCGAGCATTAACAGCAGGGGACAATACAGCAGTCTGATTAGGGCTACGGTAAACCAATCCCTTGGCATTCATATATGCCATGGCACTAGCAGCATTCTGCACCACTGCACCCGAGCGCACGGCTTCAGGGCTCACATTGGCCAGGACTTGGCGAGTACTATTGATAAGGAATTGGCGAGCACCCTGGCTTGCATCGTTCTTAATAAGCGATACATCACCAGTCCACGGTGTAAAGTGCCGTGTAGTACCAAAGGCTTCATTCCACTCTTTATCAGAGCTATGATTAATCACCTTCTTCACGGTCTCAGTACGAGTAGCACCATCGGTACGAATCCATTGCTCTTTGAAGCGCATAACGTCTTCCAGCGTAGCATCGCGCTTAGCCATCAACGCACCCTTAATCAAAGCAGCATTGTCTGCACCTAAGCCAGCGAGATACGCATCGGCAAGTACAGGGTCAGCAGCTTTATACAGGGATAGCCATTGAACCCAGCCTTTCTCGGCATTACCACTACCGTTAGCAGCAGCAAAGTCCTTGAAGCTAACGTTGTCCATAAAGAAACGGAACTCACGTGTAGCCATCTCGGAAGCATCTTTAGCCAGTTCTGCTGAGCGGTTGGCATTAGCAATCGGTAGCATCATCAAGCCAGCCTTGGTGTAATCACCTTGGGCTTGCAGCATAGCAACCTGTTTCTGGGCAGCATACCACTTGGGTTCTTTACCTAGAGCAATAGCCTGCGCTAAGGACATACCAGCCAGTTCCTGTACAGGGTCAACCTCTTGACCTTGTTCATTACGGTACTTCCAGTTCTGAACCTCACCCCAGATTTGACTAGTTATGTTAACTGCAGCCTTAGCATCGGATAGACTAATCTCCCCTGCATTTGCACGGCGCTGAATCTCTTTACGAATGTCGTTGATTTGGTCAATACTGATTGGCTCCCCAGCCAGAGCGCGTGTACGCAGTGCTTCCAGTTCAAAGTGCTGTTGCACACCAGTGTAATCACGAATCTTTTCTACGGCTTGATGGAGCTCTTTATTCAGAGCATTCCAGTCATCAGCTTCCAGCACCTGCTCTAAGGCAGGGATACTTTGCAGCAGCATATTCCGTGCAGCTACTTGGGTCTTGTCTGTTGGGTCGAAGCCATCAATCAAGCCCACTACTACGTGGCGGATACTTTCAGAAGCCTTAGTGCTGGCATCTTCAGTATGCCCAGCAGCTACAGCAGCAGCCTGCATATTCACGAAAGCACTCGCTAATGCCTGTTGTGCAGCTTTGGAATCACCAATAGCAGCAGCAGCACCAAGTTTACTACGCAAGTCAATGGCAGTAGCAGAACGAAGCTCACGGAATTGTTCCTGAGCATAGGTCTTGTCAGCTTGAGCCTGTGTCTTCACGAACAAGTCAAGGTTTTCCAGAGCATTCTTACGAAGCTGCTGGGTGTATTCTTTCGGCAATTCCAGAGCAGTGATGCCCTTACCGATTTTGTCAATAGCACCTTGATAGAGCTTCTGACGGTCTTCATCAGAAGCACCATTACGCAATGCCTGAGCATACGTTTGACCGAACTCAGTCAACGCTTGGTTTGTACCCTGCATACCGAGTTGGAATTTCTTACCGATGTCGAAGCCTACGAGTTCATCGCGGTCAGTAATACCCTGACGTACCTCGTCTGCATTACCAGCTTCCTGAGCCAGACGGCCACGCTCAATGTTTGCTTTACGCTTCTCTTCTGCACGTTTAGCAAAGAAAGCAGAGAGCTTATCGAAACTTGCACCGAGCTTGGCATCAAAGGCAATAGTCCCACCGTGTGTATCCGCTACGGCTTGAGCTTGTACCTTTACACCTGCACTGCCAGCAATAGGTTGCAGGTCAATTTTAAAGTCCGCCATAGCTACCTCACTTCAGATTCAATACGTTGGTTAAGTCAATGCTGCCATAGCTGGCATTGGGCTGTACATTGAAGCCTGTACTATTACCGTATAGCACGACACCTTGATTAGAAGGACTGGGCTTTGGTTTCTTATCGAAAGCACCAGCCTCGAAGCCAGCAAGGATTCCATTGATACCTGCGCTGATACCGTCCGCGTAGTTCACGGTAGGCTGTTTGATTTGAGCAGGGCTTTGCTTCAGGGAATCCGCTTCAGCTTGGATTTGTTGATTCAAATTTACGTCCGCTTGCTGTTGGTTACGCAGCAGACGAATACGAGCACGGTCTTCTTGCTTATCAATATCCGCTTGAAGAATCTGCGCTGTATTACTGTAGTTCTGGGTAATACCTTGGTTCAGCACCAAGGCACTACGGAAATCATTTGCTTGATATTGCACTGCTTGTAAGGCATCTTGCAGACGACCAAGTTGAGCTACTCGGTCTTGAAGCATACGTGCAGTGTTAGTAGCAGAGGCTTCGCGTTGTCTGCGACCTGCCTCTGCTAATTGCTTGGCTGCTGCCTTAGCATCTTTAATACTTTGAAAGCTCTGATATACGGAAACTGCTGCCTGAGCTAGAGCAGCATAACCTTGTCCATTACTCATAACAGCAGTTCTCCATTAGAGTTGTCGTATTGTTTGCTTAGTACGCACTGTATTAGCTACCCCGAGGATAGTCATGTACTGCGCGTATTCTGCCTGTAGTTTAACAGTTGTTTCAGGTGTACCCTGAATCAGCAAAGGAACAGTTCGGCTAGTACGATACGTGTGGTGCATGTACTGCTGTGAACTCACACGGTACTTGGCATTATGCTGTACACCTTGTACTTCATAGGTGAACTCTGATGCACTATCCGTGTTCACTATAGCCTGTACCCAACGTGCATTCGATTCTGCTTGCATCAGTAAGTCATCGCCTGCTTTGACCGTAGGGCTATGCAAAGTAACATAGCTCTGGAACAGACGAGCATACGGTTTGTCTGTAGGAGCAACGTCAAGTTCCGCAAGGTCAAGGTTAGGCTCTAACTTAGCTGACAAGCAATCTGCAGGTAATGTCTCTTCAGCAGGGTAAGCCTGCTTCAAGATGATTACTTCATGCACATCGTTCTCGCAGTACCAATAGATGCAATCACTGAGGAATACAGGGAACAGTACTTTGAGCTTCCATGCTTCGTGAGTACTTGACATGAAGTTCCACTTGCCCCAAGCATTCTGCAGATACTGCGTACCATCTTTAATACTGAATTGCATCAGCACATCGTAAGAATCCTTTTGAATACACACAAGGATACCAGCAGAGTTCTGGCTGTACATAGCAGCTACATCACCGAGATTAGGTACATGCTGCGTAATACTCAGAGGTGTACTCGCGGTATCAGCCACTGCGCCGACAAGCATCTGAGAAATATCCAAATACTTATCAGCAGCACTGTACAGTAGGGTTGTACCTTGCACGATGGGTTGCACATCGAAGCATGGACTACTACTGTTAAACAGCAGAGCAGCATTCTTGTTAGTCAAACCTTGTCGGCCACGGATAATACCCTGTACAGTTCGGCTGAACACATACAAGTCCTGATTGAACTCAACAGCGTAGCGCCAGATACCAGCAGCAGCAGGATTGTACAAACTGATAGGGTCTGTATCCTGCACGTCCTTAACGCTTTCCCGATAGAATTGCCGTGGAGCATTCGTCTGGGACATGAACACACCATCGGAACTCAACAGCACCAATCGGCCTTGATACACACCGACACCATTGAGTACATTATCCACAAAGGAAGGGTCAGGGTTGGACTTCGTATCACCCACGGCCTGCATCGTGTAGCCGTCTTTGCGCTTGAGCTCTGCGTCCGCAAACGCCGTAACGCTCGGGTCAGTAGACTTGTACTGCGGTAAACCAAGTTCCGTGGTAGGATTACTTTGAAACTCCTGATAGACTGCAGGGTCTAACTGAAACTCCAGCACCAACGGCATGTTACTCAGGATTTGAGGGTACGGGGTACTCTCTTCCCAAGTGCTTGTACTCAGGCGGTACTCGTAGTACTCAGGATTCACGTTACCAACACCAAGGGTAATGCCAGCTATAAGTTTAGTTGGTAAGTCCTCGACAGCTTTAAGGGTTGGGCGGTAGGCACTACCAGAAGCAACACCAAAGTTTGCACTCAGGTTCGTGTACAGACTAGGTACAACAAACCAGTCAGCACCAGAATCATTCGCACCAATTTGTAGAGTATTACCTACAACTTGTGCATACATTGCTGTATAGATGTCAGCAGTCTTGGTTTGTTCCAGCAATCGGTTCATAGTACCCACGGCAGGACTGTTATTGAATTGCTGTTGTAAGCGTTCTGCAGTTTGTTTGTTAGCGAGCTCTTGGTCTTTGATTGCAGCTCGAGCTTGTTCCGCTTCCTTTTTCTTGATGCTCTCGAGAAACTTCCTACGGAAATACACCCATGCGAAACGTCCATTCGGGGATACTTCACGCTCATCATAGTTATAAGGGTCTGTGGGGTCTGGTGCAGGCTTAGTAGGCGCTGGCGTAGCAGGTTGTCCACTAGGCGCAGGCTCTTCGACACTAACACCTAAGCGAGCATTGTGTATATTCCCAAGGCTCTCAGACAACGCAATGACTAAACCTTGGGCACTAATGATAGTACCTCGGGTCAATCGGATACGCTCTTCTGAGTTCAGTTGGCGCTCACCATTGATAGGCATCGTGGCATCATGCCCTTTAACAGTATCAGACCAGTCTGACACAAGTACATGTTGAATAGGCTTATCAGGGCTCAGTGGGTTGAACAACTCCAGCACAAAGGGTTTCTGGTACATTGCATGCGACAAAGTACGAATGTACTCCCATACTACACGCTGCTGACGGTACAGTGCATACACGTCTTCCTGCTTGAACACATCGTGGTCATTCTTGTTGATAACCAATGAGCCCAAGCGCATACGGTAGCTACTTGCAATCAGTGTTTCAGCAGTCTCAGTACCCGAACCATTCTGTACCGTAACATTGTATACAGCTTGCTTAATAGCGACACGGATTTCATCACCTTCTTCTTCGCAGAGCACATAGTCCTTGACGATAGTCGCAGACCAACTCAAGTGCGTATCTGAAGACTTAGCAAAGAAGAAGCTCGTAGGTCGAGTAATTGCATCGCGACCCAATGACCGAGAACCAAAGATTGGACGGAACATACCCTCGCGCTCCAGCTTCAGATAGTGCATCTGATTGCTCAGCAGCGGACGGCGTTCAATCACCTTTTTACGATTAAGCACAATTAAGGATTCGTTGTACACGGTGTAATCGAAGTCCTCGCGTGCACCTTGCAGATACTGCTGGTCAAGTGTAGAAGATGTAGCAATAGGCGCACCACGCAGAGAGTACAGTGTGATTAAGCCGAACTTCGTATTGTGCGCTAGGATTAATTCCAAGCCAGCCATTGTAATAGGTTTAACCACATCAAAACTCAGCCAGCCTGCTCGGGTAGTAACCAGTTCAGTGCCGTTACGTCTTCGTAAACCGCGCACAACATCAGGCTGCATATTCAGCATATCGTGCACTTGCCCTTGCTTACGCAGGTGCTTAGGCTGCTGTGAGATACCCTGTAACAAGCTGTGCTCAGGAATAAGTACCTGCATAGTTATCTCCACATAAATCGGCGGAATCGGGCACGGCTGCTGTACCCAAGTTGCACTTGGTCATGCCGTAGGTCTTCGCGTTTCAAATCATGCTGCAGCCCTACTAAGCGCTGTTGCAATGTTTGTAGTGTCTGGTCAGCACCGATTACCTGCAGATACAAGTCAATTGTTGCGGATTGGATAATGACCTGCTGAGCCACGTCAGGCAGATTATCGAAGTCCAATTCCATAGTGCAATGCACCTTCAATGGCGCTTTCCATACACGACCGTTCTCATTAGCCAACAGGTTACCGTCTAGGAAATACGTTTGAACACCCTGACATAGCAGGTCTCGCTGATGCACATAGTAGTTCAAGGTACGGTCTGGTAACTGAATATTGCCATAGATGTCTGGCTTGAGTTCCAGAGTACGGCGGTTAAACCAGTAACCCTTAGAGCAGATAGCAGTAAGGTGCTTGTTAATCAAATCTAATAGCTGCTGCACCGTAGGGTTAGGTGTAGCATCTAAGGAATCTACAGGGAACTCCCCGATGTAGGGAAGAGCCGTGTTAATAGCTTGTAGTAAGTTCATAATAACTCCATATAGTAGAGAGCCTCCAAAAGGAAGCTCTATAGTGCATGAAGCTAGTAGCACTAAGCAAGCTGTTCAGAAGCAAAGACTGTATAATACAGACCTACAAATTCAGGTGTGTAGTTGCATTGAATATCAAAACCTTTAGTAGTAACGTTAGATACCAACAAGTAGCGATACCCTGTCAATATAGGCGTAACTTGCAAGTGCACTATATCAACTATACTGTCAAACGGTGTTTCAAAGTCGATGTGAAACCACTCGTTGTTCTTCATAGCTTCTGGTTTAGGTACGTACTTAGCTTGGAACTTAGGGAACATGAAGGTACGTGCACCTACACTAACCCCGACTACAGGCGTAGTTGTTGGAGCAGGTGCACCTGGAGCACCTGGAGCACCAGTATCACCTTTAGCACCTGGTAAACCGTTGTTGCCCTGTGGAATACCAAAGTTCAGCACTGTAGCAGTGGCTGTCTCTTCGAGGGTAACAGTAGCTTCTTCACCTGCTTCTAAAGTATGCACTTCGCCGACCTTAAGTGGCTTAGCAGGTGCTGCCGTACCAGTACCAGTACCAGCCCCACCTCCAGAGGAGGCAGAGCCAGCAGGGTACAAGTACGATTGGAAGTCGTACTCGTTAGGCATTATGCAGCTACCACTTTAACAGGTACTACAGTGTCAGGACGGCGAGCCACAACGGTCTTCATCGCCACGGTAGTCAGATATTGAATCTGCTCTTCTTCACGAGCCACGTGGCTGCTATGGAAGTCCTTAGCGATGATGTCAATCAAGGACAGACCTTTGTCGAACACAACCATACCGTATTTCAGGTCATCAGCAGCTACAGCCATGTTCAGTTCAGGTTGAACAGTGCTGTGCAGGGTGTGGTTACCAACGGCAGTCGGGAAGCAGTTAGCCTCTACGATGTCGATGCCGTTCAAGCGCATAACACGACGGTTTGCATAGTCGCCATTACCAGCGCTGAAGTCCTTGTTAATCAAGGTAGGGTGATTCATCAAGATGCTGTACACTTCTGGCTTCACGATAGTAACCATGTTTTGCAATGGAATATCGCGTGTAATCAGAGTTTCAACAGCCTTGGCGTGTGCATTAGCCAGAGCCATAGCGTTGGCTTCGTGGTCGGCACGGTTCGCTGGGGCAGCCTTGATGTTCGCGGTTACGTCAGTGCCATCGAAGAACACGCCGTTTGCTTTCAGTTCAGCAGGCGCTTTCCAAGCACGGCATTTCAGCAACTGGATAACGTGCGCGGTGTCCCAATCACGTGCGAACACACTGGCGTTGTTGCTGGCGATTTCACGACGGTAGTCTGGAGAAGTCCAGTCGTCCATGAAGTCAATGTTGTTCTGAATGTACAATGCTTTGTCCAGCACAACGGTCAGTTTGTTGTTAGGTACTTTTTGTGGTTCGAGTTTATCGCCGACTTGACGAGACTTCACTTCAGAAGCACCCAAGCGGTCGAGACGGAAGGTGTTGGTGTTCGGCAGGGTAACACGTTTCTGGGTCAAACCATCAAACAGGGATACCAGCTTGAACTTGGTGTCAACGTCATGGCTGAACATCTCCAAGTGAATGTTTTGGTTAGCGTTGGTGGTGTGGATACGCGTTAGCTGCGGTGCGAAGTCATATTGAGCCATATTGCTCTCCTAGTAAAGAATTAGATACCAGCTTGGATACCAGCTTGGCGCATACGCAGAAGCTCTTTGTACAGAGCACCTGCTTGACCTGTCTCGAAGGACTGGTTCGGGTATTTCGCCTTGAGCTCGTCATAAGCTGTGAGGAATTGGGTTTGGGTCAGTACACCGTTCTGTACAGACGGTTGGGCACTGGCGGTAACAGCACCTTGCATTGGTTGTTGCCCTACAGGTACAACCGAGCGCATCAAGGCTACGGCTGCATCAAACTGCAAGTTATTAACCAATTGTTGTACAGCAGGCTGCAGGTGCGGTGCGGTCGCTTTGAACTTGTTGGTCAAGTCCAACCATTGCTGTTCACCGCCAACAGAGGCATAAGCCTGCTGCTTGAGGGTATCACGGTACGCGCTTCCGTCTTGAAGCAATGACTGGGCTGCCTGCAAAGCATATGCTGCCTTGTCGCCGAACTGCATTTGGAAAGCTGCTAAGTCCAAGCTCGCGTTCTTGGCCATGGCATCTTGCGCTAAGGCTGCTACGGCGTTGGCATCGACACCGACTGCACCCAGCATACTCAAAGCAGTTTGTGTACCATGCGACACTTCAAAGCCCAGGGCATTTGTATCAAGCTGCTGCTGCTGTTGAGGTTGCTGCTGCACCTGCTGAGTTTGTTGGGTTTGCTGCTGCTGCTGTTGCTGTGGATTCTGGACAGGGTACTGCTGATTGCCTTGATTACCCTGCTTAGCCAGCAGTTCTTGCAGTTGCTGCATGAGCTCTGCGTTAGGTTGCTGCTGATACTGCTGGTCTTGTTGTGGATAGCCCTGCTGCGTTTGCTGCGGTTGCTGCTGTTGCTGTACGCCAGCAGGGAGTTGTTGATTGTTCAAATCCATTATACTTGTCCTAATTGTTCAACCATCTCACCAGTAGCATCTTGGCTAGTGATATGACGGTCTTGGTATTGAGTACGTTCAAGCTCAGCTTGTTGTTTCTCGATAATTGCAGCCATCTCTGCTTCAGTGTACAGGAACTCACGGCTGATACCATGACCCAGCATGAACTGCTCGATAATCTTCTCAACGTTGAAGCGCGGAGACACTTGTTGCAGAGTAGGGATAATCAGGCCGAGCTCTTGTGTCAAGGCTACCCACTGCTGTAACTCAGAGCTACGGCTCAGCGCTTGTACACCAGTGATGATTTGTACTTCCAGTGCACCCTTAGCAATGTCTGTACCGATACTGCTGTCTAACTCGTAGCACAACAGGTAAGCCAACGGTAAGTGCAAGCTCAAGGCTAATTGGCTGTACACACTACCTAGTGTCTGTTCCGCTTCACGAGCAGCAACTTCCACTTCGTAGGCTGTTACACGTTCACCTTGTCGCTGATTAGTAGTCTGCATGAAGGCAACGGCTAAGCGCTGCGTAATCATCTGGATACTACCTTGCAGTGCCTGAATCTTTTGGTAATCACCAATCTCAAGGGCAGCGACTGACTGCGGTTGACCTTGCACTACCAGACCACTGATAGGACTTTCCAGTTCCTGCACGTCAGTGTTACCAGCAGGGTCAGACAGAATCTTGACGTTACACGCCATGGCTTCGTAGTCAGTCAGGGCTCGGCTGAGCTCAGACAACTTCACGAAGTCCCCTGCGTATAACTCAACATGCCCACGGCCAAACCACTCAGTAGGTCTTGTGCTCCAGCGCACTGGAATGTATGGGCAGAGGTTCTCAATGTACTCACCGACTTTGGTATGCACTGCCTTGCCGTCAATGTACTGCTCCTCGTACCAGCGCTTAGCAGTCTTCTCCCAGCGCACTACTGTGAACAGGTCGAAGGTCTTCACGGCTTTCTGCGCTGAATCCATGTAGGCCATAGGGCTGATACCCAGCACGGTCTTGGCGTGGTCAGTCAAATCCAGTTCAGTAACGGATTGCTTCAGGATAATACAGCGCACATCGCCAGTGATGTAGTCGCGGTCAACCACGTACTCACGCGGACTATGCACATGGAACTTACCGTCCTTACGCACAAGCAGTGCGTTACCAGTGATGATAAGCATCTGCATAGCATAGGTCAGTGCAGCATAGCTTGCGTTGCTGAATAGCTGCGAGCTACTTGCTAACTCGATACGGGCTAGGTCTTCGTCCAAGTCCGATACATCGCCTGCATCTAACTTGAAGAAACTGTTATTGGGTGGGAACAGTGTTTGTGTGAGCTTACTGGCTAAGCTGTTCACAAAGAATGCACCAGAGCTCTGGTAGTCATACTTTAGCTCAGACTGGTTGATGCGTGGAAACACTGAGGGGATAGTCCACTCTGCGTAATGTTCCCACGCATTGATTTGAATCTGGTCGAACAGTCTGTCCCAGATACGCTCGGCACTGAAGCCAGTTGTATTCATAGATTCAAACTCCCAGCTACGTTACCAGTACCACGTTTACGAATCTGATTCTGCGTAGTACTGGTGCCACGGCTGTTCTCAATGGTAGCAACAGGTTTGTTCTGCTGCTCTTGTTTAATCTTAGCAGCATTAGCTTGTGCTTCCGCTTGGATACGGTTCTGACGTTGCTGCTCACGGTTAGCTTCCTTGGCAGTCTTACGTTGCTTCTCAGAACTGTACACTGTAGCTGCTGCTACAATTACTGCTGCTGCAACAAAGTAGGCACTCATAGGTCTTCTCCTAGGAACTCTGCTCTAGCTTCTTCTATACTCTGAGCGTCTGTACGGTTTACTGTTGTGAATACACAATCAGTGTAAGTACGAGTACAGCGCATCATACCAGCAGGTTCGTGAATGATATTAAAACCATGGAGCTCTTGTATACTGTCATGCACACGCAGTTGACAATCACCATGCACAATAAGCGCAGTAGGTACTTGCGTTACCTTACCAATAAGCACAATGTCCTTTGGTACGAAGATGGTACGGTAGTAGTTACCGTCAGACAATGATTCCTCAGCAGGGAATGCAATCTTCTCTTCTTCAGGTACACCAGCAATTAAGCACTGAGCCATTGCGTTTACCATGCTGTTAGTAACTACGGTACTGATACCTGTACTGCTACTAGCTGTAACCAGCGCTTGCAGACTATTGTCCATGCCAGTTACCTCGCTCAAGGTCTGCTTTGGTTTGTCGCTGAATACATAGAGCGATATGCTGTATTACTGCACGACTACCAGCAGTACGAAGTAAGTCCTCAGAGCTCCCTTGTACCATCTCAGGGAATATTGTGTTCAAATACGCAAGTTGTTCCTGGTTGAATACAGGCACTGTACGGGTACTCTTGTCCTTCACTGGAGACAATACGTGTTCAATTTGTGTGTTCATAGGGCGAACTCCTTACACTGTGTGAGGCTTCTATTATTTCTTAATAGAAACAAGGATTTATTTATACATAAAGCGCATAAAATACTTGACAAATACGTAGTTTCATGGTAATATACGCTTACATTCTGTGAGTACTACCTAATGGTATCCGAGAATGCTTGCTTTTATACTCCTTTCGCTAAAGCAATCGAGAACCCCTATGTTGGCGCATAGGGGTTTCTTTTATACTTACAAAAAAAAAAAAAAAAAAAAAAAAAAAAAAAAAAAAAA
>ERZ772908.89-NODE-89-length-23528-cov-6.1909_pt1 | contig 23528 bp, 15 predicted proteins | sample MGYA00512121_ERZ772908 | MGnify/ENA primary metagenome ERZ772908 (study PRJEB29015, sample SAMEA2738084) | human oral metagenome | biome: human oral; feature: human-associated habitat; material: saliva | place: China | collected 2264 ... | reverse complement strand
GGTGGCGGCGGCGCTCGTCCCGGCGGCGGCTTCGGCGGCCCGCGCGGCGGACGTGGCGGTAACGGCTCCACCCAGGGTGCTTTCGGTCGCGGCGGTGGTAACGCCCCGCGTCGTCGTAAGTCCAAGCGCGCTAAGCGCCAGGAATTCGAACAGCAGAGCGCACCCATTATTGGCGGCGTAGCTATTCCGCGCGGTAACGGTGCGGCAATTCGCGTCCGTCAGGGTGCCACGCTAACCGACCTGGCTGAGAAGATTAACGTCAACCCCGCAGCCCTGGTTACGGCTCTGTTCAGCCTCGGCGAGATGGTTACCGCCACCCAGTCGGTGGATGAGGACACCTTCAAGCTGCTAGGTGAGGAGCTGGGCTACGATGTCCAGGTAGTCTCGCCTGAAGATGAAGACCGTGAGCTGCTAGAGTCCTTCGACATCGACCTTGAAGCTGAAGAAGCTGAAGACGATGAATCTGAGCTGGTTGTACGTCCTCCGGTGGTAACCGTTATGGGTCACGTCGACCACGGTAAGACCAAGCTGCTGGACGCCATCCGTTCCACTGACGTGGTGGACTCTGAGGCTGGCGGTATTACCCAGAACATTGGTGCCTACCAGGTGCGAGTTGAGCACGACGGCCAGATGCGCGCTATCACCTTCATTGATACGCCTGGTCACGAGGCCTTCACTGCCATGCGTGCGCGTGGTGCTCGGGTAACTGACATCGCCATCTTGGTGGTTGCCGCCGACGACGGTGTGATGCCCCAGACCGTTGAGGCCCTTAACCACGCCCAGAGCGCTAACGTGCCGATCGTGGTAGCGGTTAACAAGATCGATAAGGAAGGCGCTAACCCGGAGAAGATCCGTGGTCAGCTCACCGAATACGGTCTGGTGCCTGAGGAATACGGTGGCGACACCATGTTCGTTGACATTTCCGCTAAGCAGCACCTAAACATTGACGAGCTACTCGAAGCCGTACTGCTGCAGGCAGATGCGGGTATGGACCTGCGCGCCAACCCCAACGCTGATGCTCGCGGTGTGGCTATTGAAGCCAAGCTTGAGCGCGGTCGCGGTGCGGTGGCAACCGTACTGGTTGAGCGTGGAACCTTGCGCGTGGGTGACCCCATCGTGGCTGGTTCTGCCTACGGTCGCGTGCGTGCCATGTTCGACGAATACGGCAAGTCTTTGGAAGAGGCCGGCCCGGCTCGCCCGGCTCAGGTATTGGGTCTGACCAGCATTCCTAGCGCTGGTGACTCCTTCCTGGTGGCCTCTGAGGACCGCACTGCCCGTCAGATCGCTGACAAGCGTGCAGCTGCTGCCCGTAACGCTCTGCTGGCTAAGCGCCGCAAGCGCGTTTCGCTGGAAAACCTCGCCGATGTGCTTAAGGAAGGTAAGGTCGACACCCTTAACCTCATCCTTAAGGGTGACGCCTCCGGTGCCGTTGAGGCCCTGGAAGAGTCGCTGCTCAAGATCGATGTTGGCGAAGAAGTACAGCTGCGCGTCATCCACCGTGGCGTGGGTGCCATCACCCAGAACGACGTCAACCTGGCTACCGTCGACAATGCGGTTATCATCGGCTTCAACGTACGCCCGGCTGAGCGTGTACAGGAGCTGGCTGACCGTGAGGGCGTAGAGATGAAGTTCTACTCCGTCATCTACAGTGCCATTGAGGATGTTGAAGCCTCGATGAAGGGCATGCTCAAGCCGATCTACGAAGAGGTCGCTCTGGGTAGCGCCGAGATTCGTCAGGTCTTCCGTTCCTCCAAGTTCGGTAACATCGCTGGTTCGATTGTCCGCAGCGGCATTATCAAGCGTGGCACTAAGGCCCGTTTGGTGCGCGACGGCGTGGTGGTTGCTAACGAGCTTTCCATCGAGTCTTTGCGCCGCGAGAAGGACGACGTCACCGAAGTACGCGAAGGCTACGAATGCGGTATTAACCTAGGTTTTAAGGACATTGCTGAAGGCGATGTCATTGAGACTTGGGAGATGCGCGAAAAGCCGCGAGACTGACGTCTTAGGCTAAACGGTAGTCGCCACCTAAGGCGGCAGGTGGCGGGTCAGCAATGGCCCGCCACTTTACTAGCATTAAATTAAGTACATAGATCACCTAAAACTTTCACAGGAAAAGGAGCCATCATGGCTGACCCCGCCCGCGCCCGTCGAGTTGCTGACCGAATCCACAAGACTGTGGCCCAGGTGCTTGAGCGCCGCATTAAAGACCCGCGTCTAGGTTTCGTAACTATCACCGATGTGCGTGTCACCGGTGACTTGCAGCAGGCTACCGTGTTCTACACGGTTTACGGCACCGAGGGCGAGCGCCGTCGTAGCGCCAGCGCCCTAAAGTCCGCCACCGGCCTAATCCGCTCTGAGGTAGGCAAAGCCCTGGGTATCCGCCTTACCCCCACCATCAGCTTCCAGCTAGACTCGCTGCCCACCACAGCCCGCAGCATTGAGGATGCTTTGGCTCAGGCTCAGGCGCGCGACGCCGCCATTGCCCGCGCCGCTGAGGGGGCCAGTTACGCTGGGGACGCTAACCCCTACCGCACTAAGGATGAGGACGAGGACGCCGCCAGCAGCGACAGCGCCGCCAGCGCTGAAAGCAGCGAGAGCGCTGACAGTGCCGAAAGTGCCGCTAGCCCTGAGGAGGCCGTGCACGAGCAGGACGTTTTTGCTGACGAGCAGGAGGGCGGCGTCGACAACCGCCAGATTGCCGCCCTGCAGGCACAGGCCATGGCTGAGGCTGCTCAGGCTGACGCCCAGGGCCGCTCTAGCCACGACCAGCTCTGAAAAGTGAGCGAAAACCTCCATGCCGCGCCCAGCCAGGGCCCGGGCGCAACTGAGCGCGTACGGCCAGTGGATGTAGCCCGGGGGGCCGTAACCGCCCCCGACGGGCTGCTACTGGTTGATAAAGACCTGGGCATCACCAGCCACGATGTGGTTTCCCGAGTGCGGCGCCTGGCAGCCACGCGCAAAGTGGGCCATGCGGGCACACTAGACCCCATGGCTACCGGATTGCTTACGGTAGGCGTTGGTAAAGCTACCCGGCTGCTGAACTACCTAGTTGGGGCCGATAAAACCTATGAGGCTACCATCCGCCTGGGGGTGGGCACAGACACGGAGGATGCTCACGGCCAGGTAACCCAGGTGGTGGCGCCCAATCAGGTTGATTTGGGGCGCCTGCAGGCTGCTGCCGCCCAGCTAACGGGCCCGATTAGCCAGGTGCCCAGCAGTTTTAGTGCCATTAAGGTTAACGGCGTACGCGCCTATGACCTGGCCCGCAGTGGTCAGGAGGTGGAGCTGGAAGCTAGGCAAGTCACCATTCATAGCTTTGATCTGGGCCAAGTTAACTCCACTAGCGCCAGTTACCCAGGCTGGGGCCAAGTGCCAGTGGTGGATGTGAAGGTGCAAGTTAGCTGCTCGTCAGGTACCTATATTCGGGCTTTGGCTCGCGATTTTGGTCTGTCGCTGCAAACAGTTGCGCATTTGACTACGCTGCGACGCACCCTGGTGGGTCCGTTTAAAGTCAGCGACGCACGCACTCTTAGCGGCTGGTCGGCTCAGGTAGCTGAGGATGCTGACAGCGCTGACCCTAAGGGTTTGGCCCTAACGCCCCTGCCGCTGGTGCTCAGGCAGGCTTTCAACTGGCTGGTTTTAGATCCCGGTCAGGTTAAGGACGTGCGCCAAGGTAAGTTTTTGCCGCGTCAGTTGGAAGAAAATGTGCAAGTGGCCAAGGCCCCTGTTAACGCTAAGCAAAAGGTGCTAGCCGCGTTAGACATGCAGGGTGAGGCCGTGGCATTGTTGAAACATCAAGGTAAACATTTGCGACCGGTGCTAGTTTTTGCGGGCGCGTGAAATAGGAGAAAAGTTTGACTCAGCAGGTTTCGCAGCCGCAGGAGCCTAAAGCTCAGGTACCTCAGGGCCCCATGGCGCAGGCCAGTCCGGTTCCGGGACGTAAACCTGGCAATATTTTGGGGTTGCGTGCGGTGGATGCTAAGCCCCGCTCTGGCGGTTGTGGTTGCGCTGGTGGATGCGGCTGCAATGGTGGCGCACACGCGTGAAAGTTTTACATTCGCCCAAGCAGGTGGCGCAGCTTGATTTAGCTGCTGGCTGCGTGCTCACTATCGGTATTTTCGACGGCGTCCATCGTGGTCATCAGGCGATTTTGGCTCATGCTGTGCGGCGCGCTAAGCAAATGGGCGTGCCTTGCGTGGTGCTGACTTTTGATCCTCACCCGCGCCTGGTGCATGATCCTGACACCCACCTGCACTTGATCACGTCTTTGGCTGACCGCTTTGAGGCGCTGGGGCAGCAGGGGGTGGATGCCACCTTGGTGGTTAACTACACCTTGGAGTTTGCCGCCCAAAGCGCCGAGGATTTTGTGCGCACCTGGCTGGTGGATCTGTTTAAGGCCCGCCTGGTGGTGGTGGGCTCTGATGTGCGCTTTGGCTCCGGCAATGCGGGCGACAGGCACAGCTTGGAGCAGCTGGGCCAAAAGCTTGGTTTTGAGGTTGAAATCGTAGATAACGTGTGCGGACACAGCGGTAAACGCTGGTCGTCAACCTGGGTGCGTCAAGCCCTGGAAAAGGGGGACGTGGCTGAGGCGGCGCGGATTTTGGGCCGACCGCATCGCTTGCGCGGCACGGTGGTGCATGGTTTGCGCCGTGGACGCCAGTTAGGTTTCCCTACCGCTAATTTGGATGCGGAAACTGCCGGGGTAGTGCCCCCTGACGGTGTCTACGCTGGTTGGCTTTGGGCTCACGACGGCGCCAGTGGGCTACGTAAAATGCCTGCGGCTATCTCGATCGGCACTAACCCAACTTTTAAGGATGTACCCAAACGCACGGTTGAAGCCCACGTGCTTGGCCGCGCCGACTTGAACCTGTATGGCCAAGAAGTGGCGGTTGATCTGGTCAGCTATCTGCGCCCAATGATCAGTTTTGCCGGCTTGGATGAGCTGTTAAAGCAGATGCACAAAGATATTGCTGACAGTGCGGCGGTGCTGAACGTGCCGGTGCCAGAGCCGATCGATCCAGCGCAAGTTACTGCCTGCTAAAAGCTACATTCTGCGTGCGGCTTAGATGCTGTCTAGGCACCTGCTGTCTAAACACTGTGCCCCCTGGTTTAAAAAACCAGGGGGCACGAGCGTTAGTTGGCGCAGAGCTCATTAGTTGGCGCGGCGCTGTCGCCTAAAACCTAGCGAGGCCAGGCACAGGCCAGCTCCTAGCATTGCCAGTATTGGTTCGAAGCCGGTTTTGGCTAGCGAGCCGCCAGCTCCACTAGCACTGGCGCCACCCGCGCCGCCCGCGCTGCCTAAGGCTCCGGTCGAACCAGAGCCGCCCAGTTTCGCGCCGCTGCTAGAGCTGCCTGAAGTGCCACTTAGTGAGCCAGAACTCTTAGCGCCCTGGGAGCCAGACGCCGTCGGCTTAGAAGCACTGGCGCCAGCCGGGCTAGTGGGGTTAGAGCCAACCACATTATTGATAGGGGTAGTAGGCGTTGGGGTAGTAGGCGTCGGGTTAGTGGGGCTGGCTCCGGGCCCTGGGGAGTTGCCATCTAGCTTGCAGTCGCTAACCTTGCCGGCGCGGTAATCGGCAATAGCCTGGTTACCCACTAAGAAAGTCAGGCATTTAGTGGGTGAGGCCAGAGCCTGGCCCTTGACTGTGGCCGTGAAGCTAACCTCGAACAGATACACACCGGGCTTGGTGAAAGCCCAGTTGGCGTGCGCGTGGGTGTGCTCAGGAATAGACAGCTCGCTAAGCGAGGTGGAGGTGTTAAAAATATGTTCCACCTTGCCGGTTAAAGCGTCACTGTTAAACACGTGCGCACTAGCACCCTCGGGCAGCGAGTGGGGTTTAACAATGAATTTGACGCTGCCTTGGGCTAGCGAGTCACTGATGCCATTGGTGGACCAGCCAGGCCAAATGTGTACGCCGTCATTAATCGCGTCAGTGTAGTAGAACTGGCTGCCGGATTTACCCAGGAAGTCATACTGGCTACCAGCTAGGCGGCCGCTAGAGGGGCGGGTGTGGCGAGCTGAGTCGTCCAAAGCTAAAGCTACCGAGTTGATATCGCGGTCAACTGAGGTTTTAGCGTTGGTGAGGGTGTCGTCATGCAAACTGGCGCTTAATGCGGTGCCATCGGCGTTTAGTGAGCCGGCAATATCGACGTGACCGCGCTGCAAAATCACCTTTTCACTCACCGGCCCGCTGGGCTTAGTGGGGGTGGGTGCCGGGCTGGTCCCAGGGGGCGTAGGTGTGGGCTTACCGGGTGCCGGCGTGGTGGTCGGTTGACTGGTCGGTGCCGGCGTGGGACTGGTAGTGGGCTTAGCGGTAGGTTGGGCCGACGCCGTCGGGCTAGGCGCAGGGGTAGCCGTAGGGGCCGCGCTAGCTGTGGGGGAGGGCGCCGGCGTCGCAGTAGGAGTGGCGGTGGGCTGTGGGGCCGGCTCAGGGGTAGGCTGCGGGGTGGGCTCAGTGCCGTTGGCACCATCTACCGCCAAAGCACCCGAGTAGCTCAGACCTGCGCGAGTATCAACCGGGCCGGGAGAATCAGCGCTACCACCAGCAGAGCCAATTAGGGCGTGGGGGATAACGTTGATACGCAGATATTTACCTGAGCAGTCAGAGTGGGAGTCATTAATACTCAGCTGCCCATTTACATCCGTTACCCCCTCAAAAATGCAGGTGGGGTACTGTTCGGTAGGCGAGTCATAGTAGCCGCCATTGATATAGGCCTTAACCTTGCTGTCTGACAGCGTGATGGTGGTGTTTAGACGGCTGTCGCTAATGGATTTAACATCCACGGTGTAGCTAAGCGCCTTAGGGGTGTAAGGCTGGGTGTCAAAAGCCGGGGCTGGGTCGCTGGAGGCCGGCTCGGGCAGACGCGAAACCGCCTGGGTGGAATCGGTGGAGGCAGGGGATTCCTCGCCGGTGGTGTATTCCACCGAAGCCGAAACCCAACGCGGCAGGCCACTAGCGGCGTCGGGAATATAGACAGCCTGGAAAGCACTGGTGGTAGAACCAATCATTTCTTTCCAAGTGGCTTTACCGTTAACCACCGGCACCTGAGCCAGGTAGTAGCCGTCAATGAAAAAGGTTACGTTTCCGCCAGCTTTAGCATCTCCCGCATCAAAAGTCAGGTCCGTGAGTTTGTCGTCGCCATCTTTTTGGCGTCCCTCATGGGCTGAGAGCGTGAAGGTGTAGGGCGTGGCCGGGGCGCCAGAAGGAGCAGCGGCAAACTGCTGGCTCAGGGGGGTAGAGGCGGTGTCAGAGGGGCGTGTGCCGCCAACTTGCCACACAAAAGGCACAGTTTTAGAGGCAATCAGTGAGCCATCTTTAGCGCGCGCAGTAGCCCGGTAGGTCAGCACATAGCGGCCAGGCTTAGAGAAAATCGTGTCATTGTGGGTGTGGTTACCCGGAGTTAGGAAGATCGAGCGCCGCCCCTCATCGTGAGAGGACAGGTAACGCCGCACGCCGTCGTCGTCAGCGTAATAAACCAGCGCCTCCATGCGGCCCGGACCATCAAAACCCACCAGGTCTAGGCTGAAGGAAGCGTTCCTGAACTGCTCGGTGGGGATCTCGCTATCAGCCCCGAAACCAGCCCACAGGGGTTCCTTATTAACCCCGGGAATAGCTGGGGCGCGATACCACAGGTCACCAACAGAGCGAATAAAGTCAATGCCGGGGTTGGGCGAGCCCTCAAAGTTGAAGAAATACAGCTGCTCACCGCTGCGTTTATAGCCGGTGCCCACCCAGTTAACCGTGTCTTCTAGCGCATAGGTTTGCCCATTGGCTTCATTTAGCAGGGCAAAGTTGTTATCGCGCCAATACACCTTAGGGGCGTCAATGTGGTGGGCGGTGGTTACGATCTTGCCGTCGTCAGGACTGGCCAGGGAAGGTGCAGCAAGCGGGGAGAGGGCTAAAGCGGCAGTTAAGGCCATAGCTGCGATACGCGAACGTATTTTCATAGCGGGTCTTTCCAAATGTACAGAGAAATGCCACTAAAAGCTTAACTATAATGATACTGATTATCAACTAGGGGTGATTTGTGGCAAAAGCGCGCTTTAAGGGTGGTTGCTAGCTCTTGAGGCTGCTAAGCTTGCAGGGCCGTTAAAGCCGGCCACGGTGCGTCATGCTTGGGAGAACCTGCCCCAGGCTCCGTGTAACGACCATGAGGAGTAAATATATGTCGATCTCCGCTGAGCGCAAGCAGCAGCTAATCGCCGAGTACGCTACCCACGAGGGCGACACCGGTTCCCCCGAGGTTCAGGTCGCTATCCTCACCGAGCGTATCTCTAACCTGACCGAGCACTTCAAGTCCCACAAGCACGACCACCACTCCCGTCGTGGTCTTTACCTGCTAATTGGTAAGCGTCGTCGCCTGCTGGACTACCTCTACGAAGAGGACATTGAGCGCTACCGTAGCCTCATCGCTCGTCTGGGCATTCGCCGCTGATCACTGGCGCATAAGCATACAAACGGCAATCTCGTTTAGAGGTTGCCGTTTTTGCTTGAATTGCCTAGTTCACGCGCGGCCAAACCCACAAATGGTCTAAATGCCGCTAAGCTAGAAGGGATACATAAGAGAAGACGAAAGTGAATCTAGATGTTCATTGATGACCCTGAGGTCACTGCGGCTGAAGCCGTAATCGACAATGGCGCTTTTGGTAAGCGCGTAGTCCGTTTCGAAACCGGACGACTAGCCAAGCAGGCCGCTGGCTCCGCTATGGCTTACCTGGATGGTCAGACCGCCATCCTGTCTGCCACCACTGTTGGCAAGCACCCCAAAGACCAGTTCGACTTCTTCCCCCTCACTGTAGATGTGGAAGAGCGTCAGTACGCCGCCGGCCGCATCCCCGGTTCTTTCTTCCGTCGTGAAGGCCGCGCCGGCACCGAAGCTATCCTGGCTTGCCGTCTGATTGACCGCCCGCTGCGCCCCTCCTTCGTTAAGGGCCTGCGTAACGAGGTTCAGGTAGTTGAGACCGTACTGTCTATCGCTCCCGACGACGCCTACGACGTTCTAGCTATTAATGCCGCCTCCATGTCCACCCAGATTGCTGGGCTGCCCTTCGCGGGCCCGGTGGCTGGTACCCGCATCGCCCTGATTGACGGCCAGTGGGTAGCTTTCCCCCGTTACAGCGAGATTGAGCGCGCCACCTTCCAGATGGTTGTGGCCGGTCGTGTGCTTGAAGACGGCGACGTGGCCATCATGATGGTTGAGGCTGGCGCCACCGAGCACGCCTGGAACCTGATCAAGGCTGGCGCTGTGGCCCCCACCGAGGCTGTAGTAGCCGAGGGCCTAGAGGCCGCCAAGCCCTTCATCAAGGTTTTGTGCGAAGCCCAGATGGAAGTTGCTGCCCACGCCTCCAAGCCCACCGCCGAGTTCCCGCTCTACCTGGACTACACCGATGAGCAGTACGACGCCGTCGAGACCGCTGCTAAGGAGGCCGGCCTAGCCCAGGCTCTAAGCACCGAAGGTAAGCAGGCTCGCGACGAGGCCGTAGACGCTATCCGCGACCAGGTCCTGGCCCAGCTAGCTGAGCGTTTCCCCGAGGAAGACGACGAGAAGGCCCTCAAGGCCGCCTTCAAGTCCGTCACCAAGAAGCTAGTGCGTCACCGCACCCTGACCGAGGGCATCCGTATGGATGGCCGTGGCACCAAGGACATCCGTACCCTGGCTGCTGAGGTTGAGGTACTTCCGCGCGTACACGGCTCGGCCCTGTTCGAGCGTGGCGAAACCCAGATCCTGGGCGTGACCACTTTGAACATGCTGCGCATGGAACAGCAGCTGGACAACCTTTCGCCCGTCACCGCTAAGCGCTACATGCACCACTACAACTTCCCGCCCTTCTCCACCGGTGAGACCGGGCGTGTGGGTGCCCCCAAGCGCCGCGAAATCGGTCACGGTAACCTGGCCGAGCGCGCCCTGGTGCCGGTGCTGCCCAGCCGTGAAGAGTTCCCCTACGCTATCCGTCAGGTCTCTGAGGCTCTAGGCTCTAACGGCTCTACCTCCATGGGTAGCGTGTGTGCCTCCACCCTGAGCCTGCTGCAGGCCGGCGTGCCGCTGCGCGCCCCTGTCGCCGGTATCGCCATGGGTCTAATGCACGAGGAAATCGACGGCGAAACCAAGTGGGCCACCCTGACCGATATTCTCGGTTCTGAGGACGCCTTCGGCGACATGGACTTCAAGGTTGCCGGTACCGCCGACTTCATCACCGCCCTGCAGCTGGACACCAAGCTTGACGGCCTACCCTCTGAGGTTCTGGCCGGCGCCCTGGGTCAGGCTCGCGACGCCCGCCTACACATCCTGGGCGTGCTCAACGAAGCTATCTCCACCCCGGACGAACTCTCTCCCTACGCCCCGCGCGTGCTGACCGTTAACATCCCGGTTGACAAGATCGGCGAGGTTATCGGCCCCAAGGGCAAGATGATCAACCAGATCCAGGAAGACACTGGCGCTGAGCTAACCATCGAGGACGACGGCACCGTTTACATTGGCGCCTCTGACGGCCCCTCCGCTGAGGCCGCCCGTGAAGCCGTGAACGCTATCGCCAACCCCCAGATGCCTGAGGTGGGCGAGCGTTTCGTGGGTACGGTTGTTAAGACCACCACCTTCGGTGCTTTCATCTCCCTGACTCCCGGCAAGGACGGCCTGCTGCACATCAGCCAGATCCGTCGCCTGGTTGGTGGCAAGCGTGTGGAGAACGTTGAGGATGTCCTCAAGGTTGGCGACAAGGTTCAGGTTGAACTGGCCGAGATCGACCCGCGTGGCAAGCTCAGCCTGCACGCCGTGTTGAACGAAGAGCAGCTGGCTGCTGAGGCCGCCAACAACGAGGCCCGCGAGGCTCACCGCGCCGAGCGTGGCGCCCGTGAGGAGGGTGACGCCCCGGTACGTGAGCGTCGTCCCCGTCGTCGTCGCACCCGCACCCTGAGCGAAGAAACTCAGGACTGAAACGCCTGTACCTTGAGCCAAACTCAAGGAGCTTAAGTTTGGGGTCGGAATTTTCCGGCCCCAAACTTGTCTCTAAAGCGCTTTAAACTGCACGCTACTTACTTTAACCTGACGCTTAAAAATATTGCCGACTAAGGTGCAGACGGCTATCAACCACTGCCAACACTGTAAGCAGCGCTGCTAGGGGAGATTGGAAGGGGGCAGTGTCTAGATTAAAAACAAAATTAAACTGCCAAGGTACAAGCCCAGCCAGGGACATTATCATCACTACCGCAATAGGAGCTAAGGCAGCTACATAGCGGTTAGTCCAACTAGCGCTTAATGCAGTTAAAGCGCAAAGAATTAGCAGCAGCCAGGTGCGAAACCAAGTATCTATATTGGCTGGCAAGAGCAGATTCGTTAGACCTATTAAGGCAAGATTTAACGCTAAAAACACGCTGGTGCGTAGCAGTTGTAAACGCAGTACACCACTTTTGCTAGTAAATTCAGCCCAGGGGACGCTTGGGGAAAGCATCATGGTGCTGGCACTAATCGCGACGGCGCCCGCTAGCGTGCCCAACTGCTCTTGGGAGGCAATGGAGGCAGTGGTGTCGGGGTGGACCCGAATTTGCACTTCACTGAGCACAACTGAAGTTAGCCAAGCAGTAAGGCTAACTAAAATGCCGATAACTGTACTACGATGGCAGCTATTTTTTAATATCGTCAAGTGTGGCTTCACAGGCAAGAATCTTCTGGGCTTTACGGTTCAAAGTGTTCTCAAGGGAAGCATAAGGCACAGAGCTAAGATACTTTTCAGCCCCTAACACCTCGCTAGTGGCATAGGGGCGTAGCTGGGCATAGTCAGGCAAACTAGTTTCGCTCACGCCACTACGCTTTAACCACCACAGTGACAAGCCGAAATTTAGGTCTTTACCTGCTGACTTATCTGTACAGTTAGCCAGCAGATAGTTGCGGGCAAGCGTGGCAGCTAGAGCATTTCTATCAACTAAAGCTGTATCTGTAGACTCGCCAAAGCTACTTGGTGCATAGATAGCTTTTTGAGGTGCACTAGCTAAAGTAGCTTCAAGGTCAGTTACTGCGCCAACTAGGGTTTTGGGGCGTAAATTAGCAGGCAGCGTACTAATTAACGAAGAGCCATAAGCCAAGTAAGCGTCCAGCCCCTGTGCCCCATAGGCGGGGCTACATACCGTAAGTGTGGCGTTAGATTTACAAACTGCACTATCGGCGCCCCTAATAGCTGTGCTGTTTATACCGTAGCTACCGGTTAGGACAGTGATAACTACCAGCAGTGCTAACGCACACCTGCGTAGCAGCCCGCTTGCTTGGAAAACAAAGGCCAGCAGTGTACAGGTGACAGCCGCCCAAAAAAGCAAACGCAGCGTAAGAGTAGCCGTGCTAGTGCGCAGGTACAGCCAAGGCAAGCTATCCCAAAAAGTGAAAGCCAAGCCGGGAGAGCGCCCCCCATCATAGGCTGAAGTAAGCGCAATCAGCGTATAGGGCAGGCAAGGGGCTATACAGATCGCGGGCACAGCCCCCAAATATCGGGCTAAAGCAAGGCCTAAAGCGGTCATCGCTGCGTAACTTACCAACACATTTAGCAGTGCCATAAGGCAAGGAAGCAATAGGTTTTGAGTCTGTGCAGAGGTCAGCCAGACATAAATCTGGATTGGAATGAAAATCATCCAGGTGATGGCAGTGAAGGTAAAGGTTATGGCTGCAAAAAGCTCACGTGCAGGGGCATAGGGCTGGTGGGGGCTTAATTTGATCAGGTCTGGTAGAGGCTGATTTTTGAGGTAGCCGCCAGCCCAAGCTGCAAAGGTGGCAGCAAAACACATGGGCAGCAAAGTGGTGCCAAGCAAAACGCCACTTACAGCCGGATACCAGCCAAGCCACTTAGCACGCGATTTAAATAATTCCCAGACAAAGTAACTAGATAGCACTGCGCAAACTAAGACGAAAGCTATCCGCTGGCGAGGCAGCAATACTTTAAACATATTACATACCGATCTTGGAGCGAAGGAGCTCTAAAGTTAATGCGTCTTGCTCGCGTAAAGCATCTATTGAAAAAGCAGATTTGATGGTTTTGTCTGCTATAGTTACGCAGCTATTAGCGGCTAAGAAAACATCTTCAAGGATGTGTGTTGATAAGATAATAATGCACTTGCTGCTAAGCGGCGTTAAAGCATTTAGGAAAGCTTGACGCTGCGTAGGGTCAAGTCCCACAGACGGTTCGTCTAGTAGCAACACTTTAGGGTTACCAAGCATAGCTCCGGCCAGAGTGACACGCCTGCGAGTACCGCCTGAAAGCTGGCGCATAGGGCGAGCTAAAACTTGCTCAACTTCTAACTGCTGGGCCAGGTTAGTTATAGCGGTTTCAGCTTCGCGGCTAGGAATTTGTTTAAGCCAACAAAGATAACGCAAGTAATCTATTGCCACTATATTTTTAGCTAGGCTGGCCTGTTGGGGGAGCCAGCCTAAAAGTTTGCGATATTCAGCTAGCTTACTGGCTGAGGCGTGAATAGAGTGACCGCAGTAATTTATCTGCCCAGATTTTGGTTTAAGCAAACTAGCTAGTAGCCGCAAGAGAGTGGTTTTACCCGCACCATTGGCGCCTACTAGTGCGGTTATGCCGTTTTCAAATGTGTGGCAGCAATTATTTAAAATCTGCTCACCGCTACGGTAGTGAAAACCAATCTCTTGCAACTCTAGCGTCATTATTTACCTGCTCTCAGTAACTTGAGCTAAAGGAACGCATGTAATCTGCTTCATCGACTAGGTTAACACGCTCACTTAGCGTCAATGACGTAAGCGCCCCGCCGTCGTCGTAAATATTGCCAGAGCTTGCCAACCATCCCTGTGATCAGCAGAAACTTGCCTATCGCTGTCAGCGCTAGCCTGCAAAGCAGGTCTGGTTTGCTAGGGTTAGTGTCCCATTAGGTGGACATATCTCACTTATCTGCCAACTATCTATGACCAGGGCCTTTGCATGCGTTAACATGTAACCCGTTAAGCCGCTTGCGCTTACATGCGGTCAATTTTGGCCGAAAAAGTCGAGGGTGGGACGTTTTAGGGGTACGTCTCACCCTCCTTTTTATTTGCCTACGCCGCCCGCCAACCCGCCTCCAGCCCTCAGCGCCAGCGCAACCATTTTTAGGCGCGTTTTCAGGGCTAAGTGGCTTGCTTGATATGCTCGCCTAGTGAGTGAATTTCAGTCTTATAGCGAGGTCGAACTGCTTCGCGGCGTCGCCGGCCAAGCAGACACAGAGCTGTTCCTTGACGACGACGGCGCCCATCTGCGTCGCTCAATTTTGCCTGGTGGCGTGCGGGTCATTACCGAGGATGTGCCTGGACTGCGCTCAGCCAGCGTGGGCTACTGGTTCGGGGTGGGTAGCCGCGACGAACGCCCTGGTCAAGAAGGCTCCACTCACTTTTTAGAGCACCTACTGTTTAAAGGTACCGCGCGCCGTAGCGCCGCCGAGATTGCCACCGCCTTTGACATGATTGGCGGCGAATCCAATGCGGCCACGTCAAAAGAACACACCTCCTACTATGCGCGGGTGCAGGCCAGTGACATGCCGGTGGCTCTAGATATTGTCACCGACATGGTTACCAGCTCCCTGCTGGATCCCAAAGAGGTGGAAACTGAGCGCGGCGTGATTGTCTCAGAGCTAGCTGAAGCCGCCGATGACCCCAGCGACCTGGCCCATGAAACCTTCGTTAAATCGGTTTTCGGCCAAGACACTGAGCTGGGTCGGCCGGTAGGCGGCACCGCCCAGGCTGTGGTGGATGTGCCACGCGACGCCGTGTGGGACCACTATCAGCGCAACTATGCTTCCGATACTTTGATTGTGGCCGCAGCTGGGCATGTTAACCATGACCAGATCTGCCAGCAGGTGTCTGAGCAGCTAGCCCAGGTAGGCTGGAATACAGACAGTCAAGCCCTGCCGCGTGCTCGCCGCAGTGAGGCCAGCCAGCTGCAGAAGCTAAAGCCCCAAGACATGTATGTGGAGCGCGAAAGCGAACAAAGCCACGTGTATTTGGGCACCCCCGGCATCGCTATCGGTGATGAGCGGCGCTGGCCCCTTAGTGTGATGACCACGATTTTGGGTGGCGGCATGTCTTCGCGCCTGTTCCAGTCCATCCGTGAGCAGCGCGGACTGGCCTACACCACCTACGCTTTTGACCTTAGCTACGCCGATGCGGGGGCCTTTGGGATCTACGCCGGCTGCGCCAAGGAAAACGTTGACCAGGTGCTGGAGCTGATGAGCGCGGAGTGGGAGCGTCTAGCTAGCGAGGGGGTCAGCGAACAGGAGCTAGAGCGGGCACGTGGTCAGCTGCGAGGTTCCATGGTGCTGGGGGGAGAGGACTCCCTGGCACGTATGGGGCGTTTAGGCCGGGCTGAGGTGAGTACTGGTCGCCTGCGTTCAATGGCTGAAAACCTGCGTCTACTTGATGCGGTTGACGCCGAGCAGGTGCGGGCAGTGGCGGCCTGGTTGGCTAACGGACCGCGCGCCCAGGTGGTGGTGGGCCAGCGCTGAGCTGGCACTTTTAACTGCCCAATTTGGGGTGCTCACTTTAGGGCACCTAGGTGCGGGGCGCCAGCGTCTAGAGGCTGGCGCCCCAGCATACTTCGCTTACGTCTTGGCCTACGCTCAGTTTGCGTTGAGCTCCGGCCATAGGTGCCAGTCCGGCGCTGGTTAGCAGGCGCACATATGATTCGTCTCCGCGAATAACCCACATGGAAATATTGGCCATCTTGTTTTGTTTGGCCAGGTCGGCGCAGGCGGCGAGGAGGCGTGAGCCGTGTCCGTGGCGCTGGTAGGCGGGGTGTACGGCTAGGGCGGTGATTTCGCCGTCGCCGTCGCTGTCAGGGGCTAGGGCTGCTAGGCCGACGACGGCGCCCGCCTGGGTAGCTACCAGCACGTGGTGGTTGGGGGAGGGTGGGTTAGTGACCGCTTCTTGCCAGCCTGAAGCCAGTACGGCAGGGGTGATCATGGCACTAACGCTCACCGGTAGCTCCTGGCTGCTGCCGGCCTGCAAGGTGGCTAGCATGGCGCCAGCGTGAGCTATGCCCATGGCCTCTAGGTCTTCAACCCTGGCGGGGCGTACAAAACAGTTGCTATCACTGGCCTGAGAAGTCATGGGCCAAAGTGTACTATGGCTGGCACCTTAGACATTGAAAGACCAGTTGCTAAGGTCCCAATGGAAACTTAGCAACTGGTCTTAAAGCTAGCGTGCTTAGCGCTTGAGCTTCTTGGCTGCCTCTTGGGCCTTGGCCGCTGCTTCCTGCGCTTTGGCAGCGGCTTGACCAGCTACCTCCTGTGCCTTGGCGGCAGTCTCCTGGGCCTTTGCGGCGGCCTGGCCAGCTACCTCCTGCGCTTTGGCAGCGGCTTCTTGAGCCTTTACGGCCGCCTGAGCAGCTGCCTCTTGGGCTTTAGAGGCGGTGTCCTGGGCGCGCACGGCGGCCTGACCGGCGGCTTCTTGGGCTTTGGTGGCAGCCTGACCAGCAGATTCGCGGGCGTTTAGCAGCTCCTCACGCAGCACGCGGCGCATAACCTTGCCGATCTGGGAGCGCGGTAGTTCCTGCACAATAGCGATCTGGCGTGGCAGGGCGTAGTGGGCAATGTGCTTCTCAGCCCAGGCACGTACCTCTTCTAAGGTGATGTTGGCGCCGGCCTGGGCCACAATCGCGGCCACCACCGACTCGTTACCGCTTTGCTCAGGTAGACCCACCACGGCGACATCCTCAACCCCCGGCATGGAGCGCACAGCAGCCTCCACCTCAGTGGGGTAAATGTTGAAGCCGCCAGAAATGATCAGTTCTTTACGACGATCAGTCATGACATAGAAGTCATCAGTGTCGATGCGGGCCAGGTCACCGGTACGTAGCCAGCCGCCTTCAAGCATCACCTGGGCGGTTTCTTCAGGGTTGTTCAGGTAGCCGGCAAACACCTGGGGGCCGCGCACCGTAATCTCGCCAACCTCACCCCTGGGTACCGGGCGGGAAGGGTCTGGGTCTTCAGGATCAACTAGCAAAATGTCGGTGGAGGGGAAGGGCACACCCAAAGCCCCTGGGCGACGCTCATCGGTGATGGGGTTACCCATGATGATGGGGGAGGTTTCAGTCATGCCATAGCCCTCAATGAGGTAGTGGCCAGTTAGCTCCTCCCAAGCAGTAGCCACTTCCCGGGGCGTGGCTGCAGCGCCACAAAGAGCAATGGAGCAAGAAGTGAAATCAGGCATTACCTGGCCGGGGCGCGGGTTGGCTGCGGCTTTAGCTAGGCGGTCAAAAATAACCGGTACGCCGGGGAAGAAAGTACAGGGCTGACGCTTCCAGGCCTCAATTACTAGCGACACGCTGAACTTTGGTAGCACCACCTGGGTGGCCGCCAAAGCAACTGCACACAGCATGGATAGGGTTAGTCCAAAAGCGTGGAAGTAGGGCAGTACCGAGTAGAACACTTCCTGCCCGTCCTTAACGTGCGGGCCAGCCCAAGCCAACCCCATGGCAGTGTTAGAACCCAGGTTCATGTGGGTTAGCTTTACCGCCTTAGGGGTGCCGGTGGTGCCACCGGTGTGTAGCAGCGTTGCTACATCATTAACGTCAGGTAGGGCAGTATCAGCCGGTAGGGCCGGGCTGGAGGCAACCAGGCGGTCCCAGGAGCCAATCCAGCTAGGTACCGGAGCGCGCATCTCTTCACGCTTAGCGCGTGCAGCCTTAACCGGTAGGCGCAGAGCCGCCTGTAGGTGACGTGGTAACGCCGAGGTCATGTTGACGGCGTAAACGTTGTAATCGCGCAGGTTGATGTCTTTATCTAGCTGAGCTAGAGATTTTTCCCAACCAATAATTAGCTTGCCGCCGTGTAGCTTAAGCTGCTCTTCGATCTGGCTGGAGGGGGCTAGCGGGTTGTGTTCAGCTAGCACCGCACCAATACGCCAGGTGGCGTAAGCCAACACCAAGTGCTGGGGGCAGTTAGGCAAAATAGAGGCCACTACGTCACCCTTGCGTACACCCAGACGTCGTAGCGCCTCAGCGGCGCGCTGCACCTGGGCATGTAGCTGGGCATAGGTGATGTTAGTGCCTAAAAAATCCACCGCGATCCGCTGCGGGAAACGCTTAGCGGTGTCGTCGAGCACAGTACTAAGGGGCTGGGTCGGTAGGGCCACCACTGCGGGAACGCCCGGGGCGTAGTGAGGGCGCTGGTAGTCTGCGGCGCTCAAGGTTCCTCCTAAAGAGTGTGCCAACTGGCTCGATAGGCAACGTAACTTACGGTTGCGTAAGTTACGGTAGCGTATTTTTTCCTTTTTCGCCGCAACTTAGAGAAAAAACGCATCAAGATCGCCTATCGAAAACCAATTTAGCAGCGCCCGGTATCCGCCTATTTCAGGGAAAAACCTAACTCGCCAGTGTGCAAAATATGCAGCTGCTTAGTGGGGCGAGTCATGGCCACATACAAGTCACCGGGAGAAACCTGGCCTATTTGGCCCGGCTGATCAAGCAACACCACATCAAACTCCAGGCCCTTACTGGTCAGCGGGCTCATAACCGCCACGCGGGCCCGTAGTAAATCCCCCTCAGGGCAAAACATTTGCTCGGCTAAATACTCATCTTCACCCAGCAATGCCTCAAGGTGGGCAGGGTCATTAGAAATCACCACAATAGTGCCCTGATCCTTCCCCAGCTGCTCATCAAGCTGGCTACATTTAGCGGCCACAACCTCACGCCAACGCTGGGCGTAAAGCTGCGGTGTAACCGCCTCAACTACCAGGGCATCATCTAAGTCACGCACCGAAGTAACCGGGTAAGGCACCTGCAAACCATAGCTGGCCACAGCCGCCTCAGCTGCCTTCATAATGGTCTTGGGGGTGCGGTAACACACGGTTAGTACCTCCTGACGCATAGGGGTGCCACTAGCCCCCTTAGCAGCCTGAATATCAGCAGCTTCATCTGCACGCACCCCCAGGGGAGTAAGCACCTGACGCCACGAACGCGGCGGCGTCGTGCCAGAGAACTGGGCTAAATCCCCAACCACCGTAAACGAACGCAGCGGGCAGCGCCTGGCCAAAGCTCGCCAAGCCATCGCCCCCAGCTCCTGGGCCTCATCAACCACCACATGGCCATAAGTCCAGGTCCGATCCGCCCGGGCGCGCTCAGCCAGTGGCGCAATAGCCCCGCCGCCACTGTAGCGGTCAACCAAAGTCTGGGCGCTAACCATGCCTCCACCTAGGCCCTGGGAAGCAATAGCCTGCTGGGCATACTCCAACTCACGAGCCCGCTCCGCCTCAGCCTGGCGTGCTTGGCGGGCTGAAACATCATCCATGGGGCCTAGCAGCTCCAACAGCTCATCAAGCAAAGGAATATCGGCCTCACTTAGCGGCGAGCCAGCCGGGCGCAGCAGTAGCTTACGTTGCGCCTTAGTTAGCTGCTTAGCGTGCTTATCTAGCAGCTGCGGGCGCGAAAACAGCTTATCGAGCAAAGCCTGCGCATCGGTAGGCATCCAGCACAGGTTAATTTCCCGGCGCGCATCACGGCTGGTACGAATATCCTCACGGATCCAAGCCCGCGTGTCGGGGTCAGAAGGATCAAGCATCTCCTTCTTAGCCGCATACTGGTCAGTTAACCGCTCTAGTAGCCACAACACGAAAGTTTCCCGCGCCTGGTTATGGGGCTTACCCGAGCGGCGCGCCCGCGAACGAGCCTGACGCACATCTTCGGGAGTAAGCTGCAAAACCACCTCATTAACCACAATCGGGCGAGGCTCCTGCGGCACCCGCTGCAAAGCACGCGCCAAAGAATACAAAATGTCTTTAAACACCAGTGAACCTTTAAGCTGCGCCAGCTTGCTAGGCTCACTAACCGTGGCATGGTAGCCCGGGACCAAATCCCCGATCGTCGTCGAAACCACGCCCGTTTCACCCAAAGAAGGCAAAACCTGCTCCACATAACGCAAAAACGTCCGTGACGGGCCCACCAACAACACCCCAGAGCGCTCCAAACGCTCCCGCTCGGTGTAGAACAAATAAGCCACCCGGTGCAAAGCCACCGCCGTCTTACCCGTACCCGGGCCGCCCTGAACCACCAAAATTCCCGGCCCATCAGCAGTAACAATCCGGTCCTGCTCAGCCTGGATAGTGGCCACAATATCGCCCATACGACCCGCGCGGGCCTCATTAAGCGCCGCCATCAAAGCACCCTCACCCTGAAGCGTCACGTCACTAGCCGCCGCAGCATCCACCACCAGCAGCTCATCTTCAACCCCGCTAACCGTGCGGCCCCGGGTGGTTATATGACGACGTCGTCGCAGCCCCAAAGGCTCACGCGCGGTAGCCTGATAAAAAGCCCGCGCCGCCGGGGCACGCCAATCCAACAGCACCTCACGGCGCTGATCATCATGCAAACCCACGCGCCCCACATAGTGACGCGAACCGTCACTATTATCCATACGCCCAAAAACCAGTCGGTGCTCCACACCCTCAAGGGTGGCAATCCGATTAGCATAGTGAGCCGCAAACGCGTCACGCTCACCGCGCGCCTGATGCGTGCCCGAAGCACCCCTAGCCTCAGTAGCACTTAAAGTCTTGCGAGCCTGCGCAATTTGGGTATCAAGCTCCCTATAAGCACGGTCAACTACAACCTGCTCATCGGCAATAGCCTGGGCCAACGCACTAGAGACAGACACATCAGACACTACAAACCTCACGCTTAACGCCAGTAAAAATCGACTATCCATTATTCTTGTTCCAAAGCCACAACGCGAGCAAATCTTGCAACTTGTTCACAGTGAGCACTACGACACCAAACAAATGGAACAAAAGACCAGCTAAACCAGTTAGCCAAACAAAGAAACAAAACCACTAAAAACTAAAGCGGCCACCAAAAACCAGCTGCCACACATAAGGGGGAACCATGCAGACGCTATACACCATGAATCTAGAGCGCCACGCCCAGATCCACCCCCGCGTACTACTGCACCAATTCGACGGCGCCATCGACGCCGGTAACGCCGCCAACCTCGCCACCGAGCAGCTACTAACCACCCTGCCGGGCAAGGCAGTTGCCACCTTCAACATCGACGCCCTGATCGACTACCGCGCCCGGCGCCCCACCATCAGCTACGACCACGGCAAATTCCTAGAAACCACGCGCCCTAGCCTCACCCTGGAACTACTGCGCGACGACAACGGCGAAGAATTCCTCTTCCTACACGGCGACGAACCCGACTACCGCTGGGACGAGCTAAGCAACGCCATCATCCACCTAGTCCGCTCCCTAGGCGTAACCACCGCCATGGGAATGGCCGGCATCCCCATGCCCGTGCCACACACCCGCCCCACCCAGGTATACGAACACGGCCAACACGTACCAGACGACCCAAACCATCCCAAAACCTTCGGCTACATGGAATTTCCTGCCGCCTACGGCAACTACCTAGAACTACGCCTAGGCCAAGCCGGATTCGACTCACGCGGCGTCAGCGCCTCCGTACCCCACTACCTATTACGAGACGACTTCCCCCAAAGCGCCTCAGCTCTGCTGCGCGCAATCGCCAAATCCATCAACCTGGCCCTGCCGGTAGGAGACCTGGAAGCCAACTCCATCACCAACCTAAACGCCATCGAAACTGAAGTCGCTAACCGCCCAGAAGTCGCCGCCCTCGTGCAAGCCCTGGAGAAGCAATACGACAAGTCACTAGACAGCGTCTTATCCCCGCCACCAGACCTAAGTCTGCAAAACGCGGATCTCAATGACACCGACCTGGACACCCTCACCGCCCAGCTAGAAGCCTTCCTCGAATCCAACAACTCAGGCAACGGCCCCCGCCAAGGCCCCAACAACTCGGGAAACGCCACCAACCAAGAGCCCAACCATGACCAGCCAGAAGCCTAAAACCAGCGGGAAGGGCAAAACCAGCCGGAAGGCCAAACACGGCTAACATCTAATACCGTGAAAAAACCAGCCCCCACCCAGCAGCCCACAAACCAAAAAGACGGGCTAAAAGCCTGGATCGTATTTTTAGGCGGAGGCCTGGCCTACTGCATGGCCATGTGCGCACGCACCTCCTTCGGCGTGGCCGTACCCTGGGCAGACCAACGCTTCGGCCTATCCTCAGCCCAACTAGCCGTATTCATCATGGGCCAGCTAGCCGTCTACGCCGCCGCCCAAATCCCCGTAGGCCTCCTACTAGACCGCTACGGCTCACGTAAAGTACTCACCTGCGGCCTAATCATCGTAGGGCTAGGCCAACTAGCCCTTGCCCAAGCCCACACATTCCCCACTGCGCTCGCGGCCAGGGCCCTGGTGGGGGCCGGCGACGCCACCGCTTTTATTGGTGTGGTGCGGTTTTTGCCGGCTTGGTTTAGTGCTTCCCGGGTGCCGCTACTAACCCAGATAACTAACGTGGGTGGCCAGATTGGGCAGGTGATCAGTGCCTTCCCAGTGGTGTGGTGGTTGCATGATTACGGCTGGTCTACCAGCTTTAACCTGGTGGCTTTGGCGGTGTTTATGGCTGCCGTGGCTACGGCGGTGCTGGTGCGCGATGATCCTTCAGGCGCTAAGACGCCGGTAGCGCAAACTGAGTCAGTTAGGCGCTCTATGGGGGCGGTGCTGCGTAACCGCGCCACCTGGGTGGGTTGGATGATTCACGCTACGGCGGCGTTCCCTTTTAACGTGATTGCCCTGATGTGGGGGTCGGCTTGGATGCGTCAAGGGATGCATTTAAGCGACACGGTTAGTGCCACCATGCTTAGCTTAGAGGGCTTGTTTTTGGTGGCCGCCGGGATTCCGGCTGGAATTATTTCTGGACGTTGGCCTAGGCGCCGGCTACAAACCTGCCTGGCTGCCTATGCGATAAGTGTTTTGACCTGGGTGGTGGGGCTAGCTTTGTCGCCTTCAGCGGCGGCAGCGTTAATTGTGATTATTGGGGCCGCCATTGGTTCATGTGTGGGCGCTTTAGGTTTTGATATTGTGCGTGAATATACTCAGCGTTCACGTTGGGGCGTGGCTATTGGTACGGTTAATACCGGTGGTTTTGTTTCCTCAATTATTGCTGTTGAGCTAGTGGGATTAATTCTTGACCTGCGTGGGGGAGCGCGCACCGGCAGTGATTTTATCGTTGCTTTTGGCGCTATGGGCGTTATCGTTGCAGTACTGGTAGTAAGTTTGCTGGTTGTTTCACGCCGCTTGCATCCCCAGGTAGTTATTCCTCAAGAAAGCTGAACCGCTCATGAGTGGCTACTTTAAAAACCGGTACTTAGCGTTGTAGCTAGTGCTTTGGGTTTAGTGTTGCTGTGTGCCTGCGCTGGCACAAAAACTGTAACGCCATCTGGTGCGGTTAGCGCTAGCGTTACGGCGTCTACCAGCGCAGCGGCCGCCGCAAGCTCCACTGCCACTGCCGCTACGTTGCCGTCTGCCGATCCGCGCCGCGACTACACTAAGGCCGAGGAGGCTGCAGTTTTTAACTGGTGCGTAAAACATGCCAGTGAGGCAAAAACGTTTACCCTCAGCCAGGTGCCCAAGTTAAACAACCAGCCCTTTTGGGTTTGCGTCATTCTCAATGACGGCGCTGGGGCAGTAGATGTGCAACTGCCCAGCACCA
>ERZ772908.87-NODE-87-length-23638-cov-9.81126_pt1 | contig 23638 bp, 10 predicted proteins | sample MGYA00512121_ERZ772908 | MGnify/ENA primary metagenome ERZ772908 (study PRJEB29015, sample SAMEA2738084) | human oral metagenome | biome: human oral; feature: human-associated habitat; material: saliva | place: China | collected 2264 ... | reverse complement strand
CATCAACGCGATGGATCGCGACCAGTTCGTCGCGACCTTCTCCTCGATGTTCTCCGCTCACACGTGGCCGGTCGAGCGCGCCTGGGAGTCCCGCCCCTTCGCCTCCGTCTCCGAGTTGCGTTCCTCCTTCGAGGACGCTGTCCTGGCGGCCAGCCCCGAGGAGGCCGAGGAGCTCATCGCGTCCTACACGGACATCGTCTCCCTGGTCCTCGATGGTGCTGGCGACGAGCAGGCCAGCACGGACACCTCGAACCTGTCCGTGGGTGAGGTCACCCCCGAGGAGGCCGAGGAGCTGCGCGCCCTGGCTGCCGCCTACCACGAGAAGTTCGGTCGTCCGCTGATCATCTGCGTGGACAACGTGGTGGACCGCAAGCACCTGCTGTCCTCGGGGTGGCGCCGCGTCGAGCACTCCCCCGCCCGCGAGGCTCGCTTCGCGCTCGGCGAGGTCATCGACATCGCCGACCTGCGTTTCGATCAGCTGGTCGCCGACGCCAACCCCATGCGCGCCGCGTGGGACGCTGGTTTTGAGCGCCTCTGAGTAGCACTCAGCGTCTCGTAACGACGAGGCCGGGGCGCGTCGGGCAATACGCCTGACGCGCCCCGGCTTTTTCAAGCCCACAACACCCCAGCCAGACAAAAGTCGCACGTAATTCGACTGCGTGAACATTCAACAACATCCAGAAACGCTGCAATTCCAACGATTACAATTCAATCTTTGAAACAGCCGCCGGAGAATTACGTGCGAAATTGGTGAGCAGCACGAAAGATGCCTGAAACAGCACTCTTCCCACTGCACGCTTCCCACAGCATTCTTCCCACAGCACACAGTTCCCACGATTCGCTCCGGTTGCAGAGACGCCGAGGGGCCAACCTCGCGGTCGGCCCCTCGGCGTATCCCATCAACACAGTGCAAGTTGTCCCAGAAGGCTCCTCAATGATGTCTCGTCGGCATTGCTCGGGCCCGGCCCGTGCCGTATTCCCTTGTGATGACACCTACTGTAGGAGCTCAACCTTGCGGCAACGGCAAGGTGAGCTGAGAAAATCCTGGGATTTTAACCCCGCAGATAATTGACTGATCACAAGACGAGTGTGCGCCCCCGGTCTCCCGGGGGCGCACACTGCGTCGCACACGCTCAGGGCGTTGTGTCTGGCCTCAGCCGTTCCACTGGCCGTTCTCTGCGAAGTAGTACCACTTCCAGCCGATCCAGTGGCCACCCGTGTACATCGCGCCCGAGTCGGTGCTCAGGTAGTACCAGAAGCCACCATCCTTCAGCCAGCCGGTGGTCAGCGCGCCGCTGGGGGCCATGTAGTACCAGGCGGAACCGTCCTTCACCCAGCCCGTAGCCATCGCGCCGCTTCCCGGCATCAGGTAGTACCAGGTCGGACCATCAAGGATCCACCCCGTCACCATCTGTCCGTTCGCCGGGTTCAGGTAGTACCAGGACGAACCATCCTTCACCCAGCCACTTGCCTGAGCGCCCGACGCGTGATGGTAGTACCACGCACCGTCCTCGTTGACCCAGCCGGTGCGCATGTATCCGCGGGCATCGAAACGATAGGTGGCTCCATCAATGAGCGCCACACCGTTGGTCGGGTAGGTCCCATCGGTATAGCGGTACCACCAGCCGACCGAATCGCTGATCCACTGGCCACCCTGCGGGGCAGGTGCCGGAGTCGGGTTCGGAGAAGGCTCCGGCGCAGGCGTCGGGTCCGGTGTCGGAGCGGGCGCCGGATCACCCTGGAGGCGCACCTCCTGCTTGGCGGGGTTCACGCCCCAGTCCCAGGCGAAGAGGTACGGGGCCACCGGGGCCTCGTCCGTGCGTCCCTGCCGGGCCCACGCGGACTTCAGCTCCGAGACGGGCACGTCGAAGTGGTAGCGGTGCGTGCCGTCGGCCAGAATCTCGCCGTCGTCCTCGACGAGCTTGCGGTAATACCACGTGCCGTCTGCATCCTCATGGAAGTCGATGCCGGCCACGGGGGAAGCGTCGGTGACGTCGAAGGACACCTTGCGGGCGTCGCCCTCGCCGCTCACCGTCAGGTTGGAGATGACGGGGGCCTGCGTGTCCAGCGTGAACTCGTAGGTCATCCGGTGGGTCTGCGAGGACGGACCGTCCGTCGCCGCCTCGATGGTCAGCGTGTAGCGGCCGTCGGGCAGCGCGTTACCGGACTGGTCGTAGCCATCGAAGAAGGGTTCCTCACCGGCGTACTCGCCCGGCTTCGTCCAGCCGGTCTCGAGGTCGTAGAGGGACTTGCGCACACGGTTGATCGTGTAGGAACGCACGGACTCCCCCGCGGAGTTGCGGTAGGTCACCGTCATCGACGGGACGGAGCGCAGCATGCCGGTCAGCGGTGCGATCTTGTCGGGGGCGCCCGCCCACTTGGCGCGCGAGGTGATCAGGCGCTGCGTATTGATCGTGGTGACCAGGTTCGAGTCCTGCTTGTCCGACAGCGGGTTCAGCCCGCCCAACGGGATGGACGAGTGGGCGTTGACCAGAGCCGAGCGGTAGACGTGCACGGGCGTCGTCTCATTGTCCGACCACTTGCCGTCGAAGACGTCCGGGGCTCCCCACGAGCCGTAGAAGCCCAGGTAGGGCACGGTCAGGCTCGGGGTCCCGTCCTCGCTCGTGAAGGTCACGGCGCCGTCGATGAAGGTGCCCTTCGGGGTGTTCTCGGCAGCAAAGGTCATGAACTCGGACTCGGGGGTCACGGTGACAGTCACGGTGGCATCCGACTTCGCGGGGACCGTGATCTGCTGGGCATCCCCGGCCTCGGCCACGCCGTCACCAGAGAAGCTCAGCGAGATACCCGCGCCCGCCCAGTTCTGCGAGTGCTCGGCGAAGAGGCCCTCCTCGACCATTTCGGACAGTGCCTGGCCGCCGAGGGTGTAGGTGTGGGCAGCGTCGGAGAGGTTGGTCAGGCGCACCTGGAAGGTCCACCCCTTCGTTCCATCGCCGAGGTCGGCCTTGGGTCGGGAGGGATCGGCAGCACCGACGACGGTCGGGTAGACGGTCGCGGTGGTCGCTGCGAGCGCGTCAACGGCGCCCGCACCGACCCTGCGCGGCGAGTAGTAGGTGCCGTCTCCCAGCTCGACGTCGATGAGCGGGTGGGCGGTGCCCATGAGGAGGTTGGTGACGACGGCGTTCTTCTGCTCGGCGCTCATGCCGGAGAAGGCGGGATCGCTCGCGAGGCGCTGGCGCACGAGTGCGCTGATGCCCGCGACCTGCGGGGAGGCCATCGAGGTGCCCGACAGGCGCTGATACTCGTTGCCGAGGTAGGCCGACATGATGTCACCGCCGGGGGCAGCGATCTCAGGCTTGAGGGTCAGGTCGGGGGCCACGCCCCACGCCGAGAACTCCGAGGCCGTCGGGTTGTTCGAGGCCAGAACGATGCCGGAGTGCGTGACGGTCACGGTGACATCGGCTCCGTTGGCGGCGGCCAGGGCCTCGCGGATCGCCGCGCCGTCCCGCTTGGTGATGGTCACCGTCGGCATCGACGTGGTCGAGCCGAGGATCGCTTGGTAGGGCGTGTCGGCCTCGTCCGCGTCAGCGACCATGAGAGCCGCAGGAGCGGGCGAGAGGGCAGCCAGGTTGCGCGCCTTGAGTTCCTCGGTCATGGCCGAGCCGTTGCGAGAGTCGGTACCGCCCCTGTCCTCAAGGACGATCACGCCGGAGAGGTCGGTGCCCGCGTACTGCTCGAGCTGGTCGGTGCCGCCAGCGCCGGCGTCGACGATGCGGTAGGTCTTCTCAGCGATGTCGCGCAGACCGCGCACGGCCTCGCTCTGGCCGTCGAGGGCGGTACGGTAGGCAATCTTGCGATTGCCCAGGCTCACGTAGGACAGAGCCTCCTGGTTGTCGACGGAGGCGACGGCCAGGGTGGACTTGTAGGAGGCGGGTTCGCCGAGCGTGCCCGTGTCGGGGTCGGTCGCGAACGGCTTGTTCTGGCCGGAGTTGTTGCCGTAGGCATTGGAGAATGCGTTGCCACCCGCCGCGTTGACGGTAATGCCAGCGGCGGCAAGCTTCTCGTACACACCGGCGAAGACGCTGCCCGCGTCGCTGCTCATGCCGGAGTCGTCGCCCAGGGACAGGTTGATGACGTCGGGCTTGATGACGAGCGCGTCATCGAGGGCTGCGAGCAGCGCACTGTCGGGCATTGAGCCGTCCTCGTCCGAGGCGACCTTCGCGACGACAATCTGCGCGTGGGGCGCGGTGCCCTGCAGGACGTCCGCGTTGGCGGCCGCGATCGCGGTGACGTGCGTGCCGTGGGACAGGTCCTTCTCGGAATGGGGCACGACGTCGGCGTCGTTATCCGCGTAGTCGTAGGCGAAGGGGATCTTGCTGTTGACGTACGTGCCGGCTCCGCCGTGCGGGAGCTTGCCCGCGAAGGCCTGCACGTCGGCCTGGCTCATGCGCACCTCGACGCCGTCCATCGAGCCGGCGAAGGCATCGTGGTCGGTCTGCAGGCCGGAGTCAATGACTTCGATGACCTGACGATCACCCTTGAGTGCAACCTCGTTCACACGCGTCATCGCCAGGGACGAGGCGTTCTTAAGGACGGGCGCACCGCTCCCCTGCGCAGCAGTCTCCATCGGCTTGTGGACGCCCTCGATGAACGCGGTCTTGACGCCCTCGACCTTCTGGATCACGGAGAGAGCGGAGCCGGGCGCCTCGATGGCGAAGCCGACGAGCGCGTTGGTGTACTCACGCACGGTCGTGACCTGTGCGCCGGGGACGACTCCCTCGACCGCGGAGGCGATGCGGGCCTTCACGTCGTCGCGCGTGGCCTGCGTGGAGCTACCGGCCGTCCCGTCATCGAGCTGGACGATGATCGTCCTCGGGGTGTCGTCCGTTTCCTGCGCAGACGAGGCGTCGGGCAGGGTCACTCCCCCGGTCTCGGCCTGGTGGATGGACAGCAGTGCGTCCTCGACTCGCGTCCCCGACTGCGCGTCCGTTGACGAGGCGTGGGTGGGGTTGGCGGGGAGGACACCGCCCGGCTGCGGGCTCGCTGCAAGCGCCGGGACGCTCACGCCGGTCAGGGCGAGGGCGGCGGCGAGCGCGAGTGCCGGGGTGGAGTGATGGGACATCAATGGCTCACTTACGTATCGACGAGTGATGATCAAAAGCGCGTCCGGCTGACGCGCCGTCCTATTATGCGTAAGTTCTTCCAGTTGTGCAGTATGCATGTCCGATAGATGGCTCAGTGTCCACACACTGACATTTTGTGCAGGCTCGCGCATAAACCGAGGGGCCGACCTAGCGGTCGACCCCTCGGCTTATCCCATCAACACAGTGCAAGTTTTCCCAGAAAGCTCCTCGAAAAAGTCTCGTCGGCATGTCCCGGACCCTCATGGTCCGTGCCGTATTCCCTTGTGATGACATTCAGTGTAAGGAAGAAACCTTGCGACAACAACAAGACAACCTGAAAAAACCCTGGGAATTTTGGCGCTTAACCGCTTTGACAGGCGCCAGGCCCGCACCCCCAACGCGAATCGGGGTGCGGGCCTGGATGGTCAGTCTCGGGGTGATCTAGCTAATCAGCTGCCCCGTCTCGGAGAAGGTGTACCAGGTCCAGAAGATGCGCAGTCGGCCCGTGGCCATCGCGCCGCTCCCGGTCTTGAGGTAGTACCACGCACCGCCATCCTTAAGCCACCCCGTCACCATCTTGCCGGTGGTGGGGTTGAGGTAGTACCAGGTGTCCCCGTCCTTGACCCAGCCGGTCGCCATGACGCCCGTCGCCGGATCCAGGTAGTACCAGGAGACGCCGTCGAGCACCCAGCCGCTCGCCTGCGCGCCCGATGCGTTGTGGTAATACCACGAGCCCTGCTCCTTCACCCATCCGGTGCGCATGTAGCCGCGCGCGTCGAAGCGGTACGTCGCCCCGTCGATCGCCAGCGTCGCATCGGCGGGGTATGTGCCATCCTCGTAGCGGTACCACCAGCCGCGGCCATCCCACTTCCAGGTACCGGCCTTGGGGGTGGGTGCGGGGGCGCTGACATGGATGGTGGCGCTGGCAGACACGCTCGGCTGTGTGGGGTCGGAGACAGTGATAGTCGCGTCGCCCGCGCCCACCGCACGCACCTCGCCGGTCGCACTGACGGTAGCCACGGCCTCGTCCGAGGAGGACCAGACGACGCCGGTCACGTTTGCGTCCGTGGGCTCGTGGGTGGCGCTCAGCGTGAGGGTCTCACCGACGCCGAGCGTGGCGGACTCGCGCGACAACACGAGCGACGTCATGGGGATCGCTGTGAGGGCGACCGGCGCCGTTGCCCCGTTGACCGGCCAGTCCCACACGTGCAGGTAGATCGTCGACGGATCGCCGCCGATGCTCGTCAGGGCGTCCTTCAGCGGCACGTCGAAGTGGATGTGGACCAGACCGTCCTCGCTGCGCCCGGTCGGGTAGACCTCCGCGCCGCGCTCGACGACCTTGCCGTCCTCGGTGGCCGAGAAGCCGATACCGGCGATGGCCGAGGAGTCGGTAACGTCGAAGGACAGGACGCGATCCTTGCCCTCACCCGACACCGTCACGTTGGAGATGACGGGAGCCTGCGTGTCCAGAATGACGCTGTAGCTGATGGCCTGGGTCGCGGGCGACGGGCCGTAGGTCGAGGCCTCGATCGTCAGCGTGTAGCGTCCGTCCGGCAACTCGGTGCCGTCCGGAGCATAGCCGTTGAACCACGGATCACAGCCCGGCACCGAGTCTTCGACCGTACGCGGCGAGCGCGTATGCACGTCGTAGATAGACCTATCCGCGCGCCCGCACGTGAAGGAGCGGATCGTCTCCCCGGCCTCGTTCCTAAAGGTGTAGGTCAGCGAGGGGACGGAGCGCAGCAGCACCGTGCCCGGGGTGACGGCGGTCCGGGCGTCCTCCTGTGTGGAACGCGAGATGACGAGGAGGTCAGGGTTGACCCCGTTGATCATCCTCTCGTCCTCGACGTCGAAGGGGCTCTGCTGACCAAAGGGCAGGCGGCCGCTCATGAACGTCGACCCATAGCCGCTGATGTGGTTGTTGGGCGTGACCAGGTCGAAGATCGCAGGCGCACCCCAGGAGCCGTAGAAGCCCACGTAGGGGACGGTGAGGTTGGGAGCGCCATCGGCGCTCGTGAAGGTGACGGCACCGTCGATGAACGTGCCCTTGGGCGTGTTCGCCGCAGCGTACGAGGCGAAGGCCTCGCGCGGCGTCACGGTGACGGTCACGGTCGCGGCACCCTTGGCGGGCACGGTCACCGAATCGGAGGAGAAGGTCAGGTCGATTCCCTGCCCCGCCCAGTTCGTCGAGTGGTGAGTGAACAGCATGCTCTCGACCTTTTCGGACAGCGCTTGTCCGCCGAGCGTGTAGGTGTGGGCAGTATCGGAGACGTTCGTCAGGGTCACCTGGAAGGTCCACCCGGAGGTTCCGTCACCCAGGTCGGCCTTGGGCCGAGAGGGATTCTCGGCGCCCACGACGCTCGGGTACACGGACGAGGTCGTGGCCCCCAGCGCGTCGATGAGGCCCGCTCCCACTCGGCGCGGCGAATAGTAGGTGCCATTGTTCTGTTCCGCGTCCACGATCGGGCGCGCGGTGCCCATCAGAAGCTTCGTGACGACGGCGTCTTTCTCGGCGGCAGACAGGCCCACAAACGCCGGGTCGGACGCCACGCGCTGACGCACGAGGGTAGCGACCGCGCCAGCCTGAGCCGAGGCCTCGGCCGTGCCGGACAGCCGATCGTAGTAGTTCCCGGGGGTCGCGGACATGACCGCGCCGCCGGGGGCCGCAACCTCGGGCTTGAGCTTCAGGTCGGGGGTCACGCCCGTGGAGGAGAAGTCGGAGGCCTGCACGCCCTCGGGCACGGTCAGGATCGTGGAGGCGGAGACGCCAACCTCGATCGATCCGCTCTCCGAGGCCTTGATCGCGTCGTAGAGGCGGTTGCGGTCCGAGGTCGTGATGGTGGCCATCGGCAGGTTGAACCAGCGATCGACCGACCACTTGACGGGGGTCTCAGTGTCGTACCAGTGCCCGAGCAAAACGCCGGCGGGCTTGCTGGTGAGGGACTTGAGGGCCTTGATCTTGTGCTTGACCTCCACCGAGTTACCCCGTGAGTCGTTGCCTCCCAGCTCCTCGAGGAGGATCGTGCGCGACAGGTCCCCATAGTCCGATCCGAGGTGCTTGGTTAGGTCCTCGCTCGAACCGTTTCCAGCGTAGACAACGCGGTACGTGCCCTCGGCGAGGGTGTCGAATCCGGGGCCGTCTCCCTTGCTCATGCGCCCCAGGGGCCGGTACCCGATCAGGCGATCACCGAAGGTGAGGGCACCCATGATCTCCTGCTCGTTGACCGAGGCCACGGCGAGGGTCGAGGAGAAGGCGGCGGGGAAGCCGAGCGCGCCGTTGTCGGGGTCGTCGGCCCGCCCGTAGCGCTCGATGTCTCCGGCGGGCGCGTAGACGGTCGTGCCCTGCGCGCCGAGAGCCTCGTAGACGTGGGAATAGAGGGCCTCGGCGTCGTCGGTCATTCCCTCGGTCTTGGAGAAGGAGACCGAGACGACGTCGGGCTTGAGGACCATCGCGTCATCGAGCGCTGCCAGGAGGTTGACGTCGCTCGCGCTGTTGCCCGGATCCTTCGTCACCTTCGCGACGATGAGCTGAGCCTGAGGCGCCGCCCCCGAGAAGTGCCCGCCGTTGGCAGCCGCGAGCGCTGCGACGTGCGTGCCCTGGTAATTCGCGCTACGCGCTTCATCACCGCCGTATTCCGTGGCCAGCACGTCGGTGTCCCCATCACCGTAGTCGTAGGCGAAGGGGATCTTGGGGCTCACCCACACGCCGCTCTTGCCGGCGCCCAGCTGCGAGGCGAGCGAGGCAACCGAGTCCTGCGTGAAGCGCAGCGACGCGGCATCCATGTCACCGGCGAAGGCCTGGTGCGAGGTGTCGATACCGCTATCGATGAGCTCGATGGCCTGGCCCTGGCCCTTCTGAGCAAGGCCGTCGGCCCGCATCATCTGGGCAGCGGCACCGGTGGCTGCATCCGACTCGTCGCCCCCTGCGACGGCGCGGTAGCCTCCGGAGATCTCGTCATCCGTGGCGAACGTGTGACTGCCGTCGAGGAAGGCACCCGTGACGCCGGCCGTCGCCTTGATGGCGCCGAGCGTCGAGGCGGGTGCCTGGATCGCAAAGCCGTCAAAGGCGTGGTGGTAGTCGCGCACGTCGGAGATGGTCGCACCCGGAAGTGCTGCGGCTACGGCCTCGCCGATGCGCTTCTTCATCTGCGCGTAGTACGCGGCGTGGTCGGCCCCGGCGTCGCCCGCCTCGAGCTGGACGATGATCGTCGCCGGGGAGTCGTTCGCGCCCTGCTGAGGCGACGAGGCCTGGGTGGCGTCAGCATCGTCCGCAAAGGCTGCGGGCACGCCGATTGTGGTGAGCGCAAGGGCGCCGGCCGCTATGAGCGTCAGCGCTGCACGTCGGTAGTGAAACATTGTCTGCTCGCTTTCTTCACACATAAAGTGTTGAGCTGCATGAGGGTGAGTGATCGCGCGGCACATCCCTGTGGGCACGCGATATGGCGGGCGCAGCGTGTGGCCGCACCTCGCGTCGCCTTGCGAGCGCGCCCGCTCCCCCGGTACGAGTCCGGGTGGGGCGGGCGCGACGCATGGGTAGTCCTTCCTGTCAGTGGATCAGCGGATCAACGTGCCGTTGTCGGAGAATCGGTAGTACTTCCACACGATCCACAGGCGGCCGGTTGCCATCTGACCGCTACCGGGCTTGAGGTAGTACCAGGAGCCGCCCTCGTAGTGCCATCCGGTCTTCATCTTGCCGTTAGCGGGGTTCAGGTAGTACCAGTTCGCACCGTCTTTGACCCATCCCGTGGCCATCTGGCCGGTGCCGGGGGTCAGGTAGTACCAGGAGACTCCGTCGAGGACCCAGCCGGTGGCCTGAGCGCCGGACGGGGCGTGGTAGTACCAGGAGCCCTGCTCGAAGACCCAGCCGGTACGCATGTAGCCGTCCGCGTCGAAGCGGTACACCTGGCCGTCGATGGTCTTGCTCGTGTTCGTCGGGTAGGTACCATCCGCGTAGCGGTACCACCAGCCGCGAGCGCCCCACGTCCACGTGCCCTGAGCGGGAGCGGAGTCGGAGTCGGCCTTGACGGTGACGGCCACCGAGGTGACAACATGGGGATCCTGACGCACGTCGACGCGCAGGGAGACATCGGCGCTGGTCGGGGTCCAGGTGTAGGAGGCGGTGGACGCACTCTCGTCCGAGCTACCCTCCATCGAATCCCAGTCCTGGAGAACCGTCTCCGTACCGTCGCTGCCGATCTGCACCACGCGCACCTGACGTCCACCCAGGGTGCCGCCCTGCGCGGAGACCTTCACGGTCGTCGGAGTGCCCACAGCGGTGGTGAGCGTGTACCCGGGGCCGGCCTCGGCGATTCCGTCACCCGACACCGCGACCTGCGGGCGGGTGTACTCGAAGAGGTTGGCGGTGTTGTAACCGGCGTTCTTCATCGCTGTTTCGGTGAGCGTCCATGCCTTCGAGCCCTTGGGGGCGGCGACGTAGATCTCGGTGCCCGCCTTGAGGTCGTCGGCCATATCAGCGGCGAGCTTGATCTCCTCGACGGTCGAGGGCAGCACCAGGACGCGGGGAGTGTCGAACCAGAAGGTGAATCGGGTCATCCCCTCGCCGAAGTAGGCGCTGTCCGGGCGGCCGTTGGAGGCCTTGCCCTCGTAGTAGACCTCGCCGTCGTTACCGCCGCGCACGATGATGTGGCGCGGGGCTGCGGTGTCGCGCGGGGTCATCCACAGTTCCGTGACCTGCGAACCCAGCTCGATCGTGTCCAGGCCGTTGTTGACCAGGCCTCGGGCGACCGTCACCGAGTCGGGGATGACAAGGTCGGTGAGGTTCGCGTCGCCGTCGAAGGCGCCGTAGCCGATGGTCGTCAGTCCCTCGGGCAGGACGACGCGGCGCAGGGACGTGTTGTTCGCAAAGGCAGCATCAGCGATGGCGACCGTGCCGTCGGGAACCGTCACGTCGGTGTCCGTCTTCGTGGGCAGATACAGGACCAGGGTGCGACCAGCGTCGCCCTTGCTGTACAGGGCACCGTCTTCCACGGAGTACACCGTGTTGGCGGGGTCCACGGTCAGCGAGGCGAGGTTGTTCGAGCCCACGAACGCGGATTCGCCGATGGAGGCGATGCCCGAGCCCAGGTGGACAGACCTCAGGGAAGCGTCGGAGGAGAACGCACCGTTACCGATCGAGGTCACCGAGTCGGGGAGTGTGGCGGAGGTGAGCGCCGTGGTGTCGAAGGCGTAGTCGCCGACCTCGGCCAGGCGATTCAGGTCGGGACGGAAATTCACCTCGGCGAGGGACTTGTCGTAGCGGAAGGCACTATCCGGCAGCATCGTGGCACCACCCAGGTCAACGCGCTCCAGCTTGGACATGTACCAGAAGGCCGTGTCATCCATGGACTCAAACCCGTCGGGCAGGGTCAGGGACGTGATCCGCGATCCCACGAACGCACCCTTGCCGACGTGGCGCAGGCTCGAGGGCAGGGTCACGGAGGTGATCTGCGCAGAGGAGAAAGCACCCTCGTCGATGAATGCGGTTTCCTCGGCAACGGTGTACGAACCGCCCGCATTCTTCGCCTGCGGATAGGTCGCCAGGTGCGTCAGGCCCTTCGTGTACAGGACACCGTCGAGGCTCTGGTAACTCTGGTTCGCGGCATCGACCTCGATACTCTCCAGGAGCGGGGTGCGCGCGAATGCAGCGAACAGGCCGTCGGCCTGGACGTTCGGGCCGACGGTGACGGAGCGCAGCTTCGCCATATCACTGAAGGTCTCGAGGCCTGCAGTCTTGAGAGAACGAGGCAGGGAAACGCTCTCCAGGGGCGTGTATGCGAAGGCGCGCTCCCCGATCGTCTCCAACTTCGAGGGGTGGGTGCCATCGTCCTGGAAGGTGACCTGGGTGAGCGGCTGGCCTGAAAAGACATAGTCGTCGATTGCGTGCACGCTCGCGGGGATCCACACGCTCGTCAGACTCGCGCCATTAAAGGCGTTCGTATCGATCTCGGTGACGCCGTCGGGGATGCGGACATCCGTTGCAGTGCCCGTGTACGACACGAGCACGCCGTCGGCGTCGATGGTGAAGCCATCAGCGTCGACTTGCAGCGGGGCGGCTGCGTTCACCCGACCGGCGGCGCCGGCGTCTGCCGCGAAGGCGGCGGGCACGCTGACCACGGTCAGGGACAGAGCGCCGGCGAGCGCGAACGCCAGCACCGTTAACTTTCGATGGGACATCTGTGACCCCTTCTATTGACAGTTGGTAAGTGAAGGCTCCGTGTTGCAATCACGACCCCTTGTGTCAAACATATCTCTCAATAGGGTTTTCGGATACCCCCTGAGACACTCCTTCTCAGCATGTGTCGGTTGACGAGGCGGCATCTTTGCGCGTAGTACCATGCATCAACCCGAACCGATAGAGAGCACTCATCGGCGACATCACAGCCGCATATCACCCATTTTTTCTAGGGTTTCATGACATCTTTCCATCGAATCTGACAAATCAACCGACAGCCAAGATTTGCACCATATACACCCCTACAAGCAAGCGCGCGCGAAGCCATAGCACACGAGGCCCGACCTAGTGGTCGAAGAAGTGCCCGCGCCCCGGAGAGCCTCCGGGGCGCGGGCAAACAGTCTCGCAGCTATGTCAGCTGACGAGCTGTCCCGACTCGTTGAAGTAGTACCACTTCCAGCCGATCCAGTGGCCGCCCGTGTACATCGCGCCTGAGTCGGTGCTCAGGTAGTACCAGGAGCCGCCGTCCTTCAGCCAGCCGGTGGTCAGCGCGCCGCTGGGGGCCATGTAGTACCAGGCAGAACCGTCCTTGACCCATCCGGTCGCCATCGCGCCGCTTCCGGGCGTCAGGTAGTACCAGGTCGGCCCATCGAGGATCCATCCCGTCACCATCTGTCCGTTCGCCGGGTTCAGGTAGTACCAGGAGGAGCCATCCTTCACCCAACCGCTGGCCTGAGCGCCCGAAGCGTCGTGGTAGAACCACGAGCCAGCCTCACTCACCCAGCCGGTGCGCATGTAGCCATCCGCGCCAAAGCGGTACGTGGAGCCTCCGATCTGCACCGTCTGGCTCACCGGGTAGGTGCCATCGGCGTAGCGGTACCACCAGCCGACCGAATCGCTGATCCATACTCCTCCCTGCGGGGTGGGAGCCGGATCGGGCTCAGGTGCCGGAGTGGGGTCCGGGGTGGGCTCAGGCGCGGGCGTCGGGTCCGGAGTCGGCGCGGGCGTCGGATCCGGGGTCGGCGCAGGCGTGGGATCCGGGGTCGGCGCAGGCGTGGGATCCGGAGTCGGGTCAGGCGCCGGCGTCGGGTCCGGCGTGCCCGGCAGCTTGATCACGAGGGTGCTCATCAGGTACGAGGCGTCGCGCACTTGAACCCGCAGGCTCACGTCCGCGGCAGACGGGGTCCATGGGAAGGTCACGGAAGCGGCCGCGGCCCGGTCTCCGTTGTCGCTCACCGTCGTCCAGTCGCGCACGAGCGTCTCGGTGCCGTCCGCACCGACCTGCACGGCACGCACCTGCTGCGTACCGGCGATGCCACCGGCGACCGTTGCGGTCACGTCGACCGACGCCCCGACCTCGCCCGTGTACGTGTACGCTCCCCCGGCCTCGGCAATACCAGCCCCGGACAGGGTCATCGACGCAGCCGTGAACGTGTGCAGGTGCGATGCGTCGATACCGGCCGCCTCGAGGGCCTCCTTGGTGACGTTCCACGCCGGCTCACCCTCGGCCGCGGCGACGTATACGTGGGTGTCATCCTTCTTCTCGTCGCTCAGCTCCGGCTCGAGGTCGAGGCGGGTGAGCGTGGAGGGCAGGACGAGGACGCGCGGGACGTCCACGCCGAAGGACACGCGGGTCATGCCCTCGCCGAAGTAGGCGCTCTGGCGGCGTCCGTTCGTCGGGCGGCCGTCATACACGAAGGAGCCGTCCACACCACCGCGCACAACGATGCGACGAGGCATGGGAACCCAGCTGCCTTCCATGCGGATCGAGGTCACCTTGGAGCCGTACTCGACGAGCTCCAGGGAGTTGCCGACGACGCCGCTCGAGCGCTCGACCGACTCGGGGATGACGAGCTCGGTGAGGGCAGTGGCGCCCGCGAAGGCGTCGTCACCGATGACCTTGAGGCCCTCGGGCAGGACGACGCGGGTGAGCGTCTTGTTGTTGGCGAATGCAGTCGCGCCGATCTCGACCGTGCCCGCGCGCACTGTGTAGTCGGTGAGCGTGTTGGCGGCCGGGGACAGCATCAGGTGCAGGCCGTCGTCCGCCTTGCGGTACAGGACGTTGTGCTCGGCCGAGTACACCGGGTTTCCATCCGCAACGGTCAGCGTCGCGATCTTGCGGTCGTTGTACAGGGCGGTCTCGGCGAAGGAGGTGACGCCCGCTCCGATGTGGAACGAGGTCAGGGCCGTGCTCTCCGAGAATGCCTGCTCGCCGACCGTGGTCACGGAGTCCGGCAGGGACACCGAGGACTGTGCCGTGCGGCTAAACGCGAAGTCGCCGATCGTGGTGAGGCGGCCGAGCTCGGGCCGGAAGTTGACCCCTTCCTTGGCGCTCGTGGACTCGAAGGCGCTGCCGCCCAGGGAGATTGTGCCTCCCAGGTCGATGCGCGCGAGCTTGTCGGTGGAGCAGAAGGCGCAGGTGCCGACCGTCTCGAACTTCTCGGGCAGGGCAACGGCGGTGAGCGCTGAGAGGCGGAAGGCCTCGTCCCCAATCGAGCGCAGGCTGTCGGGCAGGGTCACGGAGGTGATGCCCGCCTTCTGGAATGCCTTGGGCGCGATAGTTACGACACCGTCCAGGACCGTGTACGTGCCTCCCGTGTTCTTGGCGGCGGGGTACAGGATCAGGCGCGAGTGGTCCTTGGAGTACAGGACACCGTCAACGCTCTCGAAGTTCGGGTTCGCAGGATCGACCTCGACGCTGGTCAGCGCGGCGGTCTCGGCGTAGCCCGAGGTCACCGAGTCGGCGGCGACGTTGGGCCCCAGCTTGATCGTGGTGAGCGCCGAGTTGTAGTCGAAGACCTCCGCGCCGATCGTCACCACGGAGCGCGGAAGCTCGATGGACTCCAGGCTTGTGTTGGCGAATGCGCGGTCGGCGATCTTGGTCAGCTGGGCCGGGTGGGCCTCGTCGTCAACAAAGGTGATCTTCTTCAGCGAGCTGTAGATGAAGGCCTCCAGGCCGATCGAGCGCACCGAAGCGGGGATCGTCACGTGTTCCACGGTGGAGCTCGCGAAGGCACGCTCGCCGATAGAGGTCACGGTGTCAGGCAGGGTGACCTCGGTGGCCGACCCCTTGTACTTCACGAGGACGCCGTCCTCGCTGATCTCGAAGTCGTCGGCGTCGGCGGCGCGCACCGTGACGGGGATAGACGCGGTCTTGGCCGCGCCTGCCTCGGTCGTAACGGTCGCGGTCAGCGTGCCCGAACCCGCGTGATCGCCGGCGGTCAGCGTCGCCTTGCGCGTGTCTGTGTCGGCGGCGACCGTGGCCAGGTCGGACGGTTCCACGCTCCACGTCACCGCGCGGTCCTTCAGCGAGGGCGCCAGGTAGGCCTTCACGGGGGCTGTCTCGCCCACCTTGAGCGTCACCTGGGTGTCGGCGAGCTCGATGCCCGCATCCTCGGAGATCGTGCGCACGCGGATCTGGGCGCTGGCCGACAGAGTCGGCTGGGACGCATCGGTCGCGGTGATCGTCGCCTCACCAGCGGCCAGGGTCCGGACCTCGCCGTTGTCGCTGACGGTGGCCACGGCCTCGTTCGAGGACGTCCACACGAGGTCGGTGACGTTCGCGTTCGTCGGCTCAAAGGTGGCGCTCAGCGCGACCGTCTCACCCGCGACGACCTCGGAGGTCTGCGGGGTCAGCGACAGGGAGGTTAGCGGGATCGTGCGGAAGCGGATCACCTGGCGGGCCTGGTTCTTACCCCAGTCCCACGCGAACAGGTAGGCGGTCGCCGGATCCGAGGAATCCGCGCGGTCGATGAGATCTGCCCACTTGATCTCGTAGTGCTTGGCGTAGGTGCCATCGGCCTGGCGGTTCGCGCCCACGGCCTCCTTCTCGTCGTAGTAGCGACGCGAGGTCGGAGACTCAGAGAAGGCGATACCGGCCAGCGGCGAGTTGTCGGTGACGTCGAAGGACACGACGCGCTCGTCGCCCTCGCCGGTCACGGCCAGGTTGGAGATGACGGGAGCCTGGGTGTCCAGCGTGAAGTCCCAGGTCAGCTGCGAGTTCACACTCGAGGGCGCGACCGAGGCCGCATCGATCGTCAGCTTGTAGCGGCCTGCGGGCAGCTCCTTGCCGTCCTTGTCGAAGCCGTCGAAGACCGGGTTGTTGCCTTCCTGGCTTTCGATGGGCTCGACCTTGCTGGCGTGGTAGTTGAACAGGGACTTGCGGGCGCGCTCGAAGGTGTACTCGCGCACGACCTCGCCGGCCTCGTTCGTGTAGGTGTAGGTCACCTTCGGCGAGTTACGCAGCAGGCAGGTACGCGGCAGGATGCGCGAGGGGGCCTCGGGCAGCGCGGAGCGCGACATGATGAAGTACGCGGGGTCGACCGCGCGCACGTCGTCGATTTCCTGTCCGACGAGGGGATTCAGGGCACCCAGGGGCACCTCGGTCGAGGGGTTCATGAGGGTCGAGGAGCATGCGTGCGCCGTGCTCGTCGTGCCGTCGTACCACTTACCGTCGAAGACGGCAGGCGCGCCCCAGGAGCCGTAGAAGCCCATGTAGGGGACGGTGAGGTCGGGCTGACCGTCGGCGCTGGTGAAGGTGACGGCGCCGTCGATGAACGTGCCCTTGGGAGCGTTCTCATTCGCGTACGAGGCGAAGGCATCCTGCGGGGTCACGGTCACGGTCACGGTCGCGGTTCCCTTGGCGGGCACGGTCACCGAGTCAGAGGAGTAGGTCAGGTCGATACCCTGCCCCGCCCAGTTCTTGGAATGCTCGGTGAACAGGCCACCCTCGACAATCTCGGAGAGTGCCTGGCCACCCAGGGTGTAGGTATGTGCCGTGTCAGAGACGTTCGTCAGGGTCACCTGGAAGGTCCACCCGTTCGTGCCCTCACCGAGGTCGGCCTTGGGGCGCCACGGGTTCTCGGCGCCCGCGACGCTCGGGTACACGGTCGTGGTCGTGGCGGCGAGCGCGTCCACCTGGCCGGCACCCACGCGGCGCGGCGAGTAGTAGGTGCCGTCGTTCTGGTCGATGTCGAGCAGCGGGTGGGCGGTGCCCATCATGAGGGTGGTGACGATCGCGGCCTTGTCCGCCTCCGAGAGGCCGGCGAATGCCGGGTCGTCATTCACGCGCTGGCGCACGAGCGTAGCAATGCCCGCGACCTGCGGGGTCGCCATGGACGTGCCCGACATGGACCGGTACGTGTTGCCCAGGACAGCCGCGACAATGTTGCCGCCGGGGGCCGCGATCTCAGGCTTGAGCTTGAGGTCGGGGGTGACACCCCACGACGTGAAGTCGGAGATCGACGGGTTGGGCGACGCGAGCTTGAGGCCCGCGTGCGGGTTGGAGATGGTGATGGAGCCGGATTCGCTGGCCGCAATGGCCTCGATGAGCGCGTCCTTCTCCTTCTTCGTGATGGTCACGGTCGGCATCGTGTGAGTGGCCTCGATCGTGGCCACGTACGGGTTTTCAACCGTCTCGGAGTCGCCGATGATGAGGGCGGCGGGCTTGGAGGTCAGCTGGGTGAGTCCCTTGACCTTGGCCTCGTGGGTCATGTCCGCGCCCGTCGCACTGTCGGAGCCGCCGCGGTCTTCGAGGACGATGACCTGGGAGAGGTCTCCGGGGTGCTCGGCGACGAGCTTGCTGAGGGCCGCCGCGTCACCAATGCCCGCGTAGACGAGGGTGTAGGTACCCTCGGGGATGTCGAGGAGGCTCGGCACGACGGCATCTTTGAGACCGCGCGACTTGCGGTAGACGACCTGGCGGTCCCCCACCGTCAGGAAGGGCAGGGCGTCCTGGTTGTTGACCGAGGCGACGGCCAGGGTCGAGGCGTAGGACCCGGGCTCGGAGACCGTGCCGGCGTCGGGGTCGGTCGCGTAGGGCTTGTTTCTGCCGCTGTAGTTGGAGTATGCGCTGGAGTAGGAGTTACCCGCGGCGGCGTTCACGGTCACGCCGGCGGCGGCGAGGTTCTTGTAGACCTCCGCGTACATGGTTCCGGCCTCGGTGCCCATACCTGCGTCCTCGCCGAGGGAGAGGTTGATCGAGTCGGGCTTGATGACGACCGCGTCGTCGAGGGCCGCCAGGACAGTGTTGTCGGGGATCGATCCATCCTTGTCGGAGGCGACCTTGGCGACGATGATCTGCGCGTGGGGCGCGGTGCCCTGCAGGTCGGCCGCGTTGGCGGCGGCAATCGCGGCGACGTGGGTGCCGTGCGACAGGTCCTTGCTGGACTTGGGCAGCACGTCCGCGTCGTTGTCCGCGTAGTCAAAGACGAAGGGGATCTTGTTGTTGAGGTAGGCGCCGGTCTTGCCGTGCGGCAGTTTGCCGACAAGGGCCTCGACGTCGGACTGGCTCAGGCGCACCTCGACGCCATCCATGGAGCCGGAGAACGCCTGGTGGGTGGCCTCGATGCCCGTGTCGATGACCTCAACGACCTGATGATCCCCCTTCTGGGTGGTCTGGTTCGCGCGCGTCATCTCCAGGGAGGAGGCGTTTTGCAGGGCGGGGTCCACGGCCTCGGAGCCCAGCGCGCCCGCGTCGCCCTCGACGACCATCGGCTTGTGGTGGCGCTCAATGAATGCGGCCTTGACGCCCTCGGTCGCCTTGATGGCATCCAGGGACGAGGCCGGGGCCTGGATCGCGAAGCCGTCCAGCGCGTGTGTGTAGTCGCGCACGTCAGTGATGTCCGCACCGGGGACCACTGCCTCGACCGAGGTTTCGATGCGCTCCTTGACCGTCTCATGCTTGGTCGAGGACGACAGGCCAAAGATCCGCTGGTACCACGGGATACCGACCGAGCCATCTTCAAGCTGGACGATGATCGTCGTCGGGGTGTCGTCTGCGGGGAAGCTCTCGGGGGTGGTGGTCGGGTTCGAGGCCCCGGCCTCGTCGTCTGTCCCCGACTGCGGGGCGCCGGACTGGGCATCGATTGACGAGGCGGGGGCGGGGGTGCCCGACTGGCTTTCCTCATGCGGGTTAGCTGCGAAAGCCGCCGGGGTGGTCACGGCGGTCATGGCAAGGGTGCCCGCGGTTAGCAGCACCAATGCCGAGGTTGTGCGATGGGACATCTATGGCTCACTTGGTTGACAACTGGGTCAGGGCATAGCCGCGGATACGGCATTACCCAGCGTCTAGGGTAGGGTTACCTATCCTTACCGCAAAGCCCCATCTCGCTTTCTTCTCGCTATGCGTCAAGGGCTTTACCCGATCACTTTTTCGACGTAAACTTATCTCTCTTAGTACCACCTTAGTAACGATAGCTACGCTTTATTTTCTCTGGTGGATGCGGGTACGACGAACCCGCCAGCGAGGCCTCGAACGGGCCTCTCCTGGCGGGTTGTTCTGTGCGTGCCGAGCGGCGCGCGGGCGACTGTCAGAGGATGACAGCTGTGCCCGTCGCGATGGCGGCAAGCATGCCACTGTCGCTGCCGGCGGTGAAGTAGTCGACCTTCACGCCGACCACCGCGTTCGCACCCATGGCCTGCGCGCGTGCGCACATTTCGTTGACGGCGGTCGCAGAGGCGTTGCCAATCTCTTCCTCGTACTGGGAAGCGCGGCCACCGAACATGTTGGACAGGCTGGCACCGAAGTCCTTGAACAAGTTCACGCCGGCGAAGGTCTCGCCCGACACCATTCCGATGTACTGCTTGACGGGCGCGCCCTCAACGGTCGGGGTCGTCACAACGAGCATCATTCACTCCTTCATGCGGGGTTAACAGGTCAACAGTACCCGCGTTACCGCGCGTCGGCTAGTAGGTCCGCGCATGCTCGGGCGCGGACCACCTGACACCTCGGTGCGGACCAGAATCGCAAACCCAATCGTCCGATGATGCCACGGTGCTAGCATCCGATTGTCAACTCAGTTCACGGGTGCAGCGGCGCGCCCGGCGTTTTAATCGGGGCGACACCATGAAGATGCACGTCTACGGGCCCGGCGGGCAGGAGAGTCCCACCGTCCTCATCATTCACCCGATGCTGTCCTCGGCCTCGAGCATGAAGGCCACACTCTGCGACCACATGGGTCCCGGCCTGCGCTTCCTCGTGCCGGACCTGTCCGCCCACGGGGACGAGGCCGGGGCCCCTTACGTGTCGGCAGCATCGGAGGCTGCGGCGATCCACGAGTGGCTGGCGTCCCGCGGCTTGTCGCGTCTGTCTCTGGGTTTTGGGGCATCGCTCGGCGGTGTCATCCTGTTCGAACTGCTTCGATTCCCGGATCTCTTGTTTGATCGGCTGTTCATTGAGGGGGTGAGCTTCTACTCCGGCGGGCCCGTAGCCCAAGTCGGCGGGGCCGTTCTCAGCCGGGTGATGGTCGCGAAGCACCGGAAGGCCGCACGGGATCCCGAGGCCGGGGTCCGCAAGCTCGCGCGCCTCTACGGTGAGCAGGCCGCACGCTCGATGGTCGCTAGTTTTGCCGCGATGAGCGAGGAGAGTATCCGCGCAATCGTGCGCGACTGCTCGCATGCGAGCCTGCCGCTCCTCTCCCCCGCCACCCAGCGGCACTGCACGTTCGCGTACGGGAAGAAAGACTCGGACCTGCGGCTCGCACGCCGCACGATCCCGCGACTCTATCCGGAGGCGGAGCTGCGCGTCTGGCCAGGGTGGGGCCATTGCGAGCGCATGAGCCGCGACTCGGTCGCCTACGGGGCGATGCTGCGGAACGTCGCCCTGGGCTCGGCGTCTACTGATCGTTCGTGAAGGAGGCGATCACGCAGGGAATTCGACCTCGCACGACGCGGTAGGTGACGCCCGTGCAGCCCATACGCTCAAAGAACGCCCGGTAGGACACCGGGTCGAAGTGCTCCTGGAAGTGCACGCCGAATCGGGAGATCACCCTCAGGAACATGGTGTGCGCCCGCTTCTTGGGAATCACGTAGGTGGGCACGATGATCGTGCCACCCGGGCGCACGACCCGCTTGAGCTCCTTGAGCGCATCGCCCGGTTCAGGCAGCAAGTGGATGACATTACCCGCGACGACGGCGTCGAACGAGTCGTCCGCGTAGCGCAAGTCGGTGATATCCGCCTGCTCGACGGTGACGTTCGAGTGTTTCGCGAGCTTCTTGCGTGCCTGCTTGAGCATCCCCTCGGAATAGTCGGTCGCGACCACACGCGCGCATGCGGGGGCGATGGCGGCGCTAATCGCGCCCGTTCCGCACGCACATTCGAGCACGGTGTCACCGGGGCGAATCAACCGGGCAACGGCACCGCCCGTCCCGTCGTACACCCTCCTGTTGAGCGTGTTGACGGCGAGGTCGTAGAGCGGGGCAACTCGATCCCAGATCATATTGTTCCTCCACTGTCACACGAAGTGACAGGACAACAAAAAGTTATTGATACCCGAGTTCCAGAAACGCTTGAGGCGACTGCAGGGCATCCTCCAGAAGCCCCGCCCGGGCAAGACCCACCACTTTAGCCACAGTCCTTGCCTGACAGTTGATCGACCGCTCAGGATTATGCTCAATATCAGTGAACGCATCGAACATCATGACCTGCTCAACAAGCTTTTCATCGCAACAGAGCGCAGACGCATACAACCAGTCGTAAAAATAAGTCTTCGGCTCTAACGGGAATTCATGTGCAAAATACTTGAATCCAACAAGCTCTCCACTATTCCTCAATCGCCGATCTGTTTTTGCCGCACGACTCGAGGCGCTGAGAAGATCAACAAACGGACCTCCATGCCGAAAGACTTTTGAAGCCTGGAAAGCACATTCAACACTGTAACTTCCATGCTCTGGATACTCAATCATCAAATTAAACGCGCTTAACTGAACTCCAACGTCCCTTTTACTCCTGGACGACACCTCCAGAACGCGCGACGAAGGAAACTGAGCCACATACGCCGCATGCAAACTCGCAACCGAGCGTTGCTTCTGCTGAATAGAAGATCCGGGAAAATACTCAAAATCCAGAGATATTTCCGAAACGTACGGTTTGTCAGACTCAGGTACAAAGACAGGCCTACGAACCATAACAAGACCCTTTCTCACTCAACACAGTATCCCAACGATCAAGGAAAGCAAAAACATTCAAACACGTTAGAATTTTCACTTCCATTAACCACAAATACTTTCACACTTATTCAGACTGCGCAACCTTGCACGTTCTTTTTGCGAAAATATCCTTCATAAACATATCGCCTCGTTCCAGTGCACAGCCAGCCTGACAGAAGGCCCTACTCTTGCCTTCTCGCACGTTTGCGATAGGTCGGTGCACCGAGTCCGAGGTGCGCGCAGACCGGATCAATGACGGCCCTCATCGTGCCGATGCCGCGGGTACTATCGGGGCGAAACGGGGTTTTGTACACGGCAACAGAAGCACGAGGGCACATCCGGATAGGATGCACGCATCCGGATAGGCTATGCGCATCCGGATAGGTTACTAAGCTATCCGGATGTTCGTAACCTATCCGGATGTTCGTAACCTATCCGCATCCACATGTGCAGCGCAGCTCCTTGCGCGCGACTACGCTCAGCGCACCTGAACCAGGCCGCAAGCTGCGTCCACCAACCAGAGAAGGACTCGCTGCGGGCCGGAAAACGAAAGTCGCGAGGGCACCGCGTCCGCAGACTCGGGGAAGGACTACCCCTTCGCGCTCATCTACGCCCGCCGGGCTCGACCCGCGTGGATGAAGGCGCCGACGCTATGGGCACCGAAGCCGAGCAGGCTGTAGCCCACCCCGTAGATGAGCCCGCTGTCGTTGAGGAACAGGTACATCGGCGCCAGGAAACACACGAAAGGCGCGAGCAGCCACAGGAGGCTGAACCCCTCCTTCACGCCATCCCACGCGCCGAAGGCCATCGCGAGGATTGGCAGGATCGCGAGCAGGATCAGGAACACGAGGCTCTTCACGATCTCCATCGAGTCCGAGACGCGCGAGACACTAAACCACGCCGCCAGCACCAGCAGGTAGATGCCGAACAGCACGGCGATACGAATCCACGTTGATTTTGTCGCCCACCTCATGACTCGATGATAGCAGTGTTCTGCGAGGAATAATCCGTTTTGACAGGGCAGTAATGTTGGCCCCGAGAAGGGCACACGGAACCCAGCGTCGCGGCGCGCGCGACGCTACCAGAGGGGCGACGCCTACTTGCAGAAGCTGCCGAAGAAACCGCGCTTCTTCTCGGCGGCCGCGTACTCCTCGTCGGAATGGTCCTTATCGCACCACTGATCGGCGGGAACCTGTTCCTTCACCGAGTCGATGTGCTTGCCGCAGCCCTTCCAGGTGGTCTTTCCGCATACCTCGCAGGTGGTGGGTCGACACATGATTGTCTCCTTCGTTGTTGCGCCGCGAATTCGTCAGCGGAGCCGCGCCATGGTGCTCTGAGTTCTCCCCAGCGGGCTGGTTGCGCCGTCGCGTTAGGCCAGCCGGAGGAACAATTCTTCGAGCTCGTCGAGCGTCATGCTGCCGGTTTTGACAAGAGATTCTACCGCTTCGGGCGCCAGCGC
>ERZ772908.82-NODE-82-length-24235-cov-4.33681_pt1 | contig 24235 bp, 36 predicted proteins | sample MGYA00512121_ERZ772908 | MGnify/ENA primary metagenome ERZ772908 (study PRJEB29015, sample SAMEA2738084) | human oral metagenome | biome: human oral; feature: human-associated habitat; material: saliva | place: China | collected 2264 ... | reverse complement strand
TATTATATCATATAATTAAATATTGTCAATACATAATTATATATATATATATATTAGTAATTCTTAGTGATTGAGAGCTACAGTCGTGCTTGCATGACTGTACTCGAAGAACTTAGAATTACTTATTGGTAAACTACAGAGGATATTTAATAAGCTACAGTAATTATTATTAATTAACTAATCGCAAGGCTTTGCTGTGGGGCAAGCCTTGCTAAGTAACTGAGTTGGTTTGAAGACTTGCAAAACCAACGAACGTTACGGTTAATGATACTGTTAATGAAACTGACTAATGGTTACAAAGAGACCCCCCCTTAGAAAAAATTAGGAATTTTAAACTTGGAGTTAGAACAGGAGTTATATACTCTTTAAACCATTATATATATAACTTTCCTACCTGCTTCTGGGAGTACCCGACCTAGCTGACTAATTAAGGTTGGGGTCAAGACCCTAAACCACAAATAACAGTTGTGTCCAGTACGTGAGATACTCGTACTAAGTAGTAAATACTTAGCCTACTAACTCTGCCGACGTTCACGTCATAGCATTTCTACATCTGTCAGACCCACTAGGTGGGAGTGCTTTTGACACACCTTAGAGATGTATTTATGGGGTTGATTCCCTTAACTAGATGCCTCTAGTCGCTGGAAGAAGCTCTTTAGATATTCACTATAAGGTTATTCCTAGTACACTGTTATTGCCTAGGCAGTATAGCTTATTCTCTATTGAGGTAATTCCTCCGTAGCTACAGTGTCTCTGATACGGAGCAGTAGCAAACCTCCGTCACCAATTTTTCCAAGCCTACTTGAAGGTAAATTGTTAAGTGCGTAATAAAACCTCTGAACCATGTAGTTCAATCTATATTTAATTTTAAAGATATAAACAATTATAAAACATAAATTTATAAAAAGCAATAGAAAACACAAAAAAAAGAAAGCACCAGATAACAGCTAGTACTTTCTTGGGTTTTATAAAGCATATTTATTATAACCTACTATTCTAAATAAGTCAACATAAAACTACAAAAAAAGCACAGTGTTGGATGTCTGTACTTTTTAACATGAAATAAGGAGACTTTATTATCAAGAATAGATATTAAAGTTGATATAAAATGCCAGTGTTGATGCTTACAAATCATCACTTCTATTTTAAATTTGAACTATTGCTAGCTCATGACTATATAATACACCAAAAAAGAACCTAAGTCAATACATAGATTCTTTTAGGGATAAATAATAAAACAGAAAGGTAATTCAAATGGCTTTTTAACTACCGTAAATTAATTATACCATAAGAAAAAGAGATGTCAATGGCACTAACATCTCTCTCATCCATTTATAGAGTAAACCTTATGAACACTCAACAGCATTGTTCACATCTATTAGTATAGACCAATTAAGCTACAGAGTCAACATTATTTTATGGATACTTAACTTTCTTAGCATCACTTAACTGTTCCTTACACAATAAGTATAAATTAGTGATGTCATAACCCATACATCCATTCTTGTTATACCAGTCCCACTTAACCTGTAGCTGTGTATAACGCTCTGATTTCTCTTCTCTTAAGTCTTCTAGCATCAGTGGTATATATCTACCCATAGCTAATACATCGTCCTTAGAAAGCTTATTAGACACCTTATATGACCTCCTATCTAGTAAATGTTCCATCCTTCATAGTAAACTTCCTCTGCACATCTACAGGAAGTAAACTAAGCACCTCTCTCTTCATTTCATTAATCTCTCTGTAGCTAAGCCTATCATGTTCATCCCATCTCTTCTTAACTACAGAACGATACTTATTATACTCATCCATAAGACCATAAGCTTTTAAATAGTCAATCATAATAGCTAAAGTACCTAAATACTTACCCCAACCTAAGTGATGTCCTTTAGTAGATACACCATTAAACTTACTCTGTTGTGGAAAGAAGTGTCTCCACTCTTTTTCAACTTTATCATTATAGTCCATTAGTCAGCACCTCTCAAAGTATCATCAATAGCTCCTAACAATTCCTCTAACTCAACCCATAGGTCTTCTAAGTAATCATCATTCTTATACTTCTTCAGTAACTTATTATAACTACCCTTAAACTTATGATAATACAAAGGATTGCTTAACCTAATAGCTTCCAGTTTAGTCTCAATATTAGTCTTAAGACCTGCAATTTGTAGTTCAATCATTGTAATTCCTCCTAAATATTAATATTGATTGACAGTTATTATTATACCACACATTGGGTTGCAATAGCTAAAAATTGTAGAAAAATATAGGGTTGCAATTAGTGAAGTACCTAAAAATAAAAAGGGTTGCAGAATTATTTTGTAGGAATATAATACGCCCCAAACGCTCTGAGCGTGGAAGTCCGAAAATACCTAGTATATATACAGACCATTGATTTTAAGGGATTCTGTAGCTCTCAAACAAACATCTTTCCGAAAAATCATAATTTTCCAGAAACATAAAGGGATAGGACTGAATCAGTGAGAACCATTGATACTAAAGGGATTGATACACTTTCGAGTTGATAAGCTACGTGCATTGATATGATACAGACTATACCAATTTAAGCAGTGGTATTGTTGATTAACTCTATTAATATTGATAGTACAGTATATTGTCTTTATATTTTTGATCCTGTGTTATTGATCCTGTTTAAGGGTTGCATGGTTATATTCTGAGAAGATGAGTGCATTGCACACTATTTAAGGTAATATTACTACCCCTAAACCTATATCATTATCCTTACTACTCTATCTATTCCATTCTATATCCTATCTATTCTATACTTACAACACTATCATCATAGCTCGTCCATAGACCACTCTAAAAGCCCCTACAATCGTTTCTAATTGATGATTAGTATACTTATACCTAGTTATCCTTATCCTTGCTTATATGGGCTTATATTAGCTTATACTGATATATGCTTACTAAAGTCTACTATATAATGATAATAAATAATGTAGACAATAAGATACTGTTTAGTGTATGGACGAGTGAAACGAGTCTATACGCTATAACTGTATCTTATATAATTAATATAATGTATTATGTTTTGGTTGGAAGTTGATAAGCTACAAGGGGCCATGGCTTTGGGGAAGCCATTCCCTAGCTATACTTTTCTACTAATAAACAACCCAAAATTGAAACTTGGTAAAAATGGATCCAAAATGGTCTCAAAATAAATTTTAAACTTTTTTCAAAAAAGTGTTGACATTAGATACATTATTCTGTATAATAGTTAGTGTAAGTTAGTTAATGACTTACAAATAAAGAAAGGAGTCATAACAAATGGCTAAACTAAATGAATACACTAATTTATATGATTGGTGTGATAATCACCAAGGACAAACACTCGATAACAAACATAAGGAGTTATGGGAAGAAGCAGGAAAACTCATCTTGTCTATTCATAATATGAATATTCAAGTATGGGAGTGTGACAATACACTCATTACTATTCGCACCTATGCCACAGGGTGCTTTAAAATCCTAGACGTACAATAAAGGGGGCTATCATGAAACAAGTTAAAATCAATGGCTTAAGTGCTAACTATGTTGATTATGGTGATATGATTATGTTGTTATCACCTATTGAACAGTTGAGAATTAAAAATGGTTTTATGATTCCTCATAAAGCTATTAAAGAAGGTGTATTTGAATTAAACGGTAATCAATACACAATTAAGTTTGGATAATCAGTAATCAAGCTGACGGATAACCTGCGAGGGTTATCTATCCTTAAGACTTGTAAAAGTCTAAGAAAATTAAATTTAAAATATCCATAAAAACTGTTGACAAAGTAAATAAGATACAGTATAATGGATATATAAGATAAAGAAAGGTAACCACAGAAAGTGGTTAAATGGTAAATGAAAATGGCTTTAGTAGTTAAAATGGGAATCAATGATTTTGAACCTTGGTCAGGGGCTGTATATGCTTGGAATACAATCCAAGATGAAAACAAAGTAGAAGAACTAGATTTCTTGTTGGAAGACCTTTATCCTGAAGGAATTGATGAAGGTAAGTTGAATGACCTTCTTTGGTTTGAGTATGAATGGCTTTTTGAAAGCCTTGGTATTTCAGATGATGAAGATGACGATGAAGAGGATGAAGAACAAGATTAAGCCTAACATAGTTAAGCTATGGTGTAGCCTTGCAATGGGCTACTAGGCATATAGGATAAGCTATCCTAGGAGCTATCAATAATCTAGTAACTACCCTATTTGAGTTAATAGGCATAGAGCTAGTGAGACAAGCCAAAATCAAGCTACAATGTTGATTAAAACTTATAAGCCTTGGTAACTTGGGTACAACGGTTACACTGAATAGACAAATGAAATGATAAATAAAGAAGAGGTATAATATAATGAGTAATGCGTTTATGATTATGGGATTAACAAGAAGAGTTAGTCAATTCAATGAGGACAGAAAAGCTAATGTGGTGAGTGTAGCTACATTAGACAATATCCGTGAAATCTGTTTTCATGTATCACAAATCTTTGATATCAGTATTGAGGTTAAAGATAACCTTAATGATATTTGTCATGCGTGTCTTGTGGCTTATGACCACATGACACCTAATTACAATGAAGCTGAAATGTTGAAACGAATTAATAAAATCCGTTTTGACTTAATGTTAGAATTGAAAAGTGCAAAAATTGATATTTTTAACTAATATGCTTATTGTAGTTAAACACAAAGATAGGGGTGTTCTATCTATTTCAGAATACCCTAGTATAAAAGTAGCTGAGAAAGAATATAAAAAGCTCTTTCCTGATACTTTTGATGAGTTGGTTATAATTGAAGCTACAGAATATCTGTAGTTAATGAATGAATAAGGAGTTTTGTAATGTTGGGTTGTTTAGTGTTGGGGTCAATGGTGTTGTTAGTGTTGGGGGTTGATTATGGAAAACTTTATTATTAATTTAGCAAATGGTGATAAATTTCACCTAAAGACAGAATATAAAAGAATATCAATAACAAATAAAATGGCTCTATATTATTATATAGAGGTGTTCAGTCAGTGTTCTCGTCATGAAATTGCTGAAATAAGAAAACCTATTTCAGATAGTGAGCTAAGTGACTGTAGTTTGATTATTACTGTTACAAAAGCTATGGTTAAACGATTTAACAAAATTTAAGGAGAGATAAAATGCTTAATCTATTTAAGAAACAAGAAAATAAAGAGGTGTATCACGCACCCTATAGACCTAGTTGGGAAGAATCAGCTAGGGCATGGGAGCGGTCTCATATTGCTCGTAAAAAGGCTTTTGAGAGCGTTAAGCATGACTTAGGTAGTAATACACTACCTAGGGTCTAGAATTGATTGTAGACCATTTTAGAGGGGTTTTAGACACACTAGAAAGGCTAGCATTAGACTGTCAGGGGTCTAGGTGTCATAAGCTATATTAATAGCTAAAATTTAAGGAGGAATTACATGATTATTGAAACAAAGAGGAGACATAGGGTTTATAAAGACCCTATTATTATCTATGAATATCAAACTAATAGAAATAGAGGATTTATTGAGAAAACCCCTATCTATGTAATTGAAAGGGAGAAGTCTTTCAAGATTGTAGCTCAAAAGGGTATTAGATACTTTACTTACAAATTTAAGTCTATTCTTAAGAAAGAAGAATCTGGAATTGTTCTTAAAAGTCCTTTACAAAATAATAGCTTTTTATACCTATTAGCAGATGATGATGATAAGGCAAGAGAACTCTTTTTAGAACACTTTGACAAGCTAAAAGAGGAAGAAAAGAACAAGCTAGCACAAGCCAAAGCGATTTATAACCGTGAAATTGCTGTTTTAGACTGTTTAAGCTTGCTTGAAATTAGAGAGGATAGAGAATGACTTTAGAAACAATCGAATCTAAACAAGTTAAGGACTATATGGAAAAATATGGTATTACTAACAAAGTTTTTGCCAAGGCTCTTGGTGTCAGTCCTTATGCTATTAATCAGTGGAAGCAAAGAGGGCTTACAAGCAAGACAAAGAATTTTCACAAGTTACAAAGGGTCTTATCTCTTGATTTCTATAGAGACAACGTGATTGATATTCCTGATGAGTTACCTTGTGGAAATACTTGGTCTGTTAGTCGTGTTAATAAATGGCTTGAAAGTCCTTGGGATTTTTATTGTCACTATATTAAGGGTCTATCAAAGCCTAGTCCTTGGCAAGACGCTTTAGACCGAGGAACAACATTACACCATATTCTTGAATGTATCGGTAATGGTGTTTCTTTACAAAGTATCTTACAATCCATTGATATATGGGCAAGTAAGGAAGGCTTATCTGAAAAAGGTGTAGCTGATGGAATCCGTGTATCTGAGAAATACCTTGGTGAATACGGTGGTGTTTCTAAAGGTGGTAAAGTCCTAGAGACCGAAAAGAAAATTGAATGGGATTTAGATGAATATATCCCCAACCAAAAATTTCAAGGGTATATTGACGCTGTAGTTGAGGACTCAGATGGTGGTATATGGCTTGTAGATTATAAGACCTACAGAAATAAACCACGCTTTGAGAATTTAAGATTAGAGCTACAATGTAACGTGTATATGTATGTAATGAAAGAAGTTTTAGGTTATAACGTTCAAGGGTTTATTTATGACTGTATCAATCCACAAGAAAAAATCACTGGTCGTGGTTATCACTTTCACCAATTTAAAATCAGCTATAATGAAAAAATTGTCAATAAAGTTGTAGAAGATTTCCTAACTACAATTGAAATTATTATTAACAATCCTGATTATTCTATCTTTAAAAAATCTGATTATGGTACTCCTTTCATGGATGAACTTGTTCATGGTTTCGAAGAAGAAAATAGAATCAAGATTACAGGAATCGAGGAAGAAAAATATGAATAGGCTGAAAGAGTTACGTAAAGAAAAAAAGTTATATCAGAAAACGGTAGCTAAAATTTTTGGGGTCGACGTAAGAACGTGGCGACGTTGGGAATGTGGAGAAGCTCAAATTAGAACCGACAAATTAAAGGAATTTGCTGATTATTTTGAGGTGACAGAAGGGTATTTGCTTGGATATACTAACAATCGTTTGAGGGATAATCAGAAAAAATTTCATGAATTTTGGGATGGTATGGAAGGTTCAGCAGTCGATAAACTTAATGAGTTAACCCAAAACAGCAAAGGAAAAATCAATGTTGTAGGGTATCAACTCATACAAGTGGATGGTAACGGCTTCCCTATTACTTATATTCTAGTTGAAGAGGATGAATAATGAAAGATAAAATAATTCCTATGTTGATTATACTAGGCTTTTCAACATTTTTTGTTGATGATGAAAAAAGTTTTTATAGTTGGTTTTCTTGGGCAGGCTTATTTGTAGCTATTAGTTTGTTAGCATTTTATATAATGGGAGTATTTTGATTGAAAAAAGAGTATTTAGATGATGAAGAAGCAGTAAAAAAATTTTGGGATAATGTGGTAGATATGTGTAATCGTAGAGGAACTACAGTTACTAAACTATCACTTAAGTTAGGTAAATCACCAAATCATATTTCAAACTTAAAAAGTCAAGGAATCAATCCGACTTTAGTAAAAATAAAAAATATTGCTGAAGCCTTACATATAGGCATTACAACACTTTTTAAAGGAATTTGAAAAAATTTTTAGTTTAGGGTTGCATTTTGCAACTCTTAGTGATACAATAAAAGGGTATTAATATAAAATAAGGAGTAAACAACATGGAAGAAAAAAATTTAGTTACATTACCTAATAAGGTAGCTGACTATCTAGAGTCTATGAAAAAGATAGGTATAACTTTGAGAGGTGCATTAAATGTAGTTAATAGTAGTGATGAAACAAAAAAATTCATGGAAGACTATCTTGCCTATGGTGAAAACCAAGAAAAATTTTCTCTTGCTTGGGTGAATGGTCATAAACGAGAAGAAAAATTTTATCTTGTTAAATTTAAAAATCTTGGTGATGTTTATGGTTATCTAAATTATGATATAGAAGCAAAAAATTTTAGATTAAGTAGTAAAGACGAATCAAAATACTTTCAAACAATATTCACGAAAAAATTCCTTGAAGAAAATGGTTTTGATTGGGTGTTTGATAGTGAAGGCACACAAATTATTGAGGTAGATAATGATTGATATTATTAACTACATTGTAGCTCATCCTTTATATTGTCTTGGTTTAGCTTTCTTAGCTATTGTAGCTTGGAATCTATCAGGATTTAATAATACAGCTACAAACAATAAACGTAGTGCATTAATTGATAAGCACTACAGAAAAAATTTTAAAAAATAATTTTAGGGATTTATTCCCTATTAAGACAGCAAAGGTTAAAGCACAACACTGTTCTAAAAAATTAATTTTACCTTTCTTTATTTCATAACGTACATTTCATTTGTCTTAAGTGCTACAGGGGTTCGACTCCCTTGGCTGTCATTACTTAAATAATAAGGAGTAGATATGAAAGTAAATAAAATTTTTAACGAGGATTGTTTTCAAACAATAAAGTATATATCTGGCCAAGGAAGGAAAGTTCAGATGGTAATTACATCACCACCATACAACACGGCCAGAAATTCTACAGACTCTAAAAGGCGTGATAATCATGAGGCCAGATATGACATTCATTTAGATGATATGACTGATAATGAATACCTACAATGGACTGTTGATTTATTTAAAGGCTTTGACGGTATTTTAGAAAAGAATGGTGTAGTTCTTTATAATATGAGTTATGGAACTGACACACAAAACTACAAAGAATATTACAAGCCTAATGAAATAATGTATCGTGTTATCAATGAAATTCTTTTAGAAACAAATTTTACAATTGCTGACACTATTGTTTGGAAAAAATCATCTGCATTGCCTAACAATGTAAGTAGTAATAAGCTAACTAGAATTTGTGAATTTGTTTTTGTATTCTGTAGAAAGTCTGAGCTAAAAACTTTTCAATGTAACAAAAAAGTTAAATCAGTATCTAAACGTGGCCAGAATTATTATGAAAACATGTTCAACTACATTGAAGCAAAAAATAATGATGGTTCAAATAAATTAAACAAAGCTACATACTCTAGTGACCTTGTAACACAGCTTATTGATATGTATGCTAAGCCTAAAGGCATTATATATGACCCTTTCATGGGTACAGGTACAACAGCTCTTGCTTGTGCTATGAGAGGTCTTAAGTATATAGGCTCAGAAATATCACAGGATCAAGTAAAGTTTGCTAGGAAGCGTATTAAAGCTTATAGAGATAGTGTAAAGGACAGTTAAGGGTTCGACTCCCTTACTATCTGTTACCTTTTAGGTAAAAAATTTTTAAAGGAGTAAACTACATGGTTAAGTTGAAAAAACTTAGTGAGATTAAACCACATAATCTTACTACCATTTATGGTATGCCTGGTAAAGGTAAAACCAAACTAATTTCTTCCATGCCAGGAAAAATTTTAGTTGCTGATGCTGACAATGGTTTGTCTACAATTATGAATGATGTAGCTGAATCAGGTCAGACAGTTGATGTAGCTACAGTTGAGTCTTGGGAAGATTTCTTGGAAGTGTTGGATGAGGTAAAAAATTATGATAGCTTTGCTATTGACCATTTAACTAAAATCCAACAATTCTTGTATGACTATCTTATTGAGAACGATAAGAAAGCTAAACGTATGACCTTACAACTATATGGTTATGCAAAGGAAGAGATGATTTCAGTCATTGATAGACTTGTACGCTTTGCAAATGCAGGAAAAAATATCTATGTCATTTGTCAAGAGAAACAAATTAATCTTGAAGATGAGGATGAAGACCTTCCTAAAATTATCACAGCAGACTTACAAGGTTCTATTCGTGACTATCTACTAGCTTCATGCTCTCTTGTAGCTAACGCTCGTACATATCAGAAAAAAGAAAAAATTGATGGTAAGCCTAAAAAAGTTACTTATTATGGAATCCAACTTAGTGATTCTAATATCTATACTTTGAAGGTACGTACACCAGAAAAAAATTCTGTTCCTGATAAACTCATCAATCCAACTTGGAGTGATATTAACAAAGTCTTAGGAGTGACTGAAAACTCAACTGCTCAAACTGTTAAAACAAAAAAAGTAAAAAAATCTAAAGGAGAATAACAATGAAAATCAAATTTGAAAACGCTGAGGGTATCAAGGATGGTATCCATGAAGTAAAAATTACTAAAATCAAACGTGTAAAACTTGGTAAAGACAAAAAACCTGCTACACAAGTAACCTTTGTAGGTAAGTCATTGACTATGTCAAGCAATTTCTTTGATAACTACATCTCAGGCCAGTTGTTCCAAAGTATGGTTCGTGCTGTTGGTTTTGAAGACTTTGATGTTACTGTAGATGAGATTGATTCTGAAGACCTTATTGGTGAGTCATTGAATGTTGAAGTAGCACCACAAGAAGGAAATCCTAAATTTAAAGAAATTAAAGATTACCTTCCTATTGGTGATGAAGACGACCTTGAAGATGATGATGATGAGGACGAAGAAGAGGAAGAAGAGGATGATGAAGAGTAAAGAGGAAAAAATGCAAGCTATTGCTTACAACATCTCTAAGCTCTTATATGTCCAAGGATGGACTCAGTTAAAGCTTGCTAAAGCTTTAGGTGTAAGTCACACTACAATCCAAAACTACATCAATCAGAAAAAACTTGCCTCTGATGCTTCCATCAAAAAACTTGCTGAAATTGCAGGTGTTACTGAAGAAGAATTTCTTATTGAAGGGAGTTTCTAAATGCAAGCTAATGAATTAAAAGTAGGGGACATCTTCCGTGTAGATGAACCTGGATATGGTAATGAACCTTTGGAATGTGTAGACATTCAAGAATATCATGTAGTTTATCAACCACTTAATACTTCTAAATTATTTAACATGTCTAAAGGTAATAAAGTAGTTATTCTTGAAAAAGAAGAAGAAAAAAATTCTGATTCTGAAGTACATAACCCACAACGCTATAATGCTAACAATGTAGAGTGTTGGGATTTTATTGCTAAGTATGAGCTTGATTACTTTATAGCTACAGCCGTTAAGTATGTATGGCGACATAAGTATAAGGGTGGTATGCAAGACTTAGAAAAAGCTATTGAGTTCTTGTGTAAAAGAATTAGTCTAGGAAAAATTTATGAAAGACCAAGTGATTTTACTTATACAGTGCCACAAGTAATTGATTATCAAGATATGGATATTACACAAATGGTAATTCTTTATTATGCTAGTAGATTACATGTAGTGTCACCAGACGCTCAGAAACAGCTTGTAATCAAGATTAAGTCACTTGTGGAGGATTATATCAATGACTTCTATTAAATGGCATACAAAGGACGATAGACTGCTTCCTGAACGTGCTACAAAAAATTCTGTTGGTTATGACTTTGTATCTCCTGAGGATTTCGAAATTAAACCAGGTGTGTCTATTGCTATTGATTCAGGTGTGTCATGTGAGTTTTCAGATGATTTATGGCTTGGTATCTATGGACGGTCTAGCTTTGTAAGAAAAGGTCTTATGAATCCACTTGGTGTAGGTATCATTGATGCTGACTATCATGCTACTGGTAATAACATTGGAATCATGCTTAAAAATGTATCGGATGAACCTATTACTATTGCTAAAGGTGATGCTATTGCACAAGGTATTTTCCATAATGTTATTACTGCAGGTGATGAAGTAACTACAGAACGCACTGGTGGCTTTGGTTCAACTGATGTTAAGGATGAAGAATATCCACTTACTGTAGAAATTTATGGTAAGAAATATAAAGCTAAATATGCTAAAGATTTATTCCATGGTTTATATGGTATCTTGGTGTATGCTGATGATAGTAATATTATATTTATTAGTAAAGAAGAGCATTTTGCTTTTCATAATGCTCAAGATTTCTTTAAAGATAGTTCAAATAAACAACTACAAAATCGTTGTTGGTATTTTGAACGTTATTTGTGGTCAATTAGAGATGCTACAAAAGAAGATTGTATAAATGACTTTATTGAAAGCTTAATAGTTAAGGAAGGATAGGGGTACTAAGATGCCATTAGATAAAAAATTTAAGGATGTACTATCTCTAAACTTTGGTAAGGATGATGAAATCCATGTAGGTCTCTTGGCATCAAGTGGGCAGTTTAACAGTGGTACTATTACTCTTGATGAAATTGATGAGTATATTGAAGAATACAAGGATGATTACAATGTATTCATGTGTTATGCTCCTATTGATGGAGAGGATAGGCTATTAGAAAATGCTAAACCTACTAGATTCCTTGTAGCTGATATTGATGGTGCTGAAATTCCTAAAGAGTTTCCCCCTAGCTATTATTGGGAAACTAGTCCTAATAAGTATCAAGGTCTTTGGATAAGTGATAAAGTAATTGCTCCTAAAGACTATGAGGTGTTAGCTCACGCTATGGTTAAAAAATTTAAGTTTGATTCTGCTAGTGATATTGTTCACTTGTATAGGATTCCAACTACAATTAACCATAAGTATGCTACACCACAAGAGGTATCAGAACCTAAAGGTGATGGTGTTGTTTACCGAAGACAAGATATTTTTGAAATTCTTGAATTTGATAAATACAAAAAGGGTACTAAAAAGAAAAAGGTCAAAAAGAAAAATATTCCTAATAAGGACTATGACCTTGAAGAGCTTTATAAGAAGTATGAAGTAAAACCTCTAGTAGATAGAGAAATTACTGACAGGAGTGCTTATGTATATGCTATTGCTAAAGCTCTATATGAACAAGGTGCTAAGTCTTCTGAAGTCAAGTTTGTAGTTATGTCTACAGACCAAGACAAGTGGGATAGAGATGAAATTGATAAGGTTCTATTAAGAATTAAATCAAAGACTAAACGTAGAAAGAAACTTAGTAGTTCAGTTAATATTTCTGAAGATGAAGTACATATTATTGGTATCAATGATGTTAAAGAAGGTGAGCATGGTGAAGAATGGCTCATTGAAGGTCTTTGGGAATATGATTCAGTAGGGTTGATTGTAGCACCACCTAAGAGCTACAAGTCTACTCTAATTACTAACATGGCTGTAGCTGTAGCTAGTGGTAAACCATTTGATGGTCGTAAGGTTATTCAAGGTGGTGTATTGATTCTACAAGGTGAAAATAGTCTAGTAGCTGAAAAATCAAGATTGATGAACATTGCAGGAACTACAGATTTACCTATCTACTATGTTCAGTCAAGCATTAATCTTGATAATATTGAAGTTCTTAAACGAACTATCATTGAGAACAGTATCAAGATGCTTGTTATTGACCCTCTTTATCTCTTGTTTGGTAGTGGTAATATGAACCATCAAGTTGATGTTACACCTAAACTAAGAACTCTTACAGAGCTTAGAAAAGAAACTGGATGTAGTATTATTCTTGTTCATCACACAAGAAAAACAGATGGTTCATCAGAATTATCTACAAGTGATATTAATGGTTCAGGATTCTTTGAAGGATGGTATGAGTCTTTAATTATGCTACAACCTCCTAGAAGAACTGTAGTACGAAAGGTTAAGATGTTTAATCGTTTCCGTAATCATATTGGCTCTGAAGGTACTATTAGAATTGATGATAACCTTAAAATGACTCTAAACCTTGATGATGATTTTGGTAATGAATTTACTGAAGATAAACCTGATAAGCCTATTAATACTCGTAAAGAGAGATTGAAAAAGAAAAAAGCTAAGAAAGCTAAAAAGAAAGAGTCTGTAGTTGAAGTTGTGGAGGAAGAAACAAAGCCAAAAAAGCAGAAGGCTCTCAGAAGCTCTGAGAAGCGTTCTAAGCGTGTTAAACAGCCTACCTATACAACAACCCTAGAAACGTTTTACAAGCCATCAGAAGGCGAATTAGAGCGTTTTGAGAGTGGTATGACGATTGACCTTAGTAATACTAAGAAAATCTATGTTGATATTGAAACTACAGGTCTCAATAATATCACTGATGAAATCAAGACAATTCAAATTACAGATGAGAGTGAAAACACTTATGTACTTTGGGTGGATGGTAACTACAGTGAGCTTAAAGATATTGCTAAGTTCTTAAACCAATTCAAAATTATTACTCATGGTGGCAAGTTCGATAGTCTATTCTTCTTTAGGAAGTGTGGACTAGAGCTTAAACTCTTTGGTGATACTCAAATTCTTGCACACATGCTTACAGAGCCTAAACTTAAACTTAAGTACCTTGTTAAGAAATACTTTGGTATTGACTATGATATTGACAAGGAAACTAAGAAGTCTAGTAAAAAGGTAACTGTAGCTAGTGTTAAGAAACAACTTAAAGAGTGGGCTTTAGAAAATACTGAGCTTAAGAAACTTACACCATACAATAAAATGATTGAAGCTCTATATGAAGACTTGGATGGTAGTTTATTCTTAGATAAACCACAGATGCTTATTAAGTTTGTAGATGATGGTACTGATTATGATAAGGTACTTGAATATTACTCTAAAGTGTCTGAGCGTGTCTTGGAAGAAAGAAGAATGACTCTTATTAAGTATGGTATGGGGGATACTGTATATGGATTCAGACTCTATAATTACCTATATCCTAAAGTCAAAGCTTATAAACTACTTAAGGTTTATAGACATGAAGTAAGAGCTTATAATGCCTATATTGAGGTAGAAAAAGAAGGGGTTACAATAGACTTTGGTTTATTGGGAGAGACCAGAGCTACAATAGAGACTGAGCTTAAAGAAGTTGAAAAGGAACTATACTCATTTGATATAGTTAAAGAAGCTGAAGTAGACAACTTTAACTCAGCTCAACAAAAAGTAAGACTATTCTGTGAGGTGTTAGGTTGGGAGACTAAACACATGACTAAAGGTGGACAACCACAAGTCAATCAATCCCAGTTAGAGGAATGGTCAAAAGAAGGAAAACATGAAATACTAGATGTTTTACTTAGATATAATAAGCTTACTAAACAACTACAGTTTGTTGATAAGTGGGAAGAATTATCACAATATGATGGTAAGCTACATCCAAGTTTTAACATAACTGCTGATACTGGAAGGACTACTTGTAAGAATCCTAACATCCAACAAGTGCCCCAGGAGTCAACACTTAGGAATGTAATTACATGTCCTAAAGGTAGAAAATTCATTGAAGTGGACATGTCACAAGCTGAGTTGCGTGTAGCTAGTATCTTTTCTGAAGATGAAAACATGATACATGCTTATCAATCAGGAAGTGACTTGCACCAAAAAACAATGGAATTAATTAAAGGTGGTAAGAAACCTAAAGATGCCCAGGAAGCTAAGAGATGGCGTACTGAAGCCAAATCAGCAAACTTTGGTCTCTTGTATGGTATGTCAGCTAAGACTTACCAGGAGTATGCTAAAGGCTATGGAATGAATATTACTCTAGAAGAAGCTGAGGATATTCGAGATGATTTCTTTAACTCATATCCAAAGCTACTAGACATGCATAAGAAGTTTGTAGACTATGCTAAGAAGTATGGATATACTTATAGCCCTATTGGTCGTAAACGTTTCTTACCTAACCTTAAGAGCAAGAATTGGAAAGATGTTAGTGAAGCTGAAAGACAAGCTATTAATACACCTGTCCAAGGTTTTGCAAGTGATTTAGTTATTAGTGCTTTAGCAGATATTCTTGAAGATGAATCACTAGACAAGTCTAAGTATAAGATTATTGGCTCAGTACATGATGCCATTCTAGTTGAAGCAGATGAAGATGTTGCTGAAGAATACGCTAAGAAAGTAAAAGAACACATGGAAAATCCTAGTGTACTTGAAATCTGTGATATTGAAATTACAGTACCTCTTGTAGCTGATATTGAAATTGGTTCAGCTTGGGGTAAACATGATTAACAGAAAAGGAATTTAAAATGAACTATCTTTATACTATTAACCTATACCAAAACGACAAGAAAATTCACAGTGAACAACTTATCTCTATTGGGAACTACAAGAGCCTTAATAGACTACTTGTAGGTGATGATGAAATTCATCCTGAAGAGTATGTTGTTGACAATGGTAAGATGCTTATTGCAGTAATTGATAACATTCTTATGGAAAAATACTTGGAAGTAGAACCACAACCAATTACTGTTACAAACAGTGATGGTAATGAAGTTGTAAAAATCCATCACCCACTTACCAACCTATCTGCTTTGTTCATACGTTTTGTTTTGGAAGCACAAGTTATTAATGAAGCAGAGGAAGGTGGAGATAATCTTATCTTGTCTACTGCTGTTCATAATTTATTTAATTCTCATGACTTGTTTACAAATGTAATTTTGTCAGACTTGTTTGCAACTACAGATTGTGTAGATAGTATTACAGGTGATGTTGCTAAAGGATTCAAGCTAACAGTTAAGGTGGAAGAAGATGAGTAAGATTAAGTATAATGATTATGTTGAATTTGCAAACGCATTAGAGAATGTGTTTACACAAGTAACAGGAGACTTTACAAGCCCTGTAGTTAGTTATATCTATGATGCTGTAGAATTAATTAAGAAAGCTACACCAGGCTTCTTAGAAGGCTATTGTGCTGTAAGTGTCCATGATGCTTATGAAGGAGGTCTACCTGCTCATACAGTTAAGGTATTCTCTCAGCTATGTAGCTTTATGTTTGGTGGAGATGGTACTAATAAATTCTATAACAACATCAATGATTGTGTTGATATGCCTGCTCTTATCATTGGTTGTATCATTCATGACTTTGGTAAGTCATTTGAATACTTAAATGGTAAACGACATGAGAACTCATTTGTACCTCACACATTGTTTGGTATTCATCTTCTAACTAAACTAGAAGCTGACATTCTAACTAAGTATTCTATGGGTACTTACTTACGTTTGATGGCTATTATTGGTCAACATCATGGAGACTTTGGAGAGAAACCACAGTGTATTGAGTCTTATCTAATTCACTTGGCTGATTACCAAGAAACTAAACTACAGATTCTTGAAGAAGCTATTTATAATGCCATAGATTATGGTGATGATGTAGTTACATCTAAGTATATGCCATATAAACTTAATTGTGGAGGTGGTAATATTGACTTTTAGTCTAGGACAGTTAGTAATTGCAGATGATAAAAAAGGTGTAGTTACTAACATTGGTAAAGGAGCTTATGCTGTCAATATTGAAGGAACTAATAAATGGTTCAATGAAGAAGACATTGTAAGTATGTTCCCTAAAGATACTGTTCAATTCTATCAAGGTAGCTTGTTAGATGTTGAATTTAAAATTAATCAGTACCTAGTTAAAAATAACAACAAAACTGTCAAACAAATTTCTGCTTTTGGGAGTGGTAAAGACAGTGTTGTAGTAGTGGTATATACCAATTATTAAGCCTACTGGTAGACCTAAAGGCTCTAAGGATAAACTACCTAGAGTTAGAGGTACAAGTAAGGTTGATAAGTCTCCTGAAGCTTACAAAGCTATGAAGAAGTATATAGCTTTAGAAAAGGAATACAACAAAATCAAGAGACTTAAGAAGCAATACAGGAATGGTTCATCTCAGCAAAGGTTTTATACAAAGAGGTTAAGAAGGATAAGACAAAGACAAGCTGATTTATATGAAATAATAGCTGAGAACCATCTAGCCTATAAACTAGCTGAGATGCTTAATATAGGCATTACACAGCCTTACAGAAGGTATCTAAGGGCTAAAGGAGAAGGTACTAAATGGAAACACAAGAACAAACAATCTTAGCTCTTGATGTATCAACTACAAGCACTGGTTATGCCTTATATGTAGGTGATAAACTTACTCAGTATGGTTTCATTAAACCTACAGGTAAAGACTGGTTAACTAGAGTGAGAAAGATGGCTAATAAAGTAACTGAATTAAGTAGAGATTTCAATATTGATACTGTAGTTATTGAAGATACATTCTTCCTTAAGAACATCAAGACAGTTAAGAAGCTGTGTCTAGCACAAGGTATTCTGTTAGGTCAGTTACCTAATGCAGAACTTATTCAAGTATTCCCTAATACTTGGAAGAAACACTTCGGTTTAGGTAAAGGTAAAGCTACACGAAGTGAACAAAAGCAAACATCTATTTCTGTAGCTGAAACACTATTCCTAATTAGTGCTGAAATTAATGATGATGAAGCTGATGCTATCCTTATGGGTAGATATGTACTTGAAACATTGAAAGGTGGTGAATGATGGACTTAAAAGACCTATTCTATTTCATTTGTGCTATCATTGGTATTCTATGGATTGCCATTGTATCACTATCATTTGTGCTTGGTTTAATTGCTAAAGCTACAGAAAAACGACTTGAACGTATCAAGTCACTAGAAAACAACTAGAATAAATTACATGTAGTTTGATTAGTGCTTGAACAACAATAATTGAACTAAACAAAATATTTGAAAACAAAGTATTTAAAACAATTATCACTTAATAACAACTAACTCTTTTCAAACTCTAGAAAAACTAGAAGATTTCACTGGCTATAGATTAATCTCTATAGCCTTTTATTGTGCCCTAATTTGCTTTGTAATCAATTCTAATAGCTTCTTAGGGTAAATATACTAGGGTATAATAAAAGACCCTTAGAACGTCTTCTAAGAGCCTTATATAGCCACTAAGTCATTGTAACCCAGTTGACCTAGTTGGGGAGGTGATTTACTCCTTTAAATTTTATAGTGATGTGGCTATAAGCCTATTATACCACTATTTCCAGAATCTGTAAGCAGTCCAACTGTTAATACTAAACTCACCTAGAAATTCTAGTGACTTAAAGTCTGTTGATTCTTCAGGTAGTTGATTACCAAATTCATCAAAGTTATAGACCTTAGCACCATCATTGGCATAAGAGAAGGAGTTATAGTCAGTAATAACAGCTACATCCTTCTTAGGTTGCCATAGTCTAGTTACAGTACCATCACTATTCTTAGTCTCACTAACAAAGTTATAGACTCTGTAGTTATCAAAGTAAGTAAGGAAAGCACCACTTGTAGAACGATTAATCACTCTACCTTCAGTACCATTATTGTAACCATATCTATTATACCTAGTATCAGGGTTATAGTTACTTGTTACACTTGCATGAGCTACAGTAGCTACACCAAGGGCAAGTAAAACAGTTAGAGTAGCAATTAGTTTCTTCATTCTTATCCCTCATTTGATACTTCCAAGTTACCCTTAATAGTAACTTTACCAAGAGCATCTTGTACTGATGTAGATTTAATCTTTTCAATAGCTTCTACCACTTTAGCATTTGCATCACTAATAGCTTGTTTAATCTCTTGTGCATCCCTTGATTGACTATCAATGAATCTACCAAAGTCAGCATCAGGGAGATTAAGGTGTTTAGCTCCTGCATTTTGAAGTTGGAATACAGTTTCCATGTCTCCAATACCAAACACTCTGCCATTAACTACAGCTACATAACCACTATCACCAGTTTGATTTCTTACTACAAAGTTCATATCTTCATCCTCTTCTTCAATACTAGATGATGTTACTTCATCATCAATCAATACAATATTCTTATCTAGTCCACCTGCAATACCTGTAGATGTAAACTGCCACCATCTCATGTGTTCCATACTAGGATATACACCCCAGTAAGGTTCAGGAGTTACCTCATAGTTAGGATATCCTGCAATCCATAGACTATTAGGGTATTTAGCTGTTACTTGGTCAATATAGACATTTGCTAGTGTATAAGGCTTGTAGCTATAGTAAATAGGTTCAAAGCCTGCTTGTTTACACTTATCCATAAAGGCAATTACAGCATCAGTGTTAGCTTGTACATTACCACTAGCACTATCTTCATAGTCACATACTAGGTATCTAGGCTTGCTAGGCAAATTGTTAATAAAGAAGTCAGCTTCAGCTTGTGCTAAACCTACATCTCCACCAAACCTAGCAAAGTGGTAATACCCTACACAATTACTTGTATTAGTTTGTTGAGTAGCTACAGGACTTAACCATCCAATACCTTCAGATACCTTAATAATAGTATTTCTAGTACCACTAGCATTACAGATATCTGTTAAGTCTGCAGGTTGATAAGCTGATACATCAATGAAGTAATCATCTTTTTTAAGACCACTAGCTACAGGAGATGATTCTGAGCTATTAGTAATTACCTGTGCATTACTTGATTTAGGTCTAAATGCAGTAGCAAATGTAGCTGAGTAAGGAAGAGCTACAATGTTAAATACTCCACCACCATTAGGATTCTTTTGTTCTCCACCTTGATTCTGACCTAAGAAGTAACCATATCCATTACCTGCATCACTATCAAAGATAGCTACATGTGAGTAAGGTGTAGAAGGTGTAACATCAAAGATAGCTACATCTCCTGCTTGCATTACTTCAACTTCATCAAAGTAGTTAAGAATACCATTACTATGTCTTTGAGTCCACAGGTCTTGTGCATATCCACTGTCAGTACAGTTGATAACAGGAACACCTAAGTAGTTACAGTATTCTGCAAAACCATCCCAACAATTATGATGAAGTTGGTTATCAGCATAGTAACTATGGTCTCCATCAGTATTTAGAACATAGATAGTATCTTCACCAATTTCTTCAAGAGAAATGAAGTTATTAATTAAGTTCCTATCTTTATTTACTGATAGTCTCCATAGTGGTTTAGGATTGTCTGAAAGGTTTGTAGCTTCTCTATCATGTCTCTTACTAAGACAAGCAGAAATATCATTAATGTGACATCCATGTTGTAAAGTAACAAGTAATTGTTTATTTACTGAAGAAGCTACATTGGTGTTAGTACCCTTCTTAATATGTCCATCTGCTTTGAGATAACCTTCAATGATAAGTAAATATTGTTCCTTAGTGAATACATCTGTAAGTTCTTTATTACTAAAGTCTTGAATAACTTTAAGTAATTCAGAATGGAATTTAACTTGTAGGTTTAAAATATCTGCCTTACCATTTGAGTGTTTGTGATAAGTATTATTGATGTCCAAACCTTTTAGATATTCTAGTTTATCTTCAGTACCTACAGTAATAAATACTGTTGATGTTTCTGAGTTTTTCCATCTCTTTCTTACACTACCATCACCCAACCAGAAACCAAAGAATCTAAGTTCATCATCTGTAAGGTCATATACCTTGTTAGATTCACTAAGGTCTAGTGCAATACTATCACCTTGTTTAAGCTCAGTAACAGGTTTATAAGTACCATCCTTAAGGAATACCTTATGGTCTTTAGTAACTTTAAACCAACCCTGTGAAGTGTTTAACCAGTACACAGTAGATTGTTTAGATTCGTTGCTAACTACAGTATTGTTTGTAGATAATACATCACCTTCAACAATATCTTTTACTAGCTTGTAGCTACCATTCTTTAGCTTTACAAGGTATTCTCCTGTAAGACATTGGTCTCCGAACCAACCATCAATGTCATAGCCATTACCTAGGTGAGTATTTTTAAAGTCTTGATAACTCATTACTTAACTCCCTTATTGTAGCTAGCTGATGATAGACCTACCAAAGCACCAATGAATGAACCTAAAGCAGTCAACACAGTAACAATAATACCTGTAGTTTCAGGATAACCTACAGCAATACCTACAGTACCTACAAAGGTAGCTAAAGCAGGAATGAATGTAATTGCTACAAACTTAAGTACATCATAAGTTTTATTACTAAAAATCATTGTATCTTTCCTCTCTAATTTCTAGTTTGTCATACTTGCTATAGAGCATTTTAATTTCACCATTACCACCATTATTCTGATAAATAGTATACATCTTAGCCATCTCTGTAGCTTCATCTACAAAGGTGTAACCACGCTCTAAAGCTTTGACCAGTGCATTATACAAGCCAATCCTAAAGTGGCTCTTAGAGAAGCTCTCAGTAGCTTCTAATTGCTTCTGTTGAGTCTCATTCTCAATAATTAAGTCTCTGACATCATTAGTAAGTCTAGTAAGAGTTTCATTTAATTGATTTTGATGAGCAATTATCTGTACTCTTTCTTCTCTACTTTCTCTGATGCTTTTCCTAATTGTCATGTAAATACCTACACATGTAGATAGTGTTGATACTGCTCCCCCTACAGTAGTCATTAAAATATCAAATGATATATTCAATTCTACTTACCTTCTTCTTTAGGTTTAGTGTCCTCTTCTTTTTTCTTCTTCTCTTCCTCTTCTTTTTGCTTGCGTTCAGCAATCTTTTCATCTGACCAATCACAAGCTCCACAAAGTACATTACAAGGGTCAGTAGGTAGACCAATGTTAGGGTTGTGGTTAATATACTGAGCTGTAATACTACTTCTAGTAGGGGCATATACCCACTCATCAAGTGTAGATAGCATCTTAAGAACATCAGATGAATCACCTTCAGGCTTCAAGTCAAACTCTCTATTGTAATCAAGAGTTCTGTTGATGTCTTGTTCAAAAGACTGGCCAGGGTCATAAGCTTTTTGATAGATAACATTATCATTAATGTCATAGATAGTGAATCTACCATTATGGTGAGTAGTAGGTGCTTTATTGACATACTTAATTTTATCAATTCTGATAGCACTAATTTTAGCATGGATAGAACCATCTTTATTAGGTGTGTAGCTATGGATAACTTTACCATGAACATTACCAACACCTACTTCACCAGTATCAACCATGTTCCATACAATAGTAAAATTACCGTTAGTGTCAGTCTTAACTACACTATAAGTTTGTCCACCACCTGTTTCAACTACAGTAGTGTTAGACTTCATAGATAGTTCTACTTTGTCACTAAGCTTACCAATTAGGAAGTCTACAAGAGCATTTAGTTTCTTTTCATGACAGTTAGCTACAGCACATAGATTATCTACACGTTTGTCTAAGTTGACTACCATAATAAGTAAGTCTCTTAGGAAACACCATAGAAAGTAAGCATACTGAGCAAGTCTCTTAGGTAGTCCTACACAAGATGTATTTGCTAGTAAACAAGCATAGTCTTTTAAGACCTTAAGCTTCTTCTCCATTACATCTTGTCTTTGTTCTACTTCTACACAGACATCAATCTTTTCACATTGACAGTCTCCACATTGTCCTAGACAAGACATTATTTACCTCCAGTTAATTCTTTAGGTACAGGAGTTAAGTCACCACATGTAACACTAATAGCTTTAACCTCAAAGAGTTGTGGTTCTTCAGGTCTAGTAGGCTTAATAGGCTCTGTAGGCTTAGTTCCTGTAGGTTGTGTAGGTTTAATAGGTTCTGTTACTGTAGGCTCACTAGGTCTAACAGGTTCAGTCTGTGTAGGTCTAGTTGGTTCTACAGGTTTATTACCGTTAGGAGCTACAGGTTCTGTAGGTCTTTCAGGTACAACTACAGTCTTCTTAGTAGGTTCTTTAGGTCTACCTTCCATAGAAATAGTAGGAGCAGTAATCTTAAGTGATACTTTATTGTGTGAACCTTCTACCCACAAGTCATCATATAACAAGAAATCAATGTTTTGAGACTGTCCTTGACTGATATTAATATCATGAGATAGAGGATAAGTAACATCTAAGGCTTGTGTAAATGCTGATTGTCCTCTATATGATTTAGTCCAGATAACAGCTCCATTAGGTTTCTTGTAAGTAATACTAAAGTCTGAGAAAGCTACTTTAGGAGATACCTTATCATAACTTACCTCTTGGATTGTAACACTGTTAGCTTTAATATTTACACCACCAGTAATACCACTGTATGTAGCATTAAAACCAACTTTACCTCTAAGAACCCAATAACCAATATTTTCAGTACCATCATTGATAGGTGACTTAATAGTAAAGTTACCAGTATTCTTATCAAATGTGTATTCATCTGGTAAGTCAGCACCAGTATTATCTAACTCTGAGAACTCAAAAGTATAGCCAATATTACCTACAAGAGATGCTTCCCATTGCTTAATAGCTTTGTTGTATTCAGCAATAGCTGTCTGATAGTCAGATTCAGCCTTCTCAGCCTCTCTAAGCTTGTCATTGTATTCCTTAAGCTTTCTATCATACTCAGCCTTAAGACGTGCATAGTCGCTATTAGAAGCGTTATATGATGCCATATCCTTGTTATACTTCTCTACAGCTTTAGCATACTCAGCCATTACTTTTCTGTAAGCTTCTAAGTCAGTGTTATATTTAGCAAGAGCTGTAGTATACTCACTTCTTAGCTTATCATAGTTAGCTTTGTCTTTTTCATACTGAGCTACAGCAGTTTCATAGTCTTTATTAGCTTTGTTAAAGCTTGCTAGACCATCTTGATAGAGCTGGAACTACAGGCTCGCACCACCATGCCCAGTCCAATCT